>Ga0208397_100239_pt1 | contig 22199 bp, 16 predicted proteins | sample LakWasMe76_LOW10_2_FD_183904 | JGI IMG/M metagenome (GOLD analysis project Ga0208397, IMG submission 183904) | Freshwater sediment methanotrophic microbial communities from Lake Washington under simulated oxygen tension - Sediment Metagenome... | ecosystem: Environmental > Aquatic > Freshwater >...
GGAACAACGGCGCTTGCGAATCCTGCATCCTGCTGTACCGGCTGGGCGTAAGACGGCGTAGCGTTGTTATCTTTTTTGAACAGGATGTCGGTGTCAAAACCGGCTGGATTAGCTTGAGTCGGTTCCGGCTCATGGTGGCTTGAAGCCGTATCCTGATAGCTGTTATCGGCCGTCCGGTTATAGGCAGGTCGCTGTGCAGCCCCCGCTTTTTTGGCGGCAAACCATTTGTAAAGCAAGAAGGCAATCCCGCCAAAAATCAGCATATCCATAAAGTTGATGCCCTGAAAGCCGCCGCCAAAGAACAGCGAGCCTAATAGCCCGCCCAGCGCCAAACCGCCCAGCATGCCCATTAAGCCACTACGATTGGCTCTGGCAGGTGTGGCGGCCGGGTTCGGCGTAGCGGCCTGTTGCTGGTTGGCAGGGCGAGCGGGTGGGCTTACCGAGCGTTGATACGGCGCGCTGTAGGAGGATCGGCCGCCAAAAGAACTGCCGCCGCCGAAACGTTTGGCATCCGCGTCCGACATCCCGCCTAAAGTTAAGGAAAGACCCATTAATAAAGCAGCAATAATTCCGGTAGTTTTGTTCATACACTCACAAAGTCATAAGTTAAGGTTCATACATAATTGGGGCGAATAATTAAACAACAAGTTGTTAACTGATGTTACGCAGTTAGTCGAATTTCGACCGCTTTAACATTAAGGAGTCGCTAGCGCGACACTTGATTGAATCGGGTTGTCGCACCCGAAGGCGAGTTACTTTCTTTTGCTTCGCCTCGGCAACTGCTCCTGCGTTGCTCTACCTCCTGCATCCATGCAGTCGAAAAGAAAGTAACCAAAGAAAAGGCGACCCGGTTACCGCTTGCTTCCTGCGCTCCTCGCTTTTATCGAGGGCTGTTTTCGATAAAAGCTCCGGTGCTCGGCGCGGCAAACGGGAGAAATACCATCCGTGCGTAACATCAGTTGTTAATTACTTTTTTAATAGCCTAGCTATTGTGCGTATGTTTTCAACACTACGCAAATTTCTTGATAGGCGATGATGTCGTCAATGGTATATCACGCTAACCAGCCATCATTAAAATGCGGTTATCTGGATTATTTCCCGTACGGACAGCTAAGCCAATCGTTACGCCAGGATCGATTGAGCTTTTGTCTGTAAGCTCGGCACCGTATGTTTATTACTTCTCATCAGGAACAGACGTAGAATAAATACGGCATAAAGTCAGTTTTCCTGCTCGGCACTTTGACGGTTAAGCCAGAAGCCCCATACAAAAGTGCCTATAACAACCAGCACGGCTAAGCCGAAGCAGGCTAAAATAAAATGTTCGACATAGGCGACAATAATCGCGCAAGTGGCTAGAAAGAAGCCCAATAGGATAAATTGCCAGCCGATACGCATGCCATCGAGCATGGTTGCCAATGATAGTATTAGCAGTATCACCAAACTGGCGTTGATTTCGGTTTTGATGACTAGAGACGCCGCGCCGACAACGATCAATGTATGCAGCCCTTGCTCTTTGACAATCTCGGCAAAGTCGTTATCGCTGGTTTTGGCTTGCATCCAGGAAACAAAAATGGCAAGTGCTCCAAACACCACTACCATGACCATCCAATAGCCATAGCCATCGGGCCTGGAAAAGTCGGTAATGACGATACCCAACAATGACAGAATCACCATCAGGATAAAAATAGTCTCTTCAATACTGAAGTGCCGGTGATGTGGGCTGGATTGTTCGTCTTGAATATCATTATCTTGCATGTTTTAGACTCTTTCTTAAGATGGCTGTTATTGTTGTTTTAACCACACTGTTTAGATATAGAAAATTACGCCAAACTGGTGTCTCGGTCGGTATGTTGTCAGCCGGGAAGGATTCCATCTATCGCCCCTCTGAATGTTATTATTATCGCCATCCTCCTCCTAAAGCCTTGTAAATATTTATTGTCGATATCCGTTGTTGTTTGGTCGCCTGGACTAATTCGAGATTGGCTTGCAATGCACTCTGTTGTGCCATAAGTACCTCTAAATAGCTTGCCCTGCCATATTTATAAAGCTCATTAGATGTGTCAACGGCCTGTTTCAACACTTCGCTTTGTTGCTTTTTTAGGGAGTTGATTTGATGCAAATTCTGAATATTGGAGAGTTCATTTGCCACTTCAACGTAGGCGTTCAAAATTGTTTTCTGATAGTTATACATTGCCGTCAACTGATTTGCTTTTGCAGTGTTGAACCGTGCTTTCAACGCATTCATATTAATGATTGGCGCAACTAAAGTTCCCATAACGGAATAGGCAATTGAGGCAGGTGACGAAAATAAAAATTCGGGATTGAATGCCTGAAAACCAAAACTTGCGGTGATGTTAAAGTTTGGATAAAACGCGGCTTTTGCTGCTTTCAAATCAAACTTGCTGGCTTCGATTTGAAATTCCGCTTCACGAATGTCGGGACGGTTAGCCAATAATTGCGAAGGAAACCCCGCTGAAATTTGTTGCGGAATTTCTTTGAAGAAAATACCTTTCGTTCGTTCAATGGGTTGCGGATAACGCCCCAGCAGGAAGTTAACCTTATTTTCTGCTTCGATAATTTGTTGGTGCACATTTTTTTCCAATACCTGGGTATTGAGCAGCTGTGCGTTGAATTGTTGCACTGCTAATTCATTTGCCCTGCCGGCTTCTTTTTGCAGTCTAACTACCTCTAACGCCTCCTGTTGTTTCTGGATGGTCTGTCTGACAATATCCAGTTCATTGTCCAATGCCAGCAATTCGTTATAGTAAATTGCAACATCGGCAACCAGATTTGAAATGACAAAGTTTGTCCCTTCGATGCTTGACAGATATTGCGAAATTGCCGACTTGCGCTGATTTCGTAACTTGCCCCAAATATCAATTTCCCAGGATGACTGCAATCCCAGATAGTAATCGGGTAAATGTTCGGGCACGATTTGACCGGGCGTGATTTCGGTAGAAGCGTTACCGGCTCCGTCCATAGTGTATAGTCCGAATTTGCGGACACTGCCTCCTACATTCAAACTGACTTGCGGCAACAGTGCGCCGTTTGCCAATTTCACGCTGGAGCGCGACATTTCAATGCGCTGCAATGCTATTTGCAAATCAATGTTGTTGCTTATGGCCGTATCAATCAGTTTTTGCAGCCGCACATCGGCAAAGTATTGTCGCCACTTGACGCCGGCAATTGATGTACTGCTTTTTTGATTATTGAAACTTGCCGGCATTTCCTTTTCCGGAATCGATAAGTTGGTATTGAGCGAACAACCACTGAAAGCTATCAGCAATAACGAAATGCCAAAGGGGTAAAAAATTCTAGTCTTCATTTAGGTATTAAATAGTTTCAGTGAATGCAGATTCTTCTTTTTTGCCGCCACGATTATGCTTTTCTGCCAGGGTTGCAAAGATTACATATAACCCCGGAATGACAATGACTCCGAAAATAGTCCCAAAAATCATGCCTCCTGCGGCGGCGGCACCTATGGTATTGTTGCCTATCTCTCCTGCGTCTGAGGCAAACATTAATGGAATAAGACCGGCAATAAAGGCAAATGAGGTCATCAAAATGGGCCGCAAGCGCAGCACGCCTCCTTCAACTGCCGCTTCAAACGGCGTTTTTCCTTGGCGGTGTTGTAATGTGGCAAATTCAATGATCAGAATGGCGTTTTTACCGAGAATACCGATGAGCATGATCATTGCTATTTGCGCATAGATATTATTTTCCAAGCCCATAATCATCAGAAAAAACAAAGCGCCGAACACGCCGATAGGCAGCGATAGAATCACCGCAAAAGGCAATAGAAAACTCTCGTATTGCGCGGCGAGCAACAAATAGACGAACAGCAAACAGATCGCAAAGATATAAATGGCTTGGTTGCCGGCATTGGCTTGATCGCGCGACGAACCCGCCCAGTCGTAGCCAAAACCTTTCGGCAATTTTTCCGCCGCCACTTCCTTGATCGCCGTAAGCGCCTGTCCACTGCTGTAACCTGAGGCAGGCTGGCCGTTGACCATGGCCGAAGTGTACATGTTGTAGCGGGTGACCTGTTCCGGGCCGTAGACTTTTTCGATACTCAGAAAAGATGAAAAAGGTACCATTTTTCCTGCGTCATTCTTAATGTATAGCTTCATCAGATCTTCAGGTTCGGCACGGTATTCCGGCAGCGCCTGCACCATAACCTTATACATTTGGCCGAAACGGATGAAGTTGGTTGCATATTCACTTCCGATCAGTGTTTGCAGAGTACTCATCGCATTGTCAGCAGTAACACCTTTTTGCGCGGCTTTGTCGCCGTCGATATGCAGTACAAATTGCGGAAAATTAGCATTGAAGGTGGTAAAGGCGTTGGTAATCTCGGGCCGCTTGTTTAATTCCTCGACAAAGGCTTCTGCGACTTTCTGCAATTTTCCTAAATCATCGGAACCGGTTTTATCCAACAGACGCATTTCAAAGCCGCTGGAATTGCCGTAACCCGGCACCGGCGGCGGCGTGAAAAATTCCACACTGGCATCTTTGATATGCCTGGTTTTTTCTTCCAACTCGCGAATAATATCTTTGTCGGAAGCTTCGCGTTCCTCCCAATTTTTCAAGCTGATCAGGTTCATACCATAAACGGCGCCTGTGCCTTCCGATAGAATACTAAATCCAGCAAGACTTGAAATCGAGGCTACCTCTTTAAGTTCCGATGCTACGCGTTGAACCTCATTGGACACTTTTTCGGTGCGTTCCAGCGTTGCGCCTGAGGGTGTGGTGATATTGGCGTATATCGTGCCTTGGTCTTCCTCCGGGATAAAACCGGTTGGAACGGATTGCCCTATTAGGCCGGCGCCGACCGAGAAGCTCAGCAATATTGCAAAGGTGATAACACTACGGTTTCCGATTGCGCCAATTAGCATCTTGTAACGATCGGCCAGTCCGTCATACCAACGGTTGAAACCGGCAAAGAATTTCTGCGTGCCGGTCTTTTTGCCATGAGGGTTGTCGTGCAGATTCTTCAGAAACATCGAGCACAGCGCAGGGGTCAGCGTCAGCGCGGTAATCCCGGAAAGTACGATAGAGATCGCCATGGTCAGCGAAAACTGCCGGTAAAAAACCCCTTCCGGACCTTCCATGAACGCGACCGGCAAAAACACTGCCGACATGACCAGCGTGATTGCGATGATCGCCCCGCTAATTTCACGCATGGCACTTTCCGTTGCCCGTTTCGGCCCCATGTGCGAATGCTCCATTTTGGCATGCACCGCCTCGACCACGACAATGGCGTTGTCGACGACGATGCCGATGGCCAGCACCAATGCAAACAGCGTGATTAGGTTCAGCGAAAATCCCAGCAATTGCATGAAGAAAAAAGTCCCTACCAACGATACCGGCACGGCAATGATGGGTATCAGTGTCGAGCGGAAATCCTGCAGGAATATGAACACCACCAAAGCCACCAGTATGAAGGCTTCGAATAATGTTTTGAGTACTTCGTGAATTGAAGCGTCCAAAAACTCGGAAACGTCATAACTCACCGTATAGGTCATGCCTGGCGGAAAAGAAGCGGCTTTAATTTCAGCCATGGTCTTCTTGATATTCTCGATGACGTCTTTGGCATTACTACCGGGGCGCTGCTTCAACATAATGGCAGCAGAAGGGTGGCCGTTTTCCTTGGAAAGTACGTTGTAATCCTTAGAATCGAATTCGATTTCGGCCACGTCTTTCAAGCGAATAATTTCACCGTTCTCGCCACTGTTCAAGACGATGTTTTCATAACCCTCCTTGGTATTATATTTACCGGTATATCGCAAAACGTATTGCAGAGACTGTGCTTCCTTACCCGAGCTTTCGCCGATTTTGCCAGGTGCAGCTTCCACGTTTTGAGCCTGCAGTTTTTCAATGATTTCTGTTGCCGAAATGTTGTACATCACCAATTTATCGGGTTTCAACCATACACGCATCGCATATTCACGGGAACCCAAGATTTCGGCAAAGCCGACGCCTTCGATTCTTTTCAGCTCTTTTAAAATATTGATATCGGTGAAGTTGAATAGAAATTTTTCATCTAATGTCGGGTCAGAGCTGAGGATATTGAGGTAAAGCAGCATGGCGTTTTGCACTTTTTCGACGATAACCCCTGCCTTGATCGCTTCCGCGGGCAATTCGTCCAATACCGCTGACACCCGGTTTTGGACGTTAACGGCCGCTACGTCAGGATTGGTGCCCGGTTTGAAGATGATACTAATCAGACCACTGCCGTCGTTACCGGCAACCGATGACATATAGGTCATACCCGGCACACCATTGATCGCCCTTTCGAGCGGCGTAATGACGGCTTTGACGACCACTTCGGCATTGGCACCAGTGAATTTTGTCGTGACAGTGACCTCAGGCGGAGCGATGTCGGGAAATTGAGTGATAGGAATCTGGGTTAACGCTAATAAACCCATTAGAGTAATAAGCACCGATATGACAATAGACAATACCGGACGATGAATGAATTTAGATGTCATAGTAATATCGCCTCCGCTTAATCGATACTGCTGGAAGACATGACTTTAGCCAAATCAACATAAACAGGCGCTATTTTGCTGCCGTCTTTTGCGTTTTCGACGCCTTCGAACACGATTTTATCGTCTTTGCTTAAACCGGATTCCACCGCATAAAAATCCGGCAGCCGCATTTTGGGGATGATATTTCTTTGCTCTAGCACACTATCTTGATTGACTACGTAAACATAAAGCTTGTCTTGAATTTCAAAAGTTGATTTTTGAGGAATTAGCAAAGCATTTTTAAGTAGCTTGTTTACAATGATCTTGCCGTTTGATCCCTGTTTTAAAATCGCATCGGGATTTGGAAACCTTGCCCTGAAAGCTATATTACCGGTTGAGCGGTCAAATTCACTTTCAATCATTTCTATTTTTCCTTCGTAACCATAGAGCGCATTATTGACGAGCTTTAAACTCACTGTTTTGGTCTTTTTTCCTCCAACGGCAATGTAATTGAGGTAATCGGTTTCCGATAGATTGAAATAAGCAAATACCTCCCGGCTGTCAGATATAGAGGTCAACATATCGCCTTCCGCTATCAAACTGCCCGCTTTGTTCGGAATACGGTTGATAGTGCCGTCGTAAGGCGCTTTAATTTTTGCAAATGTAAGATATAAAGCAGCCTGCTCTTTGTGTGCCAACGCTTCTTCCACACTGGCTTTTAATGCATCCACTTTTGCTTTTATCGCATCAAGCTCCGTCTTGGAGACAATGTTTTTTTCTACCAACAGCCTCACGTTTTTTAATTCAACTTCAGCCGCCTTCACGTCCGCTATAGCATTTTTATAAGCGGCATCAGCTTTTTGCAATTCTTTTTCAAGTGTTAGAGAGCTAATCGCAAATAACAGCTGCCCTTCCTTTACCGGCTGACCTTCATCTACATAGGCTTTTTCAATGTAGCCTTTAAGTTTGCTTCTTACCTCTACATACTTCACCGAATGAATTTCGGCTACATATTCTTTACTGTAGGTGGCGTCTTTTACTATAGGGTTTACTACGGCATGAGTATCGTCGGACTTATCGGGTTCTTTTTTTGTGTTGCAGGATGCCGTGATCAAGCAGAATGCAATAAACAGTATTTGGCTGGTTTTCATTTTAAGTAATTTAGGCTAATTAAATTTTTGCCTCATGGCATGAGTTGTTGTTAACAGCACGGCCAGTTAATGGGCCTTCTATCTACCCATTACAGAAAGCAATAATCAAGCCAAGTCACAATAAAAAATAATGCCTTATTTTTCTTATAGTTAGCCAGTCTATTAAGTTCGGTTTTTTTATACAGACGTTGCTTTTTGCAACATAACAGTGCAGAATCCGGCATTATGTCGATTATCTATAAATTAACGTTATCCCTGTTTGCCTTATCTTTGCTGGTTTTCGGCATCTATGGAACGTATCAGCTTCGAACCGAAGCACAAGATTTGCGCGATGATGTTGAGCAAGAAACACGCTTATTAGCTTACAGTTTGCTGGTTTCAGTCGAAAATGCCTTACGGGATCGGCAAACGGAAGACGTGCAAGAACTTTTGCAACAAATAGAACGCCTCAAGCCTTCTATTGACGTACGTATCTACATTCAAAATCACACTGTGATCCGTTCGGGCGCGGAAAGCTTGGAATGGCCGGAAGAGGTCGAGCAGACCTTACAGCAAACTGCCCTTGACGGCGAAATGAAACAATATTATTTCCCCGTCGATAAACCTGACTTCCTGGTACTGTCCTTGCCTTTTAATAAGATTTCAGCTGCTATGCCGGGTAACTTGGCCATCGTGCGGTCATTGCAAAAAATGAAAGAAGATTTAAGTAAAACCAAGACTTATATCCTTTGGTCTTTTTTTTCTTTCGTTGCATTTACCTCCCTACTCTGTTTATTTTTAGGTCAGGTTTATATTTCCCGGCCGCTACGGGAGCTTCGCCAAGCCATGTTGGCTTTCAGGAACAGCCGGGAACCGCCGGCGCCTTTACCGATAACCGGTAAGGACGAACTTTCTTCCGTGAAGCAGGAGTTTAACCGGATGACTGCCGAGCTGTTTTCGGCTTACAGCCGGCTCGATGCCGAAACGCAACACGGACGCCAACTGCAACGGGCGTTACAAGACGCGGATAAATTGATTACAATCGGCCAGTTATCGGCAGGGCTTGCCCATGAAATCGGTTCCCCATTGCAAATTGTCAACGGCAGGGCAAGAGCGCTGGCGAAATGCAACGACGATTATGATGAGGTTCGCCGCATTGCCAACATATTGGTCGACCAAACCGACCGTATCACTCGAATTGTCCAGCGTCTGCTGGAGTTCGCGCCCCGTCATTCGACTGAGCCGGTGAACTGCGATGTCATCGCGGCTATTGCTGAAGTGATCGATATGCTGGGTTTTGAAGCGCGGCGTCAAGGCGTGACAATGACGTTTGCCCACCCTGAGACACTGCCGTTGGTATCGCTCAACAAGGACAGCGTTCAACAGATCGTTTTAAACTTGCTGACTAATGCCTTAGCGGCCATTGACAACACAGGCGCCATAACCATCGAGTTATCCCAGACCTCGATTAGCTATGCCGATCGAACAATTCCGGCACTAAAGCTTACCGTAGGCGATACCGGAACGGGCATTGCCCCGGAACACCTATCCCAGCTGTTTGAACATTATTTCACGACCCGCGGCAGACAAGGCGGTACCGGTCTCGGTTTAGCCGTAGTCAAGACCTTGGTGACTGAAATGGGCGGCAGCATCGCGGCAGAATCGGAATCGGGAAAAGGCAGCCTGTTTATTATTTACTTGCCGTGGAGAAAATTTTTATGACGATAGCAAGCGCCCGGCTTTTAGTGATCGATGACGATCCCGGTATTGTCGATTATCTAATCGACATGTTACGGCAGGTTAATTATTCGGCCTTTGGCTGCACAGAAACAGCCAAAGCGCTTGAGGCTATCGAAACCGAGTCCTTTGACCTAGTGATATCCGACGTCATCATGCCTGGGATGCGCGGCCTGGAATTGATGGCCGCTATACACCATAAACGGCCTGAACAGTTGGTGTTGCTAATGACCGCTTTCGGCAGCATTGATTTGGCGATGCAAAGCATGCGCGCGGGCGCTTGCGACTTTTTAACCAAGCCTTTTCGTATCGAAGAACTTTACTCCGCCGTGGCCGGCGCGCTTGAAGACCGGCAAATGCGGCGCACGGCGGTCAAAATCGGCTTTACCGGCGATAAAAATAGCGGAGCCCGTGCTTTTATAACCCATAGCCCGTGTATGCGACAATTGATCGGCCTGGCAAAACGGGCCGCGGCAGTCAATTCCACGATACTCCTGACCGGCGAAAGCGGCACCGGCAAAAGCTCGGTGGCCCGTTGGCTTCATGACAACAGCCAAAATCATTCGGGGCCTTTTGTCGCCCTTAATTGCGCCTCGTTGCCGCATACTTTAGTGGAAAGCGAATTGTTCGGGGTTTGTAAAGGCGCGTTTACCGATGCCACCAAAGATAGGCCCGGACTATTTTTACAAGCCGATTCAGGGACATTATTTCTTGATGAAATTGCCGAACTGCCTTTAGAAATACAACCTAAGCTGTTGCGGGTATTGGAAACCGGAAAAATCCGCGCATTGGGCGATACCAAAGAAACCAAGGTTAATGTCCGCTTGATTGCCGCGACCCATCAGCCGCTGGAGCAGCGCGTCAACGACAAACAATTTCGCTCCGATCTTTATCACCGGCTGAATGTGATCAGCCTTGAAGTGCCGCCGTTAAGAGAGCGCAAGGAAGATCTTGACGAATTAACCAAGACCTTAATCGACAGCATTTGCCTACGCCTTGGCAAACAGGGGCCGGTCAATATTTCGGTGGAAGTGTTACGCTGGATTCGAGCCTATCATTGGCCGGGCAATGTCCGGGAGCTTGCCAATACTTTGGAGCGGGCTATCGTACTTTCCGAACATGACACGCTTTTGTTGGAAGATTTGGCGCAAGCATCGAAAATACCGGTTAACGATAAGAATTTTCTGGAATTGGCAATGATGCAAGGATGGACACTGGAGGACATTCAGCAAGTCTATATTCGCCATGTTCTTGAAGCAACCGGGGGCAATAAAATTCAGGCGGCCCGGATACTGGGTTTAGACCGCAGCACTTTATATCGTAAACTGGGTTAATGTCTTCTTAATAAGAGGGTATTCATTAATTGTTTTACACTTTTATAATTTAAATGGAAGATTTTTACATAAATGCAGGCCTTATCCTGGTGTTGATTTTGATAAATGGGGTGTTTTCCATGTCGGAAATGTCCGTTGTCTCATCAACTAAAGCACGGCTGCAAAAATTAATCTCAGAACGACGTTTGGGAGCCAAAGCCGCGCTTGCGCTCCACGAAAAGCCCACACATTTCTTATCAACAGTACAAGTCGGCATCACTGCGGTTGGGATTTTAAGCGGGGCATTGGGCGAGGAGGTGTTACGCACACCCTTGTATGAGGAGATTTTGAAAGTCTCGTTGCTGGCGTCTTATGCAGAAACGCTGGCTTTAATCCTGACCGTGACAATAATTACTTATTTTTCAGTTGTGCTTGGAGAGCTCGTGCCAAAACACCTGGCTTTGCAAAACCCTGAAGGTATCGCTGCCACGATTGCAAAACCGATGCAAGGACTGGCATTACTGGTAAGTCCTTTGGTTTGGCTACTGTCCGCGTCAAGCCACTTTCTGCTCAAATTGTTAAGACTCCACCGTTCTCAAGAAACAACCGTAACGGACGAAGAAATTCGAATCATGATGGAAATGGGCTCCGAATCTGGCGTATTCCACGCGGATGAAAGCCAATTAGTCAATAAGGTAATGAAATTAGACGAAGTGCGCGTCGGGGCAATTATGGTTCCTCGTCAAGAAATTTATATGATCGACAGTTTGGAGGAGCCCGATAAGCAACGAAGTAAAATCGAAAACTGTCCTTATACCCAAATAATTGTCTGTCGGGGTGGATTTGAAAACGTGCTTGGAATTTTGCATTGTGGCGATTTGCTAAAAACGATGTTAGGCAATCCTGAGTTGAACATCGAAAAAGAAGTAAGACCGCCGTTCTATGTTCAAGAATCCATGACGCTTACTCATCTGCTCAGTCATTTCCGGGAAGCCCGATCAGATTTGGCGTTGATTGTGAACGAATATGGCGATATCGAAGGACTCGTAACCGTAATGGATATACTCACTGCTATTGTTGGCGAACTCTCCTCTGTGTCTCATGAATCTTCTTTTGAAGTTACTCAACGAACTGACGGTTCGTGGTTGATTGATGGAGATATATCCATCAATCAACTTAAATCGACCATCGGAATGAATGGTCAATTTCCGGGTGAATCGAGTAATACATATCACACATTAGCTGGAATGATTTTGTTTAATTTGGAAAGGCTTCCCCAGTTGGCGGAAGTTTATCAAACAGAGGACTGGAGATTTGAAATTGTCGATCTTGACGGCTCACGGATTGACAAGGTTTTGGTTAGTCCAAATTTGAAATAGCGAGATGAAGATCAATTTGAAAAACTATGTTCTTGGAATGAGCTTCAACTTTTGAGGGTGTAAAAATTTTTGTGTAAATGGTCATTTGTTAGCACCCTTACCGTTTAAAATTTAAGTTGAATTATGTAGGGACGAATAATTCAACAACAAGTTGTTAATTACTCTCCAATAGCATAGCATTGTCCGCATGTTTACAACACTGCGCAAATTTACCGTTATCTTTCTGGCGATACTGCAATTGTTTGCACCGTTGGTGCATGCGCATGCCGGAGAAAACATTCCAAACTTTGGGGTGCATTTCCACGGGCTTGAAATGCATGGTGTTGAGCATGATACTCTTGTGTTTCATGCAGTAAGTCATGACTTCGGATCTGAAGGAATCATAGTCGGTATCGATGCCGGAATACAAAATAAGCAAGTTAATACAGTTGTGGATTCTGATAACAGTCACTATCTGCATCAGCAGGCTCTGGTATTTAACGCCGCAATCTCGCCTTTCGACATTAACTTCTCCCCGCAAGCGCAGCAATTTGTCTGCCGCTTGTTTATCCCCTCGCTATCCCCTCGCGCGCCCCCTGCTCAATAAGCCTTCCTTCGCTTTGTAGATACGAGATTTATCGCGTATCTAACATTAACGCGGTTAAAACCGCATTGAGCTTACTCTTAATCTTAGTGACAAATCGTATGCTTTTGTAAAACTTGGCAGCCCTTGATTAGCAAGGGGGCTGCTGTTTTAAAGCTGTACATTTTCAAAGTAAGATGAGAATAGAATAACGGTGGCGCAAAATGAGCTACACAATAATCAAGATTATTAGCACGAGCCTGCTTATCGTAGCGATATCGGAGCTATCGAAACGAAGTTCATTGCTTGGAGCCTTATTAGCCTCGTTGCCGCTCATATCCATTTTAGCGATGCTCTGGCTTTACATTGATACCAAAGATGTTGCGAAAGTGTCTGATTTGGCAGCCAATATTTTTTGGTTAGTTATCCCCTCCCTGGTTTTTTTTATCAGCTTACCTGTTTTGCTAAAGAAGGGGCTTAATTTTTATCTGAGCATGGGGCTTTCAATGTCAGTGACGGCGGGATGTTATTTCTTAATGATCACAATATTGATGCGCTATGGCATTAAGTTATAGGTATCGACGTAATAACTTCGGCAATTGCTCGACTTCCTGCATCCATGAAGTCATACGTTGCCAATTTTTCATAAAACTTTAAACGCGGTTAGCGCCGCATCGAGTTTGACTTATGTTTTTTTTGAACCTTCTCAGAAGGCTCGTTTCCAAGTTCCTACTTGGGAATATTATTTTTTTAGCTGCGATAACGTTCAGTTTTGCCGACTCGACACATGTTGTCGAACATCATGACCCGATTGAAAGTGATGCGACTTTAAGTTTACCCAAGGTCGTTGATTTAACACTGGAAAAATACCCCGATGAAACTTGGCTCAAATCGCTGGAAGACGAGGCGGCGGCGCTTGCGCAGCGCGGCGACAGCTGGACAGCCGGAGCATCGCAAGCCGGGCTACGCTTTCAGGAAGCGACCAGCGGCACCTTGCATTATATAGACGGCACAGTACAAGTGCCGTTATGGAATTTGGGCCAGCGCGATGCGGAACAGGCGCTGGCAAAGCTGGCGGAAAGCAACGCAATATCGCAGTCAGATGCAGTTAAGCTACGGGTCGCGGGGTTGGTCAGAAATGCTTTATGGAATATCGCCTTGGCAAACTTGAGCTACGAACAGGCGAAAATTGAGCTTGCGATTACCGACCAACTGTTGGCTAAAGTGCAGCGACGCGTGGAGTTGGGCGATTTGCCCAGAGCCGATTTCCTGTTGGCGCAGACCGAATCGCTGCAAAAGCGCTCGGTGGTGACTCAAGCCGAAGCGGAACTCATGCATGCCCGTAAACGGTATGCCAGCATCACTCAAATGACCAAAATCCCCAAAGATTACCAGGAGAAGCTGGTCGGGCTAACTGAAATCCAGCAAAGTCACCCGGCTTTGGTGGCGATTAACAGCCATATTGAGCGCAAGCAGGCGGAACTCAATGCAATTAAATTGGTGGGTTCCGGCCAGACCAACGTTGCGGTCGGCATCAACAGCGACCGGTTCACTAATGATCCCCGAAGCAATCAAACGGAAAGCTTCAACATCGGCGTTACCGTTCCTTTCGGCGGCAGCGCTCATCTGGCGCCGCAGGTTGCTGCGGTTAATGTCGAATTAAATAAACTGATTGCGGAACGCGAACAACTGTCCCGCGATTTGGAACAGGCGCATCACGAGGCCGAACACAACCTGGAGGTCAACCGGGCTGAATTGGGTATTGCCAATGAGTTACAGCAAGTTGCTGAAGAGCATTTAAAAATGACCCAGTTAAGCTTTTCGGTCGGGGAAATCGATCTGATGGATTTGTTAAAAATCCAGTCCAGAACCCAGCAAGCGGTGTTAAACGCCAAACAACGGGCAATCATGCTACAGCGTGATATTGCACTTTATAATCAAGCCATAGGAGTTATGCCATGAGACTGTTTTTTACCCGCTCTGCAATGGCGTTGTTATTGAGTCTGGCCGGTTTCGGCAGTCATGCAGCCGAAAACGTTATTCAAATTTCCCAGGGAAATCTTGAAAACCTCGGCGTAACATTGGGCAAACCGGAGCCCGTTACACAAATTCCGGTGTTGTCCGCTCCGGCGAAAGTGGTGATTCCGCCGACTCAGGAATATATTGTCAGCGCATCGCAAGCCGGAGTCATCGACAAACTGAATGTGGCGATAGGCGATAAAGTTGCAAAAGGGCAGGTTCTAGCCCAGCTCAACAGTCCCGACCTGCTGACGCTGCAACGGGAATACCTGAAAGCGGGCGCCGCACAGCAAGCCTCCTTGATTAACTACAATCGGGATAAAAAATTGCTGGAAGAAGGTGTGATTCCTGATCGACGCTGGCAGGAAAGCAGCAGCCAGTATCATTCCTCTGTTTCCGAGACCGATGAACACAGGCAATTGCTGGAAATTGCGGGAATGACCGCCGGCGAAGTTAATCATCTTGCCCAAACACACCGCTTAACCCGTCAGCTCAATGTCCGGGCGCCCATTGCTGCGGTGGTGCTGGAGCGCTTGGCCGTCGCCGGAACGCATATCGATATGATGGCGCCGTTATACCGTATCGCCAATCTGGATGAGCTTTGGTTGGAAATTGCCATTCCGCAGGAACGCATGGACAGCATTAAAATAGGCGATCGGGTGGCGGTTGAAGACTCCAAGATCACAGCAAAAATCACCTTATTGGGACAAAGCGTTAACCCGGAAAACCAGACTATGCTGGCGAGAGCGGTGGTGACCAAGACGCAGGATTTTGCCTCTCTACGCCCCGGACAACGGCTCAATACCCGGATTATCCAGCTCAGCGACAAGGCGGCTTTTAAGGTTCCCAATACGGCGATTGCCCAGAATGAAGGCAAAGCCTTTATTTTTATCCGCACGCAACAGGGATTTTCGGTGACTCCGGTCACCGTAGTCGGTAAACAGGGTGACGAGTCCATTATCAGCGGCGAGTTGACCGGCGATGAAGAAATCGCCGTTAAAGGCGCAGTTGCGCTCAAAGCAAATTGGCTGGGTCTGGGGAGCGATGAATAATGGCTAACTTGATTCGCTTTGCGCTGGGTCAGCGGCTGATGATGTCGCATCGTTCCCACGCTCCGGCGTGGGAACGCATTCGGCAACGCTCCAGCGTTGCTAACCGTGACGCTGGAGCGTCACTAACTGCATTCCCACGCCGGAGCGCTCGTCGTTATACACATCTCGAAGTAGGCCGGAATAAGCCGGTTCGAGCGGCAGCGAGAACTGGCGTTTCCGGCAAACACCTCCCGAACTCGCCGGAAACGCCACCTCGCGCTATGCGCTTGGATGGCCTTATTCCGGCCTACATCCGAGTCCGCCATTCCAGCGTCCATAGCGAAATGACGCTCTTCGACAGACTTGCGTATAAAGATGAGCGTCGGAGCGTGGAAACGATAATTGTCATCAACGGCGCGGTTGCGCTTAAAGCCAACTGGCTAGGAGCGATGAATAATGGCTAATTTGATTCGCTTTGCGCTGGGTCAGCGGCTGATGATGATGTTATTGGTCGTGCTGCTGGCAGGCGGAGGCTATTACGCCTTTAAAAACATTCCGATTGACGCCTTTCCTGAAGTATCGCCGACGCAGGTCAAGGTTATTGTCAAAGCGCCCGGCATGACGCCCGAGGAAGTCGAAGCCAGGATTACCGCGCCCATTGAGGTTGAGCTGTTGGGTATTCCGCATCAAACCATGCTGCGCTCTATCGCCAAATACGCGTTGACCGACATTACCGTCGATTTTAAAGAGGGCACGGATATTTTCTGGGCGCGTCAGCAGATTGCCGAACGCTTGAATACGATGTGGGGGAGTTTACCTGCGGGTGTCGAAGGCGGCATTGCGCCGATGACCACGCCGTTGGGCGAAATGTTCATGTTCACCGTGGAAGGCGGAGGCTTGAGCCTAATGGAACGCCGCAGTTTATTGGACTGGGTGATAAGGCCTGCACTGCGCACGGTATCCGGCGTTGCCGATGTCAATTCGCTGGGCGGGATGGTCAGGAGTTTCGAAGTCATACCCGATAATACCCGCATGTCGGCCAGAGGCATCAGCATCGCTCAACTGACCGCTGCACTGCAAAACAATAACCGCAACGATGGCGCAGGCCGCTTGACCGATGGCGAGGAAGCCTTGATCGTCCGCGCCGAAGGCCGCATCAAAACCCTCGACGATGTCGGCGTTATCGTGGTCGATAACAAAAACGGCACGCCTATTACCGTCGGCGATGTTGCTCAAATTAAAATCGGCGCTTTGACCCGCTACGGTGCGGTCAGCAAAAATGGCGAAGGAGAAGCGGTCACCGGGCTGGTGCTAAGTTTGCGCGGCGCTAACGCCAGGCAAACCATTGCCGGTATAGAAGAAAAACTGGCCGAAATCAGCCCGGGCTTTCCTAAAGGCGTTGAAGCCAAGGTTTTTTACAATCGCGGCAACCTGGTGGACAAGGCGGTCGACACGGTTTTACATGCGCTGCTCGAAGCCATCGCGCTGGTTATCGTGCTGCTGATTTTATTTCTGGGTAATTTGCGCGCCGCATTGGTTGTCGCACTGGCCTTGCCGCTGGCGGCGCTGTTCACCTTCATTTTGATGAACTACATGGGCATGTCGGCCAACCTGATGAGCTTGGGCGGCCTTGCGATTGCGATCGGCATGCTGGTGGATGCCGCGGTGGTGGTGGTTGAAAACCTGATCACCCATCTGGCGCATGTCGAAAAAGCCCAGCGTTTGCCGCGGCTGCATGTGATTTATCGGGCCACCCGCGAAGTCGCCACCCCGGTTGTCTCCGGCATTTTGATTATTATTATCGTGTTTTTACCGTTGCTGACCTTGCAAGGGCTGGAAGGTAAATTATTTACGCCGGTGGCCCTGACCATTGTGTTTGCGCTCAGCGGTTCGCTGGTGTTGTCGCTGACGGTGATTCCGGTGATCGCCTCTTATTTGCTGAAAGAGGTGTCGCACGAAGAACCCTGGCTGCCCAGACAATTGCAAAAGCTTTATCAGCCGGCTTTAGTCTGGTGTCTTGCCAACAGCAAAAAGGTATTTATCGCGGCCGGTTCCCTGTTGGCCGTGACCGTACTGGTCTTTACCCAGATCGGCAGCACCTTTATGCCGACTATGGATGAGGGCGACATTATCGTGCAGTTGGAAAAATTGCCGTCGATTACCCTGGAGGAATCCGTGGCCTTGGATCTTCAGGTGCAAAAAAACCTGCGTAAAAATATTCCCGAAATCATTGATGTCGTCGGCCGCGTCGGCTCGGACGAATTGGGGCTTGATCCGATGAGTTTGAACGATACCGACACGTTTTTGATACTCAAGCCTAAAAAGCAATGGCGCATGGACAGCAAGGAAAAGTTGCTGGATGAGATCAGGAAGGTCATGGCGCAAACGCCGGGCATCGCCTTTCAGTTTACCCAGCCGATTGAAATGCGCGTCTCGGAAATGCTGACCGGAACGCGCGGCGATGTGGCGGTTAAATTATTCGGCACCGATCTGGCCGTGTTAAATGAAAAAGCGCAGCAAATAGCGGAGGTACTGAAAAACATAACCGGTGCCAGCGATGTGTTCGCCAAGCAAAATGACGGGATGCAATTCTTGCAACTGACCATCGATAAATCGGCCGCAGGGCGCTTGGGCCTGGACAGCGATAGTATTGAAACGTTGCTGCGCGCGCAGATTGAAGGTTTAAAGTTGGGCGTGGTTCAGGAAGGCATCAAGCGCACGCCGTTAATTTTGCGCGGCGACAGCAATACCGCCACTTTCGACAACCTGCAAATCACCTTGCCGGGTGGCGGGCAGGTGCCGGTAACAGCGGTCGCCAAAATAGAAAAAGTGGAAGGCGTTGTGTCAGTGGGCAGGGAACGAGGCCAGCGCTTTGTGGTCATTACCAGCAACGTACTGAACCGGGACTTGGTAGGCTTTGTCGATGAAGCTCGCAAGGCCGTTGCCGACAAGGTAGATTTGCCGACCGGCTATACCGTTGAATTCGGCGGTCAGTTCGAGAACCAGCAACGCGCTGCGGCGACATTGTCGTTGGTGGTTCCGGTTTCGTTAGGGCTGATTTTCTTGTTATTGTTTTCAACGTTCGGCTCGGTCCGCCAAGCCGCATTGGTGCTCTCCAACATTCCGTTGGCGATGGTCGGCGGCGTTTTCGCCTTATGGTTATCCGGGGAGTATTTATCGGTACCGGCATCGGTCGGCTTTATCGCGCTGCTGGGGATTGCCGTGCTTAACGGCGTGGTCATGGTCAGCTATTTTAATCAGCTGATCGCAACCGGCATGGATTTGCTTAAAGTGGTGCTGGTCGGTTCGTCCCGGCGCTTGCGCCCGGTACTGATGACCGCCAGCATCGCGGCATTCGGCCTGATTCCGTTGCTGTTTGCAACCGGGCCGGGGTCTGAAATTCAGCGACCTTTGGCTATCGTGGTGATAGGCGGCTTGGTGTCATCGACCTTTTTAACCTTATTTTTATTGCCGATTTTGTTTAAATTATTTGGACTGTCACCGGAGGCTAAGCAATGAACAGCAAGGAATATTTAGTCACACTCAACGTACCGCTCAGCCTTGAAGAAGCGGTTGTCGATAGTCTGTTGATGCTGGAATCGGAACACGGCTTTAGCAGTTTTCCGGTCAATTCGCATGATCATAAAAATGAAGGCTTGTCGCTGGCCGAACAGGTCACCGGACGGCAGAAAAAAGTCCGCTTTCAAATGTACGTGCCGGAGGATGGATTAGCCCAATTATTGGCGCAACTGAGAGCAGAGTTTTCCGGTTCGGGGATTAAGTACTGGGTGTTGCCGGTGATTGAGAACGGGGTTATTTGAGTTTTTCACCACGAACGACTGCACGGACAGATATTTGCTCCTGCAATATCTGCATTCACCACATCCATGTGGATCATGCCGGAGGTAGAGCACCAACAGTAGGCGCTTTAGGCGATGCAGGAGCAGTTGCCGAGGCACGAAGTTGCGTACCAGCGTATCTCTTGACTTAATGGCAGTGACGCTCCGGCGTGGGAACGATAAGTCTCTGTCAAGTAGGGCGTGCCGTCTCCGAAGTGTGAAAAATTCAGCGGGGTTTAATTTTACACGTCTGGGAAAGGCGCGCACGGCACGCCCTACGCTGAGTAACTTCGTGGTGTTTTAGCTGTCCCTACGAAAGCAGCGAAGCCAATAAAGGCCGCAGATTATGCAGCTGGCGTTGCCGGGTCAACCGGTTGGCGATGATGATGCTTTTTAATTCAGTCAGTGCCAGTGCAAAATCGTCATTAACCACCAGATAATCGAACTCGTCATGGTGGCGGATTTCGGTCACCGCGTCGCGCATCCGGCGGGCGATGATCTCTTCACCATCCTGGCCCCGGTTTCTGAGGCGCTGCAACAGCACTTCCGTCGATGGCGGCAGGATAAAAATGGAAAGACTGTCGGGCAGCAGTTTTTTGATTTGCTCCGCGCCCTGCCAGTCGATCTCCAGAATGACATCCAAGCCCTGTTTCAGGTTTTCTTCCACGGTCTGCTGCGCTGTGCCGTAAAAATTATCGAAAACCTGGGCATGTTCAAGAAACGCCTGTTGTTCCTGCATGGCTTGAAAGTCTGCGACACTTACAAAGTAATAATCCTGGCCGTGTGCTTCGCCGGGGCGCATCTGGCGGGTGGTATGGGAGACCGATACGGTCAGGTCGTCCAGATCGGCAACCAGTTGTTTAACCAGGCTGGTTTTGCCGGCGCCGGACGGAGCGGAAATAATATACAGTTTGCCGATATTCATAAATCTAAAGGTGAAAGGTTCAAGATCGAATCTATTTTGTATGAGTACACATAAATTTAAAGAGCCTACATGATACAGGATGCTATTGCTCGGACAAAGTAGCCGTCAGGGTCACGGTATGTTTTCCGGTTTCCAATCATCAATCGAGTTCGCTGTGCGCACTATTAAACGTGGGAAGCAATCAATCAGCAGAATAAAGGGTAGGAGTACAAGCTTCACCTCGGCAACTGCTCCATGCGTTGCTCCACCTCCTGCATGATCCACATGGATGCGGTGAATGCAGATATTGCAGGAGCAAATATCTGTCCATGCAGTCGTAAAACGCCTGCTTTTGGTGCTTGTACAGCAGGCGAAGCCTGCACTCCTGATACCCTGCACGTGCATGACTAACAAACCGTGAGTCATATTATTCACAGTCTCAGGAGCTTGGGAACGATAAAAGCATTCCCAGTAGGGCGTGCCGTGCGCGCCAGAGATAGCGTGGATTGTAAAAAGGCGCGCGCGGCACGCCCTACGTGGGTTATCTTGAGCCTGCTCAGGACAACCGCAAGGGCTTGTCCCTACGTCAACTACGGCTTAAACGCGTCGCTATCGATATAAATATCGATAGGGTTTTCCGGTTCAATTGTTGCAACGGGCAAATCCGATCCTGAGCGCCACAGGTTGACGGCTTCCTGCTTGTTCGCGCCGGTGATCAGGAAGATCAATTCCCGTGTGTTGCTCAATGCCCTGGCGCTGATCGAAACGCGCTCCGGCGGCGGTTTGGGCGAGTTGTAAACGGCATGCACCAGTTCATCCCGCTGATGCTGATGGCCGGGAAACAGGCTGGCGGTATGGCCGTCCTCGCCCATGCCCAGCAACACCATATCGAAGATTCCGGCCTCGGCGACGGTTAATCTATAGCTTGCAGCGGCTTGTTCCGGACCCCGTTCGGCGGGAATGGTAAAGACCTGATTGGCCGGAATAGCGACCTTGTCCAGTAAAACCCGGCTTGCCATCAGGCTGTTTCTGTCCTGATGATCGGCAGGCAAACAGCGTTCGTCGCCGTAATAAATGTGCCAGTTGGCCCAATCGGCATTCGACTCGGCCAGCAGTCGATAGACTTTTTCCGGGGTGCCGCCTCCGGCTAAAACCAGCTTGAATTTGCCGCGTTCCGAAATAGCCGATATTGCGGCGTTAAGAATTTGCTGACAGGCGGCCTCTGCTACTTGTTCTGCGGTTTCCAGATAATGCCAGCGGCTGTTTTTTTGCATTTAGTTACACTCCGGGGTTAATGAGCTGCGCCAGGATTGGCTCTCTTTATCGAATAAGCGGCGGCTGTCTTCAGGTCCCCAGGAACCGGCGGGGTACGTGGCAATATAGTCACGTTCAATCGCCCAGGTTTGCAGGATGGGGTCGACAATGCGCCACGCATATTCTACTTCATCAAAGCGCAGAAATAGTGAGCGGTCGCCTTTTAATACGTCCAGCAATAAGTCTTCATAGGCATCGATGGGTTTTTCATTCTGTTGGCGGAAGCTGGCATCCAGGCTGGTGGAGCGGGTGCGCATCTCCAGGCCGGGCTCTTTGACGGTCATTTCAATGCGGATGCACTCTTCCGGCTGTATGCCCAACAGCACCCAGTTGGGGTTCATGCATTGCACTTCGGTGCCGCGGAAAAACTGTAGCGGCGGATGGCGAAAACAAATCGAAATGGTCGATTGCGCCTTGGCCATGCGCTTGCCGGTACGCAGGTAAAAAGGCACGCCGCGCCAGCGCCAGTTATCGATATACAGTTTTATCGCGGCATAGGTT
>Ga0208397_100284_pt1 | contig 19676 bp, 20 predicted proteins | sample LakWasMe76_LOW10_2_FD_183904 | JGI IMG/M metagenome (GOLD analysis project Ga0208397, IMG submission 183904) | Freshwater sediment methanotrophic microbial communities from Lake Washington under simulated oxygen tension - Sediment Metagenome... | ecosystem: Environmental > Aquatic > Freshwater >...
GAAGCGGCACTGCCGCCCAGCCCGATTAACATAGCCGGGCCGCCCAGGATGATGATCAACGAACCGGCGGGGATCGGGTGTTTATCGACCAGCATCGGCCGTATGTTACCCATGCCGCCTGCGATCATGATCGGTTTGTGATAGCCCCGAAATTCATGGTCCTTGCCCGGTACGGATTGCTCAAAGCTGCGGAAATATCCGGCCAAGTTGGGCCTGCCGAATTCATTATTAAAGGCTGCGCCGCCGAGCGGACCTTCCAGCATGATGGTTAACGCCGAGGCGATACGTTCCGGTTTGCCGTTATCCGCTTCCCAGGGTTGCGGGAAACCGGGGATTTTCAAATGCGATACGGAAAAGCCGGTTAAACCGGCTTTGGGCGAAGAACCGCGACCGGTCGCGCCTTCGTCGCGAATCTCACCGCCGGAACCGGTTGCCGCGCCCGGATAAGGTGAAATGGCGGTAGGATGATTATGGGTTTCCACCTTCATCAGCAAATGCGCGTCTTCTTCGACATAGGCATATTCGCCGGACTGGGGATTGCGCAAAAAAACCTGCGTAGTTGAACCTACCGCTACCGAGGCATTATCACTGTAGGCTGACAAGATGCCTTCCGGGCTTTTTTCCGCGGTATTGCGGATCATTTTGAACAAGGATTGCGCTTGCTCTACGCCGTCAATCGTCCAGTCGGCATTAAAAATCTTGTGTCGGCAATGCTCGGAATTGGCTTGGGCAAACATCATCAATTCGACATCGGTCGGATTTCTGCCCAACGTTTGAAAGCTGTCAGTCAGATAATCGATTTCGTCATCGGACAAGGCCAAACCCAGTTCCGTATTGGCGCTAACCAGCGCGTCGCGGCCCTGTTCAGTTATAGCGACACGCTGTAACGGCTTGGGCTCATGCGGGACAAACAACTCCGGATCGGTACTGCCGTCCAAAACAGTTTGGGTCATACGGTCATGCAATAACCCTTTCACAGATGCCGCTAACGGCCCATCGACATCCAACGCGTACTCAATACCCCGCTCGATCCGTTTAACCTCGGATAATCCGCAACGTTGGGCAATCTCGGTCGCCTTGCTGGACCAGGGTGAAATCGTGCCTGGGCGCGGCACGACCAGCAAACGTGCGCCCGGAACATCAACGCCTGCTTGCGTGGAACCGTAAGCCAGCAGCTGTTTTAAAATCCCGGCTTGACGGTCATCCAAGTCATTTTCAATATCCACAAAGTGCATAAACCGCGCTGAGACGGCCTTGATTGCGGGTTCTATAGCCTGAAGTTCGGCCAACAATTTATTAATACGGAAGACAGAAAGCGCGGAAGTTCCAGAGATTTTTAACATGGGTAAAAAAGATTCAAATTAAAGGCGAAAGACGAAAGGCGAAAGGCAAAAGGTTTTTTTAACCTTTCGCCTTTCGCCTTTCGCCTCATAAATCACTTAGCCAAATCAGCTTTGATAGTGTCGTGCAAAAGCGTCAGCAAACTTAAACTCGTCTCGTCAGCCACCGGTTTTTGTTCTTTGTCCAAGATAACAACATCGGTCTGCCGGTTGTTTTCCACTAATTTAAGAACATACTCTTGTTCAGTGACTTCAAATCCTTTGAAAAAAAACTGGACCTCGTCCCAAACAGAACCGTCTTCCACTTCCCTTTTATTCGGGTCATATTGGACATCAAACCGCCCGTCGTCCTGATTGCGATTAGTCACTTCAATAGACTTTCTGCTTAATGCTTTACCCACCATACGCCATGCTATTGCCGAGGGCGCACCGATGCGCAAGCGTTTTGTTCCCTCACCCGCGTCAACCAGTTCAACCTGAGTTAATTTCCGGTCTATAGCCGGAGCTGTTTCAGTTGGCGGGACGGCGGCGACATCAGCGACATCAGCGGCTTCAGCAGCTGGAGCCGCGGCAGGAACGTTTGCGATTGAATCGCCTGCAAGATCGGGCGGCATGATCAGTGGTGGAATTTCAGTCGTAAACTGATAATCTTTTTCTTTATCCGGAAATAAATTCTTTATAGTGCTGCAGGCCGATACATTGACCAAAACAGCAACGATAATAAGCGACCTGATTTTAGTTTTCATAATCTGTGTTAAATAACTTCGGCCTGACGCATTGCGTCACGAACCGCATCAAAGCAATCTTCGGTCAACCACGTCAACGGTAAACGTATGCCCTTCCCCATCAAGCCCATTTCGGCAACCGCCCATTTAACGGGAATCGGGTTAGACTGAATAAACAGGTTTTTGTGCAACGCGGCTAGTTTTTTGTCGATGGCTAAAGCGTTTTCTTCATCGCCCGCTATCGCCAACATAATCATTTCATGCACCAGCTTTGGCGCGACATTGCCCGTTACGGTAATGCTGCCGTTGCCGCCCAACAAACAAAACTCGCGACTGGTCGCATCGTCGCCGGTATAGATCGCAAAATCGTCACCGGTCAGATCGCGGATTTTTTTAACTCTGGACAAATCCCCGGTCGCCTCTTTAACGCCGACGATATTCTTGACATGAGACAGGCGACCAACGGTTTCGGGCAGCATGTCGCAAGCCGTGCGTCCCGGTACATTGTATAAAATCTGGGGAATATCGACAGCATCGCTAATGGCTTTGTGATGCAGGTACAAGCCTTCCTGAGTCGGCTTGTTGTAATAGGGGGTCACAATCAGACAGGCATCGGCGCCTGCTTCTTTGGCCAGACGGGTCAGGTTGATCGCTTCGGTCGTCGAGTTGGCGCCGGTTCCGGCAATAACCGGTATCCTGCCGCCGACATAATCAACAATCGACTTGATCACATCGCAGTGCTCGTGCTCATCCAGCGTCGCCGACTCGCCTGTGGTGCCGACGGCAACCAGGGCATCGGTCCCTTCTGTGATATGAAATTCCACCAACCTTCTTAAGCTTTCCTTGTCCACCGCACCGCGTTCATCCATCGGTGTTACTAAAGCGACGATACTACCTTGAATCATGAAATCTCTCGATCAGAATTAATGCTGTTACAAAATTGTCGCCATTATAACAAGCAAATAACTAAAACTCAGCCTGATACGTAATTTTACGGGTATTTAGCCAAAAAACGATTCGGATTGACCTTTCATCTTTGCAGAAAAGGTTTATGTAGCTGGGATTGACCAGAGAGACGATGCGATGTAGCGCTACTAAAAGATGAACGGGATAAGCCGGTAATGCACTTTACACATATATTCACGGTAAAGAGGATCAAGCGCTATGTGTTTCTCTTCACGGAATATTCTTATGCTCATAAAAACCATCGCTATCAGGTAAACAAGAACATTTGAAAGTGTTGTGTTTGTTAATACATAGCCGAAAAATATCAGGCAATAGCTGGCATAGAGCGGATGACGTACGATGCGATACATCCAGGCGGTCTTGATTTCCCGTTTTGCAGCAACGAGTGCAAAACTGCGATTAAGGGAAATGATGCTCAATATCTGAAAAAACGCGCCTGCAATAATCGCGATATTTGCCAAAGGAAGTATTCCCCACAATGCAGGCCGAAAAAACAGTGGTGCAAAAGTTCCGCCAATTGCAACTATCCAGTCAAGTGGATTGACTGAAATAGTCTTTGGCTTGCTTCGGAAAATATAAAAAACCACGACCAAGGTTTCAGAAAAACAAAATAATAATAGCGACCATTGATGTGTTTTTAAAAATCCCAGCATGTGCGCATAAGCGAAGAATCCCCAGATGACAGCAAGAAAAAACCCGCTGCACAGATTGGCCTGTCTCGATTGTAGTATTGCAGTTAATGTGTTCATATCGGCTTACTCCCTGATGAATATTTTTAATAAACATGGAAAATCAATTGATCACGAAAAACATTCAAAAAAAGAGAAATCAAACTAAAGGTCATCACCCAAAGGGTAAATGGCGGTGCAATACAACATACTGATTTATCTCGTGCCGCCTACTTTTGTCTTTCGTGAATAAATCGCCGTTTTTATGGCAAAGGGCGTTCAATGTTACTGGCTACCCGAGTAGAATCAGGATAAAAAAGTTCTAAAGCGACTGAGCAGGTTTCTTCTTCCGGCTTCAAATTCAACATTCCCCAGTTTTTTGGCAAGCGTCTTTAGATCATGGGCGATTTTTGAATTAGCGGATGATTCACATAGCGGAACACCCAGATTTGATGCACTGGCAACCCGTTCATAATCATTGGCAATCACATAAACATTGTCGTGATTAACCATGTTTTTCAAATCCTCTATCCGCAAACTGTTTTTGGGATCGTATCGATTTGCCACAATGGATATTCTATCCAAAGGAATATCAAGGTCTTTGTTTAATATATGAATTAATCTTCGACCATCCCTGAATTGAGCCAGACTTTGCTGAATAACCAGCGTAATCTGATCTGCTTGCTCCATAATTATGCTTGATACCGGATCAATCAATCTTGGCAAATCAACGACTATCTGGCTGTAATTAATTTGCAGCAATTCCAGCAGCTTCTGTAAATTAGAAATATTAATCTCGCCGGGCAGTAAAATATCCGATGGCGACGGCAATAGCAGACTCAAATTTTCATTATATTTTGACATATAAGCCTCTAATGAAATCGAATCCAAATCTTCCACGGCATTTAATGCTTCTATAATTGTATATTTTGGAATCTTATCAAAATTGAGTCCAATTGAGCCGAATTGTAAATCAAGGTCAACTAATGCCACTTTTGACCCGGTATCTTTTGATAAAACATAAGCCATATTACTTGCTATAAAACTGGACCCGCTACCTCCCTTAGCATTGATAATCGCATTTAAGCGTTTAACATTATTGTTGTTATAGACATGGGTTATATTTTTTTTAATATTACAGAATACGCCATCCAACTTGTCCTCATAATCCTTAAAATCAATAAAGTCTTTAACCCCCGCGCGGATTGCCTGACTTAATAATTCAACATTTTTCTGATCCCCGACAATGACAATGGAGGCTTTCTTGCCATCGATATCATTTAAAACCTGCAACTCTTTCAAGCCATTTTCGGTTAAATTTATAATGACGATACTATTTTCATCCTGGGTATGTTTAGTAATGGAATCGATTATTGTCTTGCTACAGATTACTTTACTTTTAATATCACTTGAGTAAGAAAGAATAGATAGCTGTTTTTCAAGCGTAAGCTCATCAGCACCGATTAATACCAAATTGATTTTATGTTCAGTTATTTTATTCATCTGCTATCTTCTTAAAAATTTAAATTAAAAGAATGCGTAACTATTCAGCCACAGATCAACACTGATTGAGAACCCGCATATAAAATATATAAACAGCAATCAAAAATTACAGCTAGGCGCACTCACGGGACTTCCCGGATAAGTAGGAACAGCGCCCAGGCTTTCACTGAGCAAAGTCGTTTTGAATGCCGGAGCAGTTAACGAACCGCCCCAGAGAGGAATAATTAACTGGTGTATATAACCGGTGATACTGACCTCGGCGGATTTTATCAGCGTCTGATCAGCCTCAACTGCGCCCGCCTGATTCAAATAGCGCACACTCACCATGGCAGGCGTCAAGCCGCCGACAACCGGGCTGGTTCCTAATGAGCCGGCAATAACATCAAAAATGGCAACTTGTTTCGGAATCGGGCTTTGATAAGGACAAATAACCGCCATCCTTGCGCCTCTGCGAGTTGCTTCCGTCAAGGCATTCCAGACAAATAAAGCCCTACTGAATTCTACAATGGCAAACAGGACTGCAAAAAACAGCAACGCAATCATTGCAAATTCTACGGTCTCGGCGCCTTTCTGTTTATGTTTGTTTATCATTGGGTAAACCTCATTACGCTACTGGCTCTGAGCTCCATAGGCGCACCGGACAAATTGAGGAATGCTATAACAGCGCCAGTCAATATCCAGTCTGCCGGATATCTTGCTGATACGGTGATATGACCGGAAACGGCAGAGGGCAGAGGGTCCAAAACCAATTTAGTCTGACATTCCGGTACAATCTGTGCCCCAGCGCCTCCAGTATCCCCGGAACAAATCAGATTTTTAACCTGAGCATTGGTCAAGGCAATGTTTGGATTAACAGAGACATCAGACAGATACCGGGCCGCATCTTGTACCGACTTGGTCACTGCGTTCAGTCGATAAAACATAGTGCCTAATTCAGACACCATAAATATCAGCATTAACAGCACCGGCAGCATCATGGCAAACTCTACGGTTGATGTACCTTTTTGTTTAATCATGTTCATGAGTCGACACTCCCCGGACTTTTATATAAAACGATTTTGTAAGGACCATTTAATACTGGATTATTGGGATCCCATACGCCGTTCTGCTGACACGATTCTCCAGTAAACTCCACCATGATTTGTTTGGCTGAGCCCTGCTGTATTGCCTTTTCTGTCAAAAACGTACACGCTGTTCCAACTCTGGGTATCGTTGAATTACCGTTTTGCAAACCTGTACAGTCACCAATCGGCGTTGCCATTACCCTTCTGTTATTTCCAAGTCCACTTGTTATATATTGGTTATAAGGTGAAGGAGAATAATTATTGGGTAACGGATAAGGAGTTTGCTGGTTATCGGAAGCAAATCTGTTATCAATTCCTTGTTTAACATTACCCCATGTCCATCCGGGCTTGGTATTCAATGTATTGCCCTGCAAACACACATTAGTGGTTCCCTGCAATATATCTCTAATGTCTTTCCCTCCCTGTGAACCATCCAAATCCAGTAGATTATAATTTCCTGATTCCAACGAATTTGCAGGGCAATTACTTTTGCTGCCATTACAAGCGATAACTAAACTTCTTATCTGGCCTAAATTATAGCCATAGCAATCTTTAATGCCGTCGGTACCCAGTACAGCATGACCCGAAGCATCTATTTTAATAGTGTCATCATCACAATTTTTATCTACCGATGGAGTCATCATTGCACACATCACAAAAGGCGTGAGCGAGCAATTTTGTCCCACCGGACCCGCAGTAGCAATGGCCGGAACCGACATATCATTACTAAATTGGTTAAAAATCCTTATTAACACCGGAGTCACATTCAACATGTTTGTTGATGTGACTCTAACAAACGCAAAAGAGTCTGCAGCAGCATTAAAGCTCCCCCAGGGATTTAATGTTTTGGAATAGTCAAATACCAGATCATTCGCCGCCAAGCCCGCCAATTCATCATTACCTGAGCTGGCTATGAACTTGTTAAACGTCGCTTTCCCTGCATCCGTTGCCGGCCCTGTGCCATTTTTGATATTCTTATTAATGGCTATCGCCGCGCTTAATGCGGTGGCATCAAGCGCATTTTGCAAACGTGTTTTATTGACAAATACATGCCCGAAATCCAACGCCAACCCCATAATAAGCAACAACACCGGTAAGGCAATGGTCACTGCTACAACAACGACTCCCCGCTGTTTCTTTGAACAATTTATTTTCATTATCCTGCTCCTGTGAACCGTCGAGCCCGCATGTTTAGGCCTCGGCATTAACCGCGCCAAAACCCATATCTAATCAGACCCGACATTTTTAACGTCAAAATTTGCGCCTTGCTTGGCCTTGTCCAGCTTTTCCGAAGCGCCCTCCCGATAGGCTCTGATAACTGTTTGGGCTTTTTGACCGTCCAACCCCAGGGTAGGGTTATCCTTCCGGCCATGCTCGGGATACAAGGTCTGGTTTTTAATCATATTATTGACTGCATGACCAAAATTTTGTTCCGTAACGACCGGATGTGAATTCCATTCGGCGCAGCCCGTCATCAAGCTTAAAAACAACAAACCTGCCACGGTCCACTTGGTATTTCCTTTATTTAACGTTTTCATTATTGACCCCCTTCCATTAATTGCTGACCATAGTCGCCATCAAGACCGCCCTTGTTACCTATAGGGTTGGCATCATTTTTTACCCAGCGGTTTCTGGATTTTCTTGATTCGGTTCTGCCCAGCACATAAAAATCGACATCATCCGGTGCAACAAAACTATCGGTCGGCAATTGTGCATTTTGTGCCAGTACCGGTTTAGCCAGACGAGGAGTAACGAAAATCACCAGTTCCGTTTGCTGATTCAGGAATTTTGAACTCCGAAATAACGCACCCAACCCCGGTATATCGCCCAGTCCCGGAAACTTGTTCACGTTCTCGCGCAATTTATCGCTGATTAACCCGGCAATGCTCATGGTTTGTCCGTCCGCCAACTCCAGCGTACTGCTTGCTTCCCGCTTGGTCAGCGACGGTATGGAAAACTGGGTATTGGTATTGCCTGCCTGAGCAACAACAGCCGCATCTTCAGATAGTTCGCTGACGCTGACGTTCATGTTCAGATTAATTCGCCCTGAATCCAGCACCACAGGAACAAATTTCAAGCCGATGCCGAACTCTTTAAATATAATAGTAATTGCCCCGTTAGCTGAGCCGCCTTGCGGTACCGGAACCGGAAACTCCCCGCCTGAAATGAAGGTTGCCGGTTGTCCTGATAGCGTCGTTAAGGTGGGTTGGGCCAGAATTTTCGCCAATTGCTGATCATTGGCCGCATCGATGGTCAGATTAAAAATAGCGGTCCCGCTAATCGCTTGTAAAAACAGCGCGCCGGCGTCAAAACTATGGCGATTAAGCAAACCTCCAATACCCACTGGATTTAAACTCCCCCCTCCGTTAAAAGCCCCGACTGAAAAGCTATTAGAGGTTGATAACGCACCAAATTTAACATTCAGGCCTTTGATCAGTTTTCTGTCAATCTCGGCTACTTTTACATCCAACATAACCTGCTGGGCACCGCCGACGCCCATCAGATTTATAACGGACGGGGTAGCGCTTTTACTGGGGTCGACTTTTGGCTGGGCGGTATTCGTTGTTACGTTAGTGCTGCCGGTGCCTCCAGGACTCCCTGTACTGCCCGCCCCAAGAGCCGTTGAAGTGCCTAAATAACCTTGCGCCAGATCAATTGCCGCCTGCATATTGGCCAAGGTGCTGACTTCGCCGCTTAATACGATATTTTTCTGCGATGAGCGAACCGCTATATTTTCATTAGGAAGCAACTCATTTAACTTGGTTTTTAATGAATCCAAGTCATGCGTCACTTCAATATCCAGAACCTCCATAACTTTCTGGTTCGCTCCCCACAGATACAAATTCGTGGTGCCTAATGATTTACCCCTGATTAATATTTGATTCGGTGGCATAAAACTGGTCTCCGCCGCCTCCGTATCCACCGGAAAATCCGCAACTGCTGAATTGCCTTGCGATATTTCAGCTATATCTTTATCCAGCGTAATCACCCTGGATTTGTTTAACCCAATCTGCACTTTGACAGATTTAATGTCCGCACTCCTTATCGCGGCAACGGAAGAATGCGCAACACCATATAGCGCGATAATTGAGAAAATACAGGTTATTGTTTTATTTATTTTTAGATTCATGGCGAACTCATTTTTGGTAATAACAAGCGTTAATTTTTTACTAAATTTGACTACCCACTTACCTCAGCATGAGGAATCCCGGTCGTCCATAAAACCGGCAAATTCACCTTAAGTTGGCAATCTTTAATTCCATTCTTCCGGCAGCTCTTATGCCCATGGAATTACCTTTAGTAGTCGTTTTTTACCTCGTATTTTCTCAACCGACTTCGGTTGAACTTTTGCTACTTCGACAACCGCGTCTTCCACAACGCTATCCAGTGGATTTCTTAAGGTCAGCTGTATCGTTCCTTCCTGCATAGCCTGCACCATTATCTCAGCCTGATCCGGCCTTAACTCCAGCGTAACCGCCCTGACTATGGCCGGTTTTTCTTTTTCCTGGGAAGCCTCCTGATCCACCGCCAAGACTTTAATATTCTGCAACAGCGTTCGTGTAGTCGCCTTATTGGTAGAGCGATCCATTCTCGTGGACAGAATATCGATCTTGTTTCCAGGTAAAATAAAACCCGCCACACCAACCACATCATCAACCCGTACCGAAATGGCTCGGTATTCTTTGGTGATCAATGCAGAAAGCGTGCTGCCGCCCAAATACTCCGAAATCCTTTTTTCCGTGATGATTTCATCCGGATAAAATTTGTTCATCGCAACTTTGTTGACGACTTGTTCTTTTGATGAATAAGCCCCTTGCGGCAGAGCTGAGTTGCCCGGCCAAGCGATCAGCTTAACCTGGGATTCTTCAAGCTTGACGCCAAAGGGGATTTCGACTGCTGCGACAACAACAGACATCGCCGTATCGGGCACCGCCCTGCCTTGTATCCAACGATTGGCAACCCACGCTGCAAGCAAAGACAGCAGTAATGCAATACTCAGCATAATAATAAATCGTCTGTTCATTTAGTCACCTCTCTTCCTATATATCAATAAAATAGGTATCCCACGCGAGCCTGATGTTTTCTTTGCTTAGGTGTCCCCGGTTGTTTTTAAATGCCGCCATATCAAGTCCGATGCCAATCAAATCCCTGGGTTGACATGGCAAAAAAGACCGCTTGGTTTGATCATATAATTCGAAAACGCAACCCAGTACGCCTTCTTCAAGCGTTACACTCCGTTCCCGGCACACATCCCCCCAAATCAAGGTGAATTGCTCCTTAGTAATGTCAGTGAATTGTATTTTGTAACCCAAACGCCTTAAGTAAGCCTCATCCGCCAATTCCAGCGGATGTAAATTGGTTGAGAACACCAGCACGGTATCAAACGGCACCGGGAAATGCTGACCTGTCCCCACCGTCAAATAATCGATGTGCTCTTCCATCGGCACAATCCAGCGGTTTAACAATTCAATGGGGGGCATACGCTGCCGCCCCATGTCGTCAACGATATAAATACCATTATTGGTTTTTAACTGGATAGGGGCGTGGTTTAAGCGGGTGACCGGGTCGTAACGCAATTCGAGTCTGTCCATGGTCAACTCGCCACCGCTGATAGCAACCGGACGTTCGCATAAAATCAAGCGTTGATCGGTGCGGTTTTCAAAGTGATAGCCGACTTTCTCGCTGGTTTGATAAACCGGCACATGAATCAGCGGATCAAAAAACTGGATGATTTCCCTGCCCACAGAAATAGCATAGGGTAGGTGAACCGGGCCGCCTAAACATCGCGCCAGGCGCTTGCAAATATAGGTTTTCCCGCTACCCGCCGGACCGTACACCATGATGGCCCGGCCGGAATGCAAGGCGGGCCCCAGTTGGTCATACAAATGATCTTCAAGCACGACACCGGCAAAAGCGTCCTTTAGTTGTTCTTTGCTTGCCGTGCAATTGAACACGGATTGCGCTTCAACCAACTGCCTATAGTGATCGATCGTAATCGGGGCGCGGCCAATGTAGCCGCTACGTAAATAGGCGTTTTTCGCTTCGGCGCGGCCTAAATCGGTTAACTGGTAACGCACTCCTGCGCTATTTTCTTTTGCGGCCAGCCCCTCAATCCGGGAGTCTTTGCGCAAGGTAGTCAGGATTCCGTCCAGCAGGTTTCCTGTCAATGCCATCCGGTCGGCCAACTGCTGTAAATCCAGCACGCCGCCGTCATAAAAGTGCTTTAGCGTTAAATCAATCAATAACTCGGCATCGAGAGCGGTCTCGTCAATCGTGCGGGGTTGTTTAATGAGTTCTAATAGAGACATAAATCCGCCATAAATCCTGAGTTGCAAAGAACCGGATATAAAACATAACAGGTAGCGAGTGCGATAGCCGGAGCCAGGGGCAATCGGCTACTTGCTGCATCTGATGGGTCCGGTTTCTGATAAGCTAATACCCCCGCAAACAAACCATAAATAAGAGTCCGCAACCTGCACAACAGCTTAACCAGATCCCCTTTCACAACTATAAAAAGTATGGCCATTCCAAACATTGCCATATAGCTATAAAAGACCAAGTCCAGCACCTGATTAATGCCTACCACCGACCCTATCGCTGCCATGAGTTTCACGTCGCCAGCCCCCATGCCGCCGAAAACATAACTCGGCAGCATCAGCAAAAAACCAACAAGTAGCCCAAAGCCGCTATCCCGAACGCCTAACCCTTCAGCGGAAAAAATATTCCAGCCCAGCCCCAATAGAACAATAACCAATGAAATCCAGTTAGGTATTTTTTGTAGAGCCGCATCGTAAATTGCTGCAATCAATACACATGAGATTAATGTTAAGTAAATAATAATCATAAACCGAGTATAAGGTTATTAATTAAGGATCAAATACCAAACGCAAAGCGCATTTAAAAACAATGACAATTGATAACATATACTTAACTATATTATTATTGTAATAGAACATAAATACCCAATAATTCATCAGCTTCATTGCCTGTTTTTTAATACCCTATTCATAGCTTGTTATAGGATATTAAAAAACCGAGCACTGATAATGAAAGCGGTCTTCTCCATCGCATGGAGGACAATGGGAGAAGACCGGTTCTATCTTATCAATAGATCAACTAGCCGCCAGGAGTAGCAGCTGTAGCCATATTGGTAGTAATGGTGCCTATAGCTCCATTAACTCCAGTACTTAAAGTTTGCCAAAAAGCCACGGCTATAATTCCAGCCAAAACGGCAGCAATCATCACCCATTCAACGGTTTCTGCACCTTTTTCATCAGCAAAAAATGCTTTTAATTGGTTTGTTATTTTTTTCATGGTTTATTCCTCAATATGAAATTAAAAAAGTATTATTTACACTATTTTTGAATCATAAATTACATTATCAAAGATCCCTCTATAAAAAATATCCTATTTTCACAACCACCTGCCTATATTGTTTAACTAACGATTAATACATCGCAATAAGCTCTTAAATATAGGCATGTAGAATGTCACTTTAATAATCAATAAAACTTATTGACACATTATTTAATATTTATAGCTACCTTATATTCAACCATTTTAAAGAAGACTAACATTATCAACAGCCCGATTATCGACCTTAAAAAGCTTGAGTCACCTATAAAATAACTTGAGTATATTTTAAGTATAAAATGAGGTAAAAAATATTGGTACGAATACCTACAACGTAGGTCAGCGGTGTTCAAATTATTCGCTTATTAGCAAGATGTTTCAGCCAGCGAACAAAATCTACCGACACCTGCTTTAATATTTATTATTACTCTATATTTAACTCTTTAAAAGTATGCGAACGTTATCAATAACGCTACTACAGGCCTTAAATAGTTCGAGTTAGCTATAAAATAATTTAAGGATATTTTAAGGATAAAATGAGATAAAAAATATTGGTACGAATACCTACAATCCAGGCCGGGGTATGTAAATTATTTCCTTATTAACTGGTGCCACGCATTGTCCATCACCACCGCGAAAAATATAGGCCGCAGATGACACGGATTTGATGCTCCTTATCATTGCCCGGAAATATCTTGTTCCGTGCATAGGAATATCCTCCGTAGGGCGTGCCGAGCGCGCCTTTGCTTCCAAGGCGCGCACGGCACGCCCTACTCACTACCACCTTATTCGTCACGATCATTCAGTTAAGGCACGTTCATCTATTTTCGCGGGCAATGCGTAACATCAGTTATTAACAAGATACTTTAGCCAACGCCAAAAAGTACGTCATTCCGGCAATGGATGCGAGAGCGAAGAAAATTCAGGCACAGGCCTGCCCTGAGCGAAGTCGAAGGGGACTTGAAGCTTAGTCTGATGGATGGAGGAGGTAGAGCGTCAAATGTAGGCGCTTTAGGCGATGCAGGAGGTTACCGAGGAATGGAAGCTTAGAGCCTAAATCATGTAAGCAACGATATCGACAAGTTACCATCCATGGCGATGGGTACCGGCATCCATGCCGGCATGACGGTGCTACTTGAGGTTCCCTTGCTAATCAGGGGAGAAAAATGATTTATCAGACTTACTGTTTTTCCAGCATTTCCAGCCGTATTAAATTATCAGTAGCTTTTTTATAAAACCGGGGCGATACATTGACGGCTTCTTGCAAATAATTACTGGCCTCGGCGTAATCGCCATTCATCATCGCTATATAGCCGGTATTATTATTTGCTTCAGCCGGTGAAGATACTTTGGCAAAGGCAATATGAGCCTGTTCATAATTACTTAAACGCGCCTGTAGCAACGCATAGTTATATATCGCCTTTTTAAAACCGGGATTGATTTGCAAGGCTTTAATATAATAAGGTGTCGCCTCGGCCAGTTTGTCGGCTGAATAGAGCGCAAAGCCGATATTATTAAGTAACTCGGGCGAATTCGGCGAAATACCGTCAGCTTTTTTGAAAAAGCTTTCAGCTTTCAGATAGTCGCCTTGTAAAGTGGCAATAATCCCCAAGCCGTTATAGGCAGGCCAACTTTGCTGCATGGCGACAACCCGACCGAGATGTTCCGCTGCATCGGAATATTTTTTCAGCTTTATCAACAGCAGCCCGTATTGTTCGCTTGTCTTTAAGTCCCCCGGCTGTTGCTGCAAGATCAATTTGAGACTGACTTCCGCCAAATCGTACTTTTTTAGCTCGGTATATAAATCAGCCATTCTTTGCAAAACCTGGGTATTATTCGGCTCCAGATCGTAAGCTTTTATGTAATAGAGTTGCGCCAGATCCATCTTGCCGTTCTGCGCCGCTTTTTCCGCTTTTAACACGGCGTCTTCCACCGAATTGACGTTAAGCCCCGCACTTTGCAAAATCGTTTCGGTTTCCTGTTGGTCTCTATCGTTCTCCGCTTCTTTAATGTTGCCGGGACTGCAAGCGGTCAGCAGCGATTGGCTTAAAATGACTAAAAAAATGAGCTTGGTTAGTTTTTTTATTTTATTCATCACATTCATCCGGTAATGAAATCCCTGCCCACAACAAAAATATGGGGATTTCGGTAACTAAGGTTCATCATTTATTACTATTACGAGCGGTAAATCGTTATCCGGGAGTTATATGTCTAAGAACCAGTACGGCAGGCAACATAACAACCATTAAAAATGCCGGCAATAAACAAACGGCCAACGGAAAAATCAGCTTTGTACTAATTTTAGCAGCCACTTCTTCGGCAGCTTGCGTTCTTTTATCCCTGAGGTCTTCCGAATAAACCTTGAGTGTCTCGACAATACTGGTTCCAAAGCGCATGCTTTGTGAAAGCGCCGCTACCAATCCTCTGACCTCTTCCACCCCAGTCCTTTCAACCAGCCTTTGCAAGGCCTTATGCCGATCAATGCCTGCGCGGGTTTCAGCAATAACAATTTCCAGTTCAGCAGCCAATACCGGTTGACTGAGACCGCTTTCTGCAACCACTTTTTGTATCGCCGCATCCAGGCTCAAGCCAGCCTCGGAACAGACCACCAACAAATCAAGCATATCGGGAAAAGCTCTGCGAAGAGTTTTCTGCCGGTTGCTAATGAGTTTATCCAAAACAAAACTGGGCCCCATATAACCGAGTGCTATCGCTCCCAATGCGAATTGAAATATTGTTCCACCCTTCATGCCGGGAATGAGCGCCATGACCATCAGCACTGACAAAGGCAACAAAATCATTAACAACATTCGTATCGCATAATAATGCAACACACTATTCTTGCCATGAAACCCGCCATAATGAAGACGAGTCGTTGTTCTTTGTAATAACGGCTGGCTGGTTGGAACAAACACGCTATTATGTTTACGAAGCTTTTCCGATAGAACATTGGACTCAAGCATGGAAACCGCGTCGGTATTTACCTCCCGCTTAAAACGGGAGCGCACCGGATCAAAAAAATCATCGAATAATGACATCAGCGCCAAAGCTAAAATAAAGATCGCCCCTGACACCAACAAAACAGCGCCCCATTGGCCTACTTGTTGGTTTGCCATCAGCCCTGTCAATAATTGCATCAAAAAGTCCATTCCCTTCACCTCATGCGTCAATGGTAATAATACGCCGTATCCAAAGAGCCGCACTCAACTCCAGGCCCATAAAAATATAGAGATACATCATTCTATCGGGTGAGTCATAAACCGGCTTAAAGTACTCAGGATTCATCAAACTCATCAACCCAAACAAAGCCAGCGGCAGCAACAGCAACACCCAGGCCGACAGCATGCCTTCCGCCGACAATGTTTTTATGCGTCGCTGCAATTTAAATCGCCCTCTTAGCACATCGCTGATTTTCAACAGCACCTCGGCAAGATTACCGCCCGTTTCCCTTTGGATTATTATTGCTGTCGCCATGGCTATCAGACTGAGACTCGGAACCCGCTCTATCATCAATGCAAACGCCACTTCAATATTGCGCCCATAATTGATTTCCTCATAGGTCATGCCAAATTCCTGACTGATGGGTTCGCTCATTTCGGTGGAGACTATTTTCATGCATTCGGTGAACGGATAGCCCGTCCGCAAGGCTCTGGCCATCATTTGCAAGGCTTCAGGCAATTGCTCTTCAAATTTATCCAGGCGCTTGGATCGTTGTTTGTTTAGCCATACTACCGGTAAAACCGCCGCAACAATAAACGCCGCCAAGGTGAAGATCAGGTGATGGAAGTTCATCCAGACCATTAACGCTATACCGCCGGATAAGAGCAATACAGACAACGCAAACCGGTAAGCTATGTGTTGTTTTCCTGCCTGCTCCAGCAATGTTTTCAGTCCGGGCATGCCCGGAAAACGCTCAAGACTCCGTTCTATGGAGCCTAACCGGTTAAGATATTTTTCTTTTATGATCGACGTTTCAGAATCACCGTGCGCCAGAATAACGCCTTCCAATCGTTGTTTTAATTTACGACTGTCTGCCCGACTCGTACCCAAGGTCGGTAATACAAGGATTTGCGATGCCATAAAAACCGTTAAAAACACTAATCCAACAAATAACATAGTCATATCACTGGTCATTTCGCCCTCCTGTTTTTAATTCAGATTTTTGGTAAAAATGGCCAGATCTGCGTTAGCGCCTCTTTGTTTCAAATTAGCCATACATTTGGGAATAATTCCTGTGGAACAATATTGGCCCAGCACAGCGCCTTTTTCATCAATGCCTTGCCGCTGGAATTTAAAAATTTCAGACAAGGTAATCACCTCACCTTCCATGCCATCCACCTCCTGAATGCTGACGACCCGCCTGCTGCCATCCTCCAGTCTACTAAGTTGAATGATCAGGTGAATGGCTGATACGATTTGAGTCCTGATTGCCTTAGCCGGCATTTCCAGTCCCGCCATAGAAACCATGTTTTCAAGACGTGCCAAGGCATCTCTCGGCGTATTGGCATGGACTGTCGTCAAGGATCCTTCATGTCCGGTATTCATCGCCTGTAACATGTCGAATGCCTCCCCGCTCCTGACTTCGCCAATAACGATACGATCAGGTCGCATTCTAAGGCTGTTGCGTACCAAATCGCGTAACGTTATTTCACCCTTGCCTTCGACATTTGCCGGCCTGGTTTCCAATCTCAAAACATGGGGTAACTGTAACTGTAGCTCTGCGGAATCTTCCAAAGTGATGATTCGTTCATTACTGGGTATAAAATTTGAAATGGCGTTCAACATCGTTGTTTTGCCCGAACCTGTCCCGCCGGAAATCAGGATATTCAACTTGGATTTTGCCGCGCCTTTGAGGAATTCTGCCATATAGTCGGTTAAGGCTCCTCTTTTGACCAGATCATCAAGTCCCATTTTATCGACTGCAAACCGTCTAATCGACAACGAAGGCCCGTCAACCGCTAACGGCGGAATAATAGCGTTTACTCTGGAGCCATCCTGTAATCTGGCATCGACCATCGGTGACGACTCGTCTATCCTGCGACCAATCTTCGACACAATCCGGTCAATAATTTTCATCAGATGATTATCATCATTAAATCTGACCGGGGTTAACTCAAGCTTTCCAAATCTTTCGACATACACTTTTTTGTAGCCATTAACCAGAATATCGGCAATGGTTGGGTCATACAGTAAAGCTTCCAAAGGCCCGAGACCCAGTACGTCATCTTCAATTTCTTTAATTATTTGATGTCGAGTCTGTGTATTTAAAGGGATGGATTCTTCGTCGATTAATTTTTGCGCTACCGCCCGAATCTGTTTCCTTGCTTCTTTTTCTTCTATTCCACTGATCAGTGACAAATCAAGAATATCAAGCAATCTGGAATGGATACACTCTTTAAATCCTAACTCTACCGGAGAAAGTATTTTCAGTAACAATGGCGCAAAAGCTTGCTCCGGTTGTTCGTTCTGCGCGTCTGTTTTAATCGCTTTATAATCCGTATTCGTTACGGCTCTAGACAGACCAAAACCTTGCATTCTTGTTTTTAATTCCATGGATAGACTCCCATCAATTGTCTGGCGTTACTCACTAATAGGGTTGATTTTAATCACCCATTCATTGATATAGATTGACTAAAGGTTATTTATTTTTCATCGGAGGATCGTGAATCGTAACTAAAGTCGCCTGTAGGTCTAACAAAAGTGTAGCGACCGGGTCTGACAACAAGAAAATCCGCTGCTTTTTGTATTGCGTTATGCGGGTACAAAGCCGTCATTAGACCGGTAATAGGACTTGTGCCTATGAAAAAGCCTGTGCCGACGACCGTTGCGGCAAATCCGCCCAGACGCAACGGTATATCCAATACAGTATCAAGACCCTGTGTCTCGACAGAGACAATATGCTTTCTTTCCGTTCCAACGCTGCTGTCTTTAATCCCCGCAGATGTCGCTTCAGATGCTTGATCATGGACGACAGCGGGAACAGCGCCCGCAACAGATGTAAATACTGTCTGTCCGATAATCCCCAGCAGTAGCGTGAACCCCATTATGAGAGAATGTTTCGTTTTGTTTTTCATTGGTATTGCGCTCCTTTTATCTTTTTTCGACATCTTCATCTCACCTTCCAATCGCTATCACCGCCCTTTCAATCTGAAAATTGAAAGGCAATACAACGTTAAAGATAAGCCGCCGCTTCCTCACGGGAAGCTTGAGAAAGCCTCCGATCTTGCGGGCATTGATCGAAACACAGCGTTAGACCGACCGCGTAATGTAAGACCTCCCCCATGACTCCTTAACCAGTGGCCGATAATAGGGTCGCCGCTTACGTTGGTGGTTATTTTTCCTTGTTTTAGTCACCATTACAATGAGTGCAAATACCTATAAGAACATCGCTAACAGGTATCTGCCGCCAGCGATTTTTTGAAATCAGGAGACCGTACGAAATGAGCAACCATCAGCCTGCAGCGAACGCAAATAAGATTGGCCCGACAAGTAATCTTACTGGTATTTAGCCAAAAACCGATCCAGCGCATTGGCGAAATCCTGCTTGTCTCGCTGCCCAAGAGGCGGTGGCCCTCCCGATGTTTGTCCTGCACTGCGCATTTCCTCCATAAAATCACGCATGGCTAATCGCTCCCTGATATTTTCTTTAGTATAGAGCTCGCCTCTGGGATTAATGGCATGGGCATTTTTGGCTATCACTTCAGCCGCCAGCGGAATGTCAGCGGTTATCACCAGATCATTTTCCTGCAAATGCTTGACGATGTAATTGTCAGCTACATCGAAGCCGCCCGAGACCTGTACCGCACTGATAACTTTGGATGGCGGTATGGTTAAAAACTGATTGGCCACCAATGTCAGCGGCAACCGCCTTCGTTCCGCCGCGCGAAATAAAATATCTTTAATCACATTAGGACACGCGTCCGCATCAACCCAAATCCTCATAATCAAGCTCTTTATCCAGTTAATTTTGCTGCAAATGTTAATATAGTGCGTTATAATGCTCTGATAAACAAACACATTTCTCCGCGCTTACGCGCCTTCTAGCTTCCAACAGGT
>Ga0208397_100285_pt1 | contig 19645 bp, 17 predicted proteins | sample LakWasMe76_LOW10_2_FD_183904 | JGI IMG/M metagenome (GOLD analysis project Ga0208397, IMG submission 183904) | Freshwater sediment methanotrophic microbial communities from Lake Washington under simulated oxygen tension - Sediment Metagenome... | ecosystem: Environmental > Aquatic > Freshwater >...
GATCGACAATATTGACGGCATCCAGTCGCCCGCCCAAACCGACTTCAAGCAATTGCACATCGACCCCGGCACGCTGGAATATATCAAGCGCCGCCAGTGTGCCGAATTCAAAATAGCTTAATGAGGTGTTGCCTCGTACCGACTCTATTCTTGCAAATGCCTCGCAAATTTTGTCGTCCGATACCGGTTTGCCGTCTATTTTTATTCTTTCATTATATTTCAGAATATGCGGCGACGTATAAGACCCTACCCGATAGCCTTGTGCCGTATAAATGGACTCAAGATAAGCGACGGACGAGCCTTTGCCGTTGGTTCCGGCAACAGTAATGGTCGGGGGTTTGACATAATTGGGATTAAGCGCATGAAAAACCTGTGCCGCCCGCTCCAAACCTAAATCAATTACTAAAGGATGTAAGCTTTCCTGCCACTTCAGCCAACCCTGTAGTGAATCAAAACGTATCATTAACCGATATTTGTCAGTCTTCCTGATCCGGGTGATGTTCAACATCATCCGCTTCAACTTGAAATCCCCCTGCGCCTTCGGCCGCCCCCTTTGCCAAAGGGGGACTGAGGGGGATTTTGTCTCTACCCGCCATCAGCATAGCTAAGATACCGGCTATTTTATCGCGCATTTCACGTCTATCGATAATCATATCGATAGCGCCATGTTCCTGTAAAAACTCGCTACGCTGAAAGCCTTCCGGCAGCTTTTCCCGGACGGTTTGCTCGATTACACGGGGACCTGCAAAACCGATCAAGGCATTGGGTTCCGCAACATTAATATCGCCCAGCATCGCCAAACTGGCTGAAACGCCGCCCATAGTCGGGTCGGTCATAAACGAAATGTACGGGAGACCCGCCTCGGACAACTTGGTTAATGCCGCGCTGGTTTTCGCCATCTGGAACAAGGAAAACAGCGACTCCTGCATACGCGCGCCGCCACTGGCCGTAAACACAATAAACGGCACGCCCAGTTCCAGGCTCTTGTTGACGCCACGAACAAACTTTTCGCCGACTACCGAACCCATTGATCCGCCCATGAAGCCGAAATCAAAAGCCGCGGCAACAATATCACGGCCTTTTAACTGACCTTTCATCACCACCAGCGCGTCGCTTTCTTTAGTCTGTTTTTGCGCCTGAGCGATTCGGTCTTTATATTTCTTACTGTCTTTGAATTTTAACGGATCGACAGGCTTAACATTTTTGCCTATTTCTTCATGGTCGCCTTCGTCCAGAAACATATTCAACCGCGTTCTGGCCGAGATGCGCATGTGATGCTCGCATTTTGGGCAAACGCTAAAATTTCTTTCCAACTCCGTGTTATAAAGAATTGCATTACAGCTAGGGCATTTATTCCACAATCCTTCGGGCACAGCGCCTTTTTTATTCGACCCTTCGGTTCTAATTGTTGAAGGGATTAACTTCTCAAACCAACTCATTCGTATGCCCCATCGTATTTCATCATCGTATTCCAAACCCTGTCTTTTAGCTATCCATTGCCTGGCGCATGGCGACCAATAACTCGATTATTTCTTTTTTAGCACGTTCCGGATCATCCGGGTTTGCTTCGACTTTACTGATCAGCGCGCTGCCGATAACCACGCCGTCACCCAAGCCTGCAACCGTCTTGGCTGTTTGTGCGTCTTTGACGCCAAAACCGATCGCCACAGGCAATCGCGTATTCGCCCTGATTTGCTTGAGCTTGGTTTCGACGTCCGCCGTATCCAAATGCCCGGCGCCGGTTACGCCCTTCAACGAAACATAATAAAGGTAACCGCTACCGGCAGCATCCATCTTTTTAATGCGCTCATCCGTACTATTGGGGGCCAACAGAAAAATCGGGTCAATATCACGCGCCTTTAACAAAGCAACGCATTCTTCCGCTTCTTCCGGCGGCAAATCAACGGTTAAAACGCCATCGATCTCAGCGCGTTGTGCGGCATTGGCAAAATCTTCGTAACCCATGGCTTCAATAGGATTGACATAACCCATTAACACGACTGGCGTTTGTTGATTGGTTTTTCTGAATTCTGCCGCAATAGCCAATGTGCGTCTTAAGCTCATTTTATGCTCTAAAGCGCGCTCACTGGCTCGCTGAATAACCGGGCCGTCCGCCATAGGGTCGGAAAACGGCACACCCAGTTCGATAACATCAGCACCGGCCTCAACCATGGCATGCATCAACGGCAAGGTGAAATCAGGCCTGGGATCGCCTGCAGTAACAAATGGGATTAACGCCTTGCGGCCTGTTTTGGATAACTGTTCAAATGTAGCGGCTAATCGACTCACAGCTCTATCCCCTCGCGTTGCGCCATCGTTTGCATGTCTTTATCGCCACGACCGGACAGACAGACAATGATAATTTCATCTTTTTTCATGGTAGGTGCAAGTTTCATGGTGTAAGCCATGGCGTGACTCGATTCCAATGCAGGAATAATACCTTCCATCCGGGTCAAAGCATGGAAACCTTCCAATGCTTCGGTGTCGGTAATATTGACATATTCCGCTCTGCCGGTATCTTTCAGCCAAGCATGTTCAGGGCCTACACCCGGATAATCCAGACCGGCTGAAATGGAGTGCGTTTCGATGATTTCACCATCGTCGTCTTCCATCAGGTAAGTCCGGTTGCCATGCAGTACGCCGGGACGGCCTGCGCATAGAGGCGCAGAATGACGACCTGTTTCAATGCCGTCGCCGGCCGCTTCAACACCGATCATTTTGACTGAACTATCGTCAATAAAGGGGTAAAACAAACCGATTGCGTTTGATCCGCCGCCAACACAGGCAACCAGCGCATCCGGCAAGCGTCCGGCCTGATCCAGGCATTGCTGTCTTGCTTCACGGCCGATGATCGCCTGAAAATCCCTGACCATCGCAGGATAAGGATGCGGGCCTGCAACCGTACCGATAATATAAAAGGTATTGTCGACGTTGGTCACCCAGTCTCTGAGCGCTTCGTTTAACGCATCTTTTAAAGTTTTTGACCCGGATTCAACGGCGACAACTTTCGCGCCCAGTAACTTCATCCGATATACATTCAAAGACTGCCGTGCAACATCAACAGCGCCCATGTAAACCACGCACTCCAATCCCAGCCGTGCTGCAACCGTCGCTGTCGCCACACCGTGCTGGCCGGCTCCGGTTTCAGCAATAATACGGGTCTTACCCATACGCTTAGCCAATAAAGCCTGCCCAACCGTATTGTTTATTTTATGAGCGCCGGTATGATTCAGGTCTTCGCGCTTTAAATAAATCTGCGCACCGCCAAGCTCTCGACTCCAGCGTTCGGCATGATATAGAGGCGAAGGTCGACCTACGTAATGCTTTAAATCAGCATCCAGTTCCGCCATAAATTCAGGATCGTTTAAATACTGCTGATAAGCGGCATTCAACTCCTGAATCGGTGGGATCAATGTTTCTGCGACGAACATTCCGCCATACGGGCCAAAGTGTCCCCGCTCATCGGGCATATTATATTTTTCTGTCATATTATTATTCTGTCACCCTCATTAACTTCACGTATGAATGCCGCCATTTTCAGCGCATCCTTAACACCTTTTTCCGCTTCCACACCGCTGCTGACATCCAGAGCATAGGGTCTTACTGTCTGCACCGCCTGCCTAGCGTTACTCTCATCCAAACCGCCCGCCAGTACAATAGGCAAGGCGCACTGTTCAGGAATCCTGTTCCAGTCAAACCGGCTGCCCGTACCGCCTTTCGCTCCCGGATGATAGGCATCCAGCAGCAACCCTGCCGCATCATGATATTGCCGGGCCAAGCCTGAAATATCGATGCCTTCCTGCATTCTCACCGCCTTCATATAACGCTTGCCGTAAAGCCTGCAAGCTTCAGCGGGTTCATCGCCATGAAATTGCAGGCAATCTATCGACACCCGCTCCAGAACCTCGCGTATCCGTGCTTCCCGCTCATCAACAAATAAAGCGACGACCGAAACAAACGCAGGCAGAGCATTAACAATTTCAATAGCTTGATCAATACCCACATTTCTTGGGCTGGGCGGATAAAACACCAGACCAATTGCGTCTACGCCTAATCGAGCAGCGCAAACAGCATCTTCAACACGGGTAAAACCGCAAATTTTAACGCGAGTTCGCATAAAGTGATATGAGAAATTTAACCAAAAAAAGCTAGCCGCCTAGAATAACATAAAATGACATTATGATTTGCCTGTAATCGTCATTAATTTAGCTCATAAAAAACAACCGCACCAACAAAAAAGGCCGATGCAATATCGGCCTTTTGTCCAATAACACTAAAAAATGCAGTGAGACTGAGTTTGCAATACAACCCAGAAATTTCAAAATGCCTTTAAATTTAAGCGAAAAAACTACTCTTTATTAATGCTCATGTTCATGATGCTCGTGTTCATGAACATGCTCATGACCACCAACATTCGGAACTTGAACCGCTTTAACAGCCACGCCATATTTGTAAACCATCAATCCGCCTAAATCAGCGCCCAACATCATTAGCATACAAAGCAAAGCTGATAATATAAGGAAAAAACCGTTAGCTCCACCGTGAATTATTCCACCGCTTTTCAAGCGCCAGGCCGACAATAAAACCGCCAAAGACAGTACGGATACGCCAAAATGTTCATGCCGTTCCATGATCGCATGAACATCGTCCCCATGCGCTACGGAACCTGCGGCGATAAAACCGGCGGTCACCGTAAATACGGCCGCTACGGTGCCAAAATAAAGCAGCCACCCGGCGACGTTGCGCCAGTGTTGTTTTTTAGCCAGCGTCCCGACCACGTCCAAAGCAAAAAAAACCGATAGGAATGCAATGGGAAAATGCACCAACAATGGATGAATATTATCCATATTGGCAATGCCGGGCATTAAAGCCGAAAAAATACCTTTAGAATCAAGAGCCGAAAGCTCTTCAAAAAAAGCCAGCAGACTTGCAATGCTGTCGGCAATGCCGTCACCGTGCTCGGCTCCGCCATGAATTTGAAAAGACATAAAGTTATTCATATTAACCATCACTATTATTTATAAGGAAAACAATCTACTTGATATTTGGACAATTGCAAATAAGTAAGAAGCATTGCAATGCAGTTAATTCCGGAAAAATTAATTTATCCACGAAAGCCAAAAGTAGGCGACACAAAAAGCACGAAAGAAAGAAGCGGAAAGGCGAAAGTAATTAAACTACCAAGTTACTTGAGCCCCGTCGACAGACGTTACGAGCGCTATGGTGTGACCCTTTGCCCTTCGCCTTTTTTCGTGTCTTTCGTGCTTTTTGTGGACTCATCATTAATCATGCCGCTTGGCACCAACCGGCAATTTATCAAACACAGGATGCTTGGCAATGCCGTAATGCTCAGGATAATAAACCGCGCCCAGATACAAGCCATAAGGAGGTGCCGTGACTCCGCCCAGTTTTCGGTTTTTAACCTCAAGCAACTCTTGCGTCCAGTTTTCATCCTGCTTTCCGGCCCCTATATCCATCAATACCCCGGCAATATTCCTGACCATGTGGTGCAAAAAAGCGTTGGCGGAAATATCGATAATGACTTTATCGTCGTCCCGATGGACATCAATAAAATACATCTCCCGGCAGGGACTTTTGGACTGGCAACCTTGCGCCCTGAACGTGGAAAAATCATGCTTGCCGATCAGATGTTGCGCAGCCCGGTGCATTTTATCGGCATCCAACGGATTGTGATGCCAAGTCGCCTGATTACGTAATAACGCCGATTTGATCGGCCGGTTAAGAATGACATAGCGATAAAAACGCGCAATGGCGCTGTATCTGGCATGGAAATCACCCACCGCCGGTTTTACCCAGGTGATCCTGACATCATCCGGCAGATTGCTGTTACCGCCCAGCACCCAGGTATGCAGTTCGCGCTCTACTTTTGCGTCAAAATGCACCACCTGCTCAAGCGCATGCACGCCGGTATCGGTTCTTCCGGCGCACTGCACGGTAACCGGATGATTGGCGACTTTCGATAAGGCCTGTTCAAGCACCTGTTGGACACTGCGCTGATGAGTTTGCCATTGCCAGCCTGAAAATCCGCTGCCATCGTATTCAATGCCTAAAACAATACGCGTCATCCAAGTCCCTTTACGCTTACAAAAAAACAGCTACTCATGAATATAAACCTTAACTCCAACCTCAATCCTATTAAACAAATCCAGCACATCGACATTTTTCATCCGAATACAGCCATGCGATTCAGGGCTGCCGTTCATCAACTCATCAGGACAACCGTGGATATAAATATACCGCCAAGTGCTATCGACGTTGCCGTAACGATTCTTGCCCGGCTCCAGCCCGCCCAGCCACAAGATCCGGGTCAAAATCCAGTCACGTTGCGGATGCTGCCTGCCCAAATCGGCACTGTAAATTTCACCGGTGGCGCGTCTGCCGACAAAAACCGAGTTTAACAACCGACCCTCGCCGATTTTGGCCCTGATCTTATGCCAGCCGGTAGGCGTGCATTCGCTGCCCATCAATTCGCCGGCGCCTTTTTTGGCGGTGGAAATGGGATAACGCAGCACCGTCTGTCCATCCGCATAAACCGTCAGTTGCTGGCTGGCAATACAAATATCCAGATAATTCTGCATATCGCCTAGCTGATTATTTTTCATTTAGCGCCCAAACACCATCCCAATCAGAACCCACCCCATCTTTTTCGGCAACACAGCGTTGCAAATACATATTAGCGACCGGATCATCCGGCAACGTTGCAAATACAGCGGCTGCCGGTAAGCTTTAGTCACCAAACCATAGAAACCACCAAACAGCCAGCCCCTATGCATATTAACCGTTCTGTATTATCTCAACAACAGCGCATTCAACGTTACGCGGCTGCCAGTGACGCGTTTAGTTTTTTCAATCAGCTCAGCTCACCAGAACTACTGGACACACTGGAGTCAACACTGCCCGAGCATCGTGAGCGACTATTTCCTCCGACAGAAACACTGTCCATGTTTCTCGCGCAAGTCCTGAGACCAGATCGCTCATGTCAAAACATCGTCAATGATGCCGCTATGAAACGGCTAACCCATGGCTTACCACAGTGCAGCACAAAAACAGGTGGATACTGCAAGGCGCGTCAGCGCTTGCCGCTGGAAATGGTATCAAAGATAGTGCGTCACACGGGTAGCCTGATTGCTGCCCAATCCCCCAAGACTTGGCGCTGGTACGGACGGCGTGTACGACCGGTGGATGGCACAACCGTCACCTTACCGGATACGCAAGCTAACCAAGCCGCCTATCCCCAGCAGAATGGACAGAAACCCGGACTGGGTTTTCCTATCTGCCGTATTGTGGGGGTGACCTGCCTATCCAGTGGCGCAGTGCTTAATGCAGCCATGGGTGACTTCAAAGGCAAAGGCAGTGGTGAACAAGCGCTCCTAAGTGCATGTTTTAAAAGTGACAAAAACAGCTAAAATGCAAAAATAAGCATTTTTGCAATGACGACCAAGAAGCGAACCTCAAAAGTCAAGCGCTACCCGACAGACTTGAATGATAAAAAATGGGCGCTTATTAAGCCGTTATTACCCAGTGCGTTGCCAAAAGGACGCCCGAGAAGAGTGGGGTTAAGGAAGCTTATCAACGCGATTGTGTATATTGCTCGAAGTGGGTGTGCTTGGCGATTGTTGCCGCATAAATTTCCAGCATGGCAGACTGTGTACGGCTATTATCGATGTTGGACAACCAATGGAATGTGGCAACGTATTCACGACACGTTGCGTGCTTGGGTTAGGCAAAAAGCAGGGCGACATAAGCATCCAACCGCCGGTTCTATCGATAGTCAAAGCGTTAAAACAAGCGCTTTAGCGGGTATTAAAGGCTTCGACGCCGGCAAACAAATTCAAGGTCGAAAACGTCATATTCTTGTGGATACACTGGGACTGATTATGGTCGTTGTGGTGACGGCGGCTTCGGTGCAAGAGCGTGATGGGGCAAAGCTTATTTTTAAAGCATTGACCGGAAGTTGCAAGAAAATACGTCGCATTTGGGTTGATGGCGGTTATCGAGGACCTAAGCTGATGAACTGGGCCGCGCAACGCTTCCACATTGTTTTAGAAACGATTTTACGCTCTGATAATGCCAAGGGCTTTCAATTATTACCGCGCCGCTGGGTTGTTGAAAGAACCTTCGCCTGGCTTTATCGCTACCGTCGATTAAGTAAAGATTACGAGGTACTGACCGACTCCAGTACCGCCTTTATTCATATTGCAATGATAAATTTAATGCTCGGACGACTTTGTGACTGACTTTTAAAACACGCACTGAGTGACTTTGCCTGCACCATCCCTGGAAACTTTAGGCCAAACCGTCATTCAACACCCTTTTACTCTCTTGCCGAAAACATCGTATGGGCCGCAGCACCTTACCTGGAAACCGTCCCGCAAGACCGTCAAGAGATGAGCATGACAGCCGATCATTCCCTTGCAAATCTATTGTCTCAATGCGATCAGCCAGCAACTGTTCGAGCGGACTCATATCCACAAGCCGGTTACCGGATAGATCAATACGCCGCAATGCGCTCAACTTTTCGATACCGGTCACCTTGCTGATGCCGGCATTAGGACACGCGAGCTCTTCCAACTCCGTGATCTCCTTGCCCCGGTATTTACTGCTGATGCATGCAAGCAACTCCATACTCCCATAATGCAGGGTGTGTACATCCGGTTCTTCATGCATCGCGTAATACCGCGAATTCTCATTCAAAGCACGGGCAGCATCGCCAATGACGGGATCGCCGCATATCTGATTTGCACCGCAGCGCTCATCCCGAATGCGCGGATTGGAAAATATCGGCAAACTTCCCTTGTTGTTGCCGTTTATTTCACTCATATGACCACCCACCATAATGGTGCCGAATTCTCCCTGTTGCGGCTCACCGTCACAATTACCCTCTGCGTAACCGTTGGCATAAGGAGCGATGGCCGAGGTATGCCCCGCTTTGGGTTGGCACTGATCAACCAGAACGCCGTGATTCAAGCCCATCAGATGCCCCAACTCGTGCGCCAAGGTATGAGAACCGCAGATAAAGTTAATGACAGCATAGGCATTGCGCGTCGAGGCAATCGACTCCAGTGTTTTGTTCACCGCAACAGCGCGTCCACACCCACGCTTACCATGAACCATCAGCTTGCTGCTCATCACAACAGTATAATCAGCTCCAAATTCATCAGCTTTTTTAAACAGCGTGTCGAATCCGTTCTGCTGATGCGCCATGTCGTCAAGGATCTGCATAACATCGACTGCTTCAATTCGAGAAAACTCAATATCCACAATTTCGGCTTGCAACATCACTTCACTGTTGCGGTAATAGCTGTTAAGTTCTGCCACGTAACTTTCCAGTTTTGCCTGGGTGGCTTGGCGTTGCGTAGCGTCTAGCCCCAGGTCGTCGCTTAGAATAAAGCGGATGCCGATAGGCACGGTCTCGGCCAGTACCCCGGACACAAAAACCATAGCCAAGGCTAGGACTGCAAAAGCGCGCCGAACCAGAATGGCGAAAAACCCTTCATACGACATATCTATAACCCCGTGTTTTGACATATAAAAAATGCCTACTTAGAAATGTTCATTTAATAGGTTGAGCAACTTGAAAGGTCGGCTCCGTTGGTATATCGAGCCACTTAAATGTAAACTCGCTCAAGCTAATTCGTGCGCGCTCCTTAATATGCTTCCAACAAGCTGTGAAAAGCTTTAAGTTCTGAATTGCCATACACCGGACATTCGTTTTCGATAGTTCGGCGCAAACCGCGCAGCAAAAATGGGTTATTTTTCGGAGATCGTTGCTCTTTTTCCGGCCAATCGGCGGGATCAATGCCGCGTGTCTGCGCTGCTTCTTTGTCGATCATCTGGTATTGCTCCAAAGTGCTACGCACCAGCCTACCGCCGCAAAACTGGCTGCGGGGCGTATAAGCCCCCCCCTTCCAAGCTGTTGCAGGCGCACTGCCGCTGCAAGCACTATCACATAAATACATAAGACGGTTCCAAAATAGATCCGCACCGTAAGAGCGCGTCAAAACCTGCTCCAGCTGCCCATGATCACGTGGCAACACCTCGGTCTGCACCTCGCCTCTCCTAAACGCCGTCTCCATGCTGTGCGCCATGCCTTCCAAATACCAGGGATTCTTAAAAAACGTATAAGCATACTGGTAGGCGTGAAAAACTTCGTGATTGGGCGTTAAATTAGGCGGCTGCCATTTATTGGTCAAAGCAATGGTCAGCGCAGGTGTACTCCCATCAAAATGTTGGTAATGATAAGCGATGGCTGCATCACCCGTAGAACCTTTTTTGCCTTCAAGTTTAACGATGTGAACATCAATTGAGCGTACATCCCGATAACGCGCATTGGACAAAGGTGGCGTCAACCCCAGTTGCTCGCTGTAATAACGATTGGCTTGGCCGATCTGGGCAACCAGGCTATTTAGCCAAACCGCCGCCTGCTGCGCACGTTGCGATGGTGGAACATCAAAGGGAAATGCGTTTTCCCCGGTCAAAGTGTAATGAATGCGAAACTCACCCTGTACCAAACGCTGATCCAGCGCCTCACGCGGTGTTTTCCAATCCGCAACGGCACAAAAAGATGCTACGGTGAAGGCAAGCAACGCAAGGCCACGGCGTTTGCTTAAAAACTTCATTTTGGATATCCGCGTTCGGCGGCCATAGCCAAATAGATCAATGCTTCATCGGGCTTGACCAGTTCATTTTGCAGTAGCCGACCCAACTCGTATTGAGCACGGGCAAGACCGTTATCCGCCGCCAAGCGCAGCCAAGCACCGGCCTGCTCAACGTCGCGTTCGGAGGAGCTCAGAAAAGACATTCCCAGCCTAAGCTGGGCACTGGCATTGCCGCCATGTGCGGCCTCTTGCAGCAGCGCCTCGGCACGAATTCGATCTTTCCCTCCTCTTTTGACGAGTATCCGGGAAAGCCTGTCTACGGCCAGCACAAAACCGGCATCTCCGGCTTTTTGCAACCAAAAAACAGCCTCATCAGTGAGCCCTTGTTTGAGTAAGCGTAAGGCAAATTGGTATTGAGCATAAGGAATACCCTGCTTGGCCGCCAAATGAATATAGCTAAATTCCCGTTGTATTTGCCGCAAGTCCATGTACGCGGAAAAGTCCGGCTCACACCCCTGAGCGGCTGCCAGCAAAGCGGGCAAATTATAACCCACCAAACGTTCTGCGGCTTTTTTACCGATCCAGTTATAAATCAAGCTGCGTAGCGGTACGGGTATATCCGCCGGCAAAACGGGGCGCTGCAAACAATGAGCAACCAGCCGATAATCTTGCTCGCGAATCGCAGAAAAATCATAAGGCAAACTGCCGGTGAGCGCATATACCGCCAGCCAACCTAACGAATAAAAATCGACGGCGAAACCATGTTCGCCGTAATAGCACTCTGGCGCAACAAAGTCTTGGTTAGCGCGTATTGTTTCAGATCTTCCGTTACCTAGCAGTTCGCCAACTCCCCAATCCAGCAGGGTGAAGCGGCCATCGTCCATAAGCACATTGGAAGCCTTAATGTCCTTGTGCAACAAGCCCTTGCTATGGGAGTATGCCAGCACGATCAGGGTCTGCTCAATCAGCGCCAACGTCGAATCATAAGAAAGCGGCCCGTTGCGGCGTATCTGTTTATCCAACCGCGCCCCTGGCGCCAGATCGGTGATGATGCACAACTTTTTCTCGGCGTTGCGCCCATAATCGATCAAATTCGGAACAGCAGGGCAATCTTTCAATATTTTTAGCGCCTGAACCTCCCTCTCGAAGGTATTAGCATAAGTGGGATCATCTAATACTTTGATGGCGTATTCATCCGCAGAAACAGCGGCGTTACGGCAGCGGTAAACCTGGGCATAACCGCCGCCGCCTAAACGTCCTGCCTCCGAGTAAATCCAGTGCCGAAGTGGCGGCATCATGGTTCGCCAGCAGACTCGGCACTGTCCCAATAAGGCAGCATTTTGGCGAAAAATGAAGCGACGTGTTGGATAGTATCAATGCGAAACCAATGCCGCGTGTACTTAAAACGTATCCCGCCCAAAGCAATGGCGGGATTTTTGGCAAAATAAATGGCATCCTCGGTATTCACCAAGTGCATCACCGCCCAAGCAGCAAGGCGCAGCGCACGCCAAATTTGCCGGGCTTTTTCCCGTTCACCCATTTTAACGGCCAACTCGTAAGCGCCCAGCAATCCTTCGCAACGCGCACCGTCGGCGTAGGGATAATCGCCGTATTTATAGTAAAACGCCCCGACATAATCGGGGTAAGGCGCATCCGTGACTTTATATAAGTTATCGATCATCTTTTGCGCATCGGTAAAAACAAAATCCGCATACTTGGAATCGCGCATGTCCGCAAAATCCCACAATTCCATAATCCCCATCATTAACCAGGCATCGGACGGTACCGCGCTGTATTCGCTAGCGCGTGTTGTAGGACGAACGACCAGCAGAAATTCCAACGCTTTATGTAGTTTTTCGAATATAAGCCCACGACTTTCCTCATCAACCAAGTGCAGGTATTTCGCTAAACCGCACACCGCTTCGCCGGGGTAATAAAAAGAAAAAAACTTCTGGTTATCCTCTTCTGCTACCGGCTTATCAAGATAGATATTGTAGTAAATAAATTCACCACTCGCGGTAATTTGGTTGAGTGTGTGCCAGGCAATTTTATCGGCCCAGTCCCGGTATCGACCATCGCCGGTCGCTAACTGGTACTCCGACAATAAGTAAAGCGCAATACCGGATCCGCCCAGCTTAGCCTTTTTCTCGCTGTAGATATAAGCGCCTTCCCGTCCGGCGTAATCCTGCACCCGCGTTTGAGTTATCAGGTAATCTATGGCGCGGCGCACATTATCAATTGTCTGGCCCCGACCGGCATTTCTCTCATAGTACAGGCAAGTCAATCCGCCGCCGCCATGGCGCAAAATATTGTAAAAAGGATTTTTAATCGGATCTCGACCAGGGTGCTCATGATCCCGGCGGGAATCTGCTGCGGCGTCATAGTAGTAGAGAAACTTACCGTTTGCCTCTTGGGTAGTTTGGATATGCGCAATCGCCAACTCAAGCGCATGCTGAATTTTATCTTTGCTGATTGCCCCTACCACAGGATAACCACGGTACAAACGTAACCAGGTATCTTTTGCTGACAAAAAACTTTCCGAACGGAAGCGTTTAAACGCCGCCTGTCGCAAATATTCTTCGCCATGCACACGACTCATATAAGCACGCAACTGGCTCATGCTCATAACAGAGCGCACATAACCATCGCCGGGCAAAAAAATATGGAACTTATTATCCGCTCCGCGCGCCATCAAGCCGTCAATGCCTATTTCGAAATGGCGCTCGCCGGTATGCCCCATTCCCACTGCGTAATAATCCACTGGCAATGGAGGCTCCAACACGAAATCCAGTTGCAGACGAAAAGGCAGTGACGCCATAAGCGTGCACCGGGAATGAGCCAGTAACCGCTGGAAGACACTGGAAAAATTCACCTGTTCGCCCTTCCCCGCCCGGCTAACTAAAATGCGCTTATGGCCGGGGGCGTACAATACCAGGATCAGACGTTCATAGCGCTGAGGAAAACCGCTCCGGCAGAATAGATCGTCCAGCGCATCGTTAGCCACAGCGCTTTTATCCTCACTACGAATAGCGGCTTCCAAAGAATGCAGTAAAGCGATGTCGGCAGGCCCCGGCAGGAAACTGGGCATTTGCTTTTCCGGGCAGGCATAGTGCCGATATTCAAGGGTCGCCCCTTCTTCATATTTCTCCGCCATTGCCTCAGTCTCTTACAGTAACCGTTTTATTTGGCGATTGTTTTGCCCGTTCGCGCAAGCCCTCGGTAAGCACAAACATCTTTTCGTTCTGATCGCCTTTCACCAACAACAAATCGTTGGCGCCCAGGCGACTGTGCAGCGGTTCTATCAACGCTTGAGGATCGGGAAAATGCTCCCAAGGAATGCTTATCCCCGCCAGAAACGCCTCGAACTCCTCGCGGTCCCCCACTGTATAGAGCATATCGATGCCGCTCGCTTCAATCAAACCCCGCAAATGTGCAGGCGGCAAAACCTCCCACACCAGCGGACCATATTCCCGCTCGTCATAAACGTGCCCCAGCACCAGCAATTTGTATCCTCCCGGCTTGGGTGCAAGCCGCGCGGCGGTATGAAAAAAATCATCCAGCCCAAACAAGGAGATATGGTGACTTTGGTCGTAAACCACATAGGAACCTTTTCCGGCGGGCAGTTCGTAAATCCGGCCGGACGTTGCATAAGGCTTGAAGTCGGCAAAACGCTCGGCCGCTTGCACCACATCCAAACCGGCCAAGTGAAGCGCCGTCAGTACGCCGACACTGCTCAAGGGGGCGTGCCGTTCGACCAGCGGTAAAAAATAATCCAACGGCCTGCCGTCTATCTCCGCCTGCACCTGCCAGCCGTATCGCGCCACGTCGAATTCAGCACTCAGCAGCCGGCCAAGGTCATGTTCATTTTCACCGAAACTCAGAATCGGCACATTCCGATAAGAAAGAATAGCCTGACGCAAAAGTTCGAAATAACGGGGATCGGACTTAATCAGACAACAACCTCCGTCCACCAAACCGGAAACAACCGACGCCTTGGCCGCGATAAGCTTATCCATACTGCCATGGGTAGCCAAGTGCTCATAACCAATCTCGGTGATAACACATAAATCCGGCCTAACCAATTGCGAACGCCTTATGCCCAGCCGTTTACGCGACACAGCCACTTCAACAACGGAAAGGGCGTGGTGGCTCTTGGTATTGGCCAGCGCCGTGCAAATTCCCCGATCCATGTTGTTGCTGTCCAGACGGGCATTGACCGGAACCTGTCCCGACGCAAGATGATGCATTTGCATCTTAAAACCGGTTTTACCATCGGTGCCTGTCACCAGCACGCGCCGGGCAGACGCCTTGTCTCGCACCGCAACGGCAATGGCAAGCAGTGCCTGATAAGTATCGTCCACGCGCAAAAGATTTACCGAACAATCCAGCGACGAGGTTCGCCTCACCATGGCTGCAGCGCCTCCCTTTTGCAATAGGATATTTAAGGCATCAGGCGTTTCCGTTTCCAAGCCTTTCAGTTTCCATTGCTCCCGGTTGGTGGTAATCAGCAAATCACCGGGCCGCGTCGTCAACGGATTCATGGCTACCCGAGAGATAACCGGCACTAAACGCGGATTTGTCCACACACCGCCAGTTACTGCGACAAGTTCCTCCAAAGACAGGATTATAGAGCCATCCATTTTTATAAATGCACCATCGTTACAAAAAAATCGGGATCCTTTTGCGGGGATCCCGATTGGTTAGATGACGATTACCCGATTACCACTCGATCCTATCTATATTGTCAAAATCGATATCGCCATCATCGGTATGGATGGTTCCCGATGCACCGCCGGTATCGATCTGCCCATGATCGTCACCCGTACCATCGACCATTTTCCCATCAATTTCCAAGGTCCAATCCCCTCCCTGCGCACCAGAACCACCGCCCATATCGAGCTCAATGACATCCGTCCAGTTCCCTGAACCGCCATCGACATAGGTGTCACCAGAAATGTCGCCGAATACAAACAGGTCATTACCGGCATCGCCGTAGAGCGAATCATCTCCATCCGAGCCATAGAGGGTGTCATTACCGTCACCGCCGTGAACCACATCATTACCCGCATCACCATATAAATGGTCATTACCGGCGCCGCCATCAATCATGTCATTGCCGACACCTCCATGGATTTGGTCATTGCCATCACCGCCAGACAAGGTGTCATTGCCCTTCTTGCCATCAATGTCGTCATCGCCTGAGGTACCTGTCAAGGTATTGCCTTGATTATTTCCATCCATTTTGTGCATATCGTCACTGACATCACCAGCCCCGACGCTCACGGTACTATCACTGGGTGCACTGTCTTGATTCTGCCCACTGTTGCCTTGACCGGAATGCTCACTATTTTCGGCATTATTGTTGGAGCCTGAGTTGCCTGGAGCATTTTGGTCGCCGTTGCCGTGACCATTGTTGCCCTGGGGATCATTTTGGTTTCCATCGGCGTCGGTATCACTATCCGCATCGGAGTCACTGTCGGCGTCACTGTCTGCATCACTGTCGGCGTCACTGTCTGCATCACTGTCGGCGTCACTGTCGGCATCACTGTCTGCATCACTGTCGGCGTCACTGTCGGCGTCACTGTCGGCGTCACTGTCTGCATCACTGTCTGCATCACTGTCGGCGTCACTGTCGGCATCACTGTCGGCATCACTGTCGGCGTCACTATCTGCATCACTGTCTGCATCACTGTCGGCGTCACTGTCTGCATCACTGTCGGCATCACTGTCGGCGTCACTGTCTGCATCACTGTCGGCATCACTGTCGGCGTCACTGTCGGCGTCACTGTCTGCATCACTGTCTGCATCACTGTCGGCATCACTGTCGGCGTCACTGTCTGCATCACTGTCGGCGTCACTGTCGGCGTCACTGTCGGCGTCACTGTCGGCATCACTGTCGGCATCACTGTCTGCATCACTGTCTGCGTCGGCATCACTGTCCGCATCGGAGTCACTGTCGGCGTCGGCATCGCTGTCCGCGTCGGCATCGCTGTCGGCATCCGCGTCACTGTCAGAGTCGTCGTCATCATCTGAAGTTGAGCTAGTCGGTGTAGTAGCCGTTGTTGCAGTAGTCGCAGTAGTCGCTGTCGTAGCTGTCGTCGGCGTAGTAGCGGTCGTTGCGGTCGTTGCGGTAGTCGCAGTGGTTGCCGTGGTTGGACTGGTCGCTGTCGTAACCGTCGTTGCGGTAGTCGCAGTAGTCGCTGTCGTTGGACTAGTCGCCGTCGTAGCCGTCGTTGGGCTGGTCGCCGTCGTGGCTGTCGTTGCGGTCGTTGCCGTCGTTGGGCTAGTCGCAGTGGTAACCGTCGTTGCGGTAGTCGCAGTTGTGGCCGTGGTTGGGCTGGTCGCAGTCGTGGCTGTCGTTGCGGTAGTCGCCGTCGTTGGGCTAGTCGCAGTGGTTGCCGTCGTTGGACTGGTCGCTGTCGTAGCCGTCGTTGCGGTAGTCGCCGTTGTGGCCGTGGTTGGGCTAGTCGCAGTGGTTGCCGTGGTTGGGCTAGTCGCCGTCGTGGCCGTGGTTGGACTGGTCGCTGTCGTGGCTGTCGTTGCGGTAGTCGCAGTCGTAGCCGTCGTTGGGCTGGTCGCTGTCGTAGCCGTCGTTGCGGTAGTCGCCGTTGTGGCCGTCGTTGGGCTGGTCGCTGTCGTAGCCGTCGTTGCGGTAGTCGCAGTCGTAGCCGTGGTTGGACTGGTCGCCGTCGTGGCTGTCGTTGCGGTCGTTGCGGTCGTTGCGGTAGTCGCCGTCGTTGCCGTCGTTGGGCTAGTCGCAGTGGTTGCCGTGGTTGGACTGGTCGCCGTCGTGGCTGTCGTTGCGGTAGTCGCAGTCGTAGCCGTGGTTGGGCTAGTCGCCGTCGTGGCCGTGGTTGGACTGGTCGCTGTCGTAACCGTCGTTGCGGTAGTCGCAGTTGTGGCCGTGGTTGCGGTAGTTGCCGTGGTTGGGCTAGTCGCAGTGGTTGCCGTGGTTGGACTGGTCGCTGTCGTGGCTGTCGTTGCGGTAGTCGCAGTCGTCGCCGTCGTTGGGCTAGTCGCAGTGGTTGCCGTCGTTGGACTGGTCGCTGTCGTAGCCGTCGTTGCGGTAGTCGCAGTCGCAGCCGTCGTTGGACTGGTCGCAGTCGTAGCCGTCGTTGGGCTGGTCGCTGTCGTAGCCGTCGTTGCGGTAGTCGCTGTCGTTGCCGTCGTTGCGGTAGTCGCAGTTGTGGCCGTCGTTGGGCTGGTCGCCGTCGTGGCTGTCGTTGCGGTAGTTGCCGTGGTTGGGCTAGTCGCAGTCGTAGCCGTCGTTGGACTGGTCGCTGTCGTAGCCGTCGTTGGGCTGGTCGCTGTCGTAGCCGTCGTTGCGGTAGTCGCCGTTGTGGCCGTCGTTGGGCTGGTCGCCGTCGTGGCTGTCGTTGCGGTAGTCGCGGTAGTCGCCGTCGTTGGGCTAGTCGCAGTGGTTGCCGTGGTTGGGCTAGTCGCTGTCGTTGCCGTCGTTGCGGTAGTCGCCGTTGTGGCCGTCGTTGGGCTGGTCGCTGTCGTAGCCGTCGTTGCGGTAGTCGCAGTCGTAGCCGTGGTTGGACTGGTCGCCGTCGTGGCTGTCGTTGCGGTAGTCGCAGTCGTAGCCGTGGTTGGGCTGGTCGCCGTCGTGGCCGTGGTTGGGCTGGTCGCAGTCGTTGCGGTAGTCGCCGTCGTTGGGCTGGTCGCTGTCGTAGCCGTCGTTGCGGTAGTCGCAGTGGTGGCCGTCGTTGGGCTGGTCGCTGTCGTAGCCGTCGTTGCGGTAGTCGCAGTGGTTGCCGTGGTTGGGCTGGTCGCCGTCGTGGCTGTCGTTGCGGTAGTCGCAGTGGTTGCCGTGGTTGGACTGGTCGCCGTCGTGGCTGTCGTTGGGCTGGTCGCCGTCGTAGCCGTCGTTGGGCTGGTCGCCGTCGTGGCTGTCGTTGCGGTAGTTGCGGTAGTCGCCGTCGTTGGGCTAGTCGCAGTGGTTGCCGTCGTTGGGCTGGTCGCCGTCGTAGCTGTCGTTGCGGTAGTTGCGGTAGTCGCCGTTGTGGCGGTAGTTGCAGTCGTTGCCGTCGTTGGGCTGGTCGCAGTGGTTACCGTCGTTGCGGTAGTCGCAGTCGTAGCCGTGGTTGGACTGGTCGCCGTCGTGGCTGTCGTTGCGGTAGTCGCCGTCGTTGCCGTCGTTGGGCTAGTCGCAGTGGTTGCCGTGGTTGGGCTAGTCGCCGTCGTGGCCGTGGTTGGACTGGTCGCTGTCGTAGCCGTCGTTGCGGTAGTCGCCGTCGTGGCTGTCGTTGCGGTAGTCGCCGTCGTTGCCGTCGTTGGACTGGTCGCTGTCGTAGCCGTCGTTGCGGTAGTCGCCGTTGTGGCGGTAGTCGCAGTCGTAGCCGTCGTTGGGCTGGTCGCTGTCGTAGCCGTCGTTGCGGTAGTCGCAGTCGTTGCGGTAGTCGCAGTGGTTGCCGTGGTTGGACTGGTCGCCGTCGTGGCTGTCGTTGCGGTAGTCGCAGTCGTAGCCGTGGTTGGACTGGTCGCCGTCGTGGCTGTCGTTGCGGTAGTCGCAGTCGTAGCCGTGGTTGGGCTGGTCGCCGTCGTGGCCGTGGTTGGGCTGGTCGCAGTCGTTGCGGTAGTCGCCGTCGTTGGGCTGGTCGCTGTCGTAGCCGTCGTTGGACTGGTCGCTGTCGTAGCCGTCGTTGCGGTAGTCGCCGTTGTGGCCGTGGTTGGGCTGGTCGCAGTGGTTGCCGTGGTTGGGCTGGTCGCAGTGGTTGCCGTGGTTGGGCTGGTCGCAGTGGTTGCCGTGGTTGGGCTGGTCGCCGTCGTGGCCGTGGTTGGACTGGTCGCTGTCGTGGCTGTCGTGGCTGTCGTTGCGGTCGTTGCGGTAGTCGCAGTCGTAGCCGTCGTTGGGCTGGTCGCTGTCGTAGCCGTCGTTGCGGTAGTCGCCGTTGTGGCCGTGGTTGGGCTGGTCGCCGTCGTGGCTGTCGTTGCGGTAGTCGCAGTGGTTGCCGTGGTTGGACTGGTCGCCGTCGTGGCTGTCGTTGGGCTGGTCGCCGTCGTAGCCGTCGTTGGGCTGGTCG
>Ga0208397_100290_pt1 | contig 19473 bp, 14 predicted proteins | sample LakWasMe76_LOW10_2_FD_183904 | JGI IMG/M metagenome (GOLD analysis project Ga0208397, IMG submission 183904) | Freshwater sediment methanotrophic microbial communities from Lake Washington under simulated oxygen tension - Sediment Metagenome... | ecosystem: Environmental > Aquatic > Freshwater >...
CGGTCACCCGCGTTTTGTTTTTGGGATAGTGCTTGCTGTAAATTATCACGGTCAACATCGAGCCGCCCAAGTTGCTGATGCCATGAACCAGCCCCATTGCCATCAGGTAAATTCTTTCATACTTGACGACGGATTGTAGTGCCCTATCAATAACCGTTGAAAAGTTTTTTAACGCGACAAAAATCAGTAACGGGCCAATGACCAGGCTGATATTGATTTTTACCGTGGTGACCACCACTAAAAACAGCACCACCAATGGAATGCTGTAAATCAGCACATTTTTATAAAACCCGGTATCAACATCCTCATAATGCCTTAGAAATTGTAAAGCGCTTATGGCAATGGAAACCGGCAGCAACACACCCAGTGCATCGACAAAATCATAACCGAGCAAAAGCAACAGGGGCGTGCCAAATAACAACACGCCTACCCCAAAAATAGACTGAATAACGGATGTTGCAACAACTGTAAGTAAAATATCGACCGGCATTATGTTCCTCTTAGATTGATGTTATTCCAGCCCGTCATTATACCCGAGGCCGAAACTAAGCGAATTGATGATTCCCGATTTCCGTTAGGGCAAAGCATCACCCTTTCTCCTTTTACCGCATTAGCGTTTGCCTGATTTGCCGTGCTCGCGCTTTTCAAGAAACCGTAAAATGGCAAAAGTAAGCCAGCCGACAACCACCAATCCAATGGTAAAAATACTGTAAGAGACGGGCCAGGCAATTCCTTGTGTCATCATTGAAAATTCGGACATACCGCCAATACCGGCCAATACATTGAGCGGCATAAACACCACACTGACGACGGTCAGTCGCTTGACGACCTTATTCTGGTTGATATTAATGAAACCCACGGAAGCGTCCATCAGAAAGTTGATCTTGTCGAAAAGAAATGCCGTGTGGCCGTCCAGCGATTCAATATCGCGCAGGATCTGTTGGGAATCCTCCAGTTGGTTTTTTGCAAGAATCTTGCTGCGCATCAGAAACGAAACCGCGCGACGCGTATCCATCACATTCCTGCGAATCCGGCCATTCAGATCCTCTTCATTGGCAATATTAATCAATATCTTAGCAGCATCCTCATCGCTAATCTGCTTACTAAGCACCTGATTGCCAACCACTTCCAAAGCAAGATAAACCTCCTCCAGTGCGTCAGCCGAATACTCGGCATTGGCGGCGTAAAGATCCAGCAACATATCCCTTGAGTCGGAAACATAATTGGGTTGGCTAAGCGCGCGTAAACGCTGAAGCCGGAAGATCGGCAACTCTTCTTTACGAATCGAGAACAAAATATCCCGATACAGGATAAAAGCGACGGCGACGTTGCGCGACACGTCATCCTTGTCCAGCAGGAAATCCGAATGCAAGTGAATCTCGCCGTTTTCTTCCACATAAAACCGGGCGCTTGATTCCAGGTCGCTCAATTTATCCGGGTCAGGAATCTCTATGCCGAAAATGTCGCCGACCCATATTCGATCCTCAAACGTCGGCGCAACCAAATCTATCCAGATAGGTTTGGCCTCAAGCAAATCCTGAGGCGTATTAATCGAAATCTCGTGCAGGCGGCCTTCGTGCAAATTAAACGCTTTGACTCTGGATTTTTCAGTCTTGTAGTCTTGTTTGCCCAGAATTTGCAGCACGGAAATCGGAGCTTCCAGCAAAATGGGTTGCTTATGGTCATCATCCAGATGTTCCCAGATCAGCAATTGATCTTCCGGCGGCAATTCTTCCAGAATATGGGCGATTTCCGAAGGCGGTAAATGATTAAGTATCTGCTGCAATTGCGCCATGTTCTCTTTGCGAACCAGCGCTTCCACCAGACCATGATGCGGCATGTCCTGTTTATGCACCAAATCTGCGATAAGCTTGTGCTTTTGCAAAAGATCAAGCACAGCTTGATGGCTATTGTAATATTTGGCGGCTGGTTCTTTTTGCATGTCAGAATAATGGCTTAGCGCAGTAGTTGGGCTGACGATAAGAATCAGGACAATTGAAATTAAGGTAATTCTATCAAAGCGCTGTGATTTGTCGCAGTTTTTATGCCCGGTAATACAAGCCCCTGCAAATTACGCCTTACCGCGTTTCTTTATGCGTTTTACAGAGACTCCGCCAGCCGGATAAGTTCAGTCGTTTGTTGTCGTATTTGACTGACCACCTGCTGATCCAATTGCTTTAACCAGCGCTCCGGAATCTGTCCAACGCCGTATTTGGCGCCTGCCAGCATACCGGCCAACGCGCCGGTGGTGTCGGCATCGCCGCCCTGGTTAACAGTGGCAATCAGGCAGGCTTCAAAACTGTCCGTGCTGAAAAAATAATGCAAAACCGTCTGCACGGTATCGACGACATAAGCCGAGGCTTTGCCCGAATAAGGGCTATAGGCGAATTCGCCGTGTTGACCGATCAAGCGTTCGGCTTCCTGTCTGCAAGCGTCCGTATCCAGCCCGTTAATCAAATGATTGACGATCCGTCCCAGGGTTAAGGTGCCTGCGTTGGACAACGGGTGGTTATGGGTAATATGGCTTTGTTGCAAACTCCATAGACTAAAATAGTCCGGCCGGTTTAAGGTTGACAGCACTACCGGCAGATTGCGCATGCACGCGCCGTTTCCCGCATCGTCATCGCGAGGCAAACCGTATAGTTCGCCGCTATCCCGATAGCGCATGATGCCGCGCCGACAGGTATTGCCTATATCCGGCGGGTCGCTTTCCATCCATGCGACAAAATTATCGGCGACGGCCTGAATGTTCCAACCCTGATGATCGATAATGGCTTGCCCTACGGCGAGCGACATTTGCGTGTCGTCAGTGATTTGGCCCGCTTCCAGGCCCAGCCAGCCGCCACCGATAATATCCCGATGCACGCCGTAGCATTTCTGGATTTGTTTCGGCGACATAAACTCGACCGTCGCCCCGAGCGCATCGCCGCAGGCAAAGCCCAAATAGGCTCCCAACGCCCTGTTCAATACTTTCTCTGTCGACATATTTCTCCCCCTTAACGCTGCACTTTGACCCGATAATCGCCGCCAATCACCAAGTATTCCGCTTCGCCGTGCAAAGCATGATGCGGCAACAGTTCATTAAAAAAAATCAGTTTAACCATCGGCACTTCAACTTCCAGAATATAAGCGCCGAATTCGCCGGCAATGCTACGGCGGTCGGTAAAGGAAACAATATTATTGAATCGCACGATTTTATGGGTTTTATCCTCATCCAGAACCAGCCAATCATCGTCCAGTGAATTGACGCCGCGATAAAGTGTTTTATGCGTCGCCGCCGGAAACTGAAAACGTTCGATAACCCACTGGCAATATTCGTAAAGAAGATCCAGCTGCATGTAAATGCAATTGTTGTGATAACGGCTGTTCATCTTTTCTTCGATATACATGATCCAGTCTTTGCTGATGAAACTGGCTATCTGCTGTTTATGATAAGTAGGAAACAGTCCGAAGCGACTTTCGACCCAGCCTTTAAAAACTGCGCCCTGAGCATTGTTCGAATCCAGCCCCCAATCCTGAATTAACCGGAGATAACTGTTACGGTAACGTCGTCTTCCCGAATGGTCGTTGCGTAGTCGTTGCTCTGTTTCAAAGCCGAAAACAACGCACATATAGTCTTGAAATATCCGGCCGCAGTCATCGCGTGTCGGCTGCCTGAGCAATTGCTCAAATAAACCTGAAGCCGATTCGCGGGTGCCTGCAATATGCAAGGGTTTGGGATTTTCGTTAAAGGCATGGCTGGCCATGCAAGCCGTCGCCAAACCGATTAAGTTGGTGCTGTGACCATGTTGGGAAATATCGGGCATTGGTAATTAGGAAAATCTTTTGGCATTGAGCGGGTAGATCAATTTTTACATCAAATTGCCGGTTTAGCCAGAATGAGTTCGAAAATGACCTTTTCGGCCGAAGCCATGGCAAAGTCTTTTCAGAGAAGGGAGCTTTCGCGCAAATATTTAAGTTTGTCCTCGTTCCCACGCGCTGCGTGGGAACGCAGTATGGGACGCGCTGCGTCCGCTTCGATATACTCTGCATTTCAGCCTGTTGACCACAACTCGCGACCCAGCGCGTGGAACGAGACAAAATTAATGGACTTCAAATTCAATCGGATAGCTGTTTCTCTACATCCATCCGACAATGCAAGATACGAACAACATCAATATCATCTGCAACTTTTCGATAGAAAATAATGTGTCGTTCAATACAAAATTTACGGTAATTTTTTCGGATTTCATCACAAGCCACACCTAAACCCGGCTCATCGGCTAACAGGTGAAAACAATTATCCAATATGCCAAGATACTTATTCCGCTGATCACGCCCCAAATTTCTTGCGTATAACGAGCAATAGATTTCAAACCATCCTTGGCTTGCTTTGTTAATCGAAAAGACGGCATTACGCGCCGTCTTCTTTATCAAGCTCGTCAATCAAACCTGTCAGCGAATAATTTTCAGCGATTCCGCTTTCTTCTCCTTCTATCAGCGCGGAACGTAAAGCAGCCAATTTTATTTCTTGAGCCTCCAAAAGCCTAAGCCCCGCCCTGACAACCTCGCTTTTAGAACCGAAGCGCCCTTCTTCGACGATGTCGGCAATGAATTTTTCAAAATGAAGTCCAATCGAAACGCTGGTATTTTTTTGCATAATCTATAACCTCACTTTCATCTATATACCAATTATTAATAACTATTGGTATTTTTACAAGCGTTTAATCCAGCTGGGCAACAGCTGGCTATCGGTGTAAAGCATGAGCGGATTGACGACATAAAGCTCGGCTATTTTCCGATCTGTTTTACAGATACTCGGCTAAATATGACGCAAGGAACCATCACTCACATTAATACTGAAGGCGCGACCGAAACCAATAACGTATCGCCCATTTTCCGGACGCAATGCAAACAAATGAAAATCCGATAATGAGCGCAGCACACTAACCACCTCGCCAAACTTATGCTGCAAGGCTTGTATCCGGTCTGCATAAATTGCATCGTCACGGATTATTTCGGTGACAATGCAATTTAGCACCGCCCGTTCTCGTGCAAAAAGGTTGGGGGATTCAGATTCCGGACGGATAAACAATATCGATGCCTGCGGGTTATTCAGCAAATTAACCGTATGGCAAGCCATCTCGCTGACATAGATATAAAAGACTCCGGCATCGTCACGCACAAAAGGTGCGTAACTGATGTCAGGAACGCCGGTTGCTGAAGCCGTCGACAGTAATAGCGTTTGCTGCGATGCCATCAGCTCCTGATAACGTTGGGTAATGTCTTCAAGCTCTTGTTTGCTTAGTTCGCTCATTGGTCACCTCCGTTAAGTCTAGTGTTGAGTTTATCGTATTGCCCATTTTCACTGTATGGGTTGCTGTGGGTTACGGCCATCGCCTAGCACAAACCTACGGCCCTAGGTTGTTATACTGAAAACCTCATTATTTTACTGCTGAGACCTTTTCCTCAATGCTCAAAACAAGGGTTAATAAATCAGAAACATCTTCGCGATCAAATTCCGGCAAGTTTCCTTGTTCATGTACGCCCTTATTCAGTAAACTCCATGGATACTTTTCTTTCAGTTGCTTAAGCTCATTATGTAATTCCTGAAGACCTTCAATTACTTTGACTGCCTTGGTCAAACTGTCAACCACTGTCGATAAATCAGGGCTATTTCCGGGAGCTCTCATTTTTACAGTAAGGTTGATATTCAGGGTTTTGCCTAACTTAATCCACAATTGCTCAGAAATACTTTCCATGGCACGTCTACAATTGGAGGCAACATCTTTCCGATTGTCTCTTTCCAACGCTTCTTTGGCGATCAGTAAATAGTGTTTTGAATCTCCTACAGAAATTCGTACCCCTCGCTCTTCCACAGAATCAGGGGGAACAAACCTGTAGCTCCTTACATCTTTACTAGCTGTTGAAGCTCCCAGTTTGTGTTCCAGCTTATTAATAAAATCTGGCCCATGGCAAGTAATGATATGTTGCCTATCTTTAAGATCAGGGTGGTTGAGCAGCAGTTCAGCAATGCCGCCCCGATGATCATCATCAATTGCATTTACAATATCGTCGAAAATCAGAAAACCCAAATTTTCTTTGACTGCCTTAGCTAGCAAGATAGACAAACCAAGTACTTTGATGTGTCCTTCGCTCAATATCAACAGTGCGTCATGAGGACGACCATCTCCCTGAAAACTAATCGAAATTTTCTGTTCTGGGGCAGTTGGTAATGAAAGCCAACCAAGTTTTTCAAAGTCGGGGTCGTGACCGTTGATAGTGTTGTAATAGTCACGCACCCTGTCGGAAAGCCCTTCGGCAAGTTGCACAGGGAGATTATTTCGGTAGGCTTTCAATTTACTGATTAGGTAACAATATGCGTCCAGATATTGCTTATTTATCTCAATTTTTTCTTTCTGTCCCTTGATTTCTTGTAATTTTGATTCATTGGTTGCGTAAAAACTTTTAATTTCAGTTTGTAGTTTATCCTTTTGTTCAGTCAGCGTTTTTTTCGCTGCCACAATATCATCGTATCTGATTTTGAAACCCTGATACTTTCTTAACGCCGCATCAATTGTGTCCTTTTCAGCACGTCTTTGCTGCAAAGTGGCATTGTAGTTATGCAGATCAGTATAGAGACTTTCCGTATTCTGAAACTCTTTTTCAATGTCTACTAGCTCCTTTTCGAGCCGTACCTTCCAGTTCTCGATTGTCGCGATGCTGATATAGTCAAATTCGGTAAATTCAGGAATTTTACGATCTTGATTGCTGATGGTTGCTTTCAGCGTGTTTATTTCCTTAATACTGATAGACGAAGCCTTACGGACTTGTTTTGAAAGGCTGCCGCCTAACTCCTCTATACGATTTTGCAACGCTGAAAGCTCACCCAGTTTTGCAAGCTCAGAAGCAGCATTTTCAAAAGGATTGACAAAAACATTGGCTATGGATGTTTTGCAAGCTGGGCAGATGCTTTTATCTGTTGTGGCATCCTGGGCAATCGACTCTATGGCACTGTACAAATTCTTGTAATTGACTTCTGACGAAATATTCCACAACCGTTCAAGTTCCGTTGTAAGTATACCAAGATCGGCCCGAATCTTTGATACAGCAAAAAATAATAAATCAATGGTGTAAAACTTCAGGTTGTCCGGTATATTTTCGGCTTTCTTCTCATGAAGATCATTGATAATACCGGATACATCATCCTCTCCGACCAAGTAGTTTTTCAGATCATTGAGAGAGGAAATACCTTCTTTCGCAACTTCATTAATTAAAATCTCAGCCGATTCGACATGGTTATCCATATCTGCATCAAGTTGAATAACTCGCTTTTCCGACAGCTCTATTTTTTGTGCCTCTGCTTTAAAATTTTCTTCTTTCTGATTGATCAGTGTTATGTATCGACTATCAAAATTATCGGTAAATTTATCGACAAAATCGCTGAACGCATCCAGCCCGAATAATGTAGCTATACGATCTTTTTGATTACTCGCTGTTGTAGCCGTGATGCGTGCAAAACCGTCTATGCGATTTTTCTCTACAAAAGAGAAACGGTAGACCGCAGAATTTGGTGGGACTTCAACCTTTTGTTTTTTCTCATCCAACCTATACACCTTTGGACGCACAGAGTAACTATTCTGGGTATTTTGAATATAGGTACCAAGTCGAATTCTTTTGGATTCCGCCTCTTCTATGCTATCCAGCAAGGCATATTCGAGGCCTTCACAGAAACTTGATTTCCCTGAACCGTTGGGGCCATACATAAATGTGTATTTTTTGTCGAAGACAAAAGATTCCTTAGTGGAAAAGCCTCTAAATGGACCAATTACTAATTCATCAATTCTGCTAACCCTTTCTGAATTTGTACGCCGGCTATTCAGATTGGGGAAAGCCGTAGACAATGTTTCGTGATTATTCTCAATTAGCCAACCAATTTTTTTGGCTCTAGCTCCGCCGTTAATCCCTAATGGAAAAATCGTATCAAAGTAATTAATCAACAGATTGAGAAACTTTTTCTGAATATCTGAAAGCGAGGACGATTCGAGTGTCATAATCCATTGTTCAAATTGGTATTTAAGGGCTATGTTGCTCATATGAAGTTATGACCTACTGAAATTTAAAAAAATTATATTAACTAACCACTTACTCAAAACATCTACCAACCACTGATTCAGGCTTTTATCAGAAGCAATCTTGGCGCTGCTAACTGCGACGTAGTTCAGGCGCAATAAAAATGGTTCAACTTCGTCATCCACAGGTATCCATAAATACTTTAAGCGAAATTACTCCTTTGCGTCTTAAGCCTTTGTCATCAGGGGTATAAAATCAGCGCCACCATTCAGCTCAACAAATTCGCCGCGAAACAGTTCAATATCCGAATCGTAAGTAATCACGGTTTTAACGCCGTTAATGGTCATTTGGTTAATCATGATTTCTCCGTTTGTCGCTCAGCCAATCGCGGCGTTTACGAACACCCTTCAATACCCCCCAACAATCAAAACACTACTTCTCCCCCCGCCCTGTTTTTCAACCACCACCTTAGCCCCAATCCGCTCAACCAAAATCGGCACATGCGAAATCACGCCGACTTTCCTGCCCAAGGCTTGCAGGGTATCCAAGCTGGCGATGGCTATGTCCAGCGTTTCCGGGTCCAGGCTGCCGAAGCCTTCGTCGATAAACAGCGATTCAACCTGGGTTTTGTTGGATGACAACGACGCCAAACCCAAGGCCAGCGCCAGCGACACCAGAAAGCTTTCGCCGCCGGACAGGCTGTGTACGCTACGCACGTCGTCGGCCATATCGCGGTCTATGATTTGCAGCTCTAGGTCGCTGCCCGGTACGCGTTGCAGGGCGTAGCGCTTGGCGAAGTCTTCAAGATGCTGGTTGCTATGCGCCAGCAATGCTTCCAGGGTCAGGCTTTGGGCAAACGTACGGAACTTTGCGCCGCTTTTCGAACCGATTAATTCATTCAGGCTTTCCCATTGATCCCAGCGATCTCGTTGGCTGTCCAGTTCCGCTTTCAACGCGCGCCCGGTTTCGATTTTTTTATCGTCTTCCCGCAGCAGAATGACTTGCTCTTCTTTTTGGCTATGCGCAAGCTGCCTTTGCTGCTGCAATTCGGCCGACAGTTTATAGGCGTCTTCTTCGGGTATTTCGACAGGATTGCTTTGTTGTTTCAAACAATCGTCGGCTTTAACTTTTAATAAGGCCGCGGACTCTTGCAGGCCTCGCTCCAGAGTCGCCATTTGGGCTTTCTGTGCAGCCAGCCAGTGCTCGTCTTTTTCCAGCAACCGGCTTAACTGCTCAAGATCGATGGCTTGCTTTTCCAGCGACTGGTTCAGTGCGCTTAGGGCTTTTTCCAGATTGCTGTAACGTCTGCCGGTCTCGGTTTGCCAGTGCTGCTGATTCTGTTTATGGGTCGCCAGCTCCGTTTCCGCCTGACTGACGGTATGACCAGCCTGCTGGTGAGCGGCTCTTGCGACCTGTAGACTTTGGTTAACGGTTTGCTCGTAACTGTCGGCGGTAAGCCTTGGCAACACCGCGTCGCGTTCGACTGACAGTTTTTGCTGTTCTTCGGTTTGGGTCTTCAACTCGGCCTGTTTAATCCGGTGTTGTTGCTGACATTGTTTCAGCGCCTGCTCGGCGAGCTTTTCATCATGGTTGATTTTTTCCAAGGCTTTGGCAGCGGTTTCAATCTGCTGTTCGGTACGCTGGAATTGCTGCGCTTTTACGGCGCAATCTTGCCTGAATGCTGCGGTGGAATCCTGCAAACGAGATGGCCAGTTTTCCAACTGCTGGAACGGTGTCGCCAACAAATCGACAATCGCTTGCAGTTGTTTTTCCTGCTCCTGAATGCTGATTGCGACATGCTCCAGGTCGGCTTTGTTTTTGGCGTGTTGCTTATCCATCGTGGCGCATTCGGCAGAGAGTTTTTCCTTATTCCGCTGATCCGCATCGAATAAATCCTGTGCCGCTTTAAGCTGTCTTTGTAATTCGAGAGCCGCTTTTTCCTGTTGTTTGATTAGCTCCAACGCAGAATTAATTTGCTCGTTTTGAACTTTAAGTGCAGGCAAAAGCTGAATATCGGTGATGGAAAAATCAGGCGACTGCCAAGGATGGTGGAAGTGTCGCAATCGGTCGGGAACCGATGCGACCTTATTGTGCATAGCTAATACGGCCCAATCATTGCCGTATTGAGCCAGTTTGGTCTGCGCCTCGGCCAGCTTTTCGGCCAGCGCTGTTTTTTGCTCGTGTCCCTGGCTGATACTTTTGGTTAATTCGGCGATAGCTTTAATCAGTGTTTCATTCAGATTTTCCAGCTCGGCGACCCGTGCCGACTGCGCTACAGCATGTTCATTGCTTATGCTTGCCTGATCTTTCCAAGGATGCTCAAGCGCTCCGCAAACCGGGCAAGGCTGATCTTCCTGCAACAAAGAACGGAACTGTTCGGCGTTTTTATGCGTCGTTGCCTGTATCAGCTCCAAGGCCTTTTTTGCCTCGGTCAGAGCGATGCCGTTAGCCATCTGCTGCCGGTTGAAGGTTTGCAGTTGCAGCGTGCTTTCATTAATCGTCTGTTCGGTGGCGGCCAGCTGATCCGTGTCCTGCTTGATAGCCTGTTGCAGCTCCTGCGCATCGCTCGCCAGATTCAGAGCCCGCGTGATCTGCTCGCGCTTGATTTCAAGCGCATCTTTTGAGCGATGCAGGTCTTCAAGAGATTGCTTACTGTCCTGTGCTTTCAGTTGAACCAGCGTCTGTTGATGCAGCTCCAGCTTTTTGTGATTGTCACCAATTGCGATCTTTAACTCTGCCAGACTGTGTTCATCTTTGGCCACCGCCAGCCTTAACTCACCCGCGTTGCGTTCGGCGTCTGTTTGCCGGGCGCTCAATGTTTGATAGCGTTCCAGCTCGGCATCCCATCGGCTCCATTCGGCAGAGATGGGTTTAATCGCCTGATTTTGTTCCAGCCAGAGATTAAGCTGTTGCAGCGCGGCAGTTTGTTCGGCCTGCCGATTTAGCAGGGCTTGATGTTCTTTTCCGGCACCGTCCAACGCTTGAAGCAATTGATTTTCTTCTGCGGACAACGTGCCGACAGCTTTCCGGATAACATCGATACGGGTATCCAAGGCCCGCGCTTTAATTAATACCGGTTGCGCCAGCTGCTGTTGCTGTTCGGCTTCGGCTAATGCACCTGCCCGAGTGCTGAGCTGTTCCTTTGCCGTTTGCAGTTTTATGTCAGCGGCAGCTTGCTGATCGACGCTGTCTTTGTATTTTTGTTGGGCATCAAGGTGCTCGGCATTTGCCGTTTGGTACTGAGCTAACAGTGGTCTTAAAGGCTGCGTGGCTTCGACTTTTTGCATGAGTTGCCGCTCGACTTCTGCCGCATCCCACGCTTGTTGGCTGCCGGTAAGAATGTCACGGGCAACTCGCTCGGCTTCTTGCCGTTTTTTCAGTTCGGCATACCAATCGACGATTTTTTGGTTGCTTGAGATTTGTTGATCCAGATCGGCCAACTGGGCTATGAATTGGTCGCGTTGTTGTTCCAGCAGTTGCCGGGCTTCTTCATCCAACGGAATTTGATCCTGCATCCTGTTTATAATCAGGGTTAGCGCATCTTTTTCCTGTCTGGCGCGTTCGAATGCGGCGATGGACAGTTCGGAATAAAGTTCGGTGCCGGTGATGCGCTCCAGCAAACTGGAACGCTCGTCTTTTTTGGCTTTCAAGAACGCGGCAAAATCGCCCTGAGCCAATAACACCGAGCGGCGGAACTGGTCGAAGTTAAGGTCGATCAGTTCGCAGATCTTCTCCAGCGTATTTTTCTTGCCCTGACCGATGCGCTGGCCGTCGTCAATCTTGCTCAACGTGACTTCCTGCGCCTGCAAGCGCCCGTCCGCTTTGCCTCGGGCTTTGCTGACTTCCCAGCGCGCCCGGTAGTGATGCTTGTCCTTGCCGATAAAATCCACTTCGGCGTAAGCGTTGCTGGTGCCCCGGCGTAATATCGAGCGCACATCAGTACTGACCACGCGCAGACTTTCATCCTCGTCTTTATGGCCTACCGCAAAACCGTGACCGTCCGGCAGGCGCGGGATTTTGTCATAAAGCGCCAAACACAGGGCGTCCAGGATCGTGCTTTTACCGGCGCCGGTTTGTCCGGTAATGGCGAATAATCCGGCTTGCTCCAGTGGCCCCGAATTCAGCAAAATCTCAAACGGCTCGGCCAAGCTTGCCAGGTTTTTTCCGCGTATCGCTAAAATGCGCATTATTCTGTTCCTTGCAGGCTTTCAACCAATTCGTTAAATAGCGCATTCATGGCTTCGGGCGCGTCCTTGTCATATTTGTTTTGATAGCAGCGCTGGAAAACATCCAGCGGTTGCAGTTCTTCCAGGCGTTCTTCGATTTTTAAATCGGCAAGGCTTTTTTCGCTGCCGCTGTAAGCGGTGGATATTTTCAATAAGCGCACCGGTAGTTTGGAGATGACTTCTTCAATCTGCTGCCGCAATCCCGGCTCCGGCTTTTCCAGCCTGATGCGCAATTCAAGCAGCGGCCGTTGCTCGATCGGCAAATCATCAAGAATCAGGTTTTCCAAGTGTCCGATCACCTCAGACAAAACGGCAAAATCTTTGCCGTTGGGAATCCTTAATAATTGAACGCTACGGGGGATTTTAACGGCGACGGTTTCAACCGGCTGCCCTGCCCGAACATCGACTTGGACAACCTGATGCAAATAATCGGTTTCATCAAACGACAGCGGAATCGGCGAACCGCTGTAACGAATATGCTCGTTCGCGCCGACTTTTTGTGCCAAGTGGAGATGGCCTAAGGCCACATAAGCAATGTCATCGGGAAATAATTCAACCGGCAGCGCATGCTGGTTGCCGCCCAGAATTTTGCGCTCGCTTAATTCGGACACTGCGCCGTTGACCATATAGCAATGCCCGGTCAGGATCAGGCTTTCGGCGTTGCTCGCCTTTTGTTGCAGCTGCGCGAACAGTTCGGCATACAGCGATTTCATACCGGATATTAACGGATCGGTGTCTTGCACGCCTGAGGGAAGATCGGCATTGCGCAAAAACGGCATCGCCCCGCACCAGGCTTTAACATCGCCCACTTCATTGCTCAGCGGCACCAGCAAGCGATCCCAATCGATATTGCCTTGATCGTCGCGCGACAAGCCGCCGACCACAGTAACACCCAGCGCATTGAGAATGGGCGATGGCGCATCCAGCCGCGACGCAGAATCGTGATTGCCGCCGATTAACACAATATTCAGATTTGGCAGCCGGGTTCTGGCTTTGACCAGAAAGTCATAAAGCTGAGATTGCGCGGCGGAGGATGGATTTGCCGAATCGAAAATATCACCGGCAACTATCAACGCATCGGCCTGTTTGTTGTGCATTTCATCCAACAACCAGTCCAAAAACTGCTGATGTTCCAGTTGCCTCGAGACGCCATGCAGGTGATGACCGAGGTGCCAGTCGGCGGTGTGAAATATTCTTAACATTGCTTTTCTTTTTTAGATGGTTTGCTGGTGAGCAATATAACGGGGATTTAGTTATTTGAGCATAAACCGTCGAGGCCTCGTTTAAATTTGAGCGAACGGTATTAAGCTTATCGAAACTCAGCCAACAAATGACAACGCCGACTCGATTAATTCTTTTTGCCTCAACAAGCTTTCCTTATCTGGCGGTAAGTCAAGAAATTCATTGGCTTTCTCAAGATCAGAGAATACTGCTGCTTTGTTAATATGGAATCTCATAAGGCGGTCAAAATAAAACTGTAACTGATAGCAATGGTTCTTGACTTCCTCTCGCTGATCCCCTGCGTGTACGCTCTGATTTCGATATGCTCTTAAATGCTCCAGTACTTGCTTGTGAAAATTGTATTCTGAATGAAGGAATGCACAACGTTTTATAACCAAATCGCCATTTGCTCCTGATGGAGATGTTAAGCTCTCTATGGCTCCCCATAATTTAATTAGCGCGTTATTTTGATCTCTTTCATCTAATGCCCGAACATATCGTAACAGTACGTCCTTTAACTTTTCGGAATATTTCGATTTATTTAACTGAGATAAAATATCTTTGACGTTTTGTTCGAAATGGTTGTTCTGATTCCACAGGTTGAATGGTTTAGCTTTAACAAAATTTGGCTCATACCAGAATGCTTCGCTTGCCAGCCCTCCATCTTCGTTATGTACCGTATGGATTTGACCGAGCCTTATTTTGTTAATGGGTTCCCATTCATTCCCAGCAAATTGCATTAATGAGTTCGATAAAAGGCACCATATTGCTCTCTGTAAATCAAGGCAACGTAGAGCTTTCGTAACAGCCATGCTTGAGGACTTTGCCCTAACAGTAATTATTACGTTGCTATAGTCATTAGGCGCTTCATTCACACTTAATCTTGAATGTTGACACGATGTTTTAATCGCTGTTTCTCTAGCAGCTACATATTTTTCTGGAAAACAGCTATCCAACAATTCAAGTTTGCAACCTTCAATCTCAATGAGTCTGGACTGCTGTTCTTTGCATAATGATATGCTGCTAAGTATTTGAAAAACGACATCTGGCTTTGCATTCTGGCGTTTAGCAAGTTCATCTATCTTCTTTATTACATTTTCTGACGTTAGTTTCTCGGTTGTCGATATAGCTTGCCATATTAAGTCCTTTCTTGTGCTTCCTCCCATTTCTTTAGGAAACTCAATCATAGTTTCTAATGCTGATTGCGCAAATTCGAACTCAATACCACCAGAAAATGACACGTCTCCATTACTGGATACCGATTTCACTTTCTCTATTTTGTCCACAACAACATTAGGCTTCAGATTTTTATTTTTTGTTTTCCATTTAATTGGCATTGTGAAATTCCCTCATGAGAGATCATATATTATGTTTCTTACAGCCGAGTAAGGCGTGCTGCGCATGCCAGAGAAGGGAGATTAAGGTTAGGCGCCGATCTGATCTCAAGCCAAACTGCAAAAAGGCGCACACAGCGCGCCCTACGCTAACCCGACCGACGACTACGCGGCTTTCTGCTCTTGTAAAGGCAGCAGCCCGGAAACACTGGCTTCTAATACCACCATCTGCACAAGATGATTATTAGCATCGTAAGACAAAACAACATTCCAATCCTGCGTTGTTTCTCTAACGATAGGGTTGTCGCTAAAATGCAGTTCCAAAATATCGTCTTCAGGATAGTAGATTGTTTTCATAATTCATTCTCGAAACTAAAGTGATACATCACTGTTTTAACAATAACCGCTTGATCTATGACCACTGCGGCACAAAGCAAGTTATCGGTTCGATGTTAATAGTACTTTGCTATCCACGCATGCTTGTCGTCTTTATAGCTTAACTGTCCTGTTTCGATAAGGTCGCTTAACAATTCATTCGAAATATCACGCTCAATCATGCGTTTTTGAGCATGTTCCGTTAGATGAATAATTTTATTGAAGCGCTGACTATGCATGGTTTAACCGACTATTTATTTGCTGGATGAGTTTTCATGCTACCCGCCGCCGTGTTTCCGCGTCAATAACGTTAGTCATGTAGGTCGGACATGCTGTTTATGTCCGATATTTGTCGTTTCAATTGTCGGGTTACGCTACGCTAACCCGACCTACGACCGACCTTTAAGAAATCCCCAGAACATCCTGCATATCGTACAAACCGCTATCCTTATCCGCCAACCAGACCGCCGCCCTGACTGCACCATTGGCGAAAGTCATGCGGCTGGTGGCTTTGTGGGTGATTTCCACCCGTTCACCGTCATCGGCAAACATGACGGTATGCTCGCCGACGATGTCCCCGGCGCGTATAGTTGAAAAACCGATGGTTTTTCTGTCGCGTTCGCCGGTATTGCCTTCCCTGCCGTAAATCGCGCAGTCTTTTAAATCCCGGCCTAACGCATCGGCTATCACTTCGCCCATGCGTAATGCGGTACCGGACGGCGCATCGACTTTATGCCGGTGATGGGCTTCGATCACTTCAATATCGGTGTAATCGCCCATGACTTTAGCAGTCATTTCAAGCAATTTAAGCGACAGGTTGACGCCGACGCTCATGTTGGGAGCCATCACTATCGCCACGTCTTTCGCCGCCTCGCTAATCCGGGCTTTTTGCGCATCGCTGTAACCGGTGGTGCCGATGACCAGCTTTTTTCCGGCCTGCCGACACGTCTCGATGAAACCCATTGAGGCATCGGGGCGGGTAAAATCGATCAATACGTCGAATTGATCGACAACCGCCGCCAAGTTATCGACGACTTTAACGCCGACCACGCTGATGCCGGCCAATTCGCCCGCGTCCCGGCCTATGGCAAGACTTTCCGGACGGGAAACGGCAACGGCCAATTCGGCCTTTTTATCCAGCGCCGCCGCTTTGATCAAGCAAAGGCCCATGCGGCCGGACGCACCTACTACAGCAATACGCATCATGACTTATCCTGTGAGTTTATCGAAAAAGTTTTTTACGCCGTCGGTCCATGAAGACTCTTGCGGACTGTGATGTTTACCGCCGCCGGATAGGGATTCGCTGAGTTGCTCGACCAATGCTTTTTGTTCTTTGGTCAGATGCACGGGTGTTTCAATCTGTACTTTGCACAGTAAATCGCCAACCGGTCCGCCTCTGACCGGCTTGACGCCTTTTCCGCGTAGCCTGAATAATTTCCCGGTTTGTGTTTCAGCGGGAATTTTCAACAGCACCTTGCCGTTCAAGGTCGGCACTTCCAATTCGCCGCCCAAGCAGGCGGTAGGGAAGCTGATCGGCACTTCGCAATATAAATTCGCGCCATCGCGGGTAAAAATCTGATGATCTTTTACCTGAACCTGAACGTAAAGATCGCCTGCCGGGCCGCCGAATTCTCCGGCTTCGCCTTCTCCGGCCAAACGTATACGATCGCCGGTATCGACGCCTGCCGGGATTTTTGCCGACAGGGTTTTATTTTCCTGGACTCGACCCTGACCGTAACACGCACCGCAAGGGTCTTTGATCTGTTTGCCGGTACCGCGGCAGGTTGGACAGGTCTGTTGAACCGAGAAGAACCCCTGTTGCATCCTGACTTGACCGTGCCCGTGACACGTTGAACAGATAACAGGGCTGGAACCTTTTTTGGCGCCGGAACCGCTACACTCGCCGCAGGCAACCAGTACTGGTACGCGGATTTTGGCATCGGTGCCGAACACGGCTTCTTCGAGCGTTAACTCCAGATTGTAACGCAGGTCCGAGCCGCGCTGAACGTTGCTTCGCTGTTGTTGTCTTCCTCCGCCAAAAATATCGCCGAAAATATCGCTGAAACTTTCAGCTCCGCCGAAACCGCTGGAACGTCCGCCGCCCATCGAAGGATCAATTCCGGCATGGCCGAACTGGTCATAAGCGGAACGCTTTTTAGGATCTGATAAAACTTCGTAAGCTTCTTTAATCTGCTTAAACTTGGCCTCAGCTTCCACCGGATTGTCTTTATTCCTGTCCGGATGATGCTTCATCGCCTTGCTGCGATAGCTTTTCTTAATTTCTGCATCACTGGCGTTTCTGTCTACACCGAGAAGCTTGTAAAAATCTTCTTTTGCCATGGTTCAATAGTCTATTGTTGGATTTTGGTGATTATCATCTGATTTTGTCCGAGATACTCGTAAAGAGGATAAGAGACCGGTTACTAAACCGCAAAAAGAACACGAAGGGACGCGAAGTTTTTTCTTCGCGAGCTTCGTGTTCTTCGTGGTTTTATGCCTTAAGTTAATGCATAGGGGGATAAGGTACCCCCCCTAATCTACATTTTACTTCTTATCGTCATCTTTAACTTCTTCAAACTCGGCATCGACAACACCGTCATCCGCCGTAGCATGATGCTCTGAAGAAGCATGAGCACCGGACGCTTCACCTTCAGACGCCGATTTTTGTGCATAAACGCGTTCGGCCAGTTTACCGGACAACTCGGTTAAGTCATTCGTTTTGGCTTCAATTTCCGCTTTATCATCGCCTTTAACCGCGGCTTTCAATGCATCAATCGCATGCTCAATGCTGGTTTTTTCATCAGCGCCGACTTGATCGCCCAGTTCTTTCAGTGATTTTTCAGTCGCGTGAATCATGCCGTCCGCATGGTTGCGCGCGTGAACCAATTCTGTCAGTTTACGGTCTTCATCAGCATGTGCTTCGGCATCTTTAATCATGCGTTCAACTTCATCATCCGATAAACCGCTGGACGCTTTGATAACAATCGATTGTTTTTTGCCGGTCGCCTTGTCTTTGGCCGACACGTTCAAAATACCGTTGGCATCAATGTCGAATGCAACTTCAATTTGCGGAATGCCGCGCGGTGCCGGCGGAATATCGGCCAGATCAAAACGTCCCAGCGATTTATTCGCCGCCGCTTTTTCGCGCTCACCTTGCAATACATGAACGGTCACTGCCGTTTGATTGTCGTCCGCCGTAGAGAACACTTGCGATGCATTGGTCGGGATCGTGGTGTTTTTCTCGATCAGTTTGGTCATGATTCCGCCCATGGTCTCGATACCCAGCGATAACGGGATAACATCCAGCAACAACACGTCTTTAACGTCGCCCGCCAAAACACCCGCCTGGATCGCCGCACCTAAAGCAACCGCTTCATCAGGGTTAACGTCTTTACGCGGTTCTTTGCCGAAAATGGCTTTTACCATTTCCTGCACTTTCGGCATACGGGTTTGACCGCCTACCAAAATCACGTCATTAATATCCGATGCCTTTAACTTCGCGTCTTTCAGCGCCATTTCGCATGGGCCTTTAGTGCGGTTAATCAGCTCTTCAACCAGTGATTCCAGTTTGGCGCGGGTCAATTTGACGTTTAAATGCTTGGGGCCTGAGGCATCTGCGGTAATGTAAGGCAGATTCACGTCGGTTTGCTGGCTTGAAGACAATTCGATCTTGGCTTTTTCCGCCGCTTCTTTCAAACGTTGCAAGGCCAACGGATCGTTATGTACATCAACGCCGCTTTCTTTTTTGAATTCTGAGGCCAAAAATTCAATGATTCTTGAGTCGAAATCTTCGCCGCCCAGGAAGGTATCGCCGTTAGTCGATAACACTTCGAACTGATGCTCGCCTTCTATTTCGGCAATTTCAATAATCGAAATATCGAACGTACCGCCACCCAGGTCATAGACTGCAATTTTGGTGTCGCCTTTAGGTTTGTCCATACCGAAAGCCAATGCAGACGCCGTCGGCTCATTGATAATACGCTTAACTTCAAGTCCGGCAATACGACCGGCGTCTTTAGTCGCTTGGCGTTGCGAATCATTAAAGTAAGCCGGTACGGTAATGACCGCTTCGGTGACTTCTTCGCCTAAATAGGCTTCGGCGTCTTTTTTCAATTTCATCAAAATACGCGCTGAAATTTCGGGAGCCGCCATTTTTTTGCCGTGAACTTCAACCCAGGCATCGCCGTTTTCAGCTTCGACGATTTTATAAGGCACCATTTTGATGTCTTTTTGTACGACATCGTCTTTAAAACGACGACCGATCA
>Ga0208397_100360_pt1 | contig 16638 bp, 16 predicted proteins | sample LakWasMe76_LOW10_2_FD_183904 | JGI IMG/M metagenome (GOLD analysis project Ga0208397, IMG submission 183904) | Freshwater sediment methanotrophic microbial communities from Lake Washington under simulated oxygen tension - Sediment Metagenome... | ecosystem: Environmental > Aquatic > Freshwater >...
CGGAAATCCAATTATAGCCACAGCAGTAATTGATCTCGTCCAGCAACACCACATCGAATTCTTCAGACATAATCTTGGCTTTACTGAATTCCCAAATTTCCCGGCTGGTTTTAATATCCTGCTCGGGATTTTTAGTATCCCAGGTAAAGCCGTCACCCAAGACATGCCATTCGATATTATCAAAACGTTCGGCGGCTTTTTGTTCGCCGGTTTGCCATTTCCCCTTAATATATTGGATGACGCAAACCTTCATATCCCAGCCTGCAGCACGAAAAACCATGCCCAAGGCGCTGGAAGATTTTCCCTTGCCCGAACCGGTATTGACCAAAACCAGTCCCCGTCGTCTATCTCTGGATTTCATAACCGTTATTCCTTACTTTGAGTGAACATAAGAGCTCGCGTGTCTTATAGCGACCGGCATTATCGCCTGAATCGACTTCAAAACAAATGACAAGCCTTGGTGAGATCAATTCACCAGAGAATTTGTAAAAGTAATGAGGAGGGTTCGAACAGGATGAGTTGGGATAGTTTCGAAGGCCGGGCGCCCAAAGTAGGCGCTTTAGCCCGACATTAGCCGCTTCAACGCGTCGGGTTACGCTACGCTAACCCGACCTACCCGGCTGGAGTGCATATCAGCATAATGACAACGCCAATCAACGCACAATATCCAATACAATCGGGCATAAAAAATCCCCGCTAGGAAAAGTCCAAGCGGGGATCAGATTAGGTCATTCCAATCATGGCGAATTGCTTGCATCAAACCCTCTTTACAACGCCACAGCGTTCATAGCAACTTAACCAACGCTGCTATTACAGCCACTTGTCCCAGTGCTAAGCCAATGCCCCACTTAACCATTCTATTTTCAAGCTCAAATAACCTTGAATCAAGATAGTCGCGAGTAACAGGCAGCGATTCCGACTGCGCTTCCTGAAAAGCGTCCGCTACCGCCTCGGCCTGTTTTTCTTCAAAGCCTGGCATCTCGCAATTTGCGTATAAATTTGTGCGTGTCAAAAGTAATCGTGGACATGGTTTTTATCCCGTCCTGTCGGACGTTTGAATTATGATAAGCCAAAGTAGCCCAAATGGTTAGCCGCTGTCAATGCGGATTAATATAACCAAGGCCTGAGTGCTTTTTCACGTAGCCAACCGCCAAAGGTAGGCGCGTCTCTATCTAATGCGCAATGTAAGACCTGGCCCCGTGTTTGCTCATCCTGTGTTCATAATGGGCTGCGCTGCGTCCCGTACCCGGCTTAAAAGTATACGATTTTTGAAAAAACGGGAGTAGTATAAAATTTAATAACCCTTAAAAAAATCAATTTCATTCATACGCTTATAAGTAAGACAAAGTCCTGGCAGAACTACGCGATGCTCACTTTTTAAGGTTGAACAAGTCCTTTGAAGATAGAATTAACCCCATGATCAAAAAAATCAGTATCCAACAGCTCAAACCCGGCATGTTCATTCACGATATAAATTGCGTCTGGATGGAACATCCTTTTCTGGTGGGGGCGCTCAAAATCAAGAACGATAAAACAATCGAAAAAATCGCCGGCCTCGGTGTCCGTGAAGTGTATATCGACACGCTTAAAGGGCTGGATGTAATCGATGCGCCCACCGAAACTGAAGTTAATGCCGAGATTGAGCATAAAATGCTGGCAATGGTCCAACAAGTTAAGCCGATCACAACAACCTCCACGCTGAGTGAAGAGCTTAAAAGGTCCAAAAAAGTATACAGCGAAGCTAATAAGATCATCTCTAACATTATGCACGATGTGCGCATCGGTAAGCAGATTGAAGTGGAGCGGATTGACCCCGTGGTCGAGAAAATGGCCAATTCGATACTGCGCAATAAGGACGCCCTGCTTAGCTTGTGCAGGATCAAAAACAAGGACGACTACACTTTTCTCCACTCTGTCAGTGTTGGCGCATTGCTGATCTCTTTCGCCCACGCACTGGATTTTAAACGTGCCGTAATAAAGCAGCTCGGCGTCGGCGGCATGCTGCACGACATCGGTAAAACCAAAGTGCCGAATGAAATATTGAATAAACCTGGCGCACTGACTGAAGAAGAATTCATTATTATGAAGTCACACGTCGTGCATGGTTGCAGCATCCTGAGAAAGTCGCCCGGCATCGCCCAGGTGTCTTTTGATGTAGCCTCCCAGCACCATGAGCGCTTTGATGGCAGCGGCTACCCGCTAGGGCTGAAGAATTCGGAAATGTCAGTCTACGGACAAATGGCAGCCATCGTCGATGTTTACGATGCTATTACCGCCGATCGCTGCTACCACAAGGGCATGGAGCCTACCGTTGCCATCAGGAAAATGTTTGAATGGAGCAAATTCCACTTTAACCCCAAACTGCTCCGCACTTTCATTCGCATCGTCGGTATCTATCCGGTCGGCACATTGGTGATGCTGGAAAGCGGCAAGATCGGTGTCGTCATCGAACAGAGCGAAACGGATATGACCAGCCCCCTGGTGCGTATCATCTTCGATGCCAAGAAAAACTATTTCATCGTCCCGAAAGACATCGACTTGGCAAAGCCACTGGGCCAGGGCGGAGGCGACAGAATTGTCAACTACGAGTCTTCAGCCAAATGGAACATAGACCCCAATAAATTCATGTAGTCCCGTAAGGGGCCATTTACAAACTTTAGAATATCAACGATATCGAAAAGGGCGCGATGCGCCCCCTACCCGGCTACGAAGCCCCGGATTTCGCAAGCTCCATCCAAGCTACTCGCCTGTTAGCGTAACGGAGTCCGCTGGAACGAAAGGCTAACCGCCTTTCTTCTGAGACGCGACATTTTGGGTTTCGCTTGGGAATGCACCCTTCGCGCGTGCATAGGCGATGATTGCGACATGTATAGCGACCGCAACGACAATACCGATTGCCTGCGCCGCAAAGCCGCCGCTACCGGAAAGTTGGAACTGCCAAATGCTGTACACACCAATAGGCAAAAAGAGAGTTGCTCCAGTTACTAATCCGGGATTATAGCGCTTAAAGAGTAGTGCGTGCCCGATGTGGACCAAGCCGTTTATGACGGCAAGATAGACCGCAATAAGACCTAGCCCGATATTGATGTTCGCTGCCAAATACGTCGCGATTGCAATTACGCCCCAGACTCCAGGAACATTAATTATGAACACAGCTAGCGGCGAAAGCACTTCCTTGCCGCCCCCGATAGTCTCGTTGAAGAATATTCTGAATCGATCTTTGTCATGCTCTTCATACTGATGAAGCATATACATCGGCAGGTGAAAAAACGTTAGCGCTAGAGGTACCGACCAGGAACCGGTCAATAGGGGAAACATGATTAGCAGGAGTATCCCTGCCAGAGCGCCACCATATACCCAGTACATTATCAGTCGTTCAAACATTACAGTATCTTCCGGAAGTTAATGAGTGCTAGCGTAGAGTTAAGCGGGCGCGGCCCGGTTAGCTGAAAAATAAAACCGCATTATAACTCCGGTTGAGCGGCATGTTATGCGATCTCATAAGTCATGTAGGTCAGGTTAGCGCAGCGTAACCCGACATTTACCGCTTCGATGTGTCGAGTTACGCTACGCTAACCCGACCTACCCCGCTACTAATGATCCACCTTAGAGCGGTTACGAATTCGATCGATCATTCCGAAACAGTCGGTAAATCATCTATATCACCGCACCAATCAGGCAGTAAAATACCATCGGCAACATAACGGTGAAAAGTTGAATGCGGCCAATCGCAAACCCGTTGCACATAGCCATGTTTGAGTGGGTTTACATGAATGTAGTCAATATGTTGAGCATAATCCCGTTCGGTAACAATGGTATGTTCCCAATAGCGTCGCTGCCATATTCCTCGTTCAGCGCGCCGTTGCCGTGTCGCCGAGATGCGCTCGGTGCGCGGTAAGCCTTTGGAGAAAAGCAATTTAATCAGGCGCCAACGCATCGGAAAATCATCCGTATCCGGGGGCAATGCATGTGATCGGGCAATACCACCCAAGCGTCAATGTGGAAGGGATGTAAACGACGCACCCGGCGTACCGAATCGCGCAGCAAATCAATATGCTCGGTTAGCAAGGTGCGTTGCCGTTCCAACAAGTTAACGGTGAAAAAATAACAACCCGCGACAAAGTTACGTCGATAGTTGGGCATACCTCACTCCATATCAATAAATAAAATGTAGTATAGGCGTAGGGCGGTTTCGCGCCAGCAAACCGCCAATCAACGCATAATATCCAAGACAATCGAACATAAAAAATCCCCGCTTGGAAGAATCCGAGAGGAGATCAAGTTCAAGGCTCCGATCATGGTGGATTGCCTAACGGCGAATCCACCCTACAATGATCCGCCTTACAGCGTTACCCGGCGCCATATCAGCAAATAAATGTAGTATAGGCGTAGGGCGGTTTCGCGCCAGAAAATCGCCAATCAACGCATAATATCCAAGACAATCGAACATAAAAAGATCCCCGCTTGGAAGAATCCGAGATGAGGTCAAGTTCAAGGCTCCGATCATGGTGGATTGCCTAACGGCGAATCCACCCTACAATGATCCACCTTACAGCGTTAATATATAAGCAACAATTGGGCTATCTGTTATTTTTGATAATAACTTCTGCGCCCGTGTCTTTCCGCTGTCGTCAGTCATGATTCGATATATACCTTTAGTTTTCGCTTCGGAACAGATTCGGTGAAAAGTGTGGTGCCTAATCGTGAAGCTAAGGAGCTGCGCACTTTTGCGCAGCGCTGTAGCAGCGCTGCAGGGCGGTTTCGCGCCAGCAAACCGCCAATCAACGCATAATATCCAAGACAATCGAACATAAAATCCCCCCGCTTGGAAGAATCCGAGAGAGAATCAAGTTCAAGGCTCCGATCATGGCGGATTGCCTAACGGCGAATCCACCTTACAGCGTTCCGGTTAAGCGCAATATTAGAGGAAGGCTGTGTGCGTGATTGCAAGACCTGACCCGTTTGTGTTTTTGATTTTATTTGGCCGTTGATATCTTTGTTAAATCAAGATCATTCGGAATGCAAGCTTTGGCAAATAACTCACCAAATAAAGTAAGCTTATATAAGACCAGCGTTTTCTTATGCAGCCTACCGCTTGATATATCATTTGCATCTAAATAAAGGCTTACTATACCCGGTGAATTGTGTTGCTCAATAATATTCAGTGACTTTAAATGACTCGCATATAAATCTATATATCTTGATTCAACAAGGCTTTCTAGCGGAAAGAGATTTTTTACAACGGCTGAAGAGCGCAATGTAAATCCATTTTTTGACGAAGCTGGTTGATCTAAGTTATTAGCCGCCAAGTGATTCATCAATTTATTTAAAGACCCCTTTTGTTCTGACAAAAAATACTTTCCAGAACACCTCCCCTTGCACGCAAGGTGATATACAAATATTGCTTCGTCAGATGATAGTTGAGGGATTATATTAATAAAAGCTGGGTGCGCTTCATTTACTCTATCTTTATCACATGCTCGTTTAAGCAACTCAACATATAAGGTTGTTAGTAAATCGCTATCGCACTGAAACTTAAGTTTTTCTAAAATTGGCAGCAATAGTGTAGGTGGTGGTGTTACTTGTTTGTCTTTTGGGATACTTTTTTCCACTTCTCTAAAATAATGCTCCAGCCGACCTTGCATGTGCGCCATATACTGAAGAGGCGCAGTGATAAGGCGAGCAGCCTTTACAAGATCTGTCGCTGCCCCACCCACCTCTCGCACAGTACTAGATACACCATCCGAATAGAGCTTATTAAGCAATTCCGGGTAAGTCTTAAGAACATTTTCTAGAGCTACTAGGCCTTCACTATTTTCCATTGCTTACTCCAATAACTCTTGGTGGTGCAGAGCCTAACGTAAAGGAAACACCGTTTCAGGTGTATATTAATTTTTCAATGCAGGTGCATAACGCAACTCCCACAATCCGTTAGGCAAGATACTATAGGTATTCAATTATTGATAGCAACCTTTTTAAACAACCCCAAAATACACCTTCAAAACCTCTATTCGCGTTTAATCGAGTTATCCTAATCAGGAATATTCATAACCCCCTCAGCCACCATCACCGCCGCGCCGCCAACCCGGATTGTCAAAGTATTCTCCCCCTTATGATCCATTTCCAAATTCAACACACTACGCCGATTACTTTGTTCGCCGCGATCCACAGTAAACGTATAAGTGCCTTTTTGCATGAAATCGAATGAACACAGATACGAAGCAAATGCAGGCATCGCGCTACCGACCGGCGGATCGTCATGAATGCCGATTCTTGGCCCCAGCAGACGGGCATTAAAATCGGCATCCGCAAACGGCGTTTTCGGCGAAAAAAGCAAAATTTCCTGGGCGGCGGTTTGCGGGGCGGTCGATTGACTCCAGGCCGCGTAATTGAATTTTGCATTTCTTACGCTTTCGTAACGCCAAACCGGAACGATCAGGTACGGAACGCCGCAAGACACCAGACGCATCGCATATTTTTTATGATCAAGTTCCGACGGCTGTATGCCCAGAAAACTCGCCAATTCGTCATCGCTGGGCGTGAAGTAATCAATGACTGAAGTCACTTTACGGGTGAACTGCACAAAACTGGGTTTGCCGTCTTCAGCGGAAATATTGACGTTAACCGGGCCGGTATTTTGCTCGAAGACCATCGGCGTAACCGCTGCATTCAACTGAATATCGCCGCAACTTGCCAGCACAAAAGCGGTGGCAATAATCGGATGTCCTGCAAAATCGACTTCGCCTAGCGGCGAAAAAATCCGCATCACGCGGTTGGTGATTTGTTTATCGGGATGAAATACAAACACCGTTTCCGATAGGTTCAACTCCCTGGCCACCAGCTGCATTTGCTCTTTGCTTAAACCTTCGGCATTGGGGAAAACGGCTATTTGCGCGCCGCTGAAAATCTGTTTGGTAAATACATCGGCGATGTAATAGTTGTATTTCATAACGCTGGCTCTCCGTCATGCGGCAATGCTGAAAGGTTGACTTGAACGCTGCCGTTTTCTATGCGAATGGCATAAACGGGAATTTTCACGGTTTCATCTTCCAGGCAAACGCCGGTTTGCAGGTTAAAGTGTTGTTTGTATAAGGGCGAAGCGACCACCGGTTGCCCGCCAATATCGCCGATTAAGCCGCGCGACAGGACATTGGCGTTGCCGAACGGGTCGTAATTGCCGACCGCATACACTTTTGCGTCGGGTTCCGGCATCCAGAAAATCGCCACTTGTTCCCCTTCAACCAGTGCGCAAACCCCCGAATCAGGCTGCAAGTCATCAACACTGCAAACATCTATCCACTGAACCATTAGGCTACCTCCACCAATTTAAAATGCTTGCGCTCGTTTTCATCGGCAGGACGAATCTGGCCGCGTTCTTCAACAAAGATGACATTATCATCGGATTGGTCGCTGTTAATAAAGTGCCGGAAGCGTTTGAGCTTGGCTTCATCTTCAATCGCGGCTTTCCACTCGCATTGATAGGTGTCGATCACATACTGCATTTGCTGCTCCAGCTGATCGCACAGTCCCAGCTTGTCTTCAAGCACTACCGATTTCAAGTAATCCAGCCCGCCTTCCATGTTTTCCATCCAGACCGAGGTGCGTTGCAGACGGTCGGCGGTGCGCACATAAAAACTCAAAAAGCGGTCGATGTATTTAATCAGGGTTTCCTTGTCCAAACCGGTGGCGAATAAATCCGCATGGCGCGGTTTCATGCCGCCGTTACCGCAGACATACAGGTTCCAGCCGTTTTCGGTGGCGATAATGCCGACATCTTTGCCCTGCGCTTCGGCGCATTCTCGGGTACAGCCGGACACCGCGAATTTGATTTTATGCGGTGAACGCAAGCCTTTGTAGCGGTTTTCCAATTCTATCGCCAAACCCACGCTGTCGTCGACGCCGTAACGGCACCAGGTGCTGCCGACGCAGGATTTAACCGTGCGCAGGGATTTGCCGTAAGCGTGGCCCGATTCAAAACCGGCATCGATTAATTCTTTCCAGATATGCGGCAGCTGATCGACCCGCGCGCCGAATAAATCCACACGCTGGCCGCCGGTGATTTTGGTATAGAGTTTGTATTTTTTGCCGACCTGTCCCAATGCAATCAGCATGTCGGGACTGATTTCGCCGCCGGTGATGCGCGGCACCACCGAATAAGTGCCGTCTTTTTGCATGTTGGCCAAAAAGGTGTCGTTGGTGTCCTGTAGCCCCAAATGGTCTTTTTCCAGGATATGCTCATTCCACTGCGAGGCCAAAATATTGCCGACAGTCGGTCTGCAAATTTCACAGCCTTTGCCCTTGCCGTGTTTGTGCAGTAATTCGCCAAAGGTTTTGATTTGTTCGACCCGAATCAGGTTGTGGAGATCCTGCCGGGTATAGGCAAAATGCTCGCAAAGATCGGTATTGACTTCAAAACCCTGTTTCGACAATTCCGAATCCAGAACCGACTTGAGTAAGGCAGAACAGCCGCCGCAACCGGTCGCGGCTTTGGTTTCGGCTTTTAACGCCCCCATAGTCATGCAGCCGCCCTCAATCGCCGAGCAAATCGTGCCTTTGGTCACGTCGTAGCAGGAGCAGATTTGCGCCGAAGCCGGCAACGCATCCGGGCCCAAACCAACCGACTCGTCGGAGCGGTGCGGTAAAATCAGCGCATCGGGATTTTCCGGCAGTTCGATACCGTTCAGGCAATATTGCAATAAGGTTCCGTAACCCGACGCATCGCCAACCAGCACCGCGCCCAACAATTGTTTTTTATCCTGACTGACTACCAAGCGTTTATAAACTTCGCTTGCACCATTTTGGTAGGTGTAAACCATCGCACCTTGGGTTTTGGCATGAGCGTCACCGATACTGGCGACATCAACCCCCATCAGTTTCAATTTGGTGCTCATGTCCGCGCCGGTAAAGCTTGCTGCATCGCCCGCCAAATCGGCCACCACCGTGCGCGCCATCGCATACCCCGGAGCGACCAATCCGTAAATCATGCCATTCCACAATGCACATTCACCAATCGCGTAAATATTTTCGTCGGAGGTGCGGCATTGATTGTCGATGACGATGCCGCCGCGCTGACCGACTTCCAGCCCGGAAGCTCTGGCAAGATCGTCACGCGGGCGAATCCCTGCCGAAAACAGCACGATGTCGGTTTCCAGCTCTTCGCCATCGGCGAAACACATCTTATTAATGCATTGTTCGCCATCGGTAATGATGCTGGTGTTTTTGCCGGTATGCACGATGACGCCTAAATTCTCAATTTTCAGCCTTAACATCGCACCGCCCGCGTCATCGAGCTGCACCGCCATCAAGCGCGGAGCGAACTCGACCACATGGGTTTCCAAGCCTAAATCCATTAACGCTTTGGCCGCTTCAAGGCCCAGCAAGCCACCTCCGACCACGGTGCCGACCTTGCCTGTTTTGGCAGCGGCGGCAATGGCTTCAAGATCTTCAATCGTCCGATAAACCAGACATTGCGCGCGATCATGCCCAGGAACGGGCGGCACGAATGGATACGAACCTGTCGCCAATACCAGCTTGTCGTAAGCTAGGGTCAAGCCTTTTGCCGAGGTTACGGTTTTGTCGGCTCTGTTAATCGTTGCGACTTTGTCGCCCAGGTGAATGGTAATGCCATGCTGTTCAAAAAATCCGTCTTCGACTAAAGACAACTCCTGCGCCGTGGTGCCGGTAAAAAACGCCGATAAATGCACCCGGTCATAGGCTGCTCTGGGTTCTTCGCAGAAAGTAATAATTTCATAGTGTTCTTTAATGGGGCTTTCAACCAGACTTGCCAAAAAAGACTGCCCGACCATGCCATTACCAATGACGACTAATGTTTGTTTGACGCTCATATACAACCTCGATAACGCTGTTACTTGTTTGGAGTTGTAGAGCAATGCCTGTGCCACAATGAACAAGCCAGTGATTTTAATTACTTATTGAACCATCGGCCTGAAAAATAAAGCACTGCAATGAGCCAAGATGGTGCGTGTAAACAAGTAACGCTCATTATAAGTGCAACAACAATTACATTTTAATCGCCGCAGGCGCGTTTACTATCGACCCGACACGCCTCCGCATTATTCGGCACAACTATAGAAATCAATGGGGATTTATTTATTGGGCTGGCGACTTAGGCGATTAATACAATCACCGTCAATAAATGGCGTAGTTTGTGCTAATTATTTGAGAATGAACACCTTAAATGTATTACTTATTGAAGATGAAACGACAGATCAGTTATTAGAAAAGACACTGATTGCTAAAGGCTATTCAGTCACCAACACGGTGCCCTCTGAAACAAATATTCCATCCTTAGCGATGACCAACAAAACCGACCTTGTTATTTTTAATATCGACAGTCCCAAAAAGTATTTTCCGCACATCCATTACCTCAACCGGAACCAGCCGCTCCCCATCATTATCTTTGCAGCTGACGATACCTCCGACACCATCAAGCAAATCGTTAAGGCCGGAGTCAGCGCTTATGTTGTCAACGGCTTGGAAACCAGCCGCATTAACAGCATCATCAATATCGCCGTGGCGAGATTTAAGGAACAACAACGGCTTACCAATGAATTGGAAAAAACGAAATCCAGGCTTGAAGAGAGAAAACTGATCGACCGGGCAAAAGGCATCTTAATCAAAACCCGCGGCTTTACCGAAGACGATGCTTATCACACCCTGAGAAAACTGGCGATGGATCGCAATATTGCAATCGGCGAAATGGCGAAGAACATTATCGCCATGGCTGAACTTCTTAAGTAACCGCGAAGCGGGGATAGAACTTCGCGGTAATAACGCCTTAGGCCGTTTCCATGAAAGAACATACCCGAATTACGCATTATTTTCTCACCACGAAGACACGAAGAGCACGAAGAAAAAATATAAACTTCGTGTCCTTCGTGTCTTCGTGGTGAATAAAAAATAAATTATACGAAGTATATTCTTTACCGGACATCGCCTTAGCTATCGAATAAACCAAACGTCATTGGCATCCTGAAATTAAGGGTAACGTCTTGCGAATCTGTCGTAGTGCCGATACCTAAAGATAAATTGAAGGTAGTTCGTTTGGAATATTTGAAGGAATAGCCAACTAAAAGCTGCCCTATATCCAGTGTACTTCCCGGAATCGTTCTTCCATTAATTTTAGAATCTAAAACATGTTTGTGCGAGTACCCTAAACTGTATGATGACCGTTCATTAATGCCGAACCCCATACCAAAACTTAATCCTAGCGTATCCCCCGGATCAATCTTCCCGAAGTTCGTACTGGTTTCAGCATTATAACTGTAGCTAAGATTGCCGAAAAAAACCGCAGGATCGGTTGGATAAAGCGCTGTAACACTGGGCTGAAAACTGTAGTATCCGGCACCCGTCGGCAATTCGGTTGGAAATGTTGCTCCGGGAACGCCTTGAGCTTGTACAGACACAACGTCGAAAGGACTTTTTCCTGTGGGTGCCGTTGCAACGATATTGCCGACAAAAATCGGCCAACCGCCGGCTCCACTATTAAGTTGATAACGACTGGCAAATTCAAGGTCGCCAATGCCGCTTCCGGTTGCATTAAAGGTTTCATCGACGCCCGCACCAATACTGACCGGTCGTGAGCGTTGAGTATCATCACGATAAACGTAAGGAACCCTGAACTCCACCTCCAGCCTATCCGTTATGCCGTAACGGGCTCCCAGAGCGCCGATAAAACTGTGTCGTTTAACTGAGCGAAGATCGATAAGGCCGATAGCAATAGCGGGAAGAAAGGTAAATGCATCAAGAAACACCCGGTCATTACTGGTGTAAGCATAATACAGCGACGGTTCAACAACAATTTTCCCTTTTCTGGTTAACACGCCGCCTACGGTTTCGCTTAATCTGGGTATTTCGGGCGGCCTTGGTTTTTCCGTTGCTCCGGGAGGCGCCTGACCGACAGGCTTGGACGGAAGTTTATTAGGCGATGTTGACGGCTCATTATTATCTTTTGCCGCAACGATTTGAGGCTTGTTTGCTGCCTGCTGAACCGGCGCCGCTTTATTCTCTACGGCTTGATTGGTCAAGGCATCAAGGCGCAACTTAAGCTGCTCCAGTTCCTTGCCTTGCTCGGCAATGATCTGCCGTTGTATTTGGAATTCTTTTTGCTGTTCGGCAATTAATTTCTTGTATTGCGCCGCAGAATTATTTTGCTTAGCTGTTTCTGCATAACTCCTGTTTACAAAAAAAACACAACAGATAAAAATACCCCCCTTAATAGCCAAAAATAGAGGAAATTTTCCACTCCTAAATTTCATCTTCATATTATTATTTCCATTTTTTATGGTATTAGATTAGCAGCAATTAAATTCCCTACGTTGTCATTTAGAATTGAATTTAGCTGTAGCAATTAATAATTGCATAACGGACTCATTAATTGTTTTTTTAACATCACTTTTAGTATTTATTACTTGGACTTTTATAGATAAATAAAAGCTCCGGAAAAAGATAAGCGCGGATAAACAAGCCATCCCGTTAACTTTATAAATTATTAAGCCCATCAGGACAATTAGTATGAATACGTAGCAGATAGGTTATTAATCGGGTGAATGATGGCATTTTCTACATCATTACTTCACACAGCGGTACTCATCAGTTCCATAAAAACCGGAACGCAGGTTGTAAAGCTATACGTTTTAAGAGGCTCGTTTTAGTCTAAAACGACTCAGCGACTATCGGGATTTATTTAACACCGCTACAGAGTGGATAATGGTCGACAGCTACACCCTTTAATTGGATTAATGCACATTAGGCATAATCAGGTTATTAAAAACCGCACCGCTACTATTCAAATCCAAACCTTTTAAATTACTAACCGCTATATTAATATCGGTAACAGTTCTAATAACCTGGTTGTCAACGTTATTCTGAATAACAGAACCCAACCCCGTCATTGCCAACTCCGGAGCTTGATTCAGGGTTCCGTTCTGAATCAATGAAGCATTCTCCGGTAATTGGAAAAATGAGGAAGAAACTACCGAACCGTTCAACGAAGTGATTCTATCCAAACTAAAATCGATGTTCGTTCCGTTTGGCAGCGCAAACCCTCCTCTTAGTTGATCCAACTCACTGTCGGACGCACGATCCCAATTATCAAACCGTTGAGCGGCAATGCTTGACATCTCATCCGCTGATACCTGACAGGCGAAACCGCCAAAAACCGCTATCCAGAGCACAGCCTTCATGAGTTTCCGGTAGACGTTAAATTTATATGTTTTCACGTTAAACACTCCGCTTAATTAAAAATCCCAACGTCCGGGTTGCAACATATTGAATGCACCTAAACTGGCTCGATCGGCGGCGGAACCCAGCGGCGCCTTGACCCGAAGCCCCCACTCTTGCTGATCTTGAAAATGGTTTGCCGCGACATCCTGTTTATCATGAATTAAAAATAAAATACGGTTCCCCCACATTTCTTCAAACTCATCGCGGGGTATCACCTTTATGCCTACAGCGGGATCTCCCACCAGAACTTCCTGATCACTAACTCCTTTAATAATAACGAAATGCATGTAACCGTTATTATTGATAATGGTGATTGCCGGAACATTGGCTGTAATCAACTGATCCAATTTGATCTTGAAACCATCGGAGCGATAGCCACGCCTTTCCAGATAAAGCTTTATATCCAGCAACGAAAAACCCTGTTTTTGAATCTTCTGCCGATCACCGTTTTGATACATATCAATAAATACGCTTTGCTCGTCTACCGTATCATCGTAGTGATAGGTAAGCAGACTGGCCAAAGTTGCCGAACCGCAACTGAAGTCATACTGTTGCTTGTATACAGTCTTGAATCGCCGCTCTAAAAAACTGGTCACGGGAACGTCATAGTTTCCGGCGCCTGCAATGCCATTAAAGTTCAGCGAACCTGCATTGCTACACAATGTAGGTAGCATGAGAAGAACACATTTAACAAAAAATCGCATCATGTCGCACTTCCACTGAATAAAAATTTATTAAGGGACGATCGTTACATTCACGATAGTCGAATCCTGAATGATGACGTTGTTACCGCTGTTTTGAATGACACTGGTAAAACCGCTTGCCTGTGTAAATGAACCGCCGTCAATTATGTTGGCGCCATTCACATTATTGTTTGCCTGATTGTCCGCCAGCGTAGCGCGTACGTTCATGTTATTAAGGGTAAATATATCGACTCCTTCGCGCCCCCGCGCATTATCCAGCTCTTCCAATAACGCTGTTTCGGTCGAAGAAAAAAGTAACTTGTCCTGATTTTGAACCGAACCGGCTTGCGCCGCCTGACTTTGCGCAATAACTACAAGTAGCGTTAAAACGCAGCTCTTTAGAATAGTTCCCATAGCACACTCCTCACATATTTGACGATATGCCAGTTAAGAACCGGTGAGCGATTGCTCACTCACCGGCAAACTGCAATTTATTAACCAATACCGTTAATAAACCTTAAGGTGCAATAGATGCAGTGCCTTGGGTAACCGTTACAGTGCCGTCAACCAATACCGATTGTTGCGCTAAACCGCTACCTGAGTTTTGAAAGGTTTGGGTAATACCTGCGTTGCCGACAATCGAATGATCGATATGATTGCCGAATGGTATAGAAGCCAATACCGTAGTATCGGATGGTAAACCGGCAGGGCTACCAGTAACTGAACCGTACAAATCTTGATTGTTGACTTTGTAAGTGCTGGTGGCGTTACCGATACCGGCAATTGCATTGCCATCGCCATGAGCTTTCAACTCGAAATATTGCGAGGTGGCGTTTCCGACATTGGCAGCCGCTGAACCGTCGCCCTTGGCGTCTGATTTGTTGTTAGTAGCCGTAGCATTTCCTACATTGGCTGACGCTGAACCATCTTTCGCATCTGATTTATTGTTAGTGGCAGTAGCGGTTCCTGTATCGGATGACGCTGAACCCTCTTTTGCATATGATTTGTTGTTTGTAGAAGTAGCATTTCCAGTACCATTGACAGCAGCCGCTTGATCCTGAGCCTTTACTTTGCCGTCGGCACCAGTGCTGTTATCGGTTTTTGTGATAGTTTTGGTAGTGGACGCATTTCCAGTACCATTGACAGCGGCGCTATCATCTTTAGCTTTTGCATAGCCATCTTTACCAGTACTGCTATCAGTTTTTGTGACAGTTGTAGTTTTGGTATCAGTAGTACTTGCAGAACCGCTACCGATTGAAGAAGCACCTTGATCGTCAACCTTCACTTTGCTATCGGAACCAATACTGTTATCAGTTTTTGTGAGCGTTGTAGTGTCGGTATTAGTTTTGGTGCTGGTGTTATTACTATCCACCGTTTTTACACTGTTGTTTGTATCGGTGAGGGTTTTAGTAGTGGTATCAGTAATAGCACCGATTGTAGAAGTCCCCCCCCCTTCAATTGAAGAGTTTCCTTGACCCAAGCTTGCTGCTACAGTTATTGGGTCCTGTGCCCATGCACTAGAAGCTACGCCCAGTGCAAGAAGAATACTTGCAGTTAATATTTTTTTGTTAAATTGTTTCATTGTTATTACTCCATGAATATATTTAAATATAATCAGATGTCGTTCTCTAAAAATATCTGATGCTATTGCAACAACCGCCTCTCTCGCCATTTCTGTGGGCTAGCCGGTTATCACAACTGCAGTATCCTTAACCGCCGCTTAAATTTCCATAGAGACAAAATCAACAAAACATTAAAAATCAGTGATATAGGTATAAATACTTAAGCCATAAGATGAGTATTTAAGAGCGCGCAGAACACCCGGCGCATTGACAACCTCAGCGCGAATGGAGAGCGTTATCAGTGCCGATCCTCTCTATCGTGAGTGGCGGGGTCTTGACCGGCATTAGCCGGGAAATTGAAGACGCGGCCATTTCTATCATGACGATAAAAACGGCGCGGTCAATGAAGCTTCAGGCTGAACCTGAAATGTAGATACGACGATAATCAGTCGGTTGTTTGTCTAAACAGGTACCCGAACTGCACTACGGCAGCCCGTAATTCCACCTGGCTATGCTATTTTTTCAACCACTCTTTAACAACAGGCCAGCCGCGTGTGAGCCATTGTTCTGTTACAAAAGCCGCCGCAGGTTTAATCTTCTTCCCTAGCGTCTTGGCATAACACCATAACCTGTCCGCAAATGACGCGTCAGTACTATCGCGCATCTGTAAATAACGTGAACCCAAGCCATCAATAAACACCGGTTTAAACAGCCACATTTCCAGAATGGACGTTACCCACATAAACATGAATGAAACGCCCATGCCCATACCGGCAAAAATAACCAACCAGGCAAACATCGGGTGAATCTTGGTCAACCACCATGACAATATATCGGCGACAAGAAACGCATAAGGCATGCCGATAGCAATGCACTTATATTGCGTTGTCGTGGTCTCCGCAAAACTAAAGATAAGCCCCACGAACATAAAGATGAAGCTGATGCCGAACATATGCACATGCGAAACCCGCGTTAATGACGCGAATGTAGCCCCCGTATCCTCTGTGGTTAAGGCTTTTAACGCCTCGAATTGGGTAAAATCCGGTATCCCGGACGCTTCCTTGTTATGGCACATCACGCAACGGCTCTCGATTATTTTGTCGATGCCGTCCGCCTTATAATCATCGCTGTTCGCGCCGTCCCTAACC
>Ga0208397_100389_pt1 | contig 15887 bp, 9 predicted proteins | sample LakWasMe76_LOW10_2_FD_183904 | JGI IMG/M metagenome (GOLD analysis project Ga0208397, IMG submission 183904) | Freshwater sediment methanotrophic microbial communities from Lake Washington under simulated oxygen tension - Sediment Metagenome... | ecosystem: Environmental > Aquatic > Freshwater >...
CTTCGGTACCAACTCCTTTGCCGCATTATAAAAAAACATGGTCAAAAACCGTTACATGTGATGAAAACGATAAGAATTGTAAAACGAGCTATCGATAATAGTTTTGCCTTTTTTAAGAAGGGCAAAACGAACATTTAACTAAAGTTGTAACGGAGTAGTTCCAATAATCATATGCTCTTCAAAAAAACTGTTTACAATTTTGCTTTAAATTTATTAGACTAAAATTGTTAACTGAATGACGGTTTAAGCAATTTTGTAACTAAAATGTAAAAGTTACAGCATGGCGCCTAAATAATTTAGGTTTTGAAGTGGGGTAGTTTCGTATGACTTCAAACTCAGAAATTTCGAAAATTCAAAACAATCCTGGTCGAAAGATAAAGGGACTATCTGATTCCACCTTTATTGATTTTGAGAGCTGGCCTACCCCAGATGAAGGGGCACTCTCTGAAAAATATCGTACCCATTACCTGAAGCGTAAAAATGCAGTCAAAATGTATCTAAATGGCTGCCCAGAAAATATCTTGCGTGAAAAATATGGTTTCGGCAGGAGCCAAATATATCGGCTAATAACCGAGCGTTGCATGCAAATTCACCCTGATGGACTCATCTATGGCTGGCGGGGCTTAATACCAAATCTACGCATAAAACCCTATTCGCGTAATAAACCCGTAAAAATTGACGAATTTGGAAATGGTGCAGCTGGTGTTATGCAATCAGTGCTTGACCTTCATCCTGAGCTTCGAGCTTCCTTTGAGAAACGTATTTTTAAAAGCCCCCGACAAGATCAGTTAGGGGAAGCAAATCGTCCACGCCTAGCACTTTGGAAATGGTTCTTAGATGAGTTACAAAAACTTGGATATAAACAACGCAACCAATGGCCGTTTAACACGCAAAATATGGGATATGTAACTGTATCCAATTACATTAATAATGTTTTAGAAGACAATCCAAAGAAAGCAGCACGAGTTTTAGGTGGGCCTGACATAGAAAAGAAACTAATTTCTGGTGATGGCGTAAATCGACCAGTCGTAACCATTTTTCAACGCGTTGAAATGGATGCTCATAAAATCGACGGCAGGTTTTGCGTAATGATGCCCAGCTTGGATGGAGACTACGTTCAAAAAATAATTCATCGTATTTGGGTCATTGTAATATTAGATACCTGTTCTCGCGCGGTTTTAGGGTACTTCTTAAGTATGGGAAAAGAGGTTTCCAAGGACGATGTTTTACGCACGATTAAAATAGCACTTACCCGCTGGCATCGTCGGATACTTTCATTCAGCGACAATGTTTATCAAGAGGGAGCGGCTTTACCCTCGGGTATTTCAGATAATTACGTTGGTATCTGTTGGGACGAAACAAGTGTTGACGGGGCGCTTGCTGAAACGTGTAAACACGTTGAAAGCATCTTGAACGATGTAGTCGGTTCTACACTAATAACACCAAAATCAGGCTTTTCAAGCCGACGCAGCAAAGATGATCGTCCATTTATCGAATCATTCTTTCGCAATTTAAGCTCAAAAGGTTTTCAAAGAATGTCGAACACTACAGGTTCTAAACCCAGCGAAAAAAAGGGTAGAGACCCTGATAAAGTTGCTTATACCAGCCAATTTCAGTTGGAATATGTCGATGATCTTCTTGATGTGCTCATAGCAAACTATAACGCAACACCACACAGCGGTCTTGGGCATAGGTCACCCCTCGATTTTATTCAGTTCATATATTCAAGGCCAGACACTGCACTACGCCGTGCAGATACGAATTCTGTACAGGGGATATTGACCTATCGAAAAAAATGTAGAGTTAATGGAAATCTTAAGGATGGACGAAAACCATACGTTAATTTTGAAGGAGCCCGATATACCAATGAAACACTCCAGCAACGATTTGATTTAATAGATAAATTCATATGGGTGGTTAATCATCTTGAAGATGATGCACGGGTAGTGCAGGCATCAACTCTTGATGGGCAGATACTCGGAGTACTAAGAGCAGGTCCACCATGGCATAAGCTGCCACACAGTTTGAGGGTTCGTCGTGCAATAAACGCCGCTCTGCGGAAAGGAAAGTTCTTGATTTCCTCCAATGTTGATGCTGTAGAGGCCTTTATTGAATATTCAGAATCGCAACATGATGGTAAATTACCCGTACATCCTACATATCTTGAAATACGTCGAATCTTGGCGCAACAGGCCAATCAAAATATTGGTCAAACTGTTTTGGACGCAGCGTTGATGTTAGCGAGTCAAAATACTCCAGACGGGCCTTCAATGAAAGCAGAAGTAAAAAAATCTAGTATTACCGATACCGATACACTCCCACCTAGGCGCATGGCTGTTTCAGATTGAGGAATCCTATGGAAAACAAGATCGATTATCGTCATCCCATTTTGCAGCAAGAATACGCGATCTACACCCCGCCAATGGATAGAATGATTAACACAATTGGTGATTGGATTGATCAAGGAATAAGTGGAGGCCATATTTATGGGCCTTCGAGATTTGGTAAATCCAGAGCAGTTAAATGGTACTTAAGGAAAATTTTAGAAGATCGATTTAAACGCACTCTTCCTTTGGTAGTATGGATTAGGCGTGATAGTTCGATGAGTGAGAGTGAATTTTGGAACGCCCTTTTAGGTGCAGCAAAATATGAATTTCATAATTCATTGAGGCCAAAAACAAAAGTTACCGCCAAGTTTTTATTTGAGCAACAATTACTTACCTTAGCCCGATCTGCTCGTGGTAATTATGTTCTCCTTCTAATTGACGAAGCCCACGAAATGACACTAAAGGAATGGAAGTGGTTACTTGGGTTACAAAACTCATTGGATGACCAGGGAATACGTTTTTGTGTGATTTCAATCGGATCGTATAGTCTTCAATATCAACCGGATTACCTTGCCAGAACTGGGAATCCCCATATTGCCGCTCGCTTTTACGCTTGTGACACTCGATTTCATGGGATTCGATCACGTAGCGAATTAGGATATGTCCTAACAGGTTACGATCTTGATTCGGAATGGCCAAAAAAAAGCGGTATTACGTATCTTCAATATTTTGCGCCAGAAGCATTTGCAGAAGGATGTCGCCTTGTTGACCAAAATGAACTGATATGGACAGCTTTTGAACAATTATTACCGCCTAGTATAAAGGCTAAACCAGGAGCATCGCTTGAAATTCCAATGCTCCATATTTCATATGTAATTGAGCAAGCACTTCGTCGTTTCGGTTCCGGTGAGGCTTGGGAAACAGTTACGAATTATCATACTTGGCTTGAAATGATAGCCAAGACGGGATTTACCGATCACATGAGGAAGATTTCTTGAGTAATACCAACCACGAGAAAATTAAACTCACTAAATCAAGACATAATAATATTCGTCTTCCCAAAATCAATTGGGGTGGAGGGCGTTTGAATAAACACGAATCCTTCGTAGCTTTTGCAGCTAAATTCTGTCGTCTAAACTCTCTTACTCCTAAACAGTTTAGAGAGTTTTGGAAGACTTCAATTAACATTTTTGATAACGATCAGCAAGAAAAGAGAGTTTGCCTTATCGCTCGTATTCTTAATGAACCAAAATCAGTTGTCAGAACTGTATTTGAAAATAGACCTCTAGATACTAGTTGGAATTCAATGGACTCGAGGGCCTGTCACTATAGATACAATAGTATTTCTTATTGTTGTGAATGCTTAGATGACGGTTTTCATGGAAATTTTCACGAAAGCGATTGGTTAAGGAAATGCCCAATTCACTATATTGATCTTACACGTGAGTTACTTAAATATTCATCAAATTTGAAAGTTGACCGGTATTTGTTACAGCTTTTATCTTTATTGGATTTAAATTGCCCAGGATGGGAATTTTCGGATAGTAAGTACAGTTTGAAAATAGATATTAAAAAACAAAAAATTCTTAACGAATTTCTAAATTGGCGAAGAGAAGCCGAAAAATCTGTAACTAAACGGCCATACTGGTGTCTTGGGTCGTTTGGTAGCAATTATTATTCATTTGATTTTAAACCAAATGGCAAAGTATATAACCATAATTTGCTGATGAAAAAATTAGGCTGGATGACGCCTATACCAGAAAAGTTATATGGGCTATTTGATGAAAGCCCTTTGTATAGTGAACTAGACATTCAGTATTTCTCAAAAAAATTAGCTAATGAACTTCAGGCTTTATTTTTAACTCATCGATGGTACGAGTTATTTGATTTATACAAATCAGTATATCTTGTAAAAGGAGAGCTACGCACTTTCCAAAGAATGGTAGAAATTGCGATTAATGACATAAATTTAGCGCATCCTCTTCACAGCTGCGACTGCATCTGGGGGATTAGTAAGATTGGCGGATTGATAAACTGTTTGCCAGGTGAACTTAAGTATTATGGTAATTATCAGTGTCCTTATGAAATAGCTTCAAATCAGCTATATGACAGGTGGCTGAATTTATTTCCAAATAATGATTCAGAGCTCTGTAGAAAATGGGGCTATTATGATTCGCTTGTTGACAACGCTAAAAATAATGGCATCGCTTCCGTAGTGGGTTATGCCTTTGAAGGACAGAAACCTATTTTAGAATTCAATTGGTCAAATGAATTAACTGTTCTCTTTGATAACATCCTAGAAAAAGTCGTTTTGGCGGAGATATGTGAACTCAAAACATGGGTAGCGTCTATAAAAAGTGGTATTCCACCAGATTTCCGTCAACTATTTCTACGCAATATCTACCTTGTCAAAAGACACAATACAGATCTGCAATTGATCAGTTGGCCGCCAAGTGGAAATAACAGGTACGAAAGATACTGAGATAAAATTAATCACAAACGCGAATAATTGGGGCAGAGTAAAATAAAATTCCTCTGCTTAATTAAGCGTAATTTTGTAGCTGGGATTTTAAAGAAAAAGCGAGAATTACCTATGGTAGTTACACTTGAAGATTACGATCAGCCTGTTTCGGAGTTTGAGGCCAAAGGAAAATAGGTTTAGGCTTCTGCTCTGTCTTCCGCTTCAATTCCGCCGCCGATTCCGATAGCATCCCACCAGAAGTGAATGTCTGTTTTTTTTAAATGGCGAACAGCCGCTGTCGACCCATATCTGTCTTTCACGGCAGTTGTTATATCGGCTGGTTAGTGCCTGATAACAGACGGTCGTCAAGCTAAAAAGACCCCGTATATCATTCGGTTCTGGAAGATATACAGTTAGCCTTACCAAGAAATCTATTGAATTTGTTGCCTAGGTTGTGGTGGCTATGAGTGATAGGCGGAAACCAAATAATTACTTTTCGGCGTAAATGGATTAGCATGCGATACATATTGCCGTCAATCTCGACGCCCTTCGCGGCGAGCTTTAGCGATCCTTGCAAAGAACCATTAGATCGTGACTGACGGAAATGATTGGAACGCATAGGGCTTGAACAATCTCCTTGCAAGTTGGCTTTTCGTGCCCTGAAATTCGAGAATCGAATTCACAATTTCAACGCGGACTAGGCTTTTAGCATGAATACTCAACGATTGTGGAAAAAGTTTCGGCATTGGGTGAATAAACCATGTCCATCCGGGGAGTGGGTATACAGAGGCCAGGCGCAGAAGTACCTGACAGTTCTGCCAGGTATGCTACGTTGTGGCAACGAGGTCTTCTTCGAGTCCCGCAACTTGTTTCATATCGATCAGAATATTGCCGAGGAGATATTTAATTCATCTCCTGCATTTGTTAATCGGCCTCTTTTCGCTGAAATTATCTCTGATCAAGTTGGTAAGAAACTGGAGGCATTCGCCTACAACGTACTCGGTGGCCCGCCATCAGCCCATTCACAACTCAGCTTCCCAGAAATCATACGTTCGCTTGCACAACACTATGACTTTCCTACCCTTTTTATCGATGTGTCGTTTCACCCACTCGTAGCTGCGTTCTTCGCAACCCACTCTTGCCAGAAGGGCCGTTGGGTTGCCAGCAAAGAACCAGGGGTGGTGTTACGCTGGCCAGCTTCTCGACTTAGCTCCAGCCGTCTTGAAATAAGAGGGACTTCCAAAGGCGAAGCCAGCCGGATAGGTGTCATTGACATTACGGAAATCCACTCTCTCATACGTAGACCGCGACATCAGTTTGCCGGACTTGCCACGCCGGTATCCGACCCAAAACCCATCTACCAACCATTTTCGTCCCCCCTTGACCAGCATAAACTCTGTGACATGGCAACGCTCGATTGCTGTGAACGATTTGAGCTACCCTTCGAGGCTGGTGCTACGTTAGAGAAGCTTGAAGGCCTGACAGCTGATACTCTATTTCCTGACTGCATCGACCTCGGATACTCATATGTTTCGGTGATCGCTTACCTTTCTCTTGTGACGCACAAGGCTAGCGGAATTAAAGATATGCCCACAGGCTGGATTGATGCTGGGAACGCGTCGTATCAGCGAGCTATTCTCGCCGGTCGGGCACTTCTGGATCGGGAATGTCTACGGCTACTTCCGGGAGCACCAGTAACAGACTTAATCTATCAGTACCCTTTGAAAGAAATCGACATGAATTTCGGCGATCAACTAGAAAGTGCCCGCAAGGCTGTCGAGAGAATGAAAAGCGAGGAAGTAGCCAGCCTCCATCAGAAGTTCCTTGCAAACAAGGAGAATCAAACAAACGAAAAGGTTCAGCTCCTTTACAGCATTTATTTGAAGACCTTGGCGGAGGTATCGCCCGAGGCTGCTGCATCACTGTCCGAACAAAGTCCACCACAAGTCGTAGTGCGACCAGGCAACACGGACTGGATTTTAAGGGAGATGGATCGACGCGTGTCACTCATTAATGCAATAATTGGCTGGGCAGACTGTGTTCCCGCCTTCGAGCTGGCCAAATCGAAAAGGTACGAACGATATCTTGATACTATGGTTCGAGACTCCGATTATGAACGGCAGGTACGGAGAGCTATCAAGTCCTGCCGGGGATGGCTTCATGAAACCCAGATCTTCGTCGGATTGTAATTCGGCCTATATCAATCCCAACTCTGATATTGAGAGCAGGTGACATCGGTGAAGATTCGCGACGAGCTACGACAAATGATAGCCGAGGCGAACAAAGCGGCAGGTATAGGCCAACACGATATGGCTAAGAAGTGGTACCTGCTAGCCATCGATGCCGCCGAAAATGATCGGTGGTTAGTCGGATCACTTTACATTAATCTCGGCACCAACGCTGAGGCAGCGAGCCGTGACAAAAATGCGGTTGTCTATTTCAGGAAGGCTATCGAAGCGCTAGAAAACCTTCGCGGTGATGGATTCTTGGAGTGCGCTCACGCTTATTACCATCTCGCCGATATTCTCATCGAAATCAATCATCCAGATGCTACTAAATATGCGGAAGCAGCCAGGAATAACTTATACTGGGCTATTTAGTGACAATAATTCAATAACTTATGTCGATTTTTACTGAAAACAGAGGTGTAGTCTCTGCGAGAGTAGTAAGGAGCTCAGATAATGACAACGCAAAGCCATAACCTTCCAAAGCGTCGAACGGGGGGCTTCATGTCCTGGCTAGATCGGAGTTCCATCTGGCGCATTCTAGTTGCTGGGTTACTCGTCTATTCCATCATACCTATAGTGCTCGCTCTTGTTGAGGCCTTTTACACCTGTGGCGGTAATACATCGTTTGTGAAAAACGCGGCGGGCAACCCCGTTGACGATTTTTGGGAGCTGCTTTACTTCAACTTCATAACAATATTAACAGTAGGGTATGGCGACTATTCGCCTGTCTCTATCGGTCGTCTCCTGTCAGTATTTGAGGCAATAGCCGGTGTAGTGCTCTTCGGTGTTCTCGTTGCTGTAGCTACGCTCAAAGCAATATTACCGCCCAAAGATGCGGTTATTTTCTCGAAATATGGCGATTACTGCATTGACGATGAAAGTTTCCTTGTGATTTTTGTCAACACGACTTCGAGTCTTCTCGTAAATCCGGAGATGTGTTCTTACTACCGACAGGGTGAAGAATGGTACGTCCGCCCCGCATATCGAGCGCCATTTATCGGAGGTTCTGTCTGGACATTCTTTGTAGAAAACTGGCCATTGGAGAAGCTAGTCGACGGAACCGATAAGGATAACGCATTACGGTTTGGTCTCACTGCGCAGCTTGGCTTGACTATGGTCTCAGCATGTGTGGAGTACGAGCCAACAAATATACTTGTTATTCCAAATCGCAACGAGCTTGTAGCCTTTGACGGTTTCCGTAACGCGGACTTAGCAAGGTGCGACGTTCGCAGAATGTTTCACTATTGCCCTAAAGGCAGTGAGAGTTTGAAGACCTTCGTGCAACGCAAAAAGGCTGAGGCAGGAATTGAGTAAGCCTAACCACTCGCTGAGAGACCGCGCTTTTCATTTATAGCCAGTCTCTTCTTACTCAACGAAAGCCTTCGCCCCCAAAGAGCCTTCGTCTTTTAGCAATCAGGGACGGCATACCAACATAATGCGGACATTCGATCCCATGTTACCAAAGGTTTCTGGTGGCTTAATACGGCCTAGATTTTAATTTCACAAATTTTAGGTCGTTTATAGCTCCCGACTGAAACCTATGAAAAATTAAAACTCAGAACTCAATATATTTTTCTTGGATATTGACACCGGCCGAGATTTGACCATGTGTCCCGACAGCCGATTGACCATATCCATTGGCTTCAACTACCTGGAGCAGTGCGCAATATTCGGCTTAAGGTCCAGCAGATAGTCAAATTTCAACCGGTGCCAACAATTTCCACCCAAATACAGCCTATCAATTGAGTCTAGCTTGTAGATTACTGGTTTTTCAACCTTCTATGAAAGCCGCTAATTTCGCGAGTTAGTGAATATGAGTGTTTATACGTATTGTGGAGCACCTCACTTAAGGCGGACTATTATTCCTTAATATAGAGGTTTACAAGAAAACATCTATGCACAAATCGACTCCAATCACAAATTGGCTGGTTCTTGGACCAATTTACAATCCGACTCATCAGACGGAGTTACATTCCTCTGACGACCGCCATCCACTAGCACAAGACATCATCATGGAAATCGAGCGAACTGCGTTCGATCCTAAAGCCCTCACACGAATGCAGAGCTCACCTCGGGAGGGCGATATATCGATATTCGGCACCGATGACGGCAAAATCTTCCCGAAACAAAGGTATATCTGGCAAATCCAGAGATTCGGCGGCATTAATTGGGACGATATCAGTGACATTGGAGACAATATACACAAGCGTCTGGCGCTTGGTGGGCAACAACCAAGTCTTACCAACCCTTTCAGTTTTGCTGACAAACGTCATGCCTTGGCTTTTTTCTTGGTCTATGTCGAAGCGCCTGAAAAACGGACAACCAAGATCTTCGCACGGAGCGACGATTCCTTGCGCGTCTGGCTCAACGGAACGGAAATCGACGCGCTGAGGTTCGCGGGCGACCGAGATATCACAGCGTTTGTGTCCGAAGTCCCTGCCAATATTAAACTCAACAAAGGTCACAATGTACTCTTGGTCGCTGTTGCCGAGACCCATGTGGAATGGGGGTCTCCGTCCGTATCGCGGACGACGCATGCCTTAAGATAACCCCAGTCAAGCCTCTCGATCTCACAATCCATTGTTCAGCAAGGAGAAATCACATGCCAAACCTTTTCGACTCTATTCGCTCACCTTATCGTAGTCTCGATCCGTCGTCCTTACTGGTGCAATCCACCTCCATCCTATTGGGTGTTTCTGAATCTGCCGCAAACGCCTTGGAGGATGTTGGCATTGCCACGGTGTTTGACTTAGCAACCTCCGTTATTTTTGCAAATGCTGTTGACATTTGCCTATTGGCGGAAAGCGGTCAAGGCCGTTTCGCTGCAACAGGTAAAGTGCCCTGTGATACGTTGCGCCGGGGTCATGACAAACCGCTTACGGAACTTCCTCTTCAGCCCATTTCGATTCTCAACACCAATTCACCCATTGCAAAGATGAATGCGCTTGCGGTGGCAATAGACATCGCCTCGGTTCGCGATCTTGCGGCCTGGCCTCCTTACCGGACGGCCCGCGAGATTTTGGATCGCGTTTATAACCCGTTGCCGACTTGTGATGCGTTAGACCAGGAGGCACCCGCCGATCTGGTACCTGCCAACGGCCAATATCCCACCGAACGCGTTCAGTATGAAGTCCTTTTGTTCGATAAGTTTGTCGGAGGGCGAGAGGGAGGCATAGCCCCTCGTCGTCTCGGTGCGGATGGTGCCCTCGACATATCGGAGCTATTGTCGGACGACGGCGGTTACGAACGTCCGGCGGTTGGCGGCATTCTTACCTATACTCAATTCTGGTACACAAAAGGTCTTTCCCTCGGCCAGCTTATTCACGGAGTCGCGCTTGCTCCAGGCGAAAGCACCAAGATAGCCATGATTGACTGGTCGCGTACCGTCAAAACATCCGCTACGGAGACCATCCAAGAGGTTGAGCAACTGGTATCTGACCTTTCCAGAGCTCGTGCCATCAGCGAAATTACCAGGGCGGTCGCCAATGAGACTCAGCGCGGCGACTCAGCCGCTCACAGCGCCGCAACTGCTACGCAAAGCGGGGAATCTGGGGGGTACGCCGGTTTTCGCGACTTACCCGCTGATTTTGGGCCTGGAGATATCGTATCTCCTGGTGTTACCACGTCAGGAACTTCTTTCGGTTCGTCGGCAGGTTCGACAGATGCCACATCTTGGTCAACTTCATCGGGTGAACGAAACATCGATGCGTCGCTCGCTCAGGACATTGTTGATCGCACTCATCAGGCGGCGCATTCGGCCAGAAATCGTCGTGCGTCCATCGTCAGGGAGGTATCTCAGAAAGAAAGCGAATCCATTTCTACCCGCACCTTGACGAACTACAACCACATGCACGCCCTTACGGTCGAATATTACGAGGTTGTGCAACTCTATCGGACTGTTGTTGAACTTAGCAAAGCTGACCGTTGCCTGTTCGTGCCGATGAAGGTGATTGATTTTACTCAACCACGGGTCGTTGACCGATACCGACAAGTAATTGCCGCCAATGGTCTTGGAGGGGATGTGCGAGCGTTACTAATGACCGAGCCGGAAAGGATCGCTCTATGGGCACCGCTGCGCGTAGGTCCTTGGGATACGGCGAAGCTCGAAAGGGCAAATCGTCTTTACGGAATCAAGGTTGGTGCAGCGACCGATGCCGTGCTTGGCTTTCCTAAGTCCTTTTCGATTAAAGATATCTTTTTTGATCCAGAAACCCCCTTTAGCTCACTCATCGCGACGCTGGTATCAGGTGAGACCGTGACACTCGCGCTGGCAGCCGAAACCGGTGGACCTGGCGATGCTGGTGGCCCCCTTTTTGGCACATTGCATACCACGGGTGGTGTTTATAAAGATGGCTATCTTTTTGACCATCCGCTATACGAGGTCCGGCGAGTCGAGGCGGTGAAGAAGAATGATAACGCCGATTTTTCTGGGAAAGTGACAGTCAATGCATTTGACTGGTCAGACGATCCGAGGATTGATGGGCCGGTTTATGCGCTTTCCTGGACTATCGAAGTTTCCGCTACTTCGACGAGAGTAACACTCTTCGAACTCCAGCCGACTGTGACTACGAAAGAGTTGGTAGAGCATCTGCAAGCCAATCGTTTGTATTACAGCCAAGTAATCTGGCGCGCGTTGGACCCCGCAACCATAGGGATCCTGGTGTCTGGTTATACATGGCCTGCAGGTGGCCAAGACAAGCCACTTGTCGAATTGGTGGATCCCAGGCCGGTGGCAATCGTAGCAAATTATCTCGTGTTTAGAATATCTGGCGACGACGCTGCAGAGCACGCCGCTTGGCTCGACAAGAAGAACATCATTGTAGGTAGTCGTCGCGAGGACCTAGTTCCCGTTCCTAGTGGGGGAGTTTTCGCGGAAGCTGTGTTAGGTCGATTCAACTCTGCTGAGAAGCTCGACATTACTCGATTCTGGAACTGGCAGGATTCACCGATCCCAACTCAGGCACCTGATATCGCCCCCATTCAAGCAGGCTCGCGTCGTGACCCCGACAATACGACGCCGGGGCAACTCGATACGCCCGTGCTCAACATCGTCAACGCACCATCCCTGCCTGATCCCCAAGGGATGGGAGCTGTTCTCGCGGCGATTCAGAACGGCAACATGTTCAGAGACATGAGCGGGCTAGCTGCGACCGTCGGTTTGGCGCAAGCAGGGCTAGCGGGCGCACAACAGGGGGCGACCGATGCTTCCGCACAAGCGGGGCAAAATGCGGCTGTCGCCGCGCAGCTTGGTGCAAAAGTTGCCGAACTCGCCGCAAAGGTTGTTTCCGCCTATTTAAGCGGGGGCGCGGGCCTCGCAGCCGGAGCAGGAGCCGGTGGGCTCGCTGGTTTGGCCGGGGGTATATCCGGGCAGGGCGCGAAGATTAACCATGGCAAGGATATGGATAGTCGAGGAGTCCGTAAGAGCGAGCCAGGCACCACCGTCCCGAGCAATTCTAATGATCTTGGTAAGAATCCTGGCCAAGGTGATGAGCCTATTCCTGACGGATATCCTTACTCTACACAAGCGAACGCGGCACCTCTCGGCACATGGGAGGGCGACGCGACCAACATGGCGATGGGTGGCGCGCAGGGAAATACATTGGGTATGAGTGCGGCGACCACATGGCCAGCTGGAGATGCGTTACAGAATGTCGGATGGCCATCAAGTGATTCGTACCACGGCGGCCCCAAAAAACTCTTATCAGGCGTGGAAGCAGAGACACAGGCAGCCAAATTATTGGCAAACGCCCCCGCCATAGTCAAACTTCCTGATGGAGGTGAGTTAAAGCCAGGAACAATATGGAGCGGGAACAGTATCTTGTTGTCAGCAGATTGGACCTACGCGTACTACTTCCGTGAAGGGGATCTTTACGAATGGGGGACACAGCAATTTATCAGAAACGAAATGCTTGCGGCTTGGCAAAAGGGTGTCCAGTCGGCGGAGGGCTGGATCGTTCTTGCCAATTTGGAGATCGCATTACTTGCTGGAATTTTTGCAGCACCCGAAGCAATTATTGGAGCCACTATCGTCGATAGCGGGTTGAAACTCTATCATTACCGAAAGGAAGCTGAAGTCGCCTATCGTGTCGGATGGAAAGTGCTCGCAGCACTTCAATGCGTACGAGAAAACGCCCCCGAGGCTTGGAACAAGCTGCTGAAGATCACGGCATGGCAAATCTTTACACACATTCCTCAAGGGGTGTCTGGAAAACAAGTGGCTTTTTGGATTGGCCGTGTCGTAAGAGAGACATTTAAGGCCGCTCCGGAAATCTCATTAGCTATCGTCGCCAAAGCTATACTTAAGATCTCCGCGATATTGTCGGCTATTGACGGACTGGTGATCAGTGGTCACGCGCTGGAGTCTGCGATTGATGAGAAGGCACAAGAACTTTCAGTATTACTTTCACAAGAGGGGGCCGCTCTCTCTGAGGAAGATTGTAAAGAACTGCTGCGAGAATTGTATGGAAATGGGCAGGCGATTCAGTGCCTGGAACAACTTCGGATATCGAGTGCAGAACTGCGACCACTCTTGGATGAGCTTGCACCGCAATTACTCGGCATCTGAGCCTAAGGGTAAAACTATCTCATGAATAATTAGAAACGGGGGGCAACCTGATTGGCAGACATGCACTCCACTGCTGCCACTCAGGATCAAAGTGTCTAAGTCCGCAATTGGCCCAGACTGTGTCAAAACGCAGAAAGAAATTCCGTCGTTTTTGAGCATCCCGCTTTTTTAAAGCGTGTTCGTGATCATTCCTGATCGGTCTCTCCATTGAGTGAATTCCGAAATGGATTATCATCTAACCCGTTTTTTGTCGGTCATATCACTTTATGCGAGGTAAGTAGGGGGGGGTTATGCCCTGATTGCCTCCATCATGGCAGTGGTCCCCATTATCTTTATGACCCGTTTCATGTTATACGCCAGCACATGCAAACTCATTTCCGTGCTGACATTTTTCAATTGCCTGGTCAGGAAATGGGTTGCTCCCATCCAGGCTTTGAGCGTACCAAAGGGATGCTCAACCGTCTGACGGCGTATTCTCATACTATCTGGAGCGTTATCCAAACGCGTTTGCATGGCCTCAAGAACCTCTTCATGTTCCCATCGGCTCACGCGTCGCTGTTCGCTTGGCGTACACTTGGCCTTGATCTGACATTGTTGACAATGTGAGCTCCAGTAGCGGCTCAGTTTTAATCCGTGTTCAACCCTGGCAAATCGCCAATTCAGACGTTGTCCCGCAGGACATACATATTCATTGGTATTGGCATCGTAAATAAAGTCGGCTTTGTCGAATCGTCCAGCCGCCTTGGCGCCTGAGGTTTTACATTTAGGGACCAAGGCTGTGATACCCGCTTCATGGCAGGCGAGGATTTCTTCACTCTTAAAATAGCCGCGATCGGCAACAACGGTGAGTTTCTCAGAGCCCATTGCCGTGTGTGCCTGTTTAGCCATTGACGATAACTGGTCTCGGTCACTACCCTTATTTGTTACTTCGTGGGCGACAATCAGGTGATGTTTCGTATCGACCGCCGTCTGAACATTGTAGCCAACAATACCCGCCCCTCTTGATTTCATGGAACGCGCATCGGGATCAGTCAGAGAAATTTGCTTATCCTCTGTTTTGTTAAGCTGGACTTCAATTTCCTTAAGGACTTTCATCTGCTCCTTTAAAGCGGCGATTTTATCGTGTAGGCGTTCAGATTTGGCTTTTGCAACAGTCGGTTCTTGCCGATCAGCGGTATCGAGAGCGGTTAAATACCGGCTAATGCTCGACTCAATTTCTTCCATCCGCCGTTGCAACTTGGCGCTGGTGAAATTCCGGTCCCGGTTATTAACCGCTTTAAATTTGCTGCCATCGATAGCGACTAATGATTCTGCGAATAAACCCAGCTTTTGGCATAACACGACAAACTGACGGCACACGCTTCGTATCGCTTTGCCGTTTTCTTTGCGGAAGCGAGCAATGGTTTTAAAATCGGGGGTTAGACGCTCAGTGAGCCACATGAGTTCGACATTGCGTTGCGCTTCTTTTTCAAGTCTGCGGCTGGATTGGATGCGGTTCAGGTAACCGTAGATGTAAATTTTCAGGAGAATGGCGGGATGATAAGCGGGTCTTCCGGTGATTGCAGGCTCCATACCGTCAAAACCCAGCTTGCCTAACTCTAGTTCATCGACAAAAACATCAACAATTCGCACGGGGTTTGTATCGCTGATAAAGTCGTCAATACTTTCTGGTAGTAACGTGGTTTGGGTACGGCATTCGCCTTTAATGAAACGTTTCATCCGCTGGCTCTCCATCAATGCATTGACGGTTATTATACCAAATGCCACGTTTTGACACAGTCTGGGCCGATTGCCGCTATTCAAGACGTCGGTAATCGGTGAATTGTTTCATTAAGTTCGACAGTACTTTTACTCTATTCAGGCACAGTTTTCAGTATTTGTGGCATCCGACAAGAAAGAGTGTCTTGGCATGAATAATTACTTCCATAAAACGTTCGTTTTTAGGAGACTGAAACCGTTGGTTTGAATAAAGTAGGGGAGGGCTGATTTTTCAGCCATTTTTTTAGTCATTTAATTCTTAAAACACTCTCTTGAAATGGTTCTCCGAATAATGCATACTTTTTATGAGTTTTAGGGGAGGCATCATGTTGGTCGGTTACGCTCGCGTTTCAACACTGTAGTGGTCAAGTTTTTTCGGACACCAAAATAGGTTGTTCATCTGCCATTTTCCGTTCAAAAACATTGGGCGACAGATAGCCCAGTGTGGAATGCAGGCGCTGACTGTTATAGAAGCCAACGATATAGTCTGTTACATCGCGAACTGCTTCTTGGTGATTGGCATAGTCTTGCCGCCAAACGCGCTCCAT
>Ga0208397_100394_pt1 | contig 15779 bp, 27 predicted proteins | sample LakWasMe76_LOW10_2_FD_183904 | JGI IMG/M metagenome (GOLD analysis project Ga0208397, IMG submission 183904) | Freshwater sediment methanotrophic microbial communities from Lake Washington under simulated oxygen tension - Sediment Metagenome... | ecosystem: Environmental > Aquatic > Freshwater >...
GCCAGTGCAACCAGCTTTGAACATGACGAAGAGTGACAATGCGGCACTCACGGCGAACAACAGTCCAAGGCCTAGTGGTAATAAGTATCTCGAATCGTAAGTTGCCATGAGAGCTAAGCCCTAACGTTTAGGTGAGGGGCGCGAGCCGCTTTGCGGCGAAGCGTCCCTCTCGACCGAAATGTTAGAACTCATTTCATACCTCCCTGGAGAAATACTTCAAGGGGAATATTGGACTTGACACTCTTGTCAGTTGCTCTTGTCCTAGCCGTTTTTCTTGTGGACTTGGTGCGTTTCGTTTTCTTCGTCTTCTTGGTGGTCTCTGTTTTAGGCGTGACTGGGCACTTCTCTTTCATGAAGCCAACTTGCGCGCCAGTGAGGTCGCGCAAGATGCCAGAATCAAACCAACCAAGATGTTGTCCGTTCCAGCCATACACCTTTTCCTGAACAAGGTAGGCAACGGCCTCACCACTCCACAAATAAATGCTTGCCTCTCCATCATCGGCAATGTATGCGGCAGCGCGGCCGCTGTCGTCAAGCAGTGAAATTTCGGCCATATGGGCTCCTTGAGTTCTAACGTAAAGCTAACCGGGCGCGGCCCGGAAAGCTGAAAAATAAAGCCGCATTATAACCGCGCTCCGGTTGAGCGCCATGTTATGCATGGGCCATGACGTAACTATTAGGAGTTTCACCTTCAATACTGAAGCCATATCTTTCATAGAACTTTTTTACCTTTCTATTGATTTTGAATACTTCCAACCCGATACCCTTGGATTGCTCAGCCCCCAACGTAATAACAAACGCAAGCAATTTTCTCCCGATACCCATCCTCTGGTGGCGAGGATGGACAACGATCATTCTAATAAACAGATGGTCACCTCGATTCTCGACATGGGAATACCCAACCAACTCGTGTTCTTGGCACACCAACGTAATACCTTGAGGCTCAAAGTGAGCAGAGAAATCGTTTTGTTGCCATTGTTCATCCCAACCCCAAATTTCAGAAACAAGGCTGCGCATTACCAGGCAATACAATTGGTAGATGGATTCTCTGTCTGTTTCTTCAGCTTTCCGATAAGAATAAATCATGGTGATAATTTATATGCATAACGTTTGAATTCACCGGCCTTGCGCGGCTTTATGCGCAAGGTCCGGTGGAATGATGGGTTGGGCATCAGGCGCGCTGTTTATCAAAGAGCATTTTCACAACTTTCCACTCCCATGATGCGATGATCGGGATTTGCGGGTCCAGTGTGCCACCACCGCCATGCAGCAAAATAGATAAATAAGCCCAAAAATACTAATGCTCCGAAGAGTTCTCCGCGTTTACGAAACAAATAAAGCTCTTTATTCATTTTACCTGAAATAAATCAATGCAAAGCATATAAGCTCGTTACAACTAAAAAACCCAATACAAAGGATTTGATAGCGAAACTGCTAAAATCGCCTCGGACTATAAAGCCGATACCCATACCCACGCTGGCCCCAGCAACTGCAATAACAATAGACCCCAAAAAATAAAGAACGAAAATAAGTGATTTTGTCATCTGGCTTAATATGCCTAACGTAGAGCTAACCGGGCGCGGCCCGGAAAGCTGAAAAAATAAAACCGCATTATAACCGCGCTCCGGTTGAGCGCCATGTTAGGCTCAAGTAACACACCGTAGCCAAAAACGGCACGGATAAAAGCGCTAAAACTATACGCCAACCTTTGCTAAAACACTGAGTTCGCGGCTTGCGTCGTGCGCGGCACGTTAAAAATAGATAAAAACCCAAAAGCCAGGCCGCGCATGACGCAAACGCATGGCTGACAATAGACGAACCGCTCACAAACGAAACCTTACCGCAACCATTGACGAAAGCAGGACAAAGCCAACGCGCAAAAAATCAGAAAACCCAGAACCGCCTAATGCCAACGGTAAGCGGACCGCTGGAGCGGAGTACATTTTGTGCTATTCAGAGCACAAAATGTACTCCGCGGAAGTGGGTCCGCTTGACCGCTATTGTTAGGCATTTTTCTTAAATTCCTGTGTATCTGATTTTGGCCAGCTTTCAGGAAAATTAACCCAATCATGTTTCGATCTATTCCATGCTGCCGCAACTGGCTCTGGGAACTTCGGATCTTCAAAACACCCAACAGCCACACCAACTGCGTTTGGCATGAACTCAGCTTCCCAATGAACGGTAGAACCGCAATTAGGGCAAAACGAACGGTAGAGTTTTCTCCCGTCATCGCTCGTATCAACGAACAACTTAGGATCGCCTTGTTTTGATACTATTTGGTCGTTACCAAAGTACGCCCCAACTCCAAATACCGAGCCCGTTCGTTTTTGACAGTTTAAACAACTGCACGTAATCACCATCTTTGGGTCACCTGCAAGCTCTATTTGTACTTTCCCACACGAACATTTTGCTTTTCTGTTCATTATTGCCTCTTACATATAATTTCTTGACGGAACGAGTAATGCCTAACGTAGAGCTAACCGGGCGCGGCCCGGAAAGCTGAATAAACAAAACCGTATTATAACCGCGCTCCGGTTGAGCGCCATGTTATACTGGCTACTCACCTTCTTTCCTTTGTCCACTCTCTTAGCTCTTTTATTTTCAGCGGTACTTCCGTATCTGCAGAGGAATTAAAAAATTGAAATGAACCTGAGCAGCCAAAAACCAACCCCAACGAATCCTTTCCAAGGAAAATAACATAATCCAATCCCGGCAGAAGTCCCAACATACAATTTCCTGGAGAAAATGGGAGTTCTATGAGGTAATTTGGCGAAAATTTTGCACCTTTGTATACTTCAACTTCTTCAAATGAAACGCGAACATACTCAGGTGTGGCTGTACTCATAAACTCGAACAAGTCCGGCGGTACATTTTTCAATTCATTAACATTTCTCAGCTCAGAGGCCGTAATTTTTACATATGCAACATACTCGGCTTTGTCAAATTGGCTTCGAGTTGTTTGACCTTTTGCACACGAACAAGCCAAAGCTGATTTCGTAGGCATTAATGTCAAAAGAAGAACCGCATAGAAGACTAAGAGCATTTTAGGCATTTTTGTTCCAGCATGCATAACGTAAAGCTCAGCCGATGCTTGGAGCGTAGCGGAAAGCGGTCGGCTGGAGCGCAATGTTATGCATTGAACAACCTTCTCCTGAAAATCCCCAGTTGCATAGCCCATTCTTTAGAAACAAGATGGAGGAGCTTAGCAAGTTCACGGCAACATTCGGGCGTGAAGAAAGCATTGTGCTCTCCGAGTTCAGCATTAACATATTCAAGAATATTGCCATGGCAAAGATTGTGGCGAATACGAACAACCTCGACATTCACGAGATTCGGGCGGTTAGTTTCCAATTTCTCTAAAAAATCATGCTCGCCTGGGAAGGCTAATGCCTCTATTGGCAATCCAGATTCTTTTGCAGATTTTAGAAGGCTATTGCTCAAAGTTTTGATGGCATCAAGTCCAGTAACTCTACAAGGCTTTTCCACCTGAGCCATAGTGACCCTAAGCGAAGCCTCAATTCCGTTGAGAAAACTTGTACAGGCAGGCAAATAAAGCTCGTTTTTCAAGGCCTGAACTGCCTGAGTAAAGAACCAATGAATTTCAGCCCCAAGCTCTTGTTCAATAAAGAACACCTTTTCTTTATGTTCTTTACGGCCTTCATCTATAAAGCTTTGTATTTCGTCTTCCATGCTCCGACTCTGATGATGCATAACGTAGAGCTAACCGGGCGCGGCCCGGAAAGCTGAAAAATAAAACCGCATTATAACCGCGCTCCGGTTGAGCGCAGGGTTAGCGACCATGCTGAAGCTGAGAGAGCCAAAAACCAGCTCGTTCACCAGACAAGGGCTGCGTAAGCAGGGGATTCGCAAGCTCATGCAGTAGCTCACGAGCTTGCTCAGTAGCAAAGCCAACATCATCACGGCCCTCCAGTGCGTTTGCCCAATCTTCGACCTCGGCGGCTGAAAGTGAACCTTGCTTGAACAACGACAAGACATGGCAAAAGTTCTCCGAGGTAAGAAGCACTAATTCCGATTCGCTGTCCCACGAAAATTCCGCCAAGCGCGATACTGCCTCGTGGGTGGGCATTGTAACTTTGACTAAGGCGGTAAGTGTGGCAGTCCGATTCATGGGCGCTAACGTGGAGCTAAGGGGCTGCGCCGCTTTTGCGCAGTCCCATTTGAGCGCAGGGTTGACATCTTTTCTGCATTAACGGCCCCTAATGCCTGCGAAGAGCAGCAATGCCTGCCTTTGACGCTTTAACTCTTTTGTGGCCTGTACTCGCTCTTCATGGAGGGCTTGATATGATTCTGGAACCTTCTGTAGTAATTCGAGAGCTTGCTCGTTCAGTCCGAGATTTTCTAGGCACACTGCCGCTGTAAATAGGGCGTATGGGCGCTTTACGGAATTTGTGGTACTCGCTAAAAATTCAGCGGCCAAACGAAGGGTCTCAATATCGTCCCCCATTTCATAAACGCAAGTGGCCTCAAAAAGCGACAGCAACGCTTCCGTATGTCCTGCGGCGCGTGCCTCGGTGATTCGTGCTCTAGCGGTCGTGTAGTCCTCTGACTGAATCAGTGAGTGAATATCGTCCAAATGTTTAGTGGCGCTCATAAGATGTCTAACGTAGAAATAACGGGGCGCGGCGTGGCGAATGAAGATTAAGCATAGATTGATTCCGCGCTCCCGTTGATTGAAATGTTAGGCGTATTAGTACCCAACACCTGGATCGAGCGGAACCCAAGGTTGTGTTTTTATTCTTTTTGACGGATCAGAAAACATTTTTCCGCAAACGCGACAGCGCCAACCGAAATCAGTAGTTGTGAGCGGTGAATGAAGTTTTTCTTTAACCCAACATGGGGAGCAAAAATAAGCTCCTGTTTTTAAATTTTTATTGATCCCGAGGTCAGAGATGAATATATATTTAGGTTTAAACCAATAGTATGAGGCCACTGCTGATAATACAGATAGTACAAACAGGAGGGATAGTAGCAGTGATAGCTTGCCTGTGGGGTCTGCTAGGTATTTTGCAAGATAAGTTTGATACCAAAGAGTCACGCTTGTCAGGATGCTTCCTGCTATTAACAATATTGCTGGAAGCTTTAGTGCTATTAGCTTGCTCAGCAGCGTTGCAAAAAAGGTTTTCATTGGACGCCTCAAATGTATTGCCTAACGTAGAGCTAACCGGGCGCGGCCCGGAAAGCTGAATAAACAAAACCGCATTATAACCGCGCTCCGGTTGAGCGTTTTGTTAGGCAAGCTTCTCACCCACTGTAATTAGAATGGGAACAGCAAAATGAATTTCATTACCGCGCCGATGTACATTAATTCCCATTCGATCCAATTCGAGATCAGTTTTGAACATCTCTCGAATTTTGTCTGCATCGCCAGGATTTGGGAAAGAGGCGCTCAGTTGTTTTTCAAGTTCTCCATCGACTTTATATCGGGCAGTTTTCACATTTGAGAGACCAGATGCCACAACGATACCGGCCATCTCTGAAGATGTGAGTGCGTGAACATGGGATGGATCACGCAGTTTTTCCAACTGATCGTAGGCCTCCGCCTTTTCAGGCGGCTGCACGACATCAATGACCATTACTTTCCCACCGGGTTTGCATACTCGGTGCATTTCAGCCAAGACAGCCGCTGGATTGAGGAAATGGTGAAAACTATAGCGTGTCAATACAACTGAGAAATACGCATCTGGAAACGGCAAGGGAAATACATCCCCGACCTGCCATGAGAGATTGCTAAGTTGTTTGTCCTTTTGGCATTTCTTGGCCTGTTCAATCATTTGCGGTGTAATGTCGATGCCCGTGACATACCTGGCGTGTAGGGCAAACTCACAAGCCACAAGCCCAGGACCACAGGCGACATCAAGGACATCATCTGATGCCGACACTCCAGACAGTGCAATCAACATCTGCATTGATTGCGAGTGTCCGGGCAACTCCGAAAACGGAATTGCTTGCTGGGAGAATTGTTCGACAATCGTCTGATTGTGTTTCGTTGTGTCCTGCATGTGGTTTCCTCTGGTACCTAACGTAGAGCTAAGGGGCGCGCTGCTCACTGAGCTTTAACGAAGCCGCCGAACCTTGATAAAAAACTGAATTTCAAAACCGCTAACGGGCGGCGTGTCCCTTTGACCGACTTGTTAGCCTGAAACTGTGAGATAAGCATTTAGGTTAATACAAAATTAACTAATTGATCTATGCCTTTCCCCATATCATCGAGCTTGAAGTCTAATTTTTCGATAGGAGTCTCTAGTCGGTTAACCCAAACTGTAGGGTAGCCAAACCATTTAGCTCCAGCCGCATCCCATCCCCCAAAAGCTGCAAAGGTCATGTTCTCTTTAGGAAGACTAAATGCATCAATTCCCATCTGGTAGGCTAGAGGACTTGGCTTGTAAGCTTGAACTCTGTCTGTGCTTAGATAAAACTCAAACGCACTTTCAATACCTGAATTTCTTGCATTGGCTCGCAACATTTCTTCAGTTAAGTTGGAAACAAAACCAAGCCGTATATTATTGTTTTTAAATTGTTGTAAGGCTGGTTTAATGTCTGGCCAAATTTCTAAGTTTAACCAGATAGATATCAATTGTTTTTGTTTTTCAAGTGGTAGGTCAAGCTTTAAACTTTCGGCTGAAAATATTAGTGCATCCTCTATCACAGTATCAAAACTCTTGTAATGCGCACCGACTGTGCGCAACCACGTATAGCCGAATATTTTCGCAAACCATAGCTGAGCGAGCGCGTCGCCTTTTTCTGGAAATAATTTCTTTGTCAATCCGAAAATAGGTCTTGGGTCAAATATGACGAAACCATCAAAAGCAATAGCTTTGATTTTAGGCTTTGCCTGTGCCAAGACAGACCTCGATAATAAACTTACTGCAACACTTCCAGAGACAAGCTTGAGAAGTTGTCTACGATTTAATGACATTATTATTTCTCCATGGCAATAAGGGCTAACGTAAAGCTAACCGGGCGCGGCGCGGGAAGCTGAAAAATAAAACCGCATTATAACCGCGCTCCGGTTGAGCGCCATGTTAGAGAGCGGCTTTTCATGCAAAGGAGCCAGAGTAATGTAGTGTTATGCCAGCTACCAAAACGACAAAAGCCACTATGGCGACAAACTCGCGGTTGTGTGGCTGTGACTGGGGCGGTGGATAGCGTCCCAATGTAAGTGAGCGAAGAACAACCCAGCCCGGCCAATAGAAAACACCAACAAACAAGACCTCGACGACAAACTGCGCAATGGCACGAACAACAAATTCAGCGATTGCATCAAATGCCATGGATTCAGTTCTCTAACGTAGAGCTAAGGGGCGTGCCGCTCACGGACGCTAAACGAAGCCCCAAAGCTTAATAAATTACAAAATTTCAAAACCGCCATGAGGCGGCACGTCCCTTTGAGCGCCATGTTAGGCCAAGAAGCATGATGAAAGCCAAACTACCTTGGACAAAAAGCTTAAACAACGCATGGCTGACAATATACGAACTGTTCACAACACAACCTTACCGTAACCACTGGGGCTGATGAAAGCAAGCCAAAGCCAACACATTCATTCCAGCAATGCCTAACGTAGAGCTAACCGGGCGCGGCCCTGAAAGCCGAAAAAATAAAACCGCATTAAAACCGCGCTCCGGTTGAGCGCCATGTTAGACGCGGACACTGCAACGGAGTGCAACAAAGCCAAACAGAAAAAACAGCCACACTCAAAACTGACAGAGCAAGGCGCAAGGGCGAAAACGCGATAAGAAAGAGCGCAGAACGCCAGAACTCACCGCACGCACAAAGAAGCGAACGGGCAACTCCAGCAACCCGACCGCCAACCGGGAGGCGACCACACCTGAGTTCGTAACCGCCACCGCCGCCGCAAAAAAGTACTGGCGAGACGGAGAAATTGGGCGGATTTCGCATAGCTTCTAACGTAAAGCTAACCGGGCGCGGCCCGGAAAGCTGAAAAATAAAACCGCATTATAACCGCGCTCCGGTTGAGCGCCATGTTAGGCTTGTGCCTGAATATTAATAGCTTCCGAGTATAAGTCGATGTGTTGGTTAATGCAGTTTGTGCGATGCCCCCAGCAGCATTCGTATACTCGGGCGCGCTCCGTTGATCCAGCCATTAAGCGCAAAACTCTTTCACCTGCATGTTCTCCATGCTTCCCCCGGCTTGCCAGTACCGAGAACGGCGTTTGATTTCCCGTTGTGTGATAGGTTTGAGTGGGGTTGCTTTCAGCCTGAGTGAACGCTTGTTCAAATGTCAGTTGGTTATTTGCAACCCCGCTATGAGGCCCAAGATTGGGTTTTACGACTGTCATTTGTATTTTTTCCTCGCAAATGGTGAAAAACGCCTAACGTAGAGCTAAGGGGCGTGCCGCTCACGGACGCTAAACGAAGCCCCAAAGCTTAATAAATTACAAAATTTCAAAACCGCCATGAGGCGGCACGTCCCTTTGAGCGCCATGTTAGGCCAAGAAGCATGATGAAAGCCAAACTACCTTGGACAAAAAGCTTAAACAACGCATGGCTGACAATATACGAACTGTTCACAACACAACCTTACCGTAACCACTGGGGCTGATGAAAGCAAGCCAAAGCCAACACATTCATTCCAGCAATGCCTAACGTAAAGCTAACCGGGCGCGGCGCGGGAAGCTGAAAAATAAAACCGCATTATAACCGCGCTCCGGTTGAGCGCCATGTTAGAGAGCGGCTTTTCATGCAAAGGAGCCAGAGTAATGTAGTGTTATGCCAGCTACCAAAACGACAAAAGCCACTATGGCGACAAACTCGCGGTTGTGTGGCTGTGACTGGGGCGGTGGATAGCGTCCCAATGTAAGTGAGCGAAGAACAACCCAGCCCGGCCAATAGAAAACACCAACAAACAAGACCTCGACGACAAACTGCGCAATGGCACGAACAACAAATTCAGCGATTGCATCAAATGCCATGGATTCAGTTCTCTAACGTAGAGCTAACCGGGCGCGGCCCGAAAAGCTGAAAAAACAAAACCGTATTATAACCGCGCTCCGGTTGAGCGCCATGTTAGGCCAAGAAGAACGCCAAGGCCAAACTACCACCACCCAAAAATCTTAATAGTTTGCTCCAATGTGAAATTAAACACATTACCAATGTGCTTCAACTATTACCTTACCTGACATATCTTTTTGTACTACAGTTTGTGTTCTATGAAATCCATTAATTGATGTGTGGTCAGTATATTCAACAGTACTAACCACCTCTCCAGCTTGATTGATAATTGAATATGTATAAATATCCGTTTCTGCCATAGGGCCTTTGCTGCGGTGATTAATTTGTTTTAGGGTATCACCCTGATTTAGTTTTAGTTTACTTTCCAAAATTCAATTCCTATATGTTTAATGCACCTAACGTAGAGCTAACCGGGCGCGGCACGGAAAGCTGAAAAATAAAACCGCATTATAACCGCGCTCCGGTTGAGCGCCATGTTATGCGGAAGGCGGCACTAAGTAGATTGGTTTTTCACCACGGTGAAACCCTCCCCATGTGTAAACATCGACTGTTTTGTTTTCAGCAGAACAAAGAAAGACGTACTTAACTTTGGCAAGCTCTCCGAACCCTGAAAACAACTCTTGTGGGATGTCTGAATACCCATCCCTATAAAAATCGTAACCGGACTTCTTTGTGTTGGACTTTCCTGATGAGGGTATATCTTTCGGAATCAGAACGCCTAAAGCAATTGATGAACTATGTTCTTTGCGGTCTGCGCTACTCTTTCCATGCTCCTTGAGCAACTGACCAAAGATTTTGTGACGTGTGTTGTAAGCATCTTTCGATTCGTGGCTTTTTGCCTCAATGATTAAGTATTCGTTGCTGTTGCTAACGTACTCAACATCTGAGCAGGAGGCACTATCGTTCCCAATATTGATTTCTTTCTTGATGCCGAATCTTGCGTTCGACCTAATTATTTCACTGAAGCATCGAATCAGCGGCGCTTCATGATTTACTTTTTCTCTCTTCGTTTCAGCCACGCAAAACTCCTGCCGCATAACGTAGAGCTAACCGGGCGCGGCACGGAAAGCTGAAAAATAAAACCGCATTATAACCGCGCTCCGGTTGAGCGCCATGTTAGCCATTCAGCATAGGTTGTACGCTTCGGGGCAGAGCAACGAAAGAACCAAGGTTTTGCTTCAAATTTTGCGCGTTCCCAATCGTGCTTTAGTAACAATGCCACTCTCTCTGAAAATTCAGCGAGTTTCATTTCTCGATTGTCAGATACCTTTAAATTCACAATTGCATCAAGAATGGCATTGTCTTCATCATCAAATGGATTGAGGTTAAGGGAAAACTCCAATCGAAGTTCCAAAAGCTTTGCCGAATTATCGGCTTCCGCTGCTTGATAGACCTCATTAGATTTGATGCGGATTTTATCTCTCCACTTTGCTCTTTCTTGGGTTACGTTTTCAATCTGGATTTTTCGTTCGCTATTTCGAAGCGCGACAAACCCAGCAACAAGACCACCAACCACTGAAGATGAAAGAAAAACTGCGAAGTCCAAAATGCCTCCTAGAAATGGCTAACGTAGAGCTAAGGGGCGTGCCGCTCACGGACGCTAAACGAAGCCCCAAAGCTTGATAAATTACAAAACTTTAAAACCGCCATGAGGCGGCACGTCCCTTTGAGCGCCATGTTAGGCCAAGGAGCACGATGAAAGCCAAACTACCTTGGACAAAAAGCTTAAACAACGCATGGCTGACAATATACGAACCGCTCACAAACGCAACCCTACCGTAACCACCGAGGCTGATGAAAGCAAGCCAAAGCCAACGCATTCATTCCATAATGCCTAACGTAGAGCTAACCGGGCGCGGCCCGGAAAGCCGAAAAAACAAAACCGCATTATAGCCGCGCTCCGGTTGAGCGCCATGTTAGGCATTGCAACTACGGCTCTATTCCGTTTGCTTTATGCCCAAAGGTAGCCAGATGTACGTTTCGCTTTTTCCACCATGAGCGTGCGACCACTTCAAGTGAGGCGGCATCCGCACGAAGGGCTGAGCTTGATGATGAGTTTGATGCGAGATAGCCACCAAAGGTGGTGAGCATTTTCCCTTTCAGCTCCACGACCCCACCATCGTCTGGAACCGTAAACACTTGGGGGCCATAAATTGTGCTCTTGTAGATGAACTCTGCCATTATTGATCTCTTTGGGTGCATTTAAGATTTTTCCGCTCAAATCTGTGATGCCTAATGTTCGTCATAATCGGGTTTACCACGAGCCCATACGACAATTCACCGGGTCATCAGGCAGCACTTTGTACTGACCATATCCTTTCAGCCCAATGCCGAGCTTCCCGTTACTTAGTTCGCTGACACCGAGCACGCTATAAGGCTCGCCATTCAACATACCGGGAAGATGCACTTGATCTTCGGTTGCCACTTCATTAGCTGGCTTCCTTATCAGAACGATTCTTATGCCCGCCTCTTCATCTTCCGCGTAGACCCAGATATAGCCTCCACAATTTGGGCACTTCCAGGTATTTCTGACTTCTTGATCTTCGAAATCTCTTTCACAGCTTGGGCATTCGTACCGCTCCTTCGAAAGCCTATTCACCCCACCCATTCGGCTCATACCTTTTCTCATAATTGCTGCCTAACGTAGAGCTAACCGGGCGCGGCCCGGAAAGCTAAAAAATAAAACCGCATTATAGCCGCGCTCCGGTTGAGCACCATGTTATGCATTTAATCTTTCCCAAACTTCTTTTTCCGTAGGAGCAGTTGCTTTGTTTTTAATCTGAACTCTTCCGCCACTAGAAACTGCCGTTGCCCACGAAACTACATTTTTTACTGGTTTTTGCTGCCAGCCGTTTTCTAAAAGCCAAGACTGAAGACTAGATACATCTATTTCAATGTCATTTTGATGAAGTGCTCGAAGAGTTACTTTAATTCGATCCTCATCGTTGGGGTGTAATGCTGTCTTATTGCAGGTGGTAGATAAAGAGGTAAACGCTTTTTCGAGAATTTCGTTCATTTGTATTCCTTACTATGTGCATAACGTAGAGCTAACCGGGCGCGGCCCGGAAAGCCGAAAAAATAAAACCGCATTATAACCGCGCTCCGGTTGAGCGCCATGTTAGGTTGTTTTCTTGAACCATTCTGGGTCACTTGCAACTGTTGCCTCAAAGCCAGACTTCAATGACTTTTGAAGCCAATATTGGCTTTTTTCATAATTCGGCTCTAATCCTTCGCCACCGGTGATATACAAAACTCCTAGTTCATGAGCGGCATGCCCACTTCCTTGTTGTGCCGCTTTTAGATATAACTTTTCTGCGCCAACGTCATCACCCTTGAATCGTTTTTCATGGGCCTGGGCGATCAATTTATCTATGTCCATGACAACCTAACGTAAAAGTAAGGGGCGCGCCGGTTGGTGGGCTATAGCGAAGCCGACACACCCGAAAAAACAACCAACCTTCAAAAGCGCCTGCGTCCGGCGCGTCCCTTTGACTGCCATGTTAGACACTACCACGCGTATGTTGTAATAGTTGTGTTTTTAGGTGTTGCTTTGCACGCTCTTGCAACAACTTCCTCTCTGGTTTGTTAAGCCAGGTTGAAGCCCCAGATGTATGTGCAAGTGGGATGACCTTATGGCCATTCCATTCGTAGACTTGACCCACGTGGTCTTCGAGTCGGGCGTTCGTGCGCTGTCCTGTCTTGAGTTCTATGAATACTTCGAGTGCCATCTTTCCGAGCAGAACGACGGTTTCAGGGCTAACTAAGTCAAGTTGTGCGAGAAGAAACGGGCTACAGTTTTTTAGCATTTCCGGGCTAGGTTTTATGTCCTCTCGTCGCATCCCCGGGCCTCGTCGGCGAGGCACAAGCTTGCTACCAGGAAAGCACTTTGCTATTGCTGAAGTGAAAACGAGACGTTCAAATTGGGCTTCGTTGAAGCCGCACTCTTCAAAAAGTGCTCGTACATCACGTCCAGCTTGACCTGAGAAGGGGGTTCCCGTTCGATACTCAGTTAAGCCAGGAGCTTGTCCGATGAGCATGACAGGGGAACATCTAATGGGTCTGATGATGGGACGCGGAACTAAAGACTCATTTGAGGTTGCCGGGTCAACTTGATATTTTGAAAGTATGTGCGTGCACTTCGTGCACTTGCGCAGTTCAATTTCGTATGTATGGGAGTTGAGAGTGAGCATTATTGATGTGTTATGTCTAACGTAAAGCTAACCGGGCGCGGCCCGGAAATCTGAAAAAGCAAAACCGCATTATGACCGCGCTCCGGTTGAGCGCCATGTTAGGCATTTTGGTGACATTTTTCGATAAGGCCAAAACGCCAATCTTCTAGAATTTCACACATTAGTCTTAGTTCGCTGTCATGCCCCGTTAAAATTTCCGCCCCAGATTTTAATGGAAACTCGGTACTCTCAGTAAGACCAAAATATTTTAGTGCTTTTGTTGTTTCATTCTCTGGCCACGTAGACCACTCTTCATTGTGTTTAAAGTAATTTGCCAATGCATTTATAAACTCAATGCTGCTTGTACCACTATTTACCGCTGGGCTTTGCTTATACAAACTTAACTTGCTCACTTTTTCTTTTCCTGCGGATGCTCGAATATCATTTATGTCGCTGACTACGCCGACTGCGTACGCTTGACAAGCTACAAATACTGCGCCGTATAGATATTCTGCATACTCAAGTGCAGTTATGCCATCTAAGAATACCGGCTCTTTAGTAAAGCTAATTAGCTCCTTAATGGCATTTTCTGTCGATGTACAAAGAACACGCAGTGGCATTGCTCGATAGTCCATTTCTTTGTAGTGGTGCATTACGATTGCCTAACGTAGAAATAACGGGACGCGGTGTGGAGAGTGAAGATTAAGCATAGATTGAGACCGCGTTCCCGTTGATTGAAATGTTAGGTTGTTTTCTTGAACCATTCTGGGTCACTTGCAACTGTTGCCTCAAAGCCAGACTCCAATGACTTTTGAAACCAATATTGGCTCTTTTCATAATTCGGCTTTAATCCTTCGCCACCGGTGATATACAAAACTCCTAGTTCATGAGCGGCATGCCCACTTCCTTGTTGAGCCGCTTTTAGATATAGCTTTTCTGCACCAACGTCATCACCGTTGAATCGCTTTTCATGGGCTTGGGCGATCAATTTATCTATGTCCATGACAACCTAACGCAATAGCTAACAGGGCGCGGTAAAGCGCCCGTAATTTAAACACAGATTGAATCCGCGCTCCTGTTGAGCGACGGGTTATACGTGGATGATGGAATGACAGATAAGACCGATATACGCGGAATGAGTGACGGAGAAATTTACGCCGCCGCATCTCGAAAGGAAAACCCGGGAGAACACGCCAAGATAGATGCTTTTATGGAGCAAATACTTAATGATGACGAAACGTGCCACGAATGCTTGCTGATTGGGCGGGAGTCGTGTTCTGAACATAGCGCAGCGTATAACGCATTAGCTAACAGGGCGCGGTAAAGCGCCCGTAATTTACACATAGATTGAATCCGCGCTCCTGTTGAGCGCAGGGTTAGGCTGGATAAGCCACTGGAGACAAAATGCAATCAAATATATACATGCCGATACTAAATTATAATCTGCTGGTTCCAATGTCCGCGCTCAATGAAGAATGGGCACAACGTAATCATCAGCAATCGTTAAGCCGATTGGCAGAACGCGGCGGATTATCCTTATGCGAAGCTGCCGCAATTGCAGAGCGCAGGCATTGGGTCAAGATGACTGATGCGGATGCTATAGCGGCGTTTAATACAAAGAAGTGGGCCTAACGCCATGCCGGTAAGCGGCACCGGCCCAACTGAACCAAATCGAAGGTAAAAACCATGAATAAACAAGAACCCGCCGAACCCGCCGAAACGGCCACGGGGCCGGTGTCCGACTTGACCGGCCTGTTAGGCTCAGGGTGTCAGTACAGCATGGACAAAAATGCAGACCTGCTTGACAGTCCGATCCCACGCTGCGGTAAAACTATAAAATACCTGTCCCCACGAGGGATACCTGTTTGCGGCACACACCGCAGATCGATAGACAGCAACAATGCAAGGTATGGCAGACAAGATCGATGCACTGCTGTTCCTAACGCTTGATTAAGGTGGCGGCTAGGGTGTTTTAGAAAACGTGGTGAGCGTGTGCCGCTCACCTTGAATTAATAGTTATACATATAGGTGATTTATGTACGAGTGGGAAGTGCAGTACAGCGAAACAAAGACGGATAACGAGCGCATATCCTGCGCCTCTTGGACGGCAACGGTATATGCTGAAACAGAAGACGAGGCTAGGAAAATCATAGCAGAAGAAGAGCCAGGAAAGACCATTGATAAAATTACTCGCGGAGAGTGCATTGATGACGATGTATAACGCCGTGTTAAGCGGAAAGCCGCGCACTGAACTTTAACAAACAAACGAACTTCGGGCGGCTTTTCCGCTTGAACGCACAGTTATACTGAGGAATTTATGAATAGAGCAAGCCCGGCTGAAATCAGGAGAGCGCTTGAAGCCGCAAGTGCATATAGCAAAGCCGGAATTTTATTTGTGCCAATACCAGTACTTGATGCTGCCGATCATACCGCTTTAATCGAGCAGGCGGCAGCGAAGATTGAAAAAATGGTGGAAATGTGCGAACAGGTATAACGTTAAGTAGACACCTTTTAAGGTGTCTATTAAATTCAAATTGCCAGCATATAACGGTGTATAATGCCACCTACTTGGCATGCTAGGCTAGATTCTATAGTACTTCTATCATTAATAGCAACCT
>Ga0208397_100441_pt1 | contig 14795 bp, 10 predicted proteins | sample LakWasMe76_LOW10_2_FD_183904 | JGI IMG/M metagenome (GOLD analysis project Ga0208397, IMG submission 183904) | Freshwater sediment methanotrophic microbial communities from Lake Washington under simulated oxygen tension - Sediment Metagenome... | ecosystem: Environmental > Aquatic > Freshwater >...
CGCTTCAGCTACTTTTAAAACAGCCTCAGCCTGGGACAGCAAACCATTCTCAAATGCAGCAACCTGCTGTTGCGCAATGAGATAGCGCTGGTAAGCAGATTCAATATCACGCTTAATCGCCAGTTCTCGATCACTTAAAATCGCGTTGACCTCTTTCACCTCAGCTGCTGCCTGCGCGATTGGGCCGCTACGTTGATCCCAAAGTGGTAAAGGAATCGCAATGCCTAATCTGAATTGGCGCAGATCAGGATCCTGTTCAACACCGGCCCTGACAGTAAGGCCTGGGTTGCGCAATTGCTCCTGTAAACGAAGATTTGCTTCAGATGTTTTGATTGCAGCACGAATTTGCTTTAATTGCGCAGCATTATTGATTCGATCACGCAGTTCATTAATATCTGGCAGGCTACTGGCAAGCGGCAGATCGCCAGATAAACTATAGTCCTCCGGGATTGCAGCACTGATCAAACCACGCAAGTAAGCTTTAGCCTCAGTCACTCTAACCCGGGCAGCCTGATAGTCACGCTCAGCAGCCAATGCTTCTGTATCAGCCTTAATTAGCTCATATTTGGGCGACTCTCCGACATCCACACGCAATTTAACGCGTCCGCGGATATCCGCGAGGAGGTTACGGTCAGCGTCAGCCAGCTCCAGCACCGCCTGACGCTGCAATACGTCATAAAATGCACTTTTTACACGCGTACGCACATCGTTTTTTGTAAGCTCTACCCCAAGAGCTGCAACCTGCACATTATTTTCTGCAACTACTCTGCGCGCATTTCGCACACTGGGAAAATCTAAAGGCTGCGACAAGGCTACGCCCCAGTTACCGCTACTACCCTGCCCGCCCGGAGTTCTATAGCTGGTAGGGCCTGCACCAATTTCGAACAGTGGGTTACCAAAGGTATTGGCAGTCAGCACAGAAGCGGTGGCTGATTCCTCTCGTGCTTTAGAAATATTGATTGCAGGGTTTTGTTCTGCCGCTATCAACACTATCTGCTGTAGCGTAAAACTTGGAGCTGCATGCGCAATAGAACTTTGCAGACCAATAAATAAAAACAAAATAGTAGCCAGATGGCTATTTATGGAGCGTACTGATAGCTCACTTGCACCAAAACTATGCATAAACAATTTTTCCTGAATTAATAATTGGCATCAATTAATAAAAATTAATTAATAACAAAAATTATTAAGATTGATTTCACGCCTTGCCTGTAACGCCTGGTAATAAACGTTTGTGACAATAAGCAACGAACCGGGCTTGTATATCGAAGCAGGCTTAAAGTTAAGCCTGCAAGAATTAAGCCATTAGGAAATTATGCGTTGGGAGGTCTTTGATGAACCAACAGGGTTGGCTCTTGATAGCTTGCGCTATAGAAGTAATAAACAGAATTATTCTCGGAAAACTGATTGTATAAAACCATGGCGATTGGAACTGCATCGCCAACATCACGATTATTATCTTTATCAAACTGCACGACCGCCGCCTGATTGTTACCAAATACATCGCTAGAGTAACTATCAAAACTCTGCTGAACAACAGATGCAAAAACTGCAATCAATCCAAGGATCAATAGCAGTTTTTTGAAGACTATCTTCATCTGGGCAGTATTTAGAATAATTGATTTCAATTTGTAGTTGAGAAATTCTGTTAAGTAGAAAGTATTTTTAATGATATTAAAAAATTGAAACTTTCCAAGCTGCCGATTATAGCAATTTTTCCACAGTTGGCATGTATGGATTTGTATCTATATGTATTTTACGTGGCGAGCATTCATGTGCTAGTTCTCCTAGGCTGGCTCTTTTGGCTAGCCTTCTTGGCAAATTTTTCTGGGCAATTGTTCTAACAAAACAAATGGTGCTAACATCAGCTGTAACTTCACATTGAACAATTAGCATCTCTGAAAGCGCAACCATGTTACTTAAACTATTGTTTTATATTGTGGTACTGTTAATTTCCATTTTAGGTTATCGCAACTATGCCTCTGCCACCAGCACGCTTACCATAGATGGGGATGCTCCAAACTTTACACTGAATGATGCCAAAGGCAATCCGCACACACTTATGGACTATCGTGGCAAGTATTTAGTTCTATATTTTTATCCCAAAGATGATACGCCAGCCTGCACAAAGGAAGCTTGCCACTTTAGAGACAATACGCCAGAGCTTGAAAAATTAGGCGCAAAAGTCATTGGCATTAGCGTTGATAGCAGCGAATCTCACGAGAAATTCACAGAAAAATATCATCTGCCTTTCCCGCTATTGGCTGACACTGATGGCAAAGTCGCTGAAAGCTATAATGCACTGAGCAATTTTCTGGTAATAAAAATCGCCAAGCGCCATACTTTTTTAATCGACCCTAACGGCAAAGTTAAAAAAATCTATACCAATGTAAATGTAGCCAGCCATTCGCAGCAAATCATTGATGATTTAAAAGCTATTCAGAACCAGCAGCAGTAATAACTTTAGCCATCATTTAGCTGCAAATGGATGCACGGATTGCTTATAACTTTTAAGTAAATCGGCAGCCTTAGGCTCACGGGCAATTGCGTTTTTAATAGCCTGTTTGGTTGCGCGATAATTCCAGTCCTGAATACGCTCATCCATATCTGCACGGTGACTGATAAACACACCGACACAAATAAATACATCATCAGCTTCTTCTACAGGAATAGTACCATCAGCCACACAGTCCATCACCGCCATCGCCACGCCACGCTGTGCGGGGCCAAACATCTGTACTGCCTGCTTACCGTTTTTGATAGTGACTTTATTAAACATCACGGTGTTGGGCTTTACCATCTGGTTTGGTGCAACGATTGCCAGTAAGCCATTTACCCCCTGTTTTTGATCCGTTAGCGTACGGCAAAAAGCATCTTCAGCAGCGCTGCCACGTGGCCCCATAATCAAATCTATATGCGCAACATTTAGCAGGTCCAGACCATGCCCATCCGGACGATCTTCTGCCACCAGCGCTTCGCCAACCAATACTCGGTCAATCACAGCCATTTCAGCCTCCTCAATCATTCAAGTTGTTATTAATTTCCTGTTACCGATCAATCCTATCCAAAGCACTTAATCACGCTAACCAACATTTTTTAAACGTCTAATATGTATCATGTCACAAAAAAATCTTATTTTCTGTATGTAGTGACACTTATTGTTTTAAAAAATTCACCCATAAAAAAAGCCAGCGTCAGCTGGCTTTTAATTACGCAATTACATAAAGCAATTACTCTTTTATTGCGCGTTTACGCTCATGCTCCAATAAATGGCGCTTACGGATACGAATAGTTTTAGGTGTGATTTCCACCAACTCGTCATCATCAATAAATTCGACTGCAGATTCCAAAGTGATAGCAACTGCTGGAACCAAACGCACCGCTTCATCAGTACCTGAAGAACGAATGTTGGTTAATTGCTTACCTTTAATCGGGTTCACAATCAAATCGTTATCACGGCTGTGAATACCGATAACCATACCTTCATATAATTTATCGCCTGGAACAGCAAACATACGGCCACGATCTTGTAGTTTCCACAACGCGTAAGCTACCGCTTCACCATGCTCGGCTGAAATCAACACACCATTGCGACGACCCGGCATATCGGCTTTAACCGGTGCATATTCATCAAAAATATGTGCCATTAAACCGGTACCGCGCGTTAAGGTTAAGAACTCACCTTGGAAACCAATCAAACCACGGGCAGGGATTCTGTATTCCAGACGAGTACGGCCATTACCATCTGATTCCATGTTTTGCATTTCGCCACGGCGACGACCCAACTCTTCCATCACTGCACCCTGGTTATCATCTTCAACATCCACAGTCAGGATTTCATAAGGCTCACATTTTTCACCGTTAATTTCACGGTACACAACTTTTGGCTTACCAACCGCCATTTCAAAACCTTCGCGGCGCATGTTCTCCAATAAGATGGTTAAGTGCAACTCACCTCGGCCAGAAACACGGAACACATCAGCATCTGCTGTATCTTCAACACGTAATGCTACGTTCACTAACAACTCTTTAGTTAAACGATCACGAATTTGACGTGAAGTTACGAATTTACCTTCAGTACCAGCCAATGGTGATGTATTCACCATAAAGTCCATCGTCAATGTTGGCTCATCCACACCTAAATGTGGCAAACCAACCGGTTTTTCACGGTCACATACGGTGAAACCAATACCAATATCATCCAAACCAGACACAATAACGATGTCGCCAGCTTCAGCTTCTTCTACAGCAACGCGCTCTAAACCTCTAAAGCCCAACACCTGATTAATACGACCTTGAGCAATTTGCGTATCCTGGTTCATTACCGTAACCACTTGACCAGGCTTAATACGGCCATTGCGCACGCGGCCAATACCTAAACGACCCGTGTAAGTTGAATAATCCAGCGCAGAGATTTGTAATTGCAAAGGCGCATTGCTATCACCTTTAGGTGGCTCTACATGCGACAGAATAGTTTCGAACAGTGGGCGCATGTTATCGCTCTCCACTTTCATGTCCAGTGTTGCAAAGCCGTTCAAAGCTGATGCATAAACTACCGGGAAATCCAATTGTTCATCAGTTGCACCCAGATTGGCGAACAAATCAAACGTATGGTTAATCACCCAGTCCGGACGTGCGCCTGGACGGTCAACCTTGTTAATTACAACGATTGGTTTCAAACCAAGTGCCAAAGCTTTTTTAGTCACAAAACGTGTTTGCGGCATCGGGCCTTCTACAGCGTCAACCAGCAGCACCACACCATCCACCATACCCAACACGCGCTCTACTTCACCACCAAAGTCGGCGTGACCCGGGGTATCCACCACGTTAATGTGTGTACCTTCGTAGTTAAGTGCAGTATTTTTAGCGAGAATGGTAATACCACGTTCTTTTTCAATATCGCCAGAGTCCATCACGCGTTCTGTGACTTGCTGGTGGGACGAAAAAGTACCTGCTTGTTGCAGCAGTTTATCAACCATGGTTGTTTTACCATGGTCAACGTGGGCGATAATTGCGATGTTTCTCAGGTTTCTAGGATTAGGATTACTTGACATGTATTGCTACCGGTTCTCATTTGAAAGGCGGCGATTTTAACACATTAAGCATAAAAACTTTTAGTTATATTGCAATAAAGCTTTGACAAAAAAAGATTTATCCCTATAATGCGCACAACTTAGAACTTTACTTACATATAAAAGTTTTAGATTCATCGCCCTGACCCTCGGTCGCTCGTGAAATTTTGAAGCGACTATCTTTAGATTTAATTATAAATCTATCTTTACTGGTTAGCGGCTATGCCCGTGCGCCGGTAAATAAAGCATCTCAATATATTTTTTTGAATTCTGCTTTTTGCGTTATGTTTTTGCATGACTAGAAACATAGATGTATTTGCTTGCGCCCTTTTTTGTTTTTTATGAAAGGGACTACTTTGTCTTTTGAATCGTTAAATCTACACCCTACTATCCTCCGTGCTATTGAAGAGGCTGGTTACACAAACCCTACACCTATTCAATCACAAGCCATTCCAGAAGTTCTGGCTGGCCGTGACCTGATGGCATCAGCACAGACTGGTACCGGTAAAACTGCAGCATTTACATTGCCTGCACTTAACTTATTAGCTACACCACACGAATCTAAAAGCCGTGGCCCACGCATCTTGGTATTGGTGCCAACACGTGAACTAGCTGCTCAGGTAAACGAATCTGCACGTAAATACGGTAAATATATCCGCGCACGTACTGTAAGTATCGTGGGTGGCATGCCTTACCCACTACAAAACAAATTGCTGTCACAACCTTTAGATATATTGGTTGCTACACCAGGCCGCTTTATTGATCACCTGGATCGCGGTCGTATTGATGTATCACGCCTGCAAATGCTGATTTTAGATGAAGCTGACCGCATGTTGGACATGGGCTTTATGCCTGATGTTGAGCGCATCTGTGAAGCACTGCCAGCAGAACGTCAAACATTATTGTTCTCAGCAACACTGGATGGCAACATTGGCCGTATCGCCCGTGACATCCTGAAAAATCCAAAAACAATTGAAATTGCACAGCAAAAAGAAAAACATGCCAACATTGAGCAGCGTTTGCACTTTGTTGATGACATGACACACAAAAACAAATTGCTGGAGCATCTGTTGATTGCCCCGGAAGTTAACCAAACTATTATTTTCACTTCAACAAAACGTCACGCTGACGTGTTGGCAGAAGACTTATATGCAGCTGGCCACAAAACAGCAGCTTTGCATGGCGACATGACACAAGGTGCGCGTAACCGCACATTGACCAAATTGCGTCATGGTGATGTAAAAGTACTGGTAGCAACTGACGTTGCGGCCCGTGGTATTGACGTGGCTGGTATCTCACACGTGATCAACTACGACTTGCCTAAATTTGCAGAAGACTACGTTCACCGCATTGGCCGTACTGGTCGTGCCGGTGCTACTGGTATCGCAATTTCATTTGCATCCAATATGGATCGTCATATCTTGCGTAAAATTGAACAGTTCACTGGTCAACGTATGGAGCCGGCAGTGATTGAAGGCTTTGAACCTAAACGCGCCATGAAAATGGATGCTCCAGGTGGCCGTGGTGACCGTCGTGACGGTCACAAACCAGGTGGTCGCGGTGGTTTTAAACCACGTGATGACCGCGGTGGCTATAAAGGCCGTGATGATCGCAGTGGTGCTAGTCGTGACAGCGCTCCTCGCAGTGAAAACCGCTTTGAAAACCGTGGTAACCGTGATTCAGCACCGCGTGAAGCAAACGGCAATTCAGCTGGCTATGCGCCAAAACCTGAATTTAACCGTTCAGCAGAGTTTAACCGCTCAGAAAGACCAGCTGGCGACCGTCCACGTAGCTTCGGCGATCGTAGCTCTTCTGGTGACCGTAGCCGTGGCTCAAGCGCTGGCGCCCCTAACCGCAGCTTTGGTGACAGCGTAGCATTCGGCAAAAAACCCTATTCACGTGACAGCCAACCTCGCGATGGCCAGCGTAGCGAAAGCCGTACTGACCGCGGCGCAGCTCCAGCAGCGCGTCGTGACAACAACCGCAATGAAGGCAGAAGCAATGCTGCTCGCGGCTTTGCTAATGCTAACGCCGGTAGCGGTGCGCCACGTCGTCCACGTAGTTTTGCTTAAGTAGAAATATATATTGAACAGTATCCAACAAATGACAGAACTAGTAACAGAAGCAGTAAATTCAGAAATTCCGAGTTTCAGCACCTTAGGCCTCGCGCCTGAGCTGCTACGCTCATTGGCTGACTCTGGCTATACAACACCTACCCCAATCCAGTTACAGGCAATCCCTGTAGCCTTGGCGGGTGGTGATTTAATGGCCGGAGCGCAAACCGGCACAGGTAAAACTGCTGCCTTTGCGCTGCCTTTATTGCAAAAGTTACTGCCGCTAGCTAACAGCAGCACCTCCCCTGCCAAGCATCCGGTGCGCGCGTTGATTTTAACGCCAACACGGGAGCTGGCAATTCAGGTGGAAGAAAGCGTCAAGGCCTATGCCAAACATACACAACTACGTTCGCTGGTTGTGTATGGAGGTGTAGACATCAGAACACAGACGCCGCACCTGAAAACCGGGATTGAAGTATTGGTAGCTACCCCTGGCCGTTTGTTGGATCATATTGAACAAAAAACATTGCAGCTTGGCCAAGTACAAATGTTAGTACTTGATGAAGCCGATAGAATGCTGGACATGGGCTTTATGCCGGATTTACGTCGCATTTTGGCCTTGTTGCCAAAACAGCGCCAGAATCTGATGTTTTCAGCCACATTCTCAAATGAAATCAAGAAATTGGCCGATGAGTTTTTAACTAAACCGCAGCTGATTGAAGTTGCTCGCAGCAACGCTACGAACGACAACGTTACTCAAAAAGTATATCAGGTAGCGCAAAGCGATAAAGAAGCATTGTTAATACAATTGCTGAAGCAAGCGGATGCGAAACAGGTGATTATATTCACCAAAACAAAAATTACCGCCAGCCGTCTAAGCCGTAGCCTTGCAAAAGAAGGCATTGCCGCTGACGCGATTCATGGCGACAAATCCCAGCAGGAACGTATCAAGGCTTTAGATGCTTTTAAAGCGGGAACAGTAACTGCACTGGTTGCAACAGATGTAGCCGCACGTGGTCTGGATATCAGTGAATTGCCGATGGTGATTAACTACGAGATTCCAAGCGCACCAGAAGATTATGTACACCGTATTGGCCGTACCGGCCGTGCAGGCGCACTAGGCGTAGCAATCTCATTTGTCAGTGATGATGAGGAAAAGTATCTGGTAGAGATCGAGAAACTGATTAAACGTCAGATTCCTAAAGAAACTGTTGCGCTGGATAAGCCCGCAGCCCGCTCACGCACTACTCATGCAAAAACCGCCACTCATAGCAAAACCAGCTATCAGGATAAAGCTCAGGATGCTGCGCCAATCAGGCGACCTGCTAAACAGAAAAGCAGTGACCCATGGTTTGACAAGCCTTACGAACCTACTTCACAGCCAATACCGACCTCGGTTACAAGAACTTTTACTGGTAAGAAAAAACCGGTGGCAGCATTACTTGGTGGCTTACCAAGCAACAAATAAGCAACGGCCATTACTGGTTGCGCATAAAATCAGCCACACCGTATAACTGTGTGGCTAATTTTTTCATTAACTCATCCTCATAGGCTAACTGATGCATGGCTTTAATCATGCAATACATCCATTGATCACGTGCGGATTCATCAATCGCAAATGGCATATGCCGCGCACGCAGCATAGGGTGGCCATAACGCTCAATATAGAGCTGCGGCCCTCCGGTCCAACCTGTTAAGAACATAAAAAGCTTTTCACGCGCCGAGGTTAAATCCGGCTGGTGCATATCACGCAGCGGTTTAACCTTTGGGTCGCTATCCATAATGTCGTAAAAAGTTTCTACCAGCTTACGGATATTTTCAACACCGCCAGCTTCGCCACCTAGCAGCTCAAAAAAAGTTCTTTTGTCGCTACCGGCTTCTTCGATTTTATCTATCATTGCAACTAAACTACTGTAGGTTTAACCAAGCTGGCTGCCAGTTGCGCGCGAGCTCTGGCTTCATCGGTATCTTTACCAGTAGCCAATGCAACGCCCATACGGCGTTTGACGAAAGACTCCGGCTTGCCGAACAAACGGATATCTGCACTTGGCACTGCCAAAGCTTTTTCAACACCGTCAAATGCCAATTGTTTAGTTTCATGACCGCCATAAATCACGGCACTCGCCGCGGCATCACGCAAGGCAACGTCTACCGGCAAGCCTAAAATAGCACGCGCATGCAGATCAAACTCGCTGAAACGCTGGCTGGCCATGGTTACCATACCAGTATCATGCGGACGTGGGCTGACTTCACTGAACCAGACATAGTCGCCTTTAATAAAGAGTTCAACACCAAACAGACCTAAGCCACCCAGGCTGTCAGTCACCGCTTTAGCAATACGTTTGGATTCTTCGAGCGCCTTTGGCGCCATCGCCTGTGGCTGCCAGCTTTCCACGTAGTCACCATTTTTCTGTACATGGCCGATAGGTTCACAGTAGTAAGTAGTAATTTCACCCTGTGCGTTTTTTGCACGTACTGTCAGCAAAGTGATCTCATAATCAAAATCAATCTGACCTTCTACAATCACTACGCCTTGATTCACGCGACCTGCTGAGGCTGCGTAATCCCAGGCAGTTTTAACTTCGCCGGCATTGGTGATGCGGGACTGACCTTTGCCGGAAGACGACATGGTAGGCTTAATGAAACAAGGATAACCGATACCGGCATCAATCGCGGCCTGCAACTCTGCCTCACTTTTTGCAAATGCATAAGGTGAAGTTGGCAGCTTTAATTCTTCAGCAGCAAGTCTACGGATACCTTCACGATTCATCGTGAGTTGCACAGCCTTAACGGTGGGAATCACGGTAGCGATACCGGATGACTCAATATCTGCCAAAGTAGATGTATTCAACGCCTCGATTTCAGGCACAATCAAATGCGGTTTCTCTAGCGCAATCAAATCACGCAATGCCTGATCATTCGTCATATCAATCACGTGAGCGCGATGCGCAACCTGATGGCCCGGCGCATTTTTATAGCGATCAACTGCAATTACTTCAACACCCAAACGTTGCAAAGCAATAATGACTTCTTTACCAAGTTCACCGCTGCCGAGCAGCATCACACGGGTTGCATTGGGGCTTAGAGGGGTACCGATTTGCATAGGATTCTTTCAGTTTTGAGTTGGCTGAATAATACCATGCGGCGATTTTTTAAGTAATTTGAAGATGTAACTAAACTGTGAAAAATGGGCTTGTGGTGAAGCTTAAATGTTCTAGATTGCTTCGCTACGTTCACGATTCCGTCACCGTGAGGCCGCGAGCTATTGCGAACCAGCCTTAGCAGCGAGCGCAGGGGCAGTCCAAATTACCAATGCAGAAAAACAAACACTAATGCTTGATCTGATGTTTATCCATGCGGTAGCGCATCGTCATGCGGGTAATACCAAGCTTGCGCGCGGCCTCTGACACATTATTTCTGGTTTCAGCCAGCACTTGCAGCAAAATCGTCTTTTCTGCCGCATCCAATGCAGATTGCTGCGTATCAATTTTTGAACTAGTCTCAGTTGCGCGATAAATCGGTAGCGCCAGATCAACATCCGTCAGCTGATTGTTATGGCACAGTAAAACTGCACGGCTAACCTGATGCCTTAATTCACGCACATTACCAGGCCAGGCATAACTTTCTATCATGCTGATTGCTTGCGGTGTGAATGTCGCCATCACCAAACCATAACGTCGCGCTGTCTGCGCTGCAAAATGCCGAGCCAGCAGCAGCATATCACCTGCCCGCTCACGTAGTGGTGGCATAGTAACGCTCATCACATTGAGTCGATAATATAAATCCTGCCGGAACCGGCCCAGTTGTGACATTTCATGTAAATCACGATTCGTGGCCGCGATAAAACGTGCTGGTACCGTGCGTTCTTTGGTAGATCCTATGCGGCGCACCACTCGGCGCTCCAGCACGTTGAGTAATTTAGCCTGCAAGGCCAGCGGCAACTCACCTATCTCATCCAAAAACAAGGTGCCGTCTTCAGCAGCCTCTATTAAGCCAGGGCGAGTCATTGTGGCGCCGGTAAAAGCACCTTTCTCATGTCCGAACAATTCACTTTCAATTAGTTCTGCCGGCAGAGATGCGCAATCCACATGCACGAACGGTTTATCGTTATGTGTATCCTGACATGATAAATGCAGCAAGCGTGCAGCAACATCCTTGCCGGTACCGGTTTCACCGCCAATCAACACTGTCGGCGGCACACTATCGGCTGACACCAATTGTGCAATACGTTTTATCTGGGATTTGACACTTTGCATTGCCGGGCTTTCTCCCAACAACTCCACGCCCTCAATCGCATGCGCATTACGCTGGCGAGAATAATCAAGACTGTTATTTTGAACAGCTGCAGTCTCAGCTTTTTGAACAGATAACAGCAGTTCTTCAAGGTCGATAGGTTTTTTTAAATAATCAACTGCACCCTGCTTCATTGCGTTAACAGCGTCGCTAATTTCACCATGAGCAGTCATCACAATCACCATGGCATTCTTGGCCACAAAAAATGGCAGTAAATCCAAGCCATTACCATCTGGTAATCGCATATCCAGCAATACTATATCTGGAAAAAACTGTTTAACTATGTCGCGCGCAGCCTGAACACTTTCAACATGCGCACATTCATAATTGGATTTTTGCAATCGGCGCATCACCGCTCGGGCGAACAGTGCCTCATCTTCAACAATCAGGATTTTTGATTGCTGTTTAAGTGACGCGGTACTTTCGCCTGAACTGAGATGCACAAATTGCAAATTAAACTCCAATGTTATTTACTATCTATTACTTAGTCATTACCTAATGCTACAGCCGCTTTTGGTTTACTAAAATCATAACGCAGACCAACCCAGCCGGCACGTGGTGCGCCTGGTGCCAGAAACAGCTCTTTTTTCGAGTTTGCATCGGTGGCAAATGTACCGCCTGCTGCATTGAAAATATTTTCACCCAATAGACCGCTGCTGTAATACTCACGATCAAACAGGTTATTTACTTTACCAAACAACTGCCAGCCAGATTCACCGAATTTATAGCGGGTATCTATATTAAGCACCGCATAACCAGCAAGCTTACCTGAACCGGCGTAAGTATTACCATCGGTACCAACGCCAGCTTTATGTTGGTTATTTTCGTTACCACGTGCATATTGGTCTGAGAATGCAACCATAGTTGCGCCTATAGTCCAATTAGGCAATGCACGCCACTCACTACGCAACTTAAGTTGATGGCTAGGAATACCGGCCAGATTATCTCCTGATCTCACATGGATATTGCCATTGGCATCTCTTGTTGAGTTAGCCTGTGAAGCAATTGAAAATGCATCTTCATAAGTTGCTTTTACATAGCTATAGCCTGCAGACCATTTAAAATCACCGCTTACACCATTAATACCAAAATCCAGACCTTGACGGCGTGTTTTACCTACATTGTTAAAGTAACCGGCACCAGTGGTTCCTGAAGCAATAAACTGTAAATCATCATGATTGGTGGTTCTGTATGCACCTGCCGTCCAACGGATTGCATCAGATAACTTACCGCGAAAACCAGCCTCGAATGTTTTAGCTACAACCTGTTTCAATGGTGGGTCACCTGCCATCGCATTAGGTAACAAACATGGGAAGTTAGGGTCAGCACAGCCTGTTTCAATTGGCGATGGTGCACGATTACCTTCATTATAGCCAGCATATGAATTCAACTGTGGTGTAAAAGCATATGTAACACCAACTGCCGGATTAAAACGGCTATAACTATGTCTACCGCCTGCATCACCCCCTTGAAGGGCTGCAACATTCAAGTTACCATCGCTAAGCAACGCATCACCAACCTTGTCTGCTGTTGTCGTCTCACATGCGGTGATATCACCAGTTGTTGCATCAACACAGGTACCCTCTTTTTGACCTGCCAAATTATCAGTTAGCTTGATGCGCGTGTGGTTATAACGGCCTGAAGCTGTCAGTGCCATTTTCTGCGTAACATTGAATGTGTCAGTCAAGAACAGACTCCATGTTTTACTGCGGCCATTCAGATCATTTGCATTCTCGGTAGCATGCAGCGTACCACCAGCTCCACGGCTTGCGCTGAAAGTGTCAAACTCTTGTTCGGTTTGCGTGAACTTTGTACGCCCAATATCAACACTTGCACCACCAATTAACTGATTGCGCTCCGTTGCCCAAGTTAACTGCAATGCGCCACCATAGCCTTTATTCTTGGTAGTGCTACGATTATTAACGCCCTGTGGCAATGCCGCACAGTCACCGATTGTCAATCCATCACAACCTTCATATAACGATTCATATAGGTCATTCACATCACCATTGAGCGTTTCAGTACGGTTATGGCGATAATAAGCATTAGCCGTTACTAAAAACTCGTCTGAAAGCCAGTGATTGACCTTGCCATTAATAAAACTAAGTTTATTCTGTGTGTTGTCTGGCTTGGTATAAATTGAGTCATAGCCAAATTGATGCCTCATGGTTTGTGACTGGTAACCGTTACCAGTCAGGTCTGTATCTGCACCAGAGAAGCTGATATCAACATCCGTCTTTTCATTACGCCAACCCAATTTGCCAAACCCCTGCAGCACATCAGATGGCGAACTATCACGCCAACCTTGTTCTTTAAACTGGTTACCGGCAAAGAAATAGCTCACGCCATTATCCAATTTTCCGCCGTACTCGCCTTCAACAGCCCAACGCCCCCATGAACCTCCTGAAGCCTGAATACCCCCGCCTGGGAAATACTCACCGCTCTTAGTCTGGATAGAAAGCGCGCCACCTAAGGTATTTAAACCAAACAATGGATTAGAACCAGGCATTAATGTAATGCCTGCAATTGCATTTTGTGGAATTAGATCCCAATTCACAGTATCACCAAATGGCTCGTTGATGCGCACACCATCCTGATAGACAGACAAGCCCTGTGGCGTACCTAACAAAGGCGATGCAGTAAAGCCATGAAAATTCACATCAGGTTGATATGGATTATTTTGTGCCTCATTGATATTTACACCAGAAAGATTCTGATTCATGAAATCAGCAATATTAAGACTTTGTTGATCTTGAATATCCTTACCTTTTGCTGCCTGCACGTTAGATGGCACCTGCTCGACCGGCACACCTAATCCACCCAGTGGCGTTGCACCAACGACTTCAATCGCGCCAAGCTCCAAGGCTCGCGCTTTATTATCAGCATATGCCTGATGTGGCATGGCATATGCTGCAAGTATCGCCGCTAAAATTAATTTAGGTTGTAATGTTTTTTGCATAAATATTCCTTATTCTTAATCTAAGAGTTTTTCTCCCGCATTACTATCAGCAAAATACATACCCAAAACAGCCTATTGAAAAAATCAATAAAAATCAAAGATGTAAAAAATTTGTTACAAATTAATATGTAATTGTAACAAAAATTTGGTTGTTAACAGCCAATATAGCGGTTGATAACAACCACCATATTTTAAATACTGTTAAGTAACTGGCGAGGAGGTATGTTCAGAAAGCCACGCAAACCTAACCAGGCAGCAATAGGTATAGCGCCGGTAGCAATGAACATTGCGATGGCAACTAATCTTAAATTAAATTGAAACGGTATATCCAAGACCTGCACACTAATATAAAAGCCTAGAATATTGGCAGCGATTGCAGCTACCAGTGCAGCGATAAGCCCAATACATGCGAACTCG
>Ga0208397_100442_pt1 | contig 14794 bp, 13 predicted proteins | sample LakWasMe76_LOW10_2_FD_183904 | JGI IMG/M metagenome (GOLD analysis project Ga0208397, IMG submission 183904) | Freshwater sediment methanotrophic microbial communities from Lake Washington under simulated oxygen tension - Sediment Metagenome... | ecosystem: Environmental > Aquatic > Freshwater >...
ACCCGAATTCATGCTGAATACGCCTAAAGTCTGCACCAACTTTATGTGCATAAGAAATTAAACTTTGGGGAGGGTTCAAATCACCACAGATAGCTGGAACCGATGCACGATATACACCGGCTTTTTCCAAACCTATACTCTCACGGCTATCTCCCAGAAACTCCTGATGATCAATATCGACACTGGTGACAATAGCGCAATCAGGTTCAAATGCATTCACCGCATCCAAGCGGCCACCAAGCCCTATCTCCAGAATTGCAACATTGATCTTCGCTTGTGCAAAATGCCACACTGCTGCTAGCGTACCAACTTCAAAATAGGTAAGCGCAATCTCGTTATCGTTTGCATCAAGACCCAACCGGGCCTGTTCTACTGCAGCAAAAGCATTACAGAGTTCCGCATCGCTTGCTTCATTACCGTTAACACGCACACGTTCGTTGTAGCGCAGCAGATGCGGGGATGTGTAACAACCAACCTGATAGCCAGCCTGTTTGTAAAGCTGAGCCAGCATTGCGCATGTGGAGCCTTTACCGTTAGTACCTGCAACCGTGATGATTTTAAAGTTTGGCTTTAACGACAGCCGCGCTATGACCTGTTTGACGCGGTCCAACCCCATGGCGATTGACTTGGGATGGAGCTGTTCGATATGACTTAGCCATGCAGCCAAGTCTCTGTGTACCAAATTGGGTGACAAGTCTTTAGACATGCAAAAAGATCTCAGGCCTCACAGAAACTTCCAAAATAAACACCTCAAAAACAAGATTTACTTCCAGCATGCGTCAATCAAATTAGGCGGCGGCAGGTAAACGCATTAAATTAGCCAGCAGTGAAGCGAGCCTGTTACGCATCTCACGACGATCAACAATCAAATCAATTGCACCATGCTCCAATAAGAACTCGGCACGCTGGAAGCCATCCGGCAGGGTTTCACGCACGGTCTGCTCAATCACACGTGGGCCAGCAAAGCCGATCAGCGCCTGTGGTTCAGCTACGATAACATCACCTAACATGGCAAAACTCGCTGATACGCCGCCCATAGTTGGGTCTGTCAATACTGAAATGAACGGTAGTCCTGCATTGCTTAATTGCGTGAGTGCTGCGCTGGTTTTCGCCATTTGCATCAGTGATAACAAACCTTCCTGCATACGCGCACCGCCACTGGCGGCTATACAGACAAATGCCATCTTGTTATCAATAGCAGTCTGCACACCGCGTACAAAGCGCTCACCTACTACCGAGCCCATTGAACCGCCCATGTATTTAAATTCAAAAGCAGCAGCAACTACAGGTACACCTTTGATTGCACCCTGAATTACGATCAAGGCATCTTTTTCATTCACGGCTTTTTGTGACTCTTTAATACGCTCAGCATAACTTTTGCTATCTTTGAATTTCAGTGGATCGATTGGCTGCACATTCGCACCAATTTCGAACTGACCTTCAGCATCCAGCAACTGCACCAGACGCGCACGTGCGCCGATACGGTTGTGATAACTACATTTTGGACAGACTTCAGAATTATCTTCCAGATCCTTACGATAAAGCACTGACTGACAGGACGGACACTTAATCCACAAACCTTCAGGAACAGTTTTTTTATCCGTACCTACAACACGCTTAATCTTTTGCGGTAATTTATTTAACCAGCCCATTGTGTATCCTCTATTTTTTAGCAGCATCAACCGCTGTTTTTAATTCAGTCATCAGAGTAGCGACATTGTCCAATAAGTTATCGTCATTTGATGCCTCAATCGCCTGCACCATACGACTACCTACCACTACCGCATCTGCAATCGCAGCAGTCGCTTTTGCCGTTGCCGCATCACGAATACCAAAACCTACGCCTACTGGCAAATTGGTTTGCTCACGAATTGAAGCAACGCGTTGCGAAACTTCTTCAATATTTAAATTAGCTGCCCCAGTCACACCTTTAAGTGAAACATAGTAAACAAAACCACTAGCCTGATTAACAATCAACTCTACGCGTTTGGGTTCAGTGGTTGGTGACAATAAAAATACTGGATCAATATCACGAGCACGCAACTCTTTAACAAAGTCACCGCACTCCTCAGGTGGATAATCCACAGTAATTACACCATCAACGTCTGCGGCTTTAGCGCGATCTGCGAACATAGTTGCACCGATGGCCTCGATCGGGTTGGCATAACCCATTAAGATAATCGGTGTCTTTTGATCGGTTTGGCGAAAGGTTTTTACCATATCAAGCACAGCAGTCAAACCTACCTTATGCACCAGTGCGCGTTCACTCGCACGCTGAATCACAGGGCCATCGGCCATTGGGTCAGAGAAAGGTACACCCAGCTCAATCATATTCGCACCGTTTTTAACCAGTGTGTGCATTAGATTAACGGTATGTTTTGGATGTGGATCGCCTGCGGTAATGTAAGGGATTAAAGCGGTTTTACCTTGCTGTTTTAAGGTAGCAAAAGTTGATTGAATACGTGACATAGTTAATTTTTATATCGTTCTGATTTTATAGGATTAATTTATAAAGTGATGTTTGCTAGCTTGGCTACGGTGTTGATGTCTTTATCACCGCGACCCGACAAATTAACCAGGACAATTTGATCTTTGCTCATGGTTTTCGCCAATTTCTCTGCATAAGCCAAAGCATGGCTTGATTCCAGCGCCGGAATAATACCTTCAGTACGACACAAATTATGGAAAGCTGCCATCGCTTCATCGTCCGTGATTGCAACATATTCGGCACGTTTAATATCCTTTAGCCAGGCATGCTCAGGACCTACGCCCGGATAATCCAGACCAGCAGAAACAGAGTGCGTTTCAATAATCTGGCCATCCGCATCCTGCATCAGATAGGTACGGTTGCCATGCAATACGCCAACCGGACTATTCGCCGTCAAAGGTGCAGCGTGCATACCAGTTTCAAGACCATGACCCGCAGCTTCAACACCAATCAAGCGCACATTCGGTACATCAATATATGGATAGAAAATACCCATCGCATTAGAACCACCACCCACACAAGCAACAACGGCATCTGGCTGGCGACCTGCCATTTCCATCATTTGCACTTTGGCTTCATCGCCAATTACCGCCTGAAAGTCACGCACCATCATCGGATATGGGTGCGGACCCGCTACAGTACCAATAATGTAGAAAGTATTATGCACATTAGTTACCCAGTCGCGCATCGCCTCGTTCAGCGCATCTTTAAGCGTTTTAGAACCGCTTTCAACTGGCACTACAGTAGCACCCAGCAGCTTCATTCTAAACACGTTCGGTGCCTGACGTTTTACGTCTTCACTGCCCATATAAACTACACACTCAAGACCCAAACGAGCGGCAATCGTGGCAGTTGCCACGCCGTGCTGCCCGGCTCCGGTTTCAGCAATTACACGCGGCTTGCCCATACGCTTAGCCAGCAATGCCTGACCAATAGTGTTGTTAATTTTATGCGCGCCGGTATGGTTCAGGTCTTCGCGCTTAAGGTATATCTGCGCGCCGCCAACTTTATCTGACAACCGTTTGGCATGATAAATCGGGCTGGGACGACCCACAAAGTGTTTCAAATCATAATGATATTCAGCCAGAAACTCAGGATCATGACGATATTTCTCGTACATGACTCGCAACTCTTCAAGCGCTTCAACCAAAGTTTCTGCTACAAACGTTCCACCATATTGTCCAAAATGCCCACGTGCATCCGGCATGTCATATAACTGCATTATTCACTCTCCAAAAAACCAGTGCGTTCAGACCTACTGTTGTATATAAACCTGCTGCATAAATGCAGCGATTTTTGCTGCATCCTTTATCCCTTTTGATGTTTCCACACCACCGCTTACATCTACCGCGTATGGTTTAACCTGACTGATTGCCTGTGCGACATTCTGTGCATTCAAACCACCGGCCAATATGACTGGTTTGTCCAGTGCTGCAGGTATAAGGTTCCAATCAAACACATGACCAGTACCGCCAGCAACACCATCGGTAAAGGTATCAAGCAATAACGCTTTTGATGCAGAAAAATCTTTCGCACATTGTACCAAATTTGTATCGGACTTAACGCGTATTGCCTTGATAAATGGCAGACCGTAACTTGCACACTCTTCTGGGAGTTCATCGCCGTGAAACTGCAACAAATCCAATTTCACCTGAGAAATGACATTGCGGACAAAATCAGCTTCCGCGTTTACAAATAGACCAACCACACTGACAAAAGCCGGAACTCTACTGGCAATTTCAATCGCCTGTTCTATCTGCACATTACGCGGGCTTGGCTTATAAAAAACCAAGCCTATGGCATCAGCGCCATTCTTCACCGCGCATAAGGCATCTTCAATACGCGTAATACCGCAAATCTTGACTCTTACTCTCAATCCATCATTCCCGTCTTATAGCCTTCCACTCAAGGCAAAATAGATGTTCATTGTAACGCTAAATGAGTACATGCAATCCTTCTGTTGAGTTTATCGGCAAACTCCATTTTTCATCGTAGCCCACGCCTGTCAGATACAGTCCATTAGGTGAAAACGTCGGCGGTGACAGTGTCCGGTCGCGTTTCTGCAGCAATTCCTTGATATAACCGGGTGGATATGCACCCTTACCCACATAAATAAGCGCTCCTACCATGTTTCTTACCTGATGCTGTAAAAAAGCATTTGCAGAAAAAGAGAACACAAAATAGCGTCCAGACACCTGCACTTCTGCCTGTGTCATATGTCTGATTGGTGATTTAGCCTGACACTCTGAAGCGCGGAAAGCGCTAAAATCATGTTCACCTACTAAATAACCTGCAGCTTCTTTCATAGCAAAGAAATCTAGTGGCAGGTGAAACCAGCCGGCTTTAGTTGCCATTAATGCAGAGGCAACCGGTGCGTTATACAGCAAATACTGATAACTGCGGCTAAATGCTGAAAAGCGTGCGTGAAAACTCTCGTCAACCACATGCGCCCATTCCACTCTTACCGTGTCTGGTAGATTAGCATTCACACCGCGCACCCAAGCTGATAGGGGCCGTTCGGCATCAGTCTCGAAGTGTACGACCTGGCTGAGCGCGTGTACGCCAGTATCGGTGCGGCCTGCAGCATGCACTCTGACAGAGTGTTGTGCAATAGCCGAAAGTGCAGATTCCAAGGCATCCTGTATACCACAGGCCGAAGGCTGGCTTTGCCAACCACAAAACTTTGAGCCATCGTAAGATAGTCCTAACGCGACCCTCATACAAAACCTCGATAAACCATAAATATTAGCAATATAGCCAGCAACAGCATCAGCAACTTATCAATCATGTTGAATGGCAATTTCTGGAATATAACCACCCCACCCTGCGGCATACTCTCCACGTTTGTATGAATATCATCAAGCTCCCTAAAACTGAAACCGCTTTTATCTTGAGCAGCAAGTTCCTCAACATAATTCAGCGTAAGCATTAACCTTGCGGAAAATCTCTCAATATTCAGGCCTATAAATTTAAATGGGATCAGCAGCATATATAAACCAAGCATCATCTGCTCCTTTGGGCTGTTAGTCAGCAATAGACTTAAAGCAGCCAATGCAATCAGCAGTTTTTCAATTTGCAGCATACCCAACTGCAACCCTTCATAGCTGGGAGCAAAATCAACCGGGAATTGTGGAACCAATTCACCGGGGGTGCCGAATGCGTAAATCATCAATATGGATAAAAACAGCCAGCGCATGCGCCGCACCGCAAGAAAAAAAGCATTAACTCTCAAACCAGTAATGGCAATGCAGAAAGAAATCAAAAGCACCAACAACATAATGTTGTCCGCCACACTAATGAGCAGCAATGCCAATATAAAATACAAAATCTTTACTAATGGATGCATATGTATCTGTTTTTGTTTAAATGGATTATCAAATACTAAATGATACTATCGCAAACAAGGCCTACTGATAGTTATTGAATAAAAAAGCCGAGCATAACGCTCGGCTTTTTTATTACCTAATAAAACTAACCCAGACTTGTTAACAGCTTCTCTGCTGTTAAACGCTGCTGAGGACCGCCTTCTTTAAGCACCTCAGCTAATAGATCACGTGCGCCCTCAACATCTTCCATATCAATATAAACTTTGACCAAATCAAGCTTGATATCAATATCCGGATTCTCATTCACAACAGCTACTGACGCATCATCTGCACCACTAGGCACATGTATATCTGTAGTAACTTGTGAGGCATCCTCTAAAGGGACTTCTATAGCTTGAATCTCATTTGCAACATGAGGCTCATTATCATTTAAATCCAGACTGATTGAAGAAAAATCAAAATTATTGGCTTCATTCTGATTTTGAACACTCACTTCCATATTCGGCACTGATAATTCCTCATCATCAGTTAACGGAACATCAAATGATATTTCCTCTGCTTTTACATCTGTGGACTGAGCTGGCTGGTCATCCACGGCCTCAAAATTAAGATCAATGCCTTCAAGTGAGCTAACTTCCATATTATCTTCATTGCTTGACGTTGAAGTTTCGTCAAAACCATCGAAGTTAAAATCGACAGCATCCAGCACACTACTTTCGGCCTGAGTTTCTACCTGGGCAGCATCTGGCGCCACTGCGTCGGCAAATCCTTCAAAACTGAAATCAGCAGAGTCGGATGCAGCTTCCACCGTTTGTATTGCCGGCTCTTCTGCTGAAGTATCAGCAAAATTAAAATCCAAGCTAAACTCATCATCCCCATTTCCTTCAGCCTTAACCTCTGCAACTGCACTTGTCGGAGCCGGAGTGAACTCTATGCTTTGACTATTGCTTTGTGTACTTGGCACTTCAACAGCGAAATTCTGCTCTGCCGGACTAGAAGCAACGTTATCGGCTGAGCTATCAACACCAAGCGATTCCGAGTCACTTGACCCCAAGGAGCCCAAATCAGGAAAGTCAAAATTCATTGAATTATCAGTTGCAAGCTCTGTATTAGATACCACAGCATTTGCATTGTCAGACTTTTGTACTAAAGAAGCGTCTTCGTTAACCGTAGCAGAAAACTCACTATTCAAATCAAAAGACTCATTTTTCAATTCGTCTTTATCAACAACTGTGTCTGCTTCCGGTTCATTGGATTTAGGTTTATCTTCGAACGAGAAGTCCAAATCATCACTTGAGCCTAAATCCAAACCTGCCAAACTGGAATCAACTGCATCCAGCTTGGCAGCAGTTGCAGCAGCAGGTATTTGACTAATATCGTAGAGTGGATTGTCCGGCTCTACCGTCACACCCAATTCCGCAACTTTGGCCCAAGTAGGGTCATCTGCCCCTAAAGTAGTATAAAGTTCACCTGCAATTGCCTCAAATGCAGATATATCTTTACGTGCCGCGTACATTTCAAGTAACTTGAGATGCAATTCATAACGCTTAGGCTCTTTAGTGATAGCATCTTTTAATATTTCTTCTGCCTGAGCGTCACGTCCATAGGCCATGTAAACTTCAGCTTCTGCAATCGGGTCAACATCATTAGTATCAATCATGCTGCCATCAGCACTCTGTGCAAAGTCAGTTAAAAATGATGTGTCTGCAGTACTAACAGTGCCGGTGGTATTGCCAAACACGGTATTCGCGCGCAATCCACCGGAAGTTAAAATACCACGCTCAAAGCTGTCTAAATCTTTTCTACGTTTATTACGCAGGTATACCCAACCGAATCCCAATAATGCTATACCGGCAGCCCCACCTAGCATTACCAAATCTACTCCAGCAAGCAAGCTTTCTAGAAGTGTTGGCTCAGGTTCTGGCGCAGGTTGAACTATGGCTTTTGCAACAGGGGGTTTCTTTTTAGCATTTTTAGCAGCATCATCTTTTTTAGCAACCTCAGACGCAGGAGTTGCTGCAACCGGGACAGTTGCAGCTGGCACAGCTGCCTGTGCCTCAACCGTAGCTTCTGATGGCACTGGAACTGCTGGGACTGTAGGTGTAGGACTTACTACAAGCGCAGGCGTTGCAGGCTGTGCTGTCGGAGTAGTAGATGGGGTTGGCGGTTTATTCTCAACAGGCTTAGCCGCAGCTACAGCGTTTTTTTGCATACCGGCCATAGTTTGGCTTTTCAGCGCCAGCAACTTTTGCATATCTGCAATTTGTGCCTCTAAAGCTGCCATTCGCTCCTGTGAATCTTTTAAAGCCTTTTCACGTGCGGTTGCTTCTTCCTGTAAAGCTATAACCTTCGCATCAAAATCAGCGCCGGCTTTACCGGCTTTAGCGGGTACTTTACCACCGGCAGACAGCTTAATAACATCCTGAGGCCCAGTTTTTACTGGCGCAGCCTTATCTTCAGCAGATGTTATTTTTCCTGATGCAGACTGTTTCTGTTCTACCTCTTCTGCCACTGGTGCCGCTAACACATTACCTGCAAGGCTATTTCTGTACGCATTCCAATTAGTTGAGTGTACTTTTACTTCTTTTGCAGCTTGATGAGAATCGATTGCTATTAAGGCTTCCTTGGATGGCACCTTGATAATCTGACCTACCTTTAGCCGATTTATATTGCCATCTACAAAGGCATTTTTGTTAGCCTCAAATAAACCAACCAGCATTTGATCAAGACTAACGCCTTCAATTTGGACTTCTTTAGCGATTGAATTTAATGTGTCACCGCGCTGACTGGTCAATTCGCCAGCTTCACTCGGTGCTACCGAAGATTCATTTTCATCTATAGCTTTAGCTACTGTCTTTTTAATTTTTTTTGCTTTTTTGCTTTTAGATACGGGTTGGTGTGAAGTCTCTGCATTCGACAAATCAGCCTGAGTTGAAGTGTTCACATGCGAAGCAATACTAGGCTTATTAACAATCGGCTTGCTACTCGGCTCTTCACTAATGGATTGTTTATATTCTGGCGGATCAAGCAGAATCGTGTACTCACGCAACAGACGGCCTGACGACCACTCAACCTGAATAAGCATATCAAGATATGGATCGTTGATGGGCTGTAATGAACGTAGTCTTAGAGCGGGGGAGCCATCCGCATTTTTGATAAGTTCGACCTTGATATTCTTATGTATACCAAGATGGGGAATACCTTGCACGGCATAAGCTTCTTCTGAAGCAACTGTTGCCGACAGGGTTGAAAGTTCTTCCGGCGTTACCGACAAAAGCTCAATCTCGGCTTTAAGCGGCTCACCTAAACCTGAACTGACATTTAGCTTCCCCATGCCTGCGGCAAAACCATAAATTGGCATAAATGCCAAACAGACCGCTAATGATATTTTCTTTAATTTCGACTTATGCACATTACGACCTTTTATCAAACTTATTTCTGCAATATGAAAATAACATCAAATAGTTAGCTATGCAAGCTCATAACACACATTATATTCATGGTCTATCTAACTGCAGAGGATTGCAGCCAAATCAGTCATACCTGCAAATTGAGATGACCGTATTATTTTTCTATTAAAATCCTCAACATACGGCGTAAAGGCTCTGCCGCGCCCCATAGCAATTGATCGCCCACAGTAAATGCAGACAGGTAATCATTACCCATATTCAATTTGCGTAGACGACCCACAGGTGTAGTCAGCGTGCCGGTTACTGCCGCTGGAGTAAGCTCTCGCATGCTAGCATCGCGCTCATTAGGTACAACTTTGGCCCATTGATTCGCTTCTGCCAGCATTTGATTGATTTCATCCAGTGGCACATCTTTTTTAAGTTTAATTGTCAGCGCCTGGCTATGGCAACGCATAGCGCCGATACGGACGCACAGGCCATCAATCAACACAGGGTTAGCTTCGCGACCAAGAATCTTGTTTGTCTCAACGCCACCTTTCCATTCTTCCTTGCTTTGACCATTACCCAGATCTTTATCAATCCATGGGATCAAGCTGCCTGCCAATGGCACGCCAAAATGAGAAGTTGGAAAATCTTTATCACGTAGCGTACCGGCAACCTCACGGTCAATCTCAAGAATAGCCGAAGCCGGATCTTTCAAAAAATCGCTGGCAACACGATGCGCCTCGCCCATTTGTTTGAGCAATTCACGCATATTCTGAGCACCGGCGCCAGAAGCCGCCTGATAAGTCATTGAAGTTGCCCACTCAACCAAGTCAGCCTTAAACAAACCATTCAAGGCCATCAGCATTAATGACACAGTACAATTACCGCCAACCCAGTTGTTGCTGCCGTTTTTCATGGCATCTTTAATCACATGCAAGTTAACAGGGTCAAGGATAATGACTGCGTCTTTTTCCATACGCAACGTAGAAGCAGCATCAATCCAATGACCTTTCCAGCCGGAGTTCCTTAGTTTCGGGAATATCTCAGTGGTGTAATCACCGCCCTGACAGGATACGATAGCATCCATTACCTTGAGCGCATTGATATCTTTAGCATCCAACAAGGCCGGCGTTTCTTTACCTACATTAGGGCCTTTGCCGCCAACTTGTGATGTAGTGAAAAACTGTGGTTCAATCAGCGCAAAATCATTCTCTTCCAACATGCGTTGCATGAGTACAGAACCAACCATACCGCGCCAACCAACAAAACCGACCTTTAACATTTTAATTATCCAAATTTAAATTACTGAAATAACACCGTTTAATACATTACAGCGCGGCAACCACTGCGTCACCCATAGCAATACACCCAACTTTATTGGTACCTTCCGTCCAGATATCTGCTGTTCTATAACCCTGAACCAACGCTTTTTTAACTGCATTTTCAATGCGTTGTGCATTTTTTTCATCACCAAAAGTATAACGCAGCATCATGGCAGCAGATAAAATTGTCGCCAATGGATTGGCAACATCTTTACCAGCAATATCAGGGGCAGAGCCATGGCTAGGCTCATACATGCCCTTATTATTAGCATCGAGCGATGCTGATGGCAGCATACCGATAGAACCAGTGAGCATGGAAGCTTCGTCAGACAAAATGTCACCGAAAATATTACCCGTTACCATCACATCAAACTGTTTAGGTGCGCGAATCAGCTGCATTGCTGCGTTATCCACATACATATGGCTTAACTCAACTTCCGGGTAATCTTTGGAAATCTCAATCATCACCTGACGCCACAACTCTGTAGCTTCCAGTACGTTAGCCTTATCTACAGAACATACTTTTTTATTACGCTTCATTGCAATATCAAACGCCACTTTACCGATGCGGCGAATCTCAGACTCTGAATAACGCATAGTATTAACACCTTCACGTTCGCCGTTTTCCAAAGTGCTAATGCCGCGTGGCTGGCCAAAATAAATATCGCCAGTCAGCTCACGCACAATCATGATATCCAAACCAGAAACAACTTCTGATTTTAATGTTGATGCTGAAGCCAACTCAGGATAAAGCAGTGCCGGACGCAGATTTGCAAACAAGTTAAGCTCTTTGCGGATACGCAATAAGCCACGCTCCGGACGTAAGTGTCGTTCCAGCTTGTCATATTTCCAGTCACCAACTGCACCGAGCAATACGGCATCTGCGTCTTTTGCAAGCTGTAGCGTTGCATCCGGTAACGGGTCACCGGCAGCTTCATACCCTGCACCGCCGATTGGCGCTTCGGTCATTTCAAGATTTAAATTTAGCGCATTTAATACCTTAACGGCTTGAGCAACGATTTCTGGTCCAATGCCATCACCTGGCAACACTGCTATTTTCATTCTTTAACTTTCTTTCTACTGTTATATTCATTGACTAACTACTGCACGAGCTAATTAATCTGGTTTATTCAAGGTCAATTTTATTTAAGATCAATCCAGCTCTTTCAACATCAGCCTGGCCTCTACTCTTACTTCTTCAATCGCATGCACTATTTCATCTGAAGCCTGCTTATCTTCTGCAAGCTGGCTCCATTTTTTCGCCCAAACCTCTTTCAGTTGAACAGCTTTATTTTCCACTGTAGGCGCCACCAACATACTCATATCCTGAATCAGGCCGATTTTTACCCAGCCATTGCGAGGGGTTCCCTCTTCCGTACTATGATCATAGTGAATGGCATAAACCAATTGTTCCAGATTTGCCAACTCTTGCAGCATACCAAATGCAGCCTCACGCACGTTGTTATTGCTTTCGGTTTTTTCGGTTCGCCAAACGTTGTAACTAAACCCTACAAAGGCAAATAAAAAACTGATAACCGAGATAACAACAAATCTTTTTGTTCGGTCTGAATTGTTGCCATCTAATAAATCAAACATTCCAGCTCCCGTGCGAACGCAAGCAGATTAAGCCGTAAACAGCCAAGGTTGAGCTTGACGATGCTTAGCTTCAAATGTCTTGATTTTATCCTGCTGCTGCATTGTTAAACCGATATCATCCAGACCATTCAACAGGCAGTGCTTACGGAATGCATCAACCTCAAACGGATAGACAGCGCCGTCAGGAGTCGTAACGGTCTGTGCTGCCAAGTCAATATCCAATTTATAGCCTTCATTTGCTGCGACCTGTTTGAACAAGGTATCAACAATATCGGCGCTTAGCACGATAGGCAACATGCCGTTCTTGAAACAGTTATTGAAGAAAATATCAGCAAAGCTTGACGCAATTAAGGCTTTAAAACCAAAATCTTCCAGCGCCCATGGCGCATGCTCACGGCTAGAACCACAACCGAAGTTCTCACGCGTCAGCAACACGCTAGCACCCTGATAGCGTGGCTGGTTAAGCACAAAATCTTTGTTCAACGGACGATTGGAGTTATCCATACCGGGCTCGCCACGGTCTAAATATCGCCACTCATCAAAAGCATTAGGGCCAAAGCCACTGCGTTTGATAGATTTCAAAAACTGTTTTGGGATAATAGCGTCGGTATCCACATTTGCGCGGTCTAACGGTGCCACCAAACCATTTAATTGCGTAAAAGCTTGCATGTTATTTTCTTAAATTAATATGTTCTAAAAGAGGATGACTTACTTAGTCGATTTTTGAATCGCTTCGCCGCCCTTTTCAATATCCTGGCCAATACCACGTACCGTATTGCAAGCAGAAAGAGAAACTGCCACCATCACAAAAAAGAATAGTTTTTTCATAACTTTTAACTTCCTAAAAATCGTTAATCACAAGCTTCTTACATCAACAAAATGACCTGCTACAGCGGCAGCGGCAGCCATTTCAGGGCTTACCAAATGGGTACGCCCACCTTGGCCTTGACGGCCTTCAAAGTTACGATTCGAAGTAGAAGCGCAACGCTCACCCGGCTCAAGCCTATCCGCATTCATCGCAAGACACATCGAGCATCCTGGCTCACGCCATTCAAAACCTGCATCCTTGAAAACCTTGTCCAAGCCCTCTTGCTCTGCTTGAGCCTTTACCAAACCTGAACCTGGCACAACCATTGCCAATTTTACGTTAGACGCCACATGCTTGCCTTTTGCAACAGCTGCGGCTGCTCGCAAATCTTCAATACGGGAGTTAGTGCAGGAGCCGATAAATACCTTATCAATCGCAATATCAGTAATCGGCGTATTTGCAGTTAGACCCATGTATGCGTAAGCACGCTCCCAGTCGCCACGCTGTACGTCATTTTTAGCCAAATCCAGACTTGGCACCTTACCGTCAACACCAACTACCATTTCCGGAGATGTTCCCCAAGTTACTTGCGGTTGAATTTCTTCAGCCTTTAGCGCGACCGTTGCGTCAAATTTTGCACCTTCGTCACTATGTAAAGTATTCCAGTAAGCTACAGCAGCATCCCATTGCTCAGCGCCTGGTGCAAACGGGCGGCCTTTCACATAATTAATAGTTGTTGCATCCACCGCAACCATGCCAGCACGCGCACCGGCTTCAATCGCCATATTGCATAGCGTCATGCGACCTTCCATGCTCAAACCGCGAATAGCAGAACCTGCAAATTCAATAGCATAGCCAGTACCGCCAGCCGTGCCAATCTGACCAATAATGGCAAGGGCAACATCTTTAGCCGTAACGCCTTTTTGCAGTTCGCCTTCAACACTTACCAGCATCGCTTTTGATTTCTTTTGCACCAGACATTGGGTTGCCATCACATGCTCAACCTCTGAGGTACCGATACCATGCGCTAGTGCGCCAAACGCACCATGCGTACTGGTATGAGAATCACCGCAAACAACGGTCATGCCTGGCAATGTTGCACCCTGCTCAGGCCCGATCACATGCACAATACCCTGACGGGCATCCATAAACGGAAAGTAAGCTTTTGCGCCAAACTCGCGAATATTGTCAGTTAAAGTTTCTATCTGTAAGCGTGCAACCGGGTCAGCAATACCGGCCAAACCTTTGTCCCACCCCGTAGTTGGCGTGTTATGGTCGGCAGTTGCAACAATAGAAGATATACGCCATGGCTTACGTCCGGCCAGACGCAGACCTTCAAAAGCCTGCGGGCTGGTGACTTCATGCACCAGGTGACGGTCAATATAAATCAACGCCGTGCCATTTTCCTCGGTCACAACATGTGAATCAAACAATTTGTCGTATAACGTTTTTGCCATATTTCTCTACTTTAAGGCAGCCCTAAATCGAGGCTTAGTCTCTAAAATTACCAAATTGCAACGGAAAGTCCGTTACGTTCTTTTTAACGAATGCAATTGCATCCTGCAACACATCGCGTTTTGCGCCATTCACACGCACCGTATCACCCTGAATGCTAGCTTGAACTTTCATGCCGGAGTCTTTAATCAGCTTGGTAATGCGCTTCGCTAGATCACTATCAATACCCGCACGGATTTTTAAATCCTGCTTCACCTTGTTACCTGATATTTTTTGGACATCTTTATGGTCAAGGCGTTTAGCTGAATCCGGCTCTTTCTTTTCCATGGCCGGTAATAAAATGTCTTTCACCTGATCAAGCTGAAAATCGTTATCACCGAATATAGTGATTACGCTATCCTTTT
>Ga0208397_100443_pt1 | contig 14742 bp, 10 predicted proteins | sample LakWasMe76_LOW10_2_FD_183904 | JGI IMG/M metagenome (GOLD analysis project Ga0208397, IMG submission 183904) | Freshwater sediment methanotrophic microbial communities from Lake Washington under simulated oxygen tension - Sediment Metagenome... | ecosystem: Environmental > Aquatic > Freshwater >...
TAGCAGGCAGGGAGCTCAAGGCCTTGCTCGCGAATGCCCGCCAGCAGTTTAGCGCGGAACACTTTCGCCAAGGCTTTGTGGTTGAACAAGTAGGATTTGTTGGCTTTGCCGGTTTTCGTCCGCCACAGCCGTTCATCGGCATCGATAGCCGCCGCAGGCATGACCACATGCACATGCGGATGATAATCCAATCGGCGCGAATGAGTATGCAATACACTGACGGCTCCGGTCTTTCCCTGCAATTGCGGATCGTTCCGGGCGAAGGTTCTGAGCGTCTCCCAACTGCAACGGATCATCAAGTCATAGAGACTGCGCTGATGTTGCCAGACCAGCGGACGCAGTTCTTCGGGCAAGGTGAAGGTTAGCAAAAAATACTCGGCCGGCACTTGTTTTTTAAGTTGCCGTTCCAGCCATTGTTGGCTTTCATGATGTTGGCAATGGGGACAGTTGCGATGGCCGCAGGAATGTGGGATGAAGACTTGTTTTTCGCAGCCGTCGCATTGCGCCAGCATCACCGGACTTTGCGTGGTGCGACACTGTTTCAGGGCGGCCAAGGCTTTGCGCTGACCGGGCAACAGCGCGTTCTGATAAGTCGCCAGGAATTCGGCTTCAAAGGTTTGGATGATCGACGAGAGTAACATCATTTGACGCTCCGCCAGTCGATGGCAAAGCCATTCATCAACGTATTGATTAACTGGTCGGCTTGCTGGTTGGTGGTGTCGGTCAGATGGGTATAACGGGCGGTGGTCAAGATACTGTGGTGACCGAGGATTTTCTGGACTTCGAGCAGGTCGACGCCTGCCTCGATCAGATGGGTCGCATAGCTATGGCGCAGACTGTGCGGGGTAATCTTTTTTTTATGCCGCAGTCTTGGGCGACTTGGCGCAGCGTCGCTTGCACCCCGCCCCGATCCAGCGGCGTCGTCGACAGATGCGCCGACTTGAGGCCGCCGTGGCGATTGGGGAACAGCAGCACCGGATTGCGATGCACCTGCCAGAAGCGGCGCAAGCAAACCAACGTCACGGCCGGCAACGGCACCAAGCGGTCTTTGTTGCCCTTGGCATCGCGAATATGCACCCGCTGCCGCGAGGCATCAATATCGGCCACCGTTAGGCGTAAGCCTTCGCCGAGACGCAGTCCCAAGCTATAAAGCGTAAAAAAGAACACCCGGTAACTGAGAGTATGGGTCATTGCGAACAGCCGCCGCGCTTCTTCAACGGTGACAATGTCCGGCAAGCGCTGTGTCCTGGGCGGCTTGATCAACTTAAGTTCCAGCCAGGGTTTATTCAAAACGTAGGTATAAAAGAATTTAAGGCCGTACAGATCGAGTTTGACGCTACTCCAGGAATGGGATTCCAGTAAATCGCTGAAATAATCGGTCAACTGCGATTCGGACAGATCGTTCACTTGATCATTGAAATACACGCCGATACGCCGCATGGCACGGGAGTAAGCTTCTATCGTTTTGGGCTGGAGTCCTTTGAGTTTAAGGTGCGTTTGATAGTTTTGCTTAAAATCTGTTTCGGACGATGTCATTGTTTGGTAACCTCATTGTTCGATGCTAAACGATCCCTCTGATTGAGGATTTGAGGTTAAATTTTAATTGTTTTATGACTGACCGTGCGAAGGGGATTCTCCGCGATAGCGGCTTCGTCCCGGCTGTCGCAAGTTATTACGTCCCCATGCCGGGCATTGTTGTGTGTTTTGCTCTTACGGCTCGGTGCCTTGTCCGCCTATCCAGCAGCAAGGCAGTTGCTGTGCTTAGCCCAATATTCAACGATTGTGCGGTTTCAAACGTTTTATGTTTTGTGTCGGCTGGGCTTTGGCGGTTTTGAAGTTTGGTTTTTATCGTGGTTCGGCTGCTTCGTTTAAGTCTTGCAGGCGGCAGCCCTTACCGTATCGTTAGGCATTTAAATCAACCGAACGCTGTAAGACGGATTCTCCGTTAGGCCCCGATGATCCAACGTGCCGCCCTTCAGCACCTGAATCGAAAAAATTTCAATTCTTCAGAGAGAGGGTTAAAAATTGATGTTACGCACTGTCCACGAAAAGCACGAAAGACACGAAAAATACAGAGCCGTATGTTGCGCGCTAGTTCCCAAGCGGGAGAGACTGCCAAATTAGGCTAAAAACATTTTTTACCACGAAGGCACGAAGAACACGAAGTTTTCAATATATTGAATTTAAACGATTGTTTTTCTTCGTGTCTTCGTGGTGAATTCTTTAATTTTTTCCAAAAACGAATACTTTCACAGCCTCGGGAGCTTGGGAACCAGCGTATCTCTTAGCGCTACGTGGGAATGCAGTCAAAGTGCGCTGCGCCGCGAGTTGATCGCATCCTACGCACGACATCCAGGCAGCGCGAAAGACACGAAAAAAATAGAGCGCCGTATGTTTCCCGGTTTACGGCATGCATCTTTCTAAACTTAACGACGGGTTTTACTTATTGTTCCCGTACCCGGTTTTTTTCGTGCTTTTTGTGCCTTTCGTGGACTACGCTTTTTTATTAGGCACATGCGTAACATCAGTATCAGTTCAATAAAAAAAGGAGGGGAAGGGCAAAACTAACGACGCAATCCAATGCTGTATACTACGCAATACGGCAATGCCCCCTGATCAATTTTCAATCGGCGCCAACTCTATATTTTCAGGAGATTCCAAATGAAAGACTTCTTATCTGAATTTAGGCTGGGCGCATCTGTTTTAATCGTTTTGGCATTTAGTTTGTTGTTCCTGCCTTCTGCAATGGCGGCCGTAGTACCTATTTATGTCGCAAACAGCGAATCGAAGGGGTTTGGCGTTCAAAGCCCGGATCAGCTCGCCGACATCAAGACCAAACAATCCAAAACAAAAGCCAACACCCCGTCCCCCGCGCTCGGCTTGGCTGGTGCCGGATCCGCCAAAGCGTCGACGAATCTGAGCAAAGACGTGGCCGATATGGATCTCGATGAACTGGTCAAGGTCAGAGTCTCCCCTTTCGAGGTTTCCACGCGGATGGACACCGGCTACCGTGCCTCGAACTCGGTGTCCGGCTCCCGCTTCGACACGCCGATCCGGGATCTTCCGTTTGCGATTCAGGCCTTCTCCGATTCCTTCATCAAAGACCAAAAGCCGGTGAATATTTTCGATGTCGCGCGCTACTCGCCGGGCGTCACCTACCGTAGCAACGATTTCAACGAGGGCAACGCCAATCTCAGCATCCGCGGCTTCGCCGTCAGTGCCACCCCCGGCAACGTCCAAATGCTGCGCGACGGTGTCCACGGCCCCTCGATCTTCGATTTCACCAATATTTCCCGCGTCGAGGTGGTCAAGGGCCCCGCCTCGTTTCTTTACGGCCAGGTCGCTCCCGGCGGCATCGTCAATATCATCACCAAGAGCCCCCAAGCCAAGTTCGCCGCCACCGCCGATGCCCGTTACGGCGCATACGGCCAATACCGTTTCGATACCGACGTGACCGGGCCTGCCTCGAACACCCTGTTCTACCGGCTTGCCGCCTCCTACGACCATGACATCGATTATTGGCAGCCTTACGACGCGCATTCTTGGGACATCTCGCCGTCTTTGCTCTGGCAACCCAGCGAACGCCTGAGCGTTTCGCTCAAGTACGAAAATTTCCGCAAGGAGGAACAACCGCTGCTATTGCAAAAGCCCGGTTACGGCACCCAAACCGGCGTAGTGCCGACGCTATCCGACCCCAACCTCTCGGGTGTCGACGTCCCCAATCTGCCCGACAATTGGAACAGCATGTCCAACGCGGATTTTCGCGATAGCCAAACGCATAACCTGAGCAGCTGGATCGATTTCAAGGCCGACGACCACTGGAACCTCCGTACCGGCTACTCGCACCTTGAATACGAGGTCGACGCGCTATTTTCCGGCAACCTCGGCATGGCCAACAACCAGACCCTGGTGCAGGGCCGCCGCGTCAGGCAACAGACCTACACCAACCGCGACGATACCGTGGAGATTCAGTCCGTCGGTAACTACAACTTCGGTTGGACCAGCCTGCACCTGCTGTTCGGCGGCCAGTACGTCATCCGCCGTTTCGACAACCGGGCTGCGCAGGCGGCCAATGACCCGGCGCTCGGCAATAACCCCACCGCGTCGCCGCTGCCGCTGTGGGATCTCGGCAACCCCGGCACCTGGAACCGCGATTTGACGGTGCCCGTTTCCGCGCTGACCGCAAATGCTACCGATCAGACCAGCGAATATGTAGACAAGTCCGTTTACGGCGGCACGACCTTAGGTTTCTTCGATAACCGCTTGCTGGTGCTTGCCGGCGGCCGCCTAACCTCGACGCAAAGCCAGCTGACCAACCGCCTGACCAGCCAGTCGCAACCCGAAATCACGGCGTCCGCGGTCACGCCTCAATACGGCGTGCTCTACAAGTTCACGCCCGAACTCTCGGCATTCGCCACTTATGCCGAATCGTTCGTTCCCGGTTCGCAAATGCTCAACAATCCCGATGGGACCAACACGCCTGCGGCCCCAACCAAAGGCCAGGGCTACGATATAGGCATCAAGGCCGACTTGTTCGGCGGTCGCGTCTCCAGTACGCTGACCTACTTCGACATCCTTAACAAAAACATCGTCAACGATCTCGCTACGACCAACGCCGCCGGTTCGGTGGTGATCTCCAACGTCCAAAGCGGCGAGCAACGCTCCCGTGGCGTCGAGTGGGACGCCACGGCCAAGGTGACCGATAATTGGCAGGCCTACCTGTCTTACAGTTACATGGATGCGCGTATCACGGAATTCAGCGGCAACGACGCGGCCGTTCTCGCCCAAGACCCGTTGACGCTGGATGCCACCGGACAGGCCAATTACAAAAACGTGCAACGTTTTCATAACGCCCCGCTGCAGATGAGCGCGCCGCATCTCGCCAACCTGTGGACACGCTACGACTTCGGCACGGAGAAACTTAAGGGCCTTTACCTCGGCGGCGGCGTCAACTTCGTCTACGACCAGACGCTGCTGCCCGACAGCCCCGCGTTTTCCCACCAGACTTATGCGTTGCTTAACGCGATGATAGGCTATTCGTGGAAAATGGGCGGCCACGGCATGAACGTCAACCTGATGGGCAAAAATCTCGCCGATGAACACTACCGACCCTCGCAAAGCACGCGCAGCCGCCCCCGCGAATTTCTGCTCAGCTTCTCGCTCAGCTTCTGAATCCGCGCGAATTCATGAAAGATATTTATTTTATTCGCTGGGCAATCGTGCTGTTGCTGATGCTTTATTGGCCAAGTCTTAGCGCGAGTCAAGTGTTGGTGACAGAGAATCCGAACAAGGTTGAAGCCGCTTTTCTGCGCAATTTCGCCCGCTACGTGACTTGGCCGCCCGGCGTATTCGCTGACGACCGTTCAGTCTGGCGTATCGGCATCCTGGGCAACGATCCGTTTGGCGATGTGTTGGATAACACGCTAACCGGGCGCACTGAACAGGGGCGCTCATTTGAAATTGTTCGCGCGGATAGTCTGAATGAATTGCTTGGTTGCCAGATTGTCTTTGTCGCCTACCAAGATGCCTCGAAACGCCGTGCAGCGCTCGCGGCATTGAAAAACCGGCCGGTCCTGACGGTAAGCGATGCGCCGGAGTTTTTGCAGGAGGGCGGCATCATCCAGTTTCATGTCGGGGATCGCGTGGAAATGGGCATTAACCTCGATCAGTCGCGTTCCGCATCGTTGACGATACAGACCAAAATGCTGGAAGTGTCTCGAGAAGTGGTCGAAAACGGGGAGGTGAAAAGATGGCGTTAATCACGTTTCGGCAACAGAGTTTTCGCAGAAAACTGATACTCGTATTGTGTATCGCGGCGCTGCTGGCCTTTGCTGCGGCGAGCGCGGCGTTCATGCTGTTTGAGCATCTTTCGCTGGAAAACCGCGCCCGGCAGGTCATGGAGCCCTACGCTCAACTGGTTTCCGTTAGCGCGGAAGCGGCGGTTGCCTTTGAGGACTCGGGACGCTCCCAAGAAATTCTCGATACCTTACGAACCAATCCGCAAATTCTTGAAGCGCAAATCAATTTGCTTGACGGTCGAATGCTGGCCCGCTACAGCATTCGGCCCAACACGGCATTACCGCAGCATCCGGCCACAGCCAACGGCATTTACCTGGATCGAAACACCGCGGTTTTGGTGCAGAGTCTACGCGATAACGCTTATTTGTATCTGGTCATGAATCTGGACGAACTCAATCGCCAAAACCGTAACACCTTATTGGTGTTTGCTGTAGGTGCGGTCGTCCTGCTGGCTATCGTCGCTTTAGGCTTGCTGGCCGCTCTGCAAAAAAGCATCGTCGGTCCCATTTCCACGCTGGCCGAGTCTGTCGAACGGGTATATTTCTACGCAGATTACAGTCACCGCGTGTTGACTTCCGGTACCGACGAGGTTGCTCGCTTGGGTCAAAGCTTCAACGCCATGATGGATACGATACAGGAACGGGAAAATGATTTGCGTCAACTCACGCTGTTCCAACGGACGATTTTGGATAATGTGGCCTACGGCATTATCTCAGCGGTCCCCGACGGTACGCTGACCAGCTTCAATCGTGCCGCCGAGTTATTGCTGGGTTACACGGCCGATGAAGTGATAGGCAAACAGACGCCGGCGCTCTGGCACGATACGGAAGAAGTTGCGCAGTACGCCCTACAGTTGTCTGAAGAACTGGGCGAAACGATCGCGCCGGGATTCGCCGTGTTTACCGCCCGGCCCCTGCGCAACCTGCCCGAGGAAAAAGAATGGACCTTCATTCGCAAGGATGGCGGGCGTTTGCCGGTGCTTTTGTCGGTGACCGCGTTACGAACAGAGAGCGGGCAGATTACCGGTTTTGTCGGTCTGACCTATGATCTTACCGAACGCAAACAAGCGGAAGATGAACTTAGGCGACATAAAGATCAACTGGAGGAAACGGTACAGCAACGTACGGCGGACTTGCAGCTTGCCCGTGATGCGGCCGAAGCGGCCAACAAGGCCAAAAGCCTGTTTCTGGCGCATATGAGCCACGAACTGCGCACGCCGTTGAACGGCATTCTCGGCTATGCGCAGATATTGCAGCGGGATGAACTGGTGGGCGAGCGCAAGGCTGCCGCGCTCAATGTCATTCGCCAAAGCAGCGAATACCTGCGGGCGCTGATTGACGACATTCTCGACTTGTCCCGCATCGAAACCGGCAGGCTTGATTTCGTCTTGAGCAACATTTCGCTGGCTAAGCTCCTGCGTGGCGTCACCGATATAGTGGGTCTTAGGGCGCAGCAAAAGGGCCTGACGTTTTCCTGCGAGTTGTCACCCGATTTACCGGTGGGCATCCGTTGCGACGAGCGGCGCTTGCGGCAGGTGTTGCTCAACCTATTGACCAATGCCGTCAAATTTACCGACAGCGGCCAAGTTGTGTTGCGCGTCGGCCGGGTCGGGCCGTCCCGGCTCTCCTTTGCGGTTGAGGACACCGGCATCGGGATCGAGTCTTACGAACTGGAACGTATCTTCCGCCCCTTCGAACAGGTCGGCGACTTGCAGCGGCGGCTGGGCGGCACCGGTTTGGGTCTCGCCATCAGCCGTCAACTGGTGCGCTATTTGGGCGGCGATATTATGGTTGAAAGCCGTGTCGGCAAGGGCAGTACCTTCCGGTTTGAAGTGGAACTGGAGGCGGCGAGTAGTGCCACGCCGGTATTGCTGAACCCGGTGCAGGTTATCAGCGGATACAATGGATCGCGCCGCAAAGTGCTGGTTGTCGATGATGTCGCGTCGAACCGCGCCGTCCTGGTTGACCTGCTTAGCCCATTGGGTTTCGAAATTGTCGAAGCCTGTGACGGCGTCGAAGCCCTGGCGCTGGCTCAAGCCGCGCTACCTGACCTCATCCTGATGGATATCGTGATGCCGAAGATGGATGGCGAGGAAGTGACGCATCTTCTTCGCCAGTTACCGGCTCTGGCGCAGACGCCTATTATCGCGCTGTCCGCCAGCGCCTCGAACGCCGATGAGACGAAATGCCTGGAAGCCGGAGCCAATGCCTTTTTGCCTAAACCTGTCGATCAGGACGAATTATTGGCGCAGATGGCGGCGCTGATGCCACTTGAATGGATCAGCGTACCGCAAACAGAGCTTACTCCGAACCCAGGAAATCTCCCCGAAATACTGATTCTGCCGTCTGCCGAAGAAATGCAGGCGTTGCATCGGCTGGCGCTAATCGGCAGCATGCGTGACATCTTGGCGTATGCTGAGCGCATAGCCGGAATCGACCCAAGCTATCAAACGTTCGCTATGCACTTGCGTCAGTTGGCCATCGGTTACCAATCCAAGGCCATTCTGGCTTTTGCCGAAGCGCATTTACCATGACGCCAATCGATATGTTTGGTATTGATCTTGCCAAGACTTATCGTATTTCGAGGCACATTCAGGCGATAATGCCTCTCGCTATAAGACACGCGAACGCGTATCTTCACTCAATTAAGGAATAACGGTTATGAAATCCAGAGATAGACGACGGGGGCTGGTTTTGGTCAATACCGGTTCGGGCAAGGGAAAATCTTCCAGTGCCTTGGGCATGGTTTTTCGTGCCGCAGGCTGGGATATGAAGGTGTGCGTCATTCAATATATTAAGGGGCAATGGCAAACCGGCGAACAAAAAGCCGCCGAACGCTTTGATAATATCGAATGGCATGCGTTGGGCGACGGCTTTACCTGGGATACTAAAAATCCCGAGCAGGATATTAAAACCAGCCGGGACATTTGGGAATTGAGTAAAGCCAAGATCATGTCCGAGGAATTCGATGTGGTGTTACTGGATGAGATCAATTACTGCTGCGGCTATAATTGGATTTCCGGTCAGGAAATAGCCGATTTTATTCGCGATGAAAAACCGGCCTGGCTGCATTTAATCTTGACCGGCCGCAATGCCGCGCCTGAAGTTATAGCAGTTGCCGATACCGTAACCGAGATGACCAAAATAAAACACGCTTATGAGCAGGGGATCAAGGCTGAGCAAGGAATTGAATTTTAATAAGTATTTGGGGATAAACGGCGCATAGAGAATTTTAAGGTAAATACCTTGACCAACCTGTAAAATGGTTAGCGATTGTCACAATGAGGAGAAGAAAAATGTCTGAAGTACAAAAAATTATGTTGGCGATTGCTGCCGTTTTTGTAATGGGTTTTGTTTTGGTCGGCCTAAGTAAAGAAGAACAGACGCCTGAACAAATGGAAGCCGCAGCAAAGATTAGAGGCATGGTTGCCATGCAAATGATGGCAAATGAAAAATGCCCTCAGAAAATTAAGGAGGTAACTGGCGAACAGGTGTTTACCACTTCTGAAACCGAGAGTGATAAGGAGACCTATCTTACTTTGAAGTGGGTCGGTGAAAACGCTAATAATGGCGGATTCAAGCATGCATCATGCACATTGCACGCGTCTCTGGGCGGAATCTCGGAGCTGATTATCGATGATAAGGTCATCATAAAGAAAAAAATGTAAGTTAATGGCATTCGGGTTGGATTATCTGTTTTGCAGGTCATTAGATTGATTGGGCAGGCGACAGGATAGTGTTTCAGCACTCCGAATACGCCTTGTTTATTCGACCTGAAAGCGTCTGCAGGACTTAGAAATAGCAAGGCTGACACCCCTTAATCTGCATTCGCGCAGCTAAGGCTAAAATAACAAAAAAAGAAATTTTTATGACAAAAACAATGATTAAAGGAGTTTTAAAAACATGGAAAGAAGATCGGGGATTTGGCTTTATTAGCCCTGATGAGGGTGGAAAAGATATTTTTATACATATCTCGGCACTTAAGGGAACGAGTCGTCGCCCGGTGACTGGCGATGTTATTTATTACCAGGTTGCAAAAGATAATCGGGGCAAGTACAAAGCGGTTAATGCACATATCGAAGGCGTGGAAATTCTGGAAGACAAGGCCGCGGCAGGCTTTTTTTACACCAAGCAGGGTATTGTGCTGGTAATGCTGGCCTTGGTGGCCATTGTCGCGGCGGTCGTTGCGCTCAACTTATAGCGCCTAGGATTTGTTAAAAAGGACTTCCTTGTAGGAGTCACAGGCCCTGAGCGGTAGCCGAAGGGGTGACTTTCAAACCAAGCCGTACCGGGCATGTTGCTCCGTTCGAAATGTTGCAAGTTAGACCTTCCAGGTTTTTAAAACCTGGAAGGTCTGCGTATCGGCTTGTTTATAAACGGTTGGGTGCGCAGTGTTGTGCTATAGGAACTGACACTTTCTTCTGATCTGCCGCGCCATTCCGGATCGTATTTATTTTGCGATCAAAGCAGATACAGCCGGACGACTTAAATATTCACATAATTACTTTCAATATAAGGCATTGCAACGGTTCGAGCGGTGCTAATCCACTACCCTAGATATAAATCACATTAAGGATTTGTAATGACCGATTCACAAAAATGGCTGGTCTTTGCTTTTATCTCAGGTTCGGCCTGGCTGGTTTATTTGTTGGCGCCGGTGTTGATGCCGTTTGCATTTGCGGCGATGCTGGCTTACCTCGGCGATCCGTTAACCGATAGGCTGGAAACCTATCAATTATCCAGAACCAAGGCCGTGCTGGTGGTTTTTTCTGTGATGACGTTGGTTTTCGTGCTGGTTTTACTATTGTTCGTCCCTCTTTTGGAATATCAGGTCGAGCATTTTGTGCATAATCTGCCCGCCTATGTCGGGTGGTTGAACGAGACGGTCATTCCCTGGGCGCAGCGGCGATTTCATTTGGGTATCAGGCCGATTAACCTCAATCAGATTATTAATCTGGTTAAAGGTCACTGGGAGCAAGCGGGCGGCATTGCCGCGACGCTAATGAGCTCGGTTTCGCATTCCGGCGGCGTAATCGCCGAATGGCTGATGACGCTGCTGTTAATTCCCGTGGTCACTTTCTATTTATTGCGCGATTGGGATAGCCTGATTGCCAACATCCACGACTTATTGCCCCGTCGTGTAGCGCCGACCGCCGCCAAACTTGCCGGCGAAGTGGATACGGTATTGGCGGCTTTTGTCCGGGGGCAGTTCTATGTGATGCTGGCTTTGGGTTGTATTTACAGTATCGGGTTGTGGATGACCGGCCTCGATTTGGCTTTGTTGATAGGCATGCTGGCCGGGTTGGTCAGTTTCGTGCCTTATCTGGGGTCAATCGTCGGTATTGTCATGGCCTGTGTCGCGGCGCTGGTGCAATTTCATGAGTTAATGCAGCTGGTGCCGGTCGCCATCGTTTTTATAATCGGGCAGTCTCTGGAAGGCATGGTGTTAACGCCGATGCTGGTAGGCGATAAAATCGGCTTGCATCCGGTCGCTGTGATGTTTGCGGTGCTGGCCGGCGGCCAGTTATTCGGTTTTTTGGGTATCCTGTTGGCCTTGCCTGTCGCTTCGGTGATTATGGTGTTGTTACGGCATGTGCATGATTTATATCGATATAGCGATTTTTACGGACGGCAATGAAGAGCAGGCTTATCGTTTTTGTCCTTTGTCTAATACGGTTGCTCGATGGCGTGTGCGTGGCCGGCGATGAAAAGCGGGAAGCCGAGTTTGCCGCCGCTATTAATAGAACCCTGACGACGGGCAAGGCGGTCTGGCTGGAGGCTGAAGGCAAAAGGTTTCTTGGCCTTTATACGGAAATAGAACAAGTATTCGGTAATGGCGTTGTTATTATTGTCCATGACATGAATGGGCATCCCGATCAGAAGCAACTGATTTACGACTTGAGAAGCTTTTTGCCCGAACATAATTGGGCGACGCTTTCGTTGCAAATGCCGCTTAGGGAAGTCGGTGCTGCGAGGGACGATTATTATGCGTTGTTTCCTGAGGCGGCGGCACGGATTCAGGCGGGCATTAACTATGTAAAGGGTAATGGCGCAGGAAATGTTGTTGTGGTCGGTTACGGCTTGGGGGGATTAATGGGTGTTTATGCCCTGAGTGCGCAAGCGGCGGATATTAAGGCCTTAGTGACCATTAGTTTGCCGGTGCCGAAAAGCGAAAATAAAGCAGCCCAAACGCTGGCGTTTATCAACAAGATCAAGATACCGATGCTGGATATTTATAGTGAAGCAGACTTGCCGGATGTCATGGAAAGCGTCAGGGAACGGCGTTTGGCGGCTAAGGATAATAAAGGTTACCGGCAGGTTAAAATCAATGATGAAGGCCATGCTCACCTGCATGATGAAGGCATGCTGGTTAAGCGGATATACAGCTGGCTGGGCGTGACTGTGGACACGGATTCAGCTTATTGAAGTGGCTACACTAAACCGGACGCGCATATCTTGAAAGCAGAACAAGTTCATCGTCAGCGTTATCAAACTAGGGCTGAGGTTAAGGAATGTGCATGAAATAACTTTTGCAAATAGCATCGCCACTATCCCCAAGTTTAACGCGTGAAGTTATTTTGTGCGCATTCCTTAACTTCGTGTCCTGAAAAATGTTGACACATCAAATTTCCCTCGGCAACCGCTTCCTCCCCATCCTTGGGTCGTACCTCCTGAATAACCGACATGGATGACATTGCAGGCGCAAATATCTATCCATGCAATCGGCGGGAGCGAAGGTGCCGAATTTTGATGTGTACGGGGTATGAACGGCAAGCAGACAGCAAAAATCCTCTGCGAAACTAGGCTTTGAGCAGGCCTAAATCTGTTACAATACGCGACTGACGCCGCTGTGCAATGTCCGGCACTCTGCATTAACACTATCATAATAAGTTGAAAACTAAGTGGATTTAAAACATATAAGAAATTTTTCCATTATCGCGCATATCGATCATGGTAAATCGACGCTCGCAGATCGTTTTATTCAAATATGCGGCGGCTTAAGCGCCAGGGAAATGTCCGCGCAAGTGCTCGATTCGATGGATATTGAGAAAGAGCGCGGCATCACTATTAAAGCGCAGAGCGTCACGCTGGATTTTAAGGCGAAAGACGGCGAGATCTATCAGCTTAATTTCATCGATACCCCCGGTCATGTGGATTTTTCTTATGAGGTTTCCAGGTCTTTAGCGGCTTGCGAAGGCGCGCTGTTGGTCGTCGATGCGGCTCAGGGCGTTGAGGCGCAAAGCGTTGCCAACTGCTATACGGCGATAGAGCAAGGGCTGGAAGTGGTGCCGGTGCTGAACAAAATCGATTTGCCGTCTGCCGAGCCCGAGCGGGTGCAGAATGAGATCGAAGAGGTGATCGGCATTCCGGCCGATGAGGCGCTGATGATCAGCGCTAAAACAGGGCTGGGCGTGCAGGATGTGCTGGAGCAGCTGGTGCTGAAAGTTCCGCCGCCGCAAGGCAATACGGCAGGTCCGTTACAGGCGTTGATTATCGATTCCTGGTTCGACAGTTATCTGGGCGTGGTGTCGCTGGTCAGGATTATGCACGGCAGTATCCGCAGAAAGCAGAAGATCACCATCATGTCCACCGGCAAGTCGTTCATCGCCGAAAAAGTCGGCGTTTTTACCCCCAAACGGTTGGAAAAAGACATTTTAAATACCGGCGAAGTCGGCTATGTCGTGGCCGGCATTAAAGATATTTTCGGTGCGCCGGTCGGCGATACCATTACCTGGACCGATAACCCGGCAAGCGAACAGCTTACCGGTTTTCAAAAGGTGCAGCCGCGCGTTTTTGCCGGCTTGTATCCGGTCAGTTCGGATCATTATGAAGATTTGCGCGAGGCGCTGAAAAAATTAAATCTCAACGACGCTTCCTTGCATTTTGAGCCGGAAACCTCGCAGGCCTTGGGTTTCGGTTTCCGTTGCGGTTTCCTGGGCATGTTGCATATGGAGATTGTGCAGGAACGCTTGGAAAGGGAATACGATGTCGATCTGATTACCACGGCTCCTACCGTTATCTATGAGGTCATTACCCAGAACGATCAGGTGCTGATGATCGATAACCCGGCTAAACTTCCGGACATGGGAACCATCAAAGAAATCAGGGAACCCATTATCCGGGCTAATATCCTGGTTCCTGAAACCTATTTGGGCGGCGTGATCACGCTGTGCATAGAGAAGCGCGGCGTGCAGAAAGACATGCAGTACGTCGGCAGGCAGGTATCGTTGCATTATGAAATGCCGCTCAGCGAAGTGGTGCTGGATTTTTTCGATCGCTTAAAATCGGTGAGCCGCGGCTTTGCTTCGTTCGACTATGAGTTCCTGCGCTTTCAGCCGGCCGAACTGGTTAAGCTGGATGTATTGATTAATGCCGAAAAGGTCGATGCCTTGTCGATCATCGTGCATCGCGAGCTAAGCCAAAATCGGGGCCGGGATCTGGTTGAAAAGATGAAAGACCTGATTCCCCGGCAAATGTACGAGGTTGCGATACAAGCGGCGATCGGCTCCAAAGTTATTGCCCGCTCCACCGTTAAAGCGATGCGCAAAAACGTGATTGCCAAATGTTACGGCGGCGATATTAGCCGTAAGAAAAAATTGTTGGAAAAACAAAAAGCCGGTAAAAAACGCATGAAGCAGGTCGGCAATATTGAGATTCCTCAAGAAGCATTCCTGGCCGTTTTGCAGCTGAATAAAGAATAAATTGAGGTAAAAGGAGAAAGGTACAAGGCACGGTATTCATTGGCCTTGAAGTTTTGACCTTGAACCTTGAACCTTGAACCTTGAACCTTGAACCTTGAACCTTGAACCTCTCTATATGGATTACGATTTTTCCTTTTTTCTTGCCGTCGGCACGCTGGTTACCGGCGTAATTTGGGGCGGCTATTTGCTGGCGCTCAAATCCAGAGGGGAGGTTTTCGATGAAGAAAACGAACCCATGCTGG
>Ga0208397_100446_pt1 | contig 14720 bp, 19 predicted proteins | sample LakWasMe76_LOW10_2_FD_183904 | JGI IMG/M metagenome (GOLD analysis project Ga0208397, IMG submission 183904) | Freshwater sediment methanotrophic microbial communities from Lake Washington under simulated oxygen tension - Sediment Metagenome... | ecosystem: Environmental > Aquatic > Freshwater >...
ACGACCGCCCTCCTCTGTCAAAGGCGCTGTGGAAGGGCAAGCCCATGGACGTCATCTGGCGCAAGACGGAGAACAAAGGCGTTGAGATTCACCTTGGCCGTACCGTCAAAGAAATTTTTCCCCAGCAGAAACGTGTTGTGGACGACAAGGGAGACGTTTTCACCTATCAAAAACTCTTGTTGGCTACGGGCGGCAAGCCGCGACGCCTGCCGTTCGGCGGTGACCAGATCATCTACTTCCGCACCTTGCCGGATTACCGGCATCTTCGCGCGCTCACCGAAACGGGGCGGCGGTTTGCCGTCATCGGCGGCGGGTTTATCGGTTCCGAGATCGCGGCGGCGCTGGCTATGAACGGGAAAGAAGTGGTGATGATTTTTCCCGGAAAAGCTATTGGCGATCGCGTCTTCCCAAGTCCTCTCGCTCAGTTTGTAACCAGCTTCTACCGGCAAAAAGGCGTTGAGATATTGGCAGGCGAAGAGATTGTCGGTTTGGAAACACTCGGCAATCAACATGTTTTGAAAACGCGTACTAACCGGGAAATCGTGGTGGACGGCGTGGTGGCGGGAGTCGGCATCGAACCGAACGTTGAACTTGCCCAAACAATCGGGCTTGAGGTGGAAAACGGCATCATCGTGGACGAGTTCCTGCGCACCAGCCTTCCCGACATCTATGCGGCAGGTGACCTTGCTGCATTCTATAACCCAGCGTTGGGAAAACGCATCCGGGTCGAACACGAGGACAACGCCAATGCCATGGGACGGTTGGCGGGGCGGAACATGGCAGGCAAGTTTGAGCCCTATCATCACCTGCCGTTCTTTTACTCCGACATGTTCGATTTGGGATACGAAGCCGTGGGTGAACTGGACTCGCGTTTGGAGACTTTTGCCGACTGGAAGCGACCCAACGAGGAAGGCGTCATCTACTACTTGCAGAACGGCCGCGTCCGAGGCGTGCTGCTGTGGAATGTGTGGGATCAGGTGGAAGCCGTACGCCAATTGATCGCCGAGCCGGGTCCGTTCACTGCCAAGGATCTCAAAGGACGGTTGCCGGCTAAGACCTCAATCCCGAAACCAGATGCATGAGCAACGAGCCGAGTCTCGACCAGCTCCAGCGTGCCGCGTTCGGCTACTTCCTGCAAGCCGTAAATCCGGCCAATGGACTGATCGCCGACACCTCGCGCGAGAATTCGCCAGCCAGCATTGCCGTCGTCGGGTTCGCCCTGTCGGCTTATCCGGTGGCGGTGGAACGCGGCTGGATGGCGCGGGCCGACGCGGTCAAACGCAGTGTTTCCGTGTTGCGTTTCTTTCGTGACAGCGACCAAAGCGGCAGCCCGGAGGCGACCGGCTTCAAGGGTTTCTACTATCACTTTCTCGACATGCACACCGGCGCCCGCGTCTGGCGCTCGGAGCTGTCGACGATCGACTCCGCGCTGCTGATCGCAGGAGCGCTGACCGCAAGCATGTACTTCACCGCGAATACGCCTGAGGAAACCGAGCTGCGCGAACTCGTCGAGACGCTATACCTTCGCGTCGACTGGCGATGGTCGCAGGGTGGAGCGGCAACGATCAGGCAAGGCTGGAAGCCGGAATGCGGATTCCTGCACTACGGGTGGGAGGGTTACAACGAGTCTATCATTCTCTATGTCCTTGCGATGGGCTCGCCGACGCATCCGCTCAAGGACGATAGTTACGAGGCCTGGACGGCAACCTACCAATGGGAACATCTGTACGGCTACGATTACCTGTATGCGGGGCCGCTGTTCATGCACCAGTTCTCTCACGCCTGGATCGATTTCCGCGGCATTCGGGATCGGTTCATGCGCGAGAAGCGCTGCGACTATTTCGAGAACAGCCGACGGGCAATTGAGGTTCAACGCGAGTACGCGCGGCGCAACCCGCACCGGTTCGCCGGTTACGGCGAAAACTGCTGGGGCCTGACGGCCTGTGACGGCCCGAGCAATCTGCTGCCAGGACTGGCCGACGAGCGGCGACGCTTGTTCGGCTATGCCGCGCGCGGCGTGCCGTACGGGCCCGATGACGGAACTCTCAGCGGATGGGCAGCGCCGGCATCGCTGCCGTTCGCACCCGAGATCGCCTTATGCGCAGCACATAACATGCTGCAACGCTATCCCGAAATGCTGACCGCTCAACGGTACACCAGCAGTTTCAATCCGACTCTCGCCAATACCGACGGTAGCGCCTGGGTTTCTGCCAGCCACTTCGGGCTAGACCAGGGCATCGTAGTGATGATGATAGAAAACTATCGCAGCCAACTGATCTGGCGGCTGATGCGGGACTGTCCCTATATCCACGCCGGTTTACGGCGCGCCGGATTCCGAGGCGGCTGGCTTTAGCCGCTTCCTTTATCCTAGAAAAATCATTTCATCCACGAAAAACACGAAAAGCACGAAAATTTTCAAAGAGATACCAAACTGCAAGTCATCACCCAAAGCGTGAATAGACAAGCTAATACAACATAATGATTTCTTTCGTGTCGCCTAGAGGCGCCTACTTTTGGCTTTCGTGTTTTTCGTGGACTAACTGCGGTTTTTAGGTTTATTCAAGGATCACAACCATGCAGCAGCGCAACGCCTTTTATTCGACAGCCCCAGCGGACGCGCACGATCGCGAGCGGCTGGACAACGTGCATCCAGCCGGATGGCGCAATCCGCAGCCGGCAGGCCGGTACAATCTGGTCGTCGTCGGTGCCGGCACCGCAGGACTGGTGGCGGCGCACGCCGCAACGGCACTGGGCGCGAAGGTCGCGCTGGTCGAGCGCGAACTGCTCGGAGGCGACTGCCTGAATGTCGGCTGCGTGCCGTCGAAAGCGATCATCCGCACGGCGCGGCTGTACGCCGAGATGCGTAATGCCGAACAGTATGGCGCGCAAATCCCGGGCGACATCCGCGTTGACTTTGCTGCGGTGATGGAACGCATGCGCGGTATTCGCGCCCGCATCAGCCGCTCCGATTCGGTGCACCGGCTGATTGCGGCCGGCGTGGATGTCTTCTTCGGCCGGGCGTATTTCACCGGAACCGATACGCTGGCCGTGGATGGCACGAAACTGCGCTTCAAAAAGGCGCTTATCGCTACCGGCGCGCGGCCGAACACAACCTGTATTCCCGGCCTTGCCAAGACCGACTATCTGACTAACGAGAACATCTTCGACCTGACCGAGCTGCCGCGCCGCCTGCTGGTCATCGGCGGCGGCCCGCTCGGCTGCGAACTGGCGCAGGCGTTCTGCCGCTTCGGAGCGCAGACCATTATTGCGCAGGAAAAGCCGCTGTTCCTGCCCAAGGAAGAGCGCGACGCCGCACAGCTCCTCTCGGATGCATTTGCGCGCGACGGCATTGAGGTGCGCCTGAACACCAAAGCCGTCAACATACGCCTGGAAGGTGGGCAAAAGCTCGTCGATCTGGTCAGCGACGACTACAGCACTACGGTAGCGGTCGATGCCATTCTGGTCGGCACAGGCCGGGTACCGAATGTCGACGGCCTGAATCTGGAGGCCGCAGGCGTCGATTTCGACACTATCACCGGCATCCGGGTCGATGATTTCCTGTGCAGCAGCAACCGGCGCATCTATGCCGCCGGCGATGCCTGCCTGGAGCACAAGTTCACCCATACCGCCGACGCGTCGGCGCGCATCGTGGTTCAGAATGCGCTGTTCCTCGGCCGCAAGCGTCTGAGTGCGCTGACGATCCCGTGGTGCACCTACACCGATCCGGCAATCGCTCATGTCGGGCTTTATGTGCGGCAGGCGCGCGAGCGGGACATCCCGGTGAAGACCTTCACCATCCCGATGCACGACGTGGACCGCGCTATCGCCGACGACGAGGAAGCGGGCTTCGTGAAAATCCACGTCAAGGAGCGGACGGACCGGATACTCGGCGCGACAATCGTCGCCCGTCATGCGGGCGATATGATCAACGAGATCACCCTGGCGATGGTCGCGGGAATCGGACTGCGTACCCTCGCCCACGTCATCCATGCCTATCCGACCCAGGCTGAAGCCATCAAGAAGGCGGCGGACGCCTACAACCGCACGCGTCTGACACCGGGAATCCAATGGCTGCTGCGGCGCTGGCTGACATGGTGATTAAACATCGAAAATCGCGGAAAACTCATTCCCTTGATGCATGGGTATCTGCACAAGTACCGGCCCCTTCTCCCTCAGGGACAAATCCGCCGGGAGCGGATTTGCACTCGCCCGCAGGGTGCCGGACAGGATAGTCCGGCATGATTAGGTTGGGATGAGGGGTATAAATGGTTGTTTTTATCCCCTCACCCTACCCTCTCCCACTGGAGAGGGAGTAAGTTGTTCAAGTTATTTTGTACGCGTTCCTTAAGGTATCGACACTGCCGGTATGTGCTCTACCGTACCGACTACAGCAAACTTTGCAGCTAAAGTGTCTTTAAGGTTTCTGTCGAGTATTCGACGCGAGACCTGTAGTCGGTTGCTAAAACAGCACCTGATCGTAAGTCGAATCATAGTCGGCTTGTTTTTTGTATTTTAAAGCTATCTCGGTAGACCGCCTGTCCTAAACCTGTCGAAGCTATCAAAGGGCTTCTTCAGCCTACTGAAATAGACACCAACTGGAGATTTAATCATGAAATACCTAATTAGAGTTTTTTCCGCATTTTTTTTGACCTTGACATTACTGTCTGCCGCGGGTTGCGCATCAACGGAAAAGCACGAGGGAACCGGCGAGTATGTGGATGACAGTGTTATCACCACCAAGGTTAAAGCAGCCCTATTGAATGAGCCTGGCTTAAGCTCCGCCGAGATCAATGTTGAAACCTTCAAGGGCGTAGTTCAATTGAGCGGCTTCGTGACTTCGCGTGCCGATATTAACAAAGCGATCGAAATTGCCCGTAACGTTAAAGGTGTGAATTCGGTCAAGAATGACATGCGTCTCAAATAAACCAGGAAACTATCATGGAAACTATAGACAAAGCAGCTGATATGGCCAATGAGGCTTACGATAAGATCGCCAGTACGACCCATCAGGCCGTTGAAACACTGGGCGAAACAGGCGAACAACTGATAAATGCCGAACAGCACTTGATGAAAAATTGTCGCGGTTATGTCCGCGATAATCCCATAACGTCTGTACTTATCACGGCGGCGGTCAGCTTTGTTCTGGGCCGCCTATCGAGCCGATGCTAGGCCAACCGTTAAACGTTATAAATCTTGACTCCGTAACTGGCATGCGGCTCAAACTAGAGAGGTAACCATCGTGGAAACAATAGACAACGCATCACATTCTGCGCATGAGGCTGTCGATAAGATCGCCAATGCGGCCAATCAGGCCGCCGAAGCGATTGGCGAAAAAGAAGCGCAACTAAAGAATGCCGAACAGCAATTGATGGAAGATTGTCGCGGCTATGTCCGCGACAACCCCGTTACATCACTAGGCATTGCCATAGCAGGCGGCTTTCTGCTGAGCCGCCTGTTAAGCGGCGGCTGCCCGTCCGACCGTAAATGACCATAAACCCGAATGACAAGCAGCTCAAAACAGAGAGGAAACCATCATGGAAACTATAGACAAAGCATCCCATTCCGCACATGAAGTTGTCGATAAGATAGCCAGTGCAACCAGTCAGGCCGCTGAAGCAATGGGTGAAAAAGGCGATCAACTGAAAAGTGCCGAGCAGCGAATGATGAACCAGTGCCGCGGTTATGTTCACGACAATCCAATAACGTCGCTGGGTATCGCAGTAGCGGCAGGCTTTCTGCTGAGCCGACTGCTAAGCGGCCGTTAGAACGGGCACGCATCATGGCTCCGAACGCCGTAGATGATGAAGTTCCCGGACCAACTGCAACGCGCGGCGACTCGGTAAAAGGCTCCGGTGTGCTGGAAGATGCCCAGTCGTTATGGCAGGAACTACGTGAGCTAAGCCATGATCGCTTCCGGCTCGCCGCGCTGGAAACGCAGCGGGCGGGCGATAGTTTGGTGTCCATGCTCATGGCGGGTGTGATGGTTGCCGTTTTGCTAATCGGCGCATGGCTGGGGATCCTGGCCGCCGCCGTGCTGTGGCTGGTCGAGCATGGCGTCGTGGCGAGTAGCGCCATACTGCTTGGCGTCGGTTGCAATTTGTTACTCTCGTTGATTCTCTGTGCTGTGATACGCCGCAAAAGTCGTTATCTGCAATTTCCGGCCACCCTTCGCACTCTTCGGCCCAGGCCTCCAGAACGCCGCGACCAGGAGAAATCATGATGCCCAAGTCCCTGACAGCTCAAATCAATGCTGCCGAGCGGCAGGTGTTGAATCGTCAACAGGAGGTCGGTACCCGTACAACGACTTTGGTTCGGAAAATACACCAACAAATGACCGCTCCGGCAACTTTGCTGCTGGCCGGCGGCATCGGATTTATTATTGGAGAACTCACCAAGCGTCAAACCTCCAAAAAACGCCCAGGCACTGGCGACAAGCCGCAGGCTACCGAAAACTCACCACTGAGGATCGCGCTGAATCTCATAACCTCAGCCCGAACTTTATACACGGCCTTGCCCCTAGTCTGGATGATGAAGTCCTACCGTCAACCGGACGCCTCGGGTCAAACTCCGGCACGTTTTAATCAGAAAGACCGTGTCCCGAGCCACCGGCATTCCGGTCTGCGTCGGCATGGGGCCGACTAAAACGCCGGCTAAACTGGCTAATTTTGCCGCTAAAAAATGAAAAAAAACCGAAGGCGTACTGGATTTATCGGACCCGGTGCGCCGGGAAAAGCTCAGAAAACAACATTCGGTGACCGGCTGCATCACCGTTTTTATCAGAACCAACCCGTTTAATCCGCAAGAGCCGCAATACCAGCCATCGGCCAGTTTAAAGCTGGATGCCGCCACCCAAGGCAGCCGCGCAATCATCGCCACCGCCAATCGCTTGCTAAAGGAAATATATAAAGCGGGCTACGGCTACCATAAATGCGGCGTGCAACTCAGCCACATTCAGCCGGAATTGTTCGATTTTGCCGATAACGGCTTGCCTACCGAGAACCGCCAATTAATGAATGCTATCGACCCAATTAACCGGTGCTTTCCGAAGGCAATTTCAGTCGCGGCAACCGGTTTTGATAAGACTTGGAAGTCGAGAACGGAACGGATGTCGCAGAGTTATACGACAAGCTGGAATGAGTTGGTGTGGGTTAAATAAATGCGGCGGTAGGCTAATTGTTTGTAAGGCGGTTTCGCGTAGCAAACCGCCACATACGCACAGCGCCGATGACAGCCTGCCGTCATGTTGGTGGATTGCTTGCGCGAAACCGGCTTACAGCTTTGTAATGGCCGACGCTAACCGTTAAAATTAGGCTTAATTGGCCTGAGCGAATGCCTTCTTATTCGTTTAGGTTTTTGTTTATTAAATTTAAAGAGCTCTTAAATGAGAATATTCGCTGTTTTGTTGTTGCTTGTAATCTCAAGCGTCTCTAATGCTGGACCTGTTGATACAAACCCCACCGTTCCCTCCTCAGACCTGGTTCATAAGGAAAAGGCTGATAAAGAAGCAAAATTAAAAGATACGGGGCGGATTGTTAAGGAACTAGCCTATTCATCAACACTCGATAAAAATCAAGTTAGTACGTGGTGCCAGAGGCGTATACCTGAAGTTATCGATTCTTTTTCCTCAGGCCCCAACAAGTTGATTAGCATCGGGGAATGTACATGCAAAACACTCGGTACCGTATCGATGGAGCAACAGTATGAGTGTGAATTCCCATACTCGTACAGTGATGGTTCGCAATTAACTGAAAACACCCAGAAACCGGCCCAACCACAAAAAAAGCGAGAGAAAAATGCATCCGCAGTTTCACAAGATCTTGTGCCGACAAGTAAAAAGAAGATTGGGATTATTGGCGACGAGCAGAAAAAATTAGACGCCGAAAAAAAGACGCAACTTGCTGCTGAAAAAGCTCAAAAAGAAAAAGAAATAGCTGAAGGCGAGGAAAGGCAAAAACTCGAAGAAAAGAGACAAGCTGGCTTTAATGATTCTCAGAAGAGGCATAGTTGTAAGCACATCGTAACAGCTACTGGAAATGCGGACACAGAAGCTGATGCTAGGGCTCAAATACAGTTGGAATCTTCTGGAAAAACGGGCGTAACTGGGGTCGGCGACCCTTATACGGTGGTCAGTAGTACCATAATCTGTAAAAAACAGGCTACGAAAATTAACCCGGAATACAAGTGTATCGGCAAGCAAGTAAATAATGTCAGAAGCATCGGTGAATGTGGATTAAGCGCCGATTCGCAAGGGTCTTCCAAATCGGCGAAATAGCCTTATTTGTGGGTGGTTTCGAGTAGCAAACCACCTTACAGCTTTCAATCCACCAATAAGGTTGTAGGTGGATTGCTTGCGCGAAACCGGCTTACAGCTTTAGAACTCGGATTATCCCGTATTCCGCTAGCTTCATACGGGCTACATGACTACGCAGCATGTTCTTTAAGCCATTCTTTCAATGCCTCGTTCATGCGTGTTTGCCAGCCCTTACCCGTGGAACGGAAAGCCTCTAACACACTATTATCAACACGCAATGCAATCTGGGTTTTATCTGAACCAGCCGGACGCCCACGGCTTCGCGCTAACGCAATACCTGCACGTAATTCTTCCTCAGTCGCTGGGCGATCATCTTCATCAACACCGTCCCAAACGTAATACCCGCCGGGTGGTGGCGTTTTCATCGCTTCAAGAATTTGCTCACGACTCATTGACGTTGTTTTCGAGCCACTCATAATACATCTCCGATTCTAGTTGGCTTGCAGGCCGAAAGCTGACGACCCGCACCGTATTGTTGCGATCCAAATGAACCAAGGATAAAACCGCCAGCCGATTCATCACATACGAAAAAGACTGTAGGCGCTGCTCGCCATTTCTCTCGACCATTAAATCCAAACGATAACGCGATTTGAACACTTCCCCGGCATCGGCAAAGTCCAATCCATGCTTTTGCAGGTTGGCTTGCCGTTTGGTTTCCTCCCAGGTTAGTTTCTTTTCATGCTAATAACTGTATATACGTTTATTTAGTGCGTCAAATCCTCTCTCCGCCCCAAACTGCTCATAAAATGCGCCTCAGATCGGGGCCGAATAGTGTTGGGCATCGTACCTCAGCCCAACGAACTCAATACGCCAACTGCTCCAGCATAATGCCCAAGGCATAGGCGGCTTTTTGCAGTGTGGCTTTGCGTGAACGCTTGGCGGCCTCAATCTGCGCGTAACCTGCTTGGCTATTACCCATGCGTTCCGCCATGTCGGTTTGAGTCAGCATCAAGTATTCACGCCAAGCTTGCAGCATACTGACCGCATCCATGACGCGCTTACCAACGACAGCGTTCGGAATCATGCCGGGGCGAACAACGCCGGGCAGTTTAACGAAATCGGCATAGGGCAGCACTATAAACGCCGGTTTGCCGTCGTCGCCTAGAATGGTTTGGTAGTTAGTAAGTGCGCTCATCGCGTTTTTTCACTTCTTCAATGTCAATAATACGTACGTCGCCGTCGAACTCGAAAAACACCCGGAAATCACCACCCGCAGGCGGTAGCTGTAGGCATGATTAGTCAGCTTTTTAACTCCCTGGCAATTCGGTAAATCAGCCAATACCTGCGCTTCGGTATAAATCCGCTGGCGCATGGCGATTTCCTTTATTTTTCAAGCTGCTTAAGGGCTTTTGGTTTCCAGATGTTCGTGTTTATAAGTCGAATTATAAGTATTTTATAAGACTTATCAAAGATAAGAGGGGAAGGATTAAAGTTGTAGTCCCGTAGGGAGATTTCGCGTAGCAAACCTCCGCATACGCACAATGGCGATGACAGCTTGTCGCAGTGTGGTGGATTGCCAAGCGGCGAATCCCCTTACAGCTTTATGCGTGGCGTTATTGATCATTTGAAATTGCCTGTTTGATTATTCGTACGTACCGCCAGTCAACACACAACGCCGATGGCGGCCTGTCGTTGCTTCGGTGGATTGCCTAGTGGCAAATCCCTTTACAGCTTTTATCGGTAGCTTGATAGATCAATTTCTTTGAATCAAGAATCTCGCCTCAACTTCTTCAGGGTCACATGTCAACCCCGCCCACGGACTATTCTCATCTGCATTACACAACATTAACGTAAGTTTTACTCTGCCTCTGCTTAGTTTTGCAGTTCCAAGAAAAAACTTGAGAGAATGCTGGGGTAATCCTCTAACTACATAGTCATCTCTTTTAATATAATCCTTTAAAAACTCTTCCCCATCCCTTTTTGATATAAATAATGGAATATGTAAATTACTAGACGATGTCTTATCCGACTGCGACCAATAACTTCCTGTCAATTTACCATCTTTTATTTCCATTATTGTCCAGAATGGCTCGCCTATAAAACTTTCATCTGGTAATGCAACAGATTCTATTCTTTTTGATAAAAGAATATTTAAAGTAGGTAACTCATCAATTTTTAGTAATTTTATTCCATGATAATTACCATATTCTATAGCTCCTTTTTGATATCCTTCTTTACTTACGAATATACCTTGAATATTTCCTATTTCCTCAAGTTTTTTATGAAAAACCATAACATCTGATTTTTCCACTTTTCGTTTTAAATATTTACATTCAAAAGCTACCTTATGGGTAATACCTGACTTTTCAAATTGATAGAAAACATCAATCTCGTGACGTATACCATTTTTTCCTACTAAAGTAGCATTTTTACTAACAATGACACCTTCATCTTTGAGATTAAGAAGAGTGGAATATACATATTGAACATAGCTTTCAAGTTCTTTCGGATTTCTAGTCATCTAGTTATCATCATTAGCAGACACAAATAAATGTCCTACATCCCTTAAATATTGATATCGAATTATATTCGCACATTTCAGGGCCGTAGCTAGTAGCCTGGATGGAGCTTGCGGAATCCAGGTTTTTAGAACGTGGATTATCCCGTATTCCGCAAGCTTCATACGGGCTACGTGATTTACGAGTTACCATCTACTTGATCGGTTGGTTCCACAAGCCAAGCATTTTGAATACAGACCATACTTTCCATCTTTATCCGTAATCATTCCGCCACACACATGACAAACTTCTGTCTCGTCCCCTTTGTACCACTTCCAGTACGTAAAACTGGAGTACAAAAACGTGAGGCAGGAAAGAACAAGCAGTAACAAGCTTCCCCACAATGAGATCATGTCAATAACCTGATCCACCGCAATAGGCGAAGATGGCTTGCTCACATTTTCTTGATAATCTCCATCAATGATCGAGAAGAGCAACGCCCCCAATAACAATAAAAATGGCCGAATATATAACCGAATAAACATTTTTGTTTCAAGGCTGAATCCGAACAAATCTAACATTGAATCACCTTTTAAATATTACTGAGTGCGTAGGTTGGGCTGACGCAAGGAAGCCCAACAGATCGGAGCAGACAAGTGTTGGGCTTCGTACTTTATTTACCATCATCCCATGAGTTAAGAAAACCAGCCAAAACATCACCATGACAATCCTTAGGCTTACAAAAACATCCGAGTTTCTTTCCAGCTAATTTATAAACTTCAGACTTATTTTTATTTGGAAATTTGTCATAATCAAAATCATATCTGAACTTTCTTATAACCTCATCGCGGTCATCACCATCTTCATACATTGAGTATGGATTCCCCCAATATGACCCCCTGCCGATATATTCATAGCGTGGCGTGCTACGCTCATTTTTATATTGACTTTCTATTTTTATATTAATTACACGGGTAATTTTAATTTTGATGAGACGAAGAGCAATTTCTTTGCTTTTTAAATACTCTGTTTCCTTTATAAACTCTTCACCATCATCAAATACAATTCCGTGTGAGATCTGCTTTTCTCTCCATTCAGTGTCTTCATCCAGTAAAATATTGGGTAAGTTTTCAGTAAAAAATCGAACAATCAATCCGTTTGGATCTACTGGATAGATAATTGAATAATTGTCAATATTTTGTAGTATTTTAGATATTTTTCTGTTGAACTTTTCATAGCAATTAAAAGATTCTGGGTAAAGAATTATTATAGTTTTCATAGCTAATACAAATGCTTTACTTCTAAATCAAATCCAGAATTTTTATTTAAATATTCTACAACCAATCTCCTATGACAAAAGTGCGGTTCATGTTCACTGCACAGCAAGCATCCATTCTCAAACTCGCTTAGTTTCACTTGTTTCTCAATGTGGCGTTGGGCCATTAAGTTTAAAAATTTATCCGCATATTTTTCCCAAGACATTTCCCCTTTTTTATAAGCATTAAGTATGTCTTTAGTTGGTGCCAATTCAGGTGCATGAATATATTCAACTGAGCACAGCTCACGCAAAAAGAACCTGAGGTCATCACTTTTTGCAAAACCAGCCAACTGAGATACATTGTTTAACCTAACATCAATCAGAGTAGAGATTTTTGACGTCTTTAAGAGTCCAAAGAATGTCTCGGCATTTTTTTTAGTAAAACCGATTGTATAAACTTGCATTTTTCGAGCCTATTATTTAAAAAATTGTAGCTACGATTTTATAACAGTTTCCATCATAGTTCTCGCCTAAACTTAAACATAAAATATCTGTAACTGCTTTATTCTCTTGAGTAATTTCATCAAACTTGGGATCAGTAACTGCAAAGTCATAGTCTTGCATATTGTATCGAAAAGATGCTCTTCTCTTATCAAATTCATTCCTGTACAGTCTCAATGACTCAACTTTAACCAAATATAAAGATTGTTGTATCACAATAGAACCTGATTGGATTAAATTAAATAGAACACGATCACCGAAACCCCATAAATCAGCTGGATAATCCAAATAATTTTGTAGCTCTGCATCGCTTATTACATACTTTTGCTGCCATCTTCCATCACTAATCAGGTAGTTTTCTGGTTGATTAACCAAAGGAGCTGAAGCCTGCAAAACCATTTCTATCTTTTGCTTGGGCTTTACAATGAATTCTCCGTGAGGATTACAATATTTTGCTTGATCATGCGTAAGCTCAGCGCCCTGAGCATTTGAAACAGGTCTGACCCATTGCCCCGTCTCAAGACACTTACCTGCAATACAATGGTTATGATGCTTTATTGAATTTGCCAGTATGACGATTGTTTTTGTTATTAATGACACGACTCCCCCTCAAAAGACCAAATAATTGACAATCTAAAAATTTACCTCTAACCTAATCACGCTCTCGCAAAAAACGAGAGTCGGGTTTAGTCGCCCGAATGGTCAAGGAGCGATAGCTATGCGCCGTAAGGTTCATGGCTTTTTTTATGCCCTCACAGTTATGGTGGGTGGTGTATTGGGGAGCCGCTAGGCTCGCCGGATCCTTGACCCGGTCGACTAACCCGATACATCATCCGCCGCCCTGAGTTTAGTCGCTCCGGTCGGTGGTTATACAACCACAGTCAAGGAGTCACCCATGAACAAGCTATTAACCTGACTAATCGCCAATGCGCCGCTACGCTACCAAATCCCCGTCCGTTTATTTCAAATCCGCTACCAACGTGCTAAGCGTGTGTTGCGTGCCCAGCTGTTGCCACCTGCTATAACTCGGGAGGTGTAACATTGGATTTAAAAACCTTAGCCAATCCGTTCCAGTTCGCCGATCTTGATATCCGCACCGCCACCGACGAACACAGCGAAGTCTGGTTCTGCGCTAAAGACGTTTGCGAGGCGCTTGATATTGAATGGTCAAGTCACACTCTCGATAACATGCCGGAAAACTGGTTTATGGTGGTAAAACTCACCACCATAAAAGGCGAAAGAGACGCCTATTTCATCAACGAAGCCGGTCTTTATCACCTGATCTTTCGCTCTAATAAACCCAAAGCCAAAGAGTTCGCCAATCGGGTTTGTGAAACTGTTCTGCCCGAGATCCGCAAAACCGGCTTCTTCGGCACTCTCAGCATTAAAGTTCGGATTAATATATCAAAGCAGATTGAAAGCATATCCTTACAAATAGTAACTAATTAAGAATGCATTCAGAAGAAAGTTGCTACAAGACCAGTTGCGCCGACTCTGCAACATCGTCAACCAGCCGATTCCGCCGGACGATTGGATAGCAAAGGACTGCAACCAAGTGGACCTGTTCGATGATTCGCAAGCCAAGCTTACGCAATAAGGAGAGGACGATGACAGAAGAAGAACAACTCATCGAAGCATTAAACGGTGCAGCCCAAGGCATCAGCGCCGCTGTAGATCAACAGACCATCACCGCGACTCAAATCTACTGCCTATTCAACACCCTGATCAAGGATCTGGCCGCAACCCTACACTAACCCACCAACAGCCGGGCTCCAGCACCGCCACGCAGCAAATCCCAGACAAGCCCGCCCCGCCCAAAATCACTCCTCCTCACCCGCGCGGTTTTTGCAGAAAAAATTTTAAGTGAAATACATTTTGAAACAGAAGTTGGTGCTGAAGTAGCTAAATTGTTAAGCGTGGGTGCTTAAAATCTGAAATTAAAAATGGCGCGTATTGAATTGATCCGGCGATTAATGCCGCCAACTGACAGACAATCAATGATTTATAATTTTTATTTCATTTATAAATCATTGCTTTATGTGGAATTAACGGCGGGTAAATAACCCGCCGTTCTTTGTGATACCGAAAAAACGATGGTCGTTTATTGCGCGGCTTTCAGATGTGTTAGAGCCTCTTCGGCGGCCTTCTTTGCTGCTTCGGGATGCTTCATCTTGCCGTGATCGATAGCATCATTCAAGCTCTTGATGCTGGC
>Ga0208397_100452_pt1 | contig 14641 bp, 12 predicted proteins | sample LakWasMe76_LOW10_2_FD_183904 | JGI IMG/M metagenome (GOLD analysis project Ga0208397, IMG submission 183904) | Freshwater sediment methanotrophic microbial communities from Lake Washington under simulated oxygen tension - Sediment Metagenome... | ecosystem: Environmental > Aquatic > Freshwater >...
CAGCAATCTATCCGGCAAACTTATCTTGCCGAGTTGTATCAGCAATCCGGCATAGAGAATATCGCCCTTCTCTTCCGCGCTCATGTCAAACACACTCGCAATTAGCAAGGCCTTTTCCGCGATACGCGTCGACTGCCCGTTTTTAATGCGGGGGTGTGTTTCAATAATCCGTGAGAGTTTTCGGACGAAGTCAATATCCAGTTTTTTTAGACGTCCATCCGCCGGGTCAAGATGCTCAGTAGTATTCTTGAACTGTTTTATATATTGATTAACTTTTTCTTCTATTTTCATGAATGCGTTTAAGGGGTTATTTCGCCAAAGATTTTTCTGCTTCCCAATCTCCGGGTTGTCATCGTTTCCACGCTCCGGCGTGCTGACGATGCGATTTGTCTAACGGCCGAGCAGTTCTATTCGGGCAGTTTATTGCTTGTCGGCTTCATAACGAATAGATCGAAAACCTGATTACATGCCCCGCAATATGAAGTTCCGAACGATACGGTTTCTTTAAGTTTGGCTGACGTTGAGGAACGGAATACCGGTAAAAACTATCGGTCTTTCCGCTCATCAGTTTATCGGTATTGCAATTCGGCAACGGTGTACCGCTATCGCTTCCGGCTTTCTTAAACATGTCCAAAAGGCTGTCGTTCATATAAATAATTTCAAAATCATTATTAGCCACTATGACCCCTGTGTGAACGTTACCCAGCGCCTGGTTAACCTGCATAGCTTTTGCAGCATCTTCCCGAGCTTGCGCCAAATCCAAATTCACTTCCATTGAATATAAAGTGCGCTGGAAATCGCCGATCAGGTCATTCCTGGCTAAATCCCGCACATCGCCAAACCTTTTCTCGAACAAATGATAAAAAATCCCGATGGTTTTATTTAGCATAGCCGTGAAGCTGTTGATCACATCGAAACTTATCGTCAATGCAATCATTGCTGAAGCGGCAACACCCACTAACAGCGGGTAATCCTGCGCTAAAAACAGTCTGTACATTAAGTAGAAAACCGGTACCAAGAGCACCGCCAGCGCAAATGCCATTTTTTTCCTGATATCCGTTTCCTTGATTAAGCCGACCATGGCGGCTAATCCGGCCGGTCTTTTTACTGTTTTTCCGGCGCTAAGCAGCTTGTGTTGCCGCTCTTTTTTTTCAACTTTTTCACGGCATGCTACGCGTTGAACCGAAAGGTATTCATGAACTTTTTCGTTTTTAAATACCGGTATTACAGTGGCTTCCACCCAATAATAATCGCCGGATTGGGTTCTGTTCTTTATCAATCCTTGCCAGCGTCTCAGCACTTTTAAGGTCAGCCATAAATCTTTAAAGTCTACCGGCGGCATATCGGGATGACGGACGATATTGTGATTTGCGCCTATCAGTTCATCACGGGTAAAACCGCTGACATTGACAAAGTCATCATTGACGTAAGAAATAATTCCTTTCACGTCAGTTCGACTAACCAACAGCGCCCCCTCCTTTATCAGGATTTCTCGGTTAGTCACAGGCCTATTAGTCTTCATTTACGCTACACCTATTCACTCTGTTATTGACTCGCGTCGCATTGCTCGGCTGAATTTAGGATTTGCGATTTTCGCCGCTTTAAAAAAATCCTGCCGCCTTCAGGCGATTCCAAAATCATTTCAACGCAGCCGCTCAAGATAAAGTCATAAGAGAGTATTTTAAAATTATCCGCCATACCCTGTACCTTCACATGATTGCCTATCGCCCAGACACTACTCATACTGTTTCTATCCTTCCCACACGGAGCATTCATTGTTATACCTATCTTCTGCGAGTCCCCAACGCTCCAATTTGGGGATCCACGTAAAAGCTGTCCAGGCGGTTACTGATAGCTGGAGTGCAGGTTTCGCCTGCAAGCGCAAGCAAAGCTTGGCACTCCCGTTGTACCGGATCGGAGACGGTGCGTGCATCTGCGTATAAAGATGAGTACGAAATATGGGAACGCTGCAACATTAAAACTCTTCATACTCATCATCTTCATAAAACCCTTCCCACTCGTCACCCTCCTCGGTAAGCGGCGGCTGTAATTCCGGTTTAGTTGCTGATGCGATTTTATTGGGTACCGACACCGAGTTATTATCTGAAGTCATTGAATTACCTATAATTTAAGATCTTTCTGCATCCAACAGCGGTTGCGTCTGCTCATCCCAGGCAGTGCTGATCCCAGACATAAGCACGATGACCGTATGTCCGGAGTTAACGATTTCTTTCATGGTTTTCCGACCCGAGTACCTCATTTGAGTTTCACCGCCTCATTCGCTCCGCCTTTTGCCTGTTCGTGAAGCGTCATAAGCAGTTCGATAATCGGATCATCCATTGCTAATGTTTTAATGATTTCTATGTCTTTAGTGGTTCGGTCTGCGAGTTCAAGAACAGACTCTTGCGCGAGCAACTGTTTTTGAGCATTGGTAACAATACGCAATGTCGGGCGTAACCGATCCTGGGGATTGACGTTGACGACAACACCAATCTCCCCACTATTGAGCACGACAACACAGCCCGATGGATAGATGCCGAGCGCCTGAATGAATTTTTCCACCAGCTGCGCATCGAATATCGCTTTTCCTGAGGTATACAGGTATTTCAATGCCGCAACCGGCGTCAGGGTTTCTGTGTAAAAGCGCTCCCGCGTTAGCGCTTCGTAAACGGAAGCAATCGTTACCATGCGCACCAATAAGCCGATTTCCTTGTCTTGCAATTTCTGCGGATAACCCTTGCCATCCATGCGTTCATGATGGGAATGAACGATTTTTAATACATTCACAGGGATTTCCTGAGTTTTAGCCAATATGGCGAGACCATACTCGGTATGCTTTTCCATGATCGTGCGCTCGGCAGGCGTCAGGGGCTGTTTTTTTAACAGGATTCTGCTGGGGATTTGTATCATCCCGATGTCATGCAATAACGCTCCCAAACCCAGCTCATACATTTTGTCTTTCGGAATACCTATATGTTTACCGAAAGCCAACGCCAGAATACAAACATTGACGGATTTACGCGCCAAGGTGTCGTTTTTGTCTTTGGACTGGATCAGTCCGATCATGGTCTGGCTGTCTTTTACGATATTGACGATCAGCTCCTGCACGACGCCCCTTACCTTGGGATTATCGACACAGCGACCGAGCCGTACATCATTTAATACTTCGCTTAATATCGTCTGGCTTTCTTCGTAGTTTTTTCGATATACATTATCTTCATGGATTTGTTTGGAACTATCGAGATCAACAAATGTATCGTCATTGTGTTGCTCGATTATTGCAGGACTAACATCTTCGCCTTTTTCGGTATCGATATAAACGAATTCGCAGTATTCCTGTAAAGTGCTTATTTGCTTGTCGGAGGTAATCAGGAATTTTTTGCGAAAGAAAGGTATATCGATCCATTTTCGATCGGTGCCGCAAATGAACATGCCTTTGCGCAATTGTGTTACATCAATTTTTTTAGTCATTTTTCAATGTTTAGAAACTTGGCCTTTGTTGCGGTTATTGTTTATACGATGACCGGATAGTTTTGAATGAATTTGCCGTCATGATAAAACTTCATTAGATCAATATCGTAATCATGTGGGCAGAGTATTTTTTTTATTTCATAAGGGATGCCATTAATATCGGAAACATCCGATGCCAAATCGAGTATCCGTTCGTTCGCTGTTTTTTTATTTTCATCAAGAATTAAAAGAATCTTGGGTTTAAGACGATCGCTTTTATTTTGTTCTGCCACTATGCCGATTTCGCCGTTACTCAATTCAACTAAATTGCCTTGCGGGTAAAAACCGATACAGTTGATAAATTGAATAACGAAGTGGGCTTCAAACTCGGTATTCATGCCTTTAACCAGAATATCCAGCGCCTTAAGATGCGACTTGCCTTGTTGGTAAACCCGGTCGCTGGTAATGGCATCGTAAGCATCGACAACAGCGACTATCTTGGCAAAACTTGACAGTTCGCCTTTATCAACACCTCTTGGGTAACCGGTACCTGCCGGATTTTCGTGATGACCATAGGCAACATCAACAGCATCCTGATCGATGTTGTGGGCAGCCATTAAAATATCGCGACCGAATTCAGGATGCTTGCGCATAATCTCCAGTTCATCGCCTTCCAATTTCCCCGGCTTATTCAGTATTTCAAGAGGAATTTTCGTCTTGCCAATGTCATGCAACAGAGCACACAAGCCAATGTTATTAAGCTCTTCACTGGAAAACTCCAGTTCGCGTCCTAACAGGATCGCTAAAATGCACACATTCAAGCTATGTTGTGCCGTATATTCGTCCTTATGTTTAAGTTGCGTCAGCAATAACATGGCATCCGAATTTTCCAACACTTTATCAACACACTGGGCAGCGGCTTCTTTAATCGTTTTGACACTTAACTGATTGCCAAAGCGAATGTCATCCATGACGGTTTTGATTAAATTGCCGGCATGCTGATAAGTACGCGCCGATTGCTCAAACGAACTAGCAAAGCTGAGTTGTTTCTGGGGAGCTTCATTTTCAGTCGGCATGGCGTCATCAAATTCATTTTGCCGGTTGGCATCAATGAAGACATAATCGCAAACCGCTTGAATCGCTTGAATATCTGCTTGAGTTTTAATATCAAATCGGTCGAATAAAAAAGGCGATTCTTTCTCAAGTATTTCCAGTCGGCAGACGCGCATACCTATGCGTAGCTTATAGACATGAATCCTGATGATTCCCTTTTCTTTATTTGGCATATTAATCTCCTCTCCTGCTTTATTATTTTTTTGTAAACCCGAATAATGTTAAAAAATACAGCTCCTTAAATCGAAACGTAAGTTTGACTTGCTGTTTAAATATTTGACGCCACGCATAGGTGTAGAGATGGTTCCTCTCCTACCTTCCCTACAAACCGAATGTGCAGTTCGCAGGGGGGGCCGGGGCAGGGCATGGTGAAAAGGAACCATCACTATTCCTATCGACGCATCGCTTATCAACGAGGCAAAAAACCTGTGGAGAGATGGCACCAGTCAAATATTGTTACAGTGAATTTGGAGGCCAAATATTACAAAAACCGGCTGATGACAAGACATCAGGCAATTGGAAAGCAGAAGGGGCTAATCAAAAATCCGTTGCCATATTGCGCGTGCGTGAACGGGGCATTGGTGTTGCTGAGCTGACGCTCATTGACTTCATGAGGAAATTGCTTTGCCTTAACGCGATGACATAGGAATTTGTCACCATGCGGGATTTATAATCCGGCAGAGAATCAACGATCAATGGAAATTTAGCGCTGAATATTGATGAATATGGGGGAAAATCTTGCGTTGTATCCAGGATAAAACGGCGAATACCGATACTTCGCCAATATAACCAAGCCACACCAAATATGCACCATCCCATTGGTACCGAGTACATCCTTGTGCCGACAATGAAAGTCGAGCAAGCCTCGTCAACTTAAAAACGAGGTGCGTAATTTAACAGGTATTTCCCGGGTAAGCAAATACTTGCAGGGAGTCCCCCCCATTTCTATATTCCGACAATCCCTGCCGGGATGACGCCCCATCGTATATTTGCAATGAAGCTGCGGAATGTCGAATCTAGGCATCATACTGATCGACTGGCAATGTAATCGTGAAAGTTGAGCCAACGTCGACGGTACTGTTCACTTCAATAGTGCCGTGATGTTTAGCAATAATGCCCCAAGTAATCGAAAGGCCAAGACCGGTGCCTTGTCCCACCGGTTTTGTTGTAAAGAAAGGATCGAAAATCCGCTTGATATTTTCCGGTGGGATACCGGCACCGGTGTCAGCAATCAAAACCTGGATCGCCGTATTATCGCTTGGGCATACGCGCGTAGTAATGGTAATTTCCCCTTTTTCTTCAATGGCGTGCCCTGCATTAACCAGCAAATTCATAAAAACCTGGTTGAGTTGCGAAGCAATGCAACGGATTTTGGGCAAATCATCGCTATAGTTCTTGATCACTACGCATTTATATTTAAGTTCGTTCCAAACAATATTCAGTGTTGATTCCAGTCCTTTTTGCAGGTCGGCTGATTGCCAATCCGGTTCTCCAACTCGAGAAAAATTCTTCAAGTCCTCTACGATTTTTCTCATCCGTGTAATGCCGTCTTTTGACTCTGTTATCAGCTCGAAAATATCGGACTTCAAATATTCGAAGTTCTTTTCTGCTTGCAACGCGATAACATGAGCGAGATCGTCATGATGGAGGCCAGTCTGGCAAGCGGCGGTTATCTCTAAAATATCCTTAACATAGCTTTCAAAAGTTCCCAGATTGGAATAAACGAAGGCAATGGGATTGTTCAATTCGTGGGCAACGCCGGCAGCCAATTGACCAATCGTAGCCATCTTCTCCGATTGCAATAACTGGCTTTTAGCTTCGGCCAATTGAAGGAGTTTTTCTTCGTATTGCTTGCGGTCAGTAATATCCCGTACTGTGCCCAGAAGCACAAGTTTTCCATCCAACTCCATAGAACTTAATACCACCTCGGCCGGAAAATCTTTACCGTTATCGATACGCCGATGCAGCCATTCGAAGCTATGGCTTCCCTGTTCCAAGGCCTTGGCTATTACCTCTTTAGAGCAATCCGATGAATTTCTGCCGCATGGCTGCTGAGGAGGGGAAAAGTCACTGGGTTGCTTTGTATAAAATCCCTCTTTGGTTGCGCAGCCGAATATGGCTAAGGTCGCGTCATTGCAGTCAAAAAAACCGCGTTCGTCCCAAAGCATGACTGCTTCGCTTGTGGATACATAGAGTGTGCGAAACTTTATTTCGGATCTTGCAAGTGCGGATTCCGCTATTTTACGCTGGCTAATATCTCGCAATGCAGCGGAAATCAGTAATCCCTTGGAGGTATTGATAGGGCTAAAGCTAACCTCGACAGGAATTTCCCGGCCCTCTTTAGTTTTAACCCTTAGCTCTTGTTGCTTGCCCACCGGCCTGGCCTGGGCATTACCTATATAATTTTCACGCAATTTAGCAAATATATGATGCGATTCATCGGTCAATAAAATATCGATGGGTTCGCCCAATAGCTCGTTTTTACTGTATCCAAGTAAGTCTTCAGCTTGATGATTAACGATGCCGATCAAGCCGTAGCTATTTAAAATCACCATGGGGTCCGGCGTCGATTCAAGTAACGCACGAAATTGTGTCTCACTCTCCCGTAGCTCGGTCTCGTCTGCTATACGCTGGCTAATGTCACTGAACAAAGCGAAAGAATAGATTCTTTCTCCGCTATCGTCGGTGATTGAATTGCTATCAATCAAACAAGGCAATAGGCTCCCATCGGGACGATTCAGCCTTGCTTCCATTCGATAATTGGCCTGCATCACGCAGCTGTTATCCGTACTGATTAAACCCCTGTAAAACCTGCCTACCAGTGACTGTTTGTCCGTGCCCATCAAGACCAGCATGGCTTGGTTACATTCCGTGATAATGCCGTCTCGATCCATCATCACAAAACCTTGGCTGGTTGAGGCAAGAATGGCATTGATCCGGGTACGGGCATGAGCGATTTTCATACCCAGGTAGGTAAACATTAAACCACTGAAGATCAGCAAGACGGCGATACAAATAACAGCGATTGCAAGAATGTTAGGGCTTGTTGCCGCAATGACGCGAGCATCGCCATTAGCCTGAGCATGAACAAAGTACGCCGCTTCCATAGCGATATAATGCATGCTGGATATTGCCCCTCCCAGCACGATGCCTCCGATCAACGAAGAAACAGAAGGACTTGTAATCCCCGGCAATCCGGACAGAAAAGTCTTGATCGACAACGCGGCAACCGATAAACAAACAGCGGCGGCAAGAGACAAAATGAACAGGTTCAGGTTATAGCGCAAGATCCCGTCCAAGCGGATTGCAGCCATGCCGGAGTAATGCATCAGACCGATGCCTGAGGCCATAACGATACCGCTCAGCAGTAATTTGTTTAAGGTGACCTTTTTGCTGGTAACAATATTTAACGCCACGGCTGCTGCAAAAATGCCGGGCAATACGGATAAACCGGTAATCCATGGATCATAAGTGACTTCGCAATCAAGCTGAAAAGCCAGCATGCCGATGAAATGCATGGCCCATACGCCCCCGCCAAGAATCAATGCACCGATTGATAACCAGAGATAACGTTGATCGCCACGCGCCAGTCGATCGACCATCTCAAGCGAACAGAAGGACGCAAAAATTGCGATGAGCACTGAAACAATCACCATCGGAATGTTATAACTCCTGTTGTAAGCAAGAGTCATATCGGTTAATGAATTTAGAAAAAATAGATCAAGCACTTCTACTCCTTTAACGGCGTTGACGAATAGATAGGATTGCACTTCGTGGTTGAGATCACGATATCTTTTGTTCCCGGCTTAGCCGTTTGTAGTTGCTCACATGCATTGCCATCTTTGTAGGATTTAAAAAAGCGGGAAACTCTCTCAGCCAGCCATCTCACATCCGATAATTATCGAGTGAATGTAAGCCTAATTGAATGAGGTTACAGTTCACATAAAACGCCATGCTCCATGCCATAGACGACATCGACCCAGCCCAATCCGGCCTCACGGTGAGTCACCATGACCACGGTTTTGTCCCTGGCAAAATCCGCCAGCGCGGTGAAGACATCCCGCTCCGTATCGCTGTCCAAGCCTTCGGTCGGCTCATCCAGAATCAATACCGGCGCATTTTTAAGATAAAGCCGCGCCAAGGCGATACGCCGCGCTTCGCCTCCCGATACTTTTACGCCGCTTTCGCCTACCCAGGTTTCAAGGCCTTCCGGCAGATAGCCGATAAAGTTTTCCAGTCCGGCGGCTTTAACGGCAGCGTTGAGTTCCGTTGCGGTGGCGTCCGGTTTGGCAAGCAACAGGTTTTCTTTGATAGTGGCGGCAAACAACTGGCTGCGCTGGGACAATACGCCGAAACAGCTCATCAATTCATCGGCATCGAATTGCCTGACATTTTGCCCGGCCAATAACACACTGCCCTGCTCTGGATCGTAATAACGCATTATCAGCTGCATCAAGGTGGTCTTGCCCGAACCGCTGGGGCCGACGATGGCGACTTTAGCGCCTTGCGGAATAGTCAGGCTGATATTGTTCAGCACCCTGCCCTGTTGGTCCGAATAGCGAAAACTCACGTCGGTTAACTGTAAGTCGTAACGGCCCGGCAATGCCAACGCCTGAGGTGGCTGGATGATTGTCGGCGACATTTGTGTAACCTGCCTGATACGCCGGGCGGCTTTTTGGGTTTTCGCCAGCATTTGCATGGCTTGCGGCAAGGGTGTCACCAACTCGAAAGCCGCAATCACGCAAAAAACGACCAAGGCTGAATCCGCTCCCGATAACAAGCCGTCTTTAAATGAAATCGCCGCAAGCGTCAGTGCTATTAATAAGGTTAACTGCGACAACAATAAGGTGAATGCCGATGAAATCGCCGACAGGCGGTTATTCTGACGCTGGATGTTAATCATCAAATCGGAAAACTGCCCGAGCTTATCGCTAAACCGCCCGTAGGCCCGGTTGGCGATTAAATCCGCCAAACCTTGAATCATATCGAGTTGCCGAATCCTGAAATTTGCCGCCAATACCACGATTTCTTCCGCACCGGCATGTCCCAGACGGTTAAAAATCCACGGCACCCACACCGCGGCGATCATCAACATAAGACCGGTAGCCAAGCTGATGACCGGCGCATAAAAAGCCAAAAAGACGGTAACTCCGATTACGCCAATCGCCGCCACAACAGCAGGAGCCAGCAATCGCAAATACAGCGCGTCCAACGCGTCAATGTCCGCCGTCATGCGTGACAGTAAATCGCCGCTGCGTAGTGCCGACAAACGCCCCGGAACCAACGGAATAAGCTGCCGGAAAAACCAACTGCGTATGCCCGCCAATACCCGAAAAGTCGCTTCATGGGTCACTACCCGCTCGCCGTAACGGCCCAACGTGCGGCTGATCGCCAAAGCGCGTATTTGCGCGGCGGGCAGCATAAAATTGAAGACCAGCGTATTGCCGTCAACAGCGACCAATCCGGCTATCGCCGAAGCGCTGATAAACCAGCCTGACAATGTCAGTAACGCGATAGAGGCGAATGCGGTCAGCAATGACAGGAGAATTCCACCCGCTAACCAGGCGCTATGGGGTTTGAATAATTTCAGGAAAAACCATAAATCTTTCATGACGCCAGCCGTCCTTGCTGCAATTCTACCCGTCTGCTCATTCGCTGAATCACGTCCGGGTCATGGCTGGCGATGATCAGGGTTTTATCGGCAAACAATCGATCGATCACATCCAACAACAGCGTTTTGTTGGCGGCATCGAGATTGGCGGTCGGTTCATCCAGCAGGATAATGCCGGCATTTTTTAAAAACGCCCTGGTCAGCGCGATTCTTTGCACCTGTCCGCCTGACAGGCCATAGCCCCGCTCGCCAATCGGGGTCAGCAAACCTTCCGGCAATTGTGCGCTGAATTCGGTTACTCCGGCCGCCTGCGCCGCATCAATAATACTTTGTTCCGCCGCATCCGGGTCGGCCAGCGCGATATTGTCTTTGATAGTGCCGTGAAAGATATAGGCGTTTTGTCCCACCCAAGCAATGGCTTTCGCGGCGCATTCGCGGTTAACCTTTTGTCCATTGAGCAACACTTGGCCTTCGGTTGGGGCCTCAAAGTCTAACAACAGGTTTAAAAGCGTCGTTTTCCCGGCGCCCGATTCACCAACCAAGGCGATTTTTTCACCGGTAGCAATGTGCAGATTGATGCCGGTTAAAACCTGCCGCTTGCCGTAAGATTTACTGACATTGTTAAATTCGATGAGATTCGCGAGTTCCCAAGCTCCAGCTTGGGAACTCGGTGAGGGAAGCTCCAGATTCCCGTCTCGCGAAGCTGCGACTTGCATGGATGCAGGAGGTAGAGCAACGCAGGAGCGGTCCTCTGGGTTCCCAAGCTGGAGCTTGGGAACCCGCGTTCCCGCATCGGCGTTTTGCTCCAGTATCGTCAGGATAGCGTCAGTCGCACCCAATGCCGCAGCCCGGTCATGATAATTGATCGCCAATTGTCTGAGCGGCATAAAAAACTCGGGGGCCAGCAGCAGCACGAACAGCGCTTCACTTAAACTGATATGCTCGGCCGGGCCGAAATGAGCCAATCCCAATAAGCCCAGACCGACATACACGGCCACCAAGGCAACCGCAATCGCGCTAAAAAACTCCAGGACTGCCGACGACAAGAACGCAATGCGCAATACCGCCATGGTTTTTTCCCGAAAACCGTCGGCAATCTTGTTGATGTTGGCTAACTCCTGGGTAGCCTGTCCGAACAACTTGAGTGTCGCCAGTCCTTGCAAGCGATCGAGAAAATAGCCGCTCATTCTCGACATCGCCAAAAACTGGCTGCGATTGGCGGAGGCGGCCCCCATGCCGACTAAGGCCATAAAAACCGGCACCAGCGGCCCGGTCACTAAAAAGATCAAGCCGACCACCCAGTTAACCGGCATGACCGCAATAATCATGATGATCGGTAATACACCGACGATCATTTGTTGCGGCAGATAACGCGAAAAATAATTTTCCAGTGCATCGACCTGTTCCAAGGTAACCGCCGCCAACTCACCGCTTTGCCGTTGTTTGATCGCGGCAGGTCCCAGCGTTAAAAACTTGTTGAGCAACTGCTGTCTTACCGATGCCCTGACTTGCGCTCCGGCCTCGAATCCCGCTGTCTGATGCCAATAAACGCACACGCTACGCAATATGAAAACGGCTGCCAGCACCATGAATGGCGCAATCATCGACGCCCACGGCAGCTTGTCGATAATGACGGCTTGCAGGATATAAGCCAGCGCTGCCGATTGTACAATCACCCCCAAGCCGTTGGTAATGCCTGCAATAGTGGCAAAGAGAATGGGCTTGCGAACGGCCTTGCTTTGCTGTTTTAACCAGACGGCACAGGTTTTCTCTCGGGCTTTGTTTTTATCGAAATAGGCTTGATTGTCTGTTTCTGTTAATCGCACTGATTTTTTTCGCCACTTGTTGTATGGATGAACCAGCATAACACACCGACTGTGCATCGTTCCCACGGTCCAGCGTCCCATTCCACTAAACCGCAACCTTAAAAAATCATTATGGGAAGAAGTCGTTACACGATAATCAGACCCGATAAGCCGCACTTTATGATCTCTGGGTGAAGGCGATGCTGGAGCGCTCATCATTACAGACATCTTGCGCGGGTTCCCAAATCTCCTGCCTGGGAACCCGTGCAAAGGACTTTTAAGGAGATGGAGTGCAGGCTTCGCCTGCAAGCGCAAGCAAAGCTTGCACTCCCGTTTAACAATGAACATAGGCTTGTGCAGAAGCGGTGACGGCTCAGTCATCCTTACCGAATGACGAGTTCTTATATATAAAGATGAACACTGGAGCGTGGGCACGATAAACCGTGCAGTCAAAATCGACGAAATTGTTCAGCTTTAATTTATTAAGCGCGTTATATAATGCCGATATCGCCTCTAAAGCATTTAAGAGCGCTTGAACCGGCTTCACTAGAAGTCTCATACAAATCAACCCAAGGATATTTCGATGAAAAAGAAATTATTGACGATAGCTATAAGCTCAATCCTGTTGACGGCTTGTGTCACTGACCCTTATACCGGGCAATCCAGTCTCGGTAAGGCGGCCATGGGCGGCGGTCTGGGTGCTGCGGTCGGCGCAGGCGCGGGAACGCTGTTTGGCGGCAACGATCTTAAAAATGCCGGATTGGGCGCTTTAGCCGGTGGTGTCGTTGGTGCGGCAGTGGGCGCATATATGGATCACCAACAAGAAGAAATGCAGCAGTCGTTGCAAGGTACCGGTATCGAAGTGCAAAGAACAGCGGAAAATACCCTTAACCTGACCATGCCGAGCAGCGTTACTTTTGCGTTCGATTCGGCCACTTTAACGCCGCAAGCCCAAGGCGCTCTTGATTCGGTAGCGAAGGTATTGAATCAATATCCCGATTCTACAATCAATGTCACCGGGCATACCGATGATGTCGGCTCGGATAGTTATAACCAAGTATTATCCGAACGGCGCGCGGCCAGCGTTTCGAGTTATTTGGCTCAACATGGCGTAACTCCTTCCCGTCTCACCCAGCAAGGCATGGGCGAGAAAATGCCGAAAGTGCCTAATGTGAACGAGGCGAATCGCGGACAGAATCGCCGGGTGGAATTGGCTATTGTCGCCAATAAAAATGCGGGAGCTGCACAACAACAACAACAACAACAACAACAACAAGGTTACCCACAACAGCAAGGCTATCCTCAACATCAGGGTTATCCGCAGCAACAAGGTTATCCGCAACAGCAGCAGGGCTATCCGCAGCAGCAGGGCTATCCGCAGCAACAGGGTTACCCTCAGCAGCAAACCTATCCGCAACAACAATATAATTATCCTCAATAACCGTCATGAGCTTAAATCGCCCCGTTGTGCTTTCATTTTCCGGTCATGACCCCAGCGGAGGCGCCGGGGTTCAGGCCGATATTGAGGCCTTGGTCAGCCATCGCTGCCATGCCGCCAGCGTCATCACCGCCTTAACCGAACAGGACACCCGGAATGTAAAAAAACTCATTCCGCAAAGCCCGGAAAATATTATCAGTCAGGCCAACACCTTGCTGGACGACCTGCCGGTCAAGGCGTTTAAAATCGGCTTAATCGGCCATCATGAAACCGCAGCCGCCATTCATGCGATATTAAAACAGCACCCGCACATTCCGGTAATCTTGGATCCGGTACTGGCGGCGGGCGGCGGCGCTGAATTGTCAAACGATCGGCTCATAGCAACCGTCATCGACTTGCTGCTGCCCTGCACTACCGTGTTAACGCCGAACAGCGAAGAAGCGCGAAAACTGGCCGGATTGGAAGACCTTAACGACTGCGGTTTGGCATTGCTGGAGAAAGGCTGCGACTATGTGCTGATTACCGGCAGCCATGAAGATACGCCTTCGGTCAGCAATCAGCTGTTCCATGACCGGCGCAGTTGGGAAACCTACACCTGGGACAGATTGCCGTTCAGCTATCACGGCTCCGGCTGCACGCTGGCTTCCAGTATTGCTGCTTTGATGGCGCACGGCCTGGAGCCCTTACAAGCGGTCATCGAAGCCCAGGAATACACCTGGAATTCATTAAATGACGCTTACCAACCGGGCAAAGGCCAGCATATTCCCAATCGATTTTTCTGGATGGATGAAGAGTGATTAAATTCCCTGCAAGCGGGCTGTACGCGATTACCCAGACCGAGAACAAATCCGGCGACACCATTATTAACGAAGTTGCAGCGGCCATTAAAGGCGGCGCGGTCATCGTGCAATACCGGGACAAAAACCCGGCTGACGCACCCTTTCTTGCCCGAGAGCTGGTTAAAATCTGCCATCAGCATGGCGTGCCGTTGCTGATCAATGACGACATCGAACTTGCGGCTCTGGTCGGCGCTGATGGTGTCCACTTAGGCCGTGAAGACGGGGCTGTCACCCAGGCAAGAAAACAGTTGGGCAGCGACGCCATTATCGGCGTTTCCTGTTATAACTTTGTCGAACAGGCCATCGCCGCCCAAGCGCAGGGAGCGACTTATGCGGCGTTCGGGCGTTTTTTCCCGTCCTCGTCAAAACCGCTGGCAGCGCCTGC
>Ga0208397_100456_pt1 | contig 14545 bp, 10 predicted proteins | sample LakWasMe76_LOW10_2_FD_183904 | JGI IMG/M metagenome (GOLD analysis project Ga0208397, IMG submission 183904) | Freshwater sediment methanotrophic microbial communities from Lake Washington under simulated oxygen tension - Sediment Metagenome... | ecosystem: Environmental > Aquatic > Freshwater >...
AAAGTCAAGAAAATTGTAGGCGTTAAAAATATCGTTGGGGTTCCATGTGGTGGTAAGGCCCCAGTTAATGCGTTGCCGGCCAACACGCAGGTTCCATGAAGGTCTGCGGTAATCAACATACAGGCGTTCAATATTTGTATGCAATACGAGCGATGGGTTTTGGATCCACGCTTTTTGCAGGTCAAATTTTTCATTGTCGTTTCTAAGCAACGATGCAAGGCCGGGTGTAAGCTTCACTTCTTCTCCCCAATACAACCTGTTACGCAGTTCGGCTGCGGCCACGAAAGTTTCTGATGGGTTCCATTTTATGTTTAACCGGTTATGGATCAGGTTGCCCGACACATTTTGCCCGAACGTTTTATCAAAACTGAGTGTCTGCAAACTTTTGATGTACCCGCTGATGAGCAGTTTTTTGGGCACTGCTGTACTGTCCTGCGCATAACTGCAGAAAACATACAACAACATACCTAAAAGACACAAACAGTTTTTCATGGTTACACAGTTGCTTCTTCATGTTCGGTTGAAACAGCAGCCGTATCTTTTACTATCCGGCCATCAACCAATGTAATTACTCTTCTTGCCCGGTCTATCACCCGCTGGTCGTGAGTAGAAAAAAGAAACGTGATGTTTTCATCCTTATTTAGTTTGGCCATAATATCCAGGAGATTGGAAGCAGATTTTGAATCGAGGTTGGCTGTTGGCTCATCTGCCAGCACAAATTGCGGCTTGGATGCAAGGGCTCTTGCAACCGCTACCCTTTGCTGCTGACCACCTGAAAGTTTTGCAGGGCGTTCGTTCAGCTTTTCTTCCATATCTATCTGCTTAAATAAAGTTTGCACTCTTTGTTCACGTTCATCTTTATTCATTTTCTGTAGTTGCATAATAAACTCTACATTTTCTTTCGCGGTTAATACAGGTATCAGATTGAACGACTGAAATACAAAGCCAATATTTTTCAGTCTGAAGTCGATGAGCTCATTGGCTGAGAGTTTGGTAATATCCATGCCGTTTATAATGATAGATCCTTCATCGGGTTTATCCAATCCGCCTATCAGGTTCAGCAAAGTTGTTTTGCCTGAACCTGATGGGCCAACAAGGGCTGTAAACTCGCCCCGTTCCAGGTGCAGGTGTACATTGTTAACCGCATATACCGGAATAGTTTTGGGGTTATACACCTTACTGATATTGTGTGCATCTATTACTGTTTTCATAACCCTGATTTAAGAGGTTAGTTTTTTTGTGCTGTGTTACCTATTTTGGTTTCAATAAGAGAAGAACAAAGAAAAAGAGGAAAAAAAGAACTTTCAGAGGCGCTTCTTTTCTTCTGTTTTTCTTTTATTGAAATATTATTTAAATCATCTTATCTTTTTAAAGCTTCCACAGGTTGCAATCGCAAGGCTTTTACAGCAGGAAATATGCAGGATATAATAGCGGTGCCCGCTACAATAAGCATTACACCTGCTAATTTCTCGAAAGGAAATTCAGGATAAATCGTTAAGCCAAAGCCGAAGCTGCTCATCATTTCGCGACCGGAACCTGAAAAATCTAGGCCATGCTTATTAAAATATCCTGTTATTAACCATGCCATCAATACGCCAAGCGGTGTGCCCGCCAGTGTTAAAAAGAAAGTTTCGAGTAATACCAGGAAAAATATTTTGATGCGGTTAGTGCCCAACGCCACCATCATACCAATTTCTCTTGTTCTCTCTAATATGGCCATCAGCATGGTATTGATGATACCGAACGACAAAGCCAACATGATAATGACCATGAGGATATATGAATACTGCTCAGTGGTTTTTTCGAGCAGATCTGTTTCAGGAGAGATCTCACGCCAGTTTTCAACTTTACAGCCGGGAAATTTTGTTCTTAATTGCACCTGAACGGGTTTGATAGCTGCATCATTATGCAATAACACAACAATTTCCTGGAAGTTGCTGCCAGTGGTTAGTAACTCATTCATGTCGTTCATGGTAATGTATACGTTCCTTTCGTCCAGCGGGGCATTATCGCTTTGATAAATGGCGATCACTTTAAAAGCGCCTGATACAATATTGCCGGATGTATCGGTAAAAGTGAGTACCAGTCGGGAGCCCGTTTTCAGTTTCATTTTATTGGCCAATTTCTTCCCGACCATCACTTCATTTTTCTTTGCTGTATCAAACAGCTTACCCTCGATCACCTTATTCTTCAGTTGCGATGCCGCATACTCAATCTCAGGAATAACACCATTGATCTGCACACCCGAGCTTCCTGTTGTGGTGGCAAGCATGCCATTGGTAATGCTTCTTGACGCTACCAGTTTTACCTCAGGTATTGCTGCGATTGCTTTTACAATAGCATTGCCATTAATGACGATGAATTTGGGATCATAATCTTTTTTAAACACGGTATCGTGCAGTTGCAGGTGACCGATCTCTGCATCAATTACCGTACGCACACGGCTTTTCATCATTCCCTTATACAATGCGAGTACGGCAATACCGGCAAATAGTCCGATGGCTATCGACAATATGATGACGATGCTCCGCATTTTATTGCGCCATATATTTCGCCATGCCATTCTGAATATCATACGCAGCGTTTAATGTTTCATTGCAGTAACAGGGTTTAACCGTATCACCTTATAAATAGGGTATAACGATAACAGTAATCCGATCAGCAGCACAATAATGCCCTGGCTGATAAAAATGGATGAATCAGTAGAGGTTGGAAAAATAGCTTCAAAACCAAAGCGTTCAAATGCCTCGGCTGATTCCTTACCCATTTTCACAGGATGTATGGACAAATAATATACCACCGGGATGCCGGCTATCACCCCGATAATACAACCCATCAAAACAGTCAGTACCGATTCGTAAAGCAATAGCAGGCTCAGTTTGGCTTTCTTCATTCCTATCGCAACAAGCATTCCCAGTTCAAATTTCCGTTCTACCATCATCATCAGCAGTGTGCCAAAAATGCCAAAACAGATGAGCAGGTATAATATGGCCCGGATATATTTGGTGCTGTTGGTATCCGTTTCGATATGTTGTTTGATGTCGGGAATAATTTCTTCCCATGTCATCACTTCATATGCCGGCCCTAATGCGCTACGAACCAATGCTGCTGTTGGTTGCAGGTTTTTTGTGTCCTGCAACGAAAGCACATAACTGGTGATCATTCCGTAGGCATTAAAAAAATCCTGCGCAAGGGTAAGTGGCATAAATACAGCTATATCATTTAACTCAGGTGTACCAAATTTTACAATGCCCTTTATACGGTACTTGCCTGCCGCAGTGGCGCCATGATAGCCCTGCCCTATCAATACCATGGTATCGTTAACAGTAAGTTTTAAACGCTCGGCAAGGCCTTGCGAAACCAGTAAGGCTGTATCAGTTTTAGTAAGGTAGGTACCGAGTACCAGTTTGTTTTGCAGCAGCATGATCCTGTCTTCTTTCTGCGGATCTATGCCGGTAACAAGACAGCCTTTTGTTACATCCTGCGCAGATGCCAGTGCAAAAGACTCGAGTCTCGGCGAAAAACTATTGACATTTTTACTTTGCAGAATTTTCTGTCCTGTTTCAGCCGAGTCGGCAAAACTGTTTTCCAGTATCTGTTCATCCCAGTATCCCTGCTTGTGAACCTGCACATAACCGGTATGAAAACTTACCACGTTTTTGATCAGGTTATCAAAAACACCATTCTGCAGGCTTTGGGCTAAGATTGATAAGAGTGTGGCAAAAAAAATGGCCGTCATCGTAATGATCGTGCGGTTTCTGTTCCGCCAGAGGTTTTTCCAGGCCAGTTTAATTAACCACATGGTATTGTTCTGTATTAAAAATTCCTTGCGCAACTTTGTGTCCTTGCGTCTTCGCGGTTAGGATAGGCTTTACCGCGAAGACGCGAAGGCACAAAGGATCGCGAGGAGGGGGATGTTGGGTTATATTAATTTAAAAAAGAACTAACTGATTTTCTTCATCCTTTCTGCTGTAAAAAATCCATCATCTATTGGTTTGTCGTATGTAAGCTGTTTATAGATCATTTCCGTTTTTTGATTTTTTTTATCAACCGGGATCATTTCAAAGCGGGTAGGTATAAGCCTTCCATCCATCATCCGCACATCTGTTCCGTTCATGATATTAACCAATTTACCATCATCATCATAAAAGCGACTGTGCAGTTCCAGAAAATCTTTTTTATCAATACACACTACTACTTTACTCCATACCACGGCTGTTTCCGACCGGGGAATCATCCGTATGATATAACAGGGCCTTTTATCAATAATGGTATCGCCTATAAAAGTATGATCGTAGTCTTCGGTAATGGATGACTCTTTTACCAGGTCATCATTAGTAAAATCTGTACCCATCCAGCTTTGGTTCATCATAGAGGGAGGAAGTTTGATGGTTCTTTCCAAAGCGGGCATCCAGTTCCAGACCTCTTTTTTTCGTTTTAAGAAGGCAATGCCTTTGTCTCTTGCGGGTGATTGGATAAGGATGAGCGACAGGCTATTGCCCTTCATCCATACTTTACATTGCATTTCTCTTGACCAGGTGGGGCGTACTGTTCTGATAATTATTTCGCCCTGCATGGTGGTGCCGCGCATTTTATCATCTGCCTTCTTAACAATATCTTTTGCCTCCTGCGAGAAAATGCAGGAACTGGTTAACAACAAGATTATGGTAACAGAAAATTTCATGCTCACTGATTAAGTACAACGAAATAATCGATACCCTCCTCTCTCCCTTCAACATTCAATATTCAACATAGGTTAGGTAGAATAAACTCAAATCTTTACCCGATAGCATTTACGCTATTTACTTTTTTGTCTTGATACAAAAAAGTAACAAAAAAAATCAAGGCTGCTGAAAAAAAGCTGAAATTTACTGCATTCCGCTAAAATGAACGAAGTCTAAAGCCAGACTTTAAAGCAGCAATTGGGCAAATTTGTCCTTCAACATTTAACTAAAGCCAAGCATCGTTCATTTCTTAACGCTTCATTCCGTAAATTTCTTAACGCTTTTTTTCAGAGGCCAGCGTGAAAATCATCAAGAGCAATGGTTTGCTCTCATTCTACCTAACCTATATTCAACATTCAATATTCATCATTCGATATTCACTGGCTCTTCCCTTCTTTTGCCTGCTTCTTTAATTCATCCGCTTTTTGCCGTTCTAATTTTTTGAAATATCCCCTGAATAAAAAGTTATGTTTCAATGCTTCCATATTCTGGTTAAAGCCATCGGTACCTTTTTCTATATTACTGAGGCTTTTATTTAATTTCTGAACAATGGATGAATCTTTGAGAATAGCATTGGCAGGACCTTTGCCGGCGTTAACATCCTGTTTGATACCTGCTACCACTATATTTATTTCGTTAGACAGCGAATCAACACTATCGCCAACAGATTTTATTTTAATGATGGCTTCGTTCAGGTTTTTAGCAAAGGAAGTGTCCTTCAAAATAGCGCCTACTGAGCCTTTCCCGTTTTTAACATCCATTACAATATCGTTCAGGTTATTCACCATCTTACCTGCATTAGCGGTAGCAGTACGGATATTGCCAACTGATGTTCTGAAATTTGCCGGTATCGACTTATCATTCAGCAATTCCCAAAGTGCCTTGCTTGTATTGATCTTTTGTACAGTTATTTTTAAATTGGCAGCTATAACGGCCACATCATTATTGGTTTGACTGAGTGTTTGCAGCATTTCATCTGTATCTACCGATCTTCTCGCCAAAAGAATATCGCCTTCTTCTGCAAACGGGGCCATGCGACGGCGCGGAAGAATGTTTACTACTTTATTTCCCACCAGTCCTTCGGTACCAATAGACACAACTGCATTTTTACGAATGATGGTCATCATTCTTTTTTCTACGGTCAGGGTAACCTCAATAGTGGTATCATTCATGATCCTGATCTCTTTTACCGTACCTGCCTGTATACCGGCGTATCGCACATTGTTACCCACCACAAGACCCTGGGCATTTTCGAATCTTGCCTTGAGCATATAGGTATCACCAAACAGGCTCATGTTCCTTCCAATCATGTATAATATGACCACCAGGAACACCAGCCCGGCCAATACGAATAGTCCCAGCTTAACATTATTAATAGTCTTCTTTTCCATATAATTAGTTATTCATCGTGTAGTACAATTAAACACATAATTCAAATCCTATCTCTCTCTTGTTCTTCCTATGTCCCTATGTGTTTCAAAAAAATCTGCAATAACGGATAGTCACATTTTAAAAACGCATTAACACAAATTGGTTCCCATCGCTCAATATTTTATTTATTCAAAAAACTGTTTCACTTTCGGGTCCATACTTTTCTCCAGTTCCTGGTAGGTATTGTTGGCATAACATTTCCCATCATACAGTATTACCACCCTGTCGCTGGCCATATGCACACAATTCATATCGTGCGAAATGATCAGTGAGGTGGTACTATATTTTTGCTGTATCATCTTCATCAGCCTGATAATTTCTTTACTGGTTATTGAGTCGAGCCCCGTTGTGGGTTCATCATACAAAATAATATCCGGTTTTAAAATCAGTGTTCGTGCAAGGGCTATCCGTTTACGCATACCACCCGATAATTCAACCGGCATCATATCAATGGTATGTGCGAGGCCCACGTCTTCCAGCGCATCCAGCACCATTTCATTTACCTCTTTCTGCGAAACCTGGATCCAGTGGCGGCGAAGGGGAAACTCAAGGTTTTCCCTTACAGTCATTGAATCGTAGAGCGCATTACTCTGGAACAGAAAGCCCACCCTTGCTCTTATCCTATCCAGATCTTCTTCACTCATGCCTGTAATGTCTTCACCAAACAGTTCAATATTTCCTTTATCGGGGTCCAGCAGTCCTATCACACATTTGATCAGTACTGATTTTCCTGATCCTGATTTTCCCAATACCACCACGCTTTCGCCTTTCTTCAGTTCAAGATCAAAATCGTCCAGCACATGATTGGTGCCGAATGATTTGTACAGGTGACGGATCACCATAACCGGGCCATCAGGCGCCGAAGTTTCGATATTGTTATCCTTTGTTTCTTCTGACATTTTGCTGCAATTAATTAAGTCCCAGCAAATCGGTGATCTGCACTGCCAGCAGGTCTATCACAAAAATCATAATAGATGAAAGCACCACGGCTGAATTAGCAGACCTGCCTACACCTTCTGTGCCTTTTTTGCTGTTATATCCTTTGTAACATCCAATAATTCCAACGGCAAAACCAAAAAAGAAACTCTTCACAAATGCCGGCAACACATCACTGAAAGAAAGACTGTTTACGATCTGTGTCCAGAATAAATAAGAACTGGTGGTGCTGCGGATATTCATACCCAGATAAGAACCATACAATGAAACAGCATCTCCAAGTACCACCAAGATCGGCAGCATAAAAATGCAGGCAAATACCCTTGTAACCACCAGGTATTTAAAAGGATTGGTTCCGCTCACTTCCATGGCATCTATCTGTTCTGTTACTTTCATTGATCCAAGCTCGGCGCCAATACTGCTGCCTATTTTACCGGCAAAGATCAAAGCGGTGATCACAGGACCAATTTCCCGGATGATGGCAATACCCACAATGGCGGGTAATTGCGACTCCACGCCATAATCAACCATACTGGGGCGTAACTGCATGGTAATTACCAGGCCCATAATAAAAGCCGTAAGACCAATGAGTGGCAGCGATTTATAGCCTATCACAAAACACTGCCTGAAAAATTCGGTGATCTCGTATCGCGGCCGGAAGGATTGGTGAAAAAAACGCCAGGCAAACCGGGACATGTCACCAACTTCATTTAAAAACAATTTCGTGTTTGGCGTAAGTAGCATGGCTATTTTTTACAACTGAGACTTTAGAAGTACTGCAATAATTTTACTGCCCGTATCTGCACAAACCGATGTTCCTACTGAGAACTTACAATATAAATATAAGCAAAACATCAGCAGTTTGAGCAGCCAATTCTTTACTTCAAAGTTCATGATTTTTCCATGCCGCTATTATGAATACAATCAGCTTCTTTACTGACTATCATCAGTTTATATTCAGAAAAATGAGTGCTAGGAAATTGTATCGCCCTGCATTTTTTTAGCTCTTCACCATCCAAAAACATTAACCGCTCCCTGGCGGCTTTGCGTGAATAATTTGCTCGCAAAGGCGCCAAGGCGCGGGTTGAGGGGGGTGATAAATAATATTGAGCTTAGTTTACCCGGTGCATGGTAACGATCAATGAAGGAACAGCGGGCCTTGTAGGGCTGGCTCTTGCAGCTAATGCGGTAAGAGAAACTGTATTAAAGGTTGAACTCCACATTATTTCAACATAATCTCCACCATTCAATGCAAAAAAATCATTCCATGCAGCTACTTCCAATGCGGTGTTATTAATCAGATTAAAGTCGGTTGCTGAATTGGGAACATCAACACCATTTATTCTGAACCAAATCGTTACAATAGCAGTATTGTTAGCAGTATTATCCACCTGTGCTGAAAATTGCAAATTGTATACGCCGGGATAATCAACCTTAATCTGCGAACTGTTTTGAACAGAAACCCCATGTCCGCCGATTTCCGTTGTATTTAGCGTCATAGTGTAAATAGTATTTGCCACCGCAGCAGTTTGCGAAACAGTAGAATAAAAAGATCCATAATAACCACGCACGGGATTATAGCCCAGCCCGGTGTTTATATCCGTTGAATCAAGAGCGCCGGTACTTAATACACCTGAGATATTATTTTTCACATATCCTGCTGTATTAAAACTGCTAAGGGTGGTGGTGCCACTTACGGTTAAACCTGTAAGTGTACCTACAGAAGTAATACTAGCCTGAGCTGGTGTGCTTAATGTACCAACAATGGTTGTTGCGCTTAAAGTGCCTGCTGTAACTGTTCCCGTAATATTGGCATTACCCGAAACGGTTAACCCTGAAAGGCTACCCAGGCTTGTAATACTAGGTTGGGCAACTGTGCTCAATGTACCGTTAATTGTTGTGGCACTTAATGTACCTGCGGTTGCAGTGCCAGTGATATTCGCATTACCTGTAACTGTTAGCCCAGTAAGGTTTGCCAGGCTGGTAATATTATTTTGCGCTGCCGCACTTAATGAACCATTGATTGTTGTAGCACTTAATGTGCCTATTGTGGCGGTGCCGGTAATATTGGCATCGCCAGAAACAGTTAATCCTGTGAGGTTTCCAAGACTTGTGATACTGGTCTGTGCAGGAGTACTCAATGTACCGTTAATGGTTGTAGCACTTAATGTGCCTGCGGTTGCTGTGCCAGTAACATTCAGAGAACCAAGCGTACCAACTGATGTAATATTAGTTTGCGATCCCGTACCCAATACACCATTAATGGTTGTGGCGCTCAATGTGCCTGCGGTTGCAGTACCTGTAATATTTGCATTACCTGTAACTGTTAACCCGGTAAGATTTGCCAGGCTGGTAATATTGTTTTGCGCTGCTGTACTTAATGAACCATTGATTGTTGTGGCACTCAACGTACCTACAGTTGCTGTACCACTAACATTAAGAGAGCCAAGTGTACCTACTGATGTGATATTTGTTTGCGATGCTGTTCCTAATGTACCGTTAATGGTTGTAGCACTCAATGTGCCTGCTGTTGCCGTGCCGCTAACATTCAAAGAGCCAAGCGTACCAACTGAGGTGATATTGGTTTGTGCTGCCGTACCCAGTGTACCATTGATTGTTGTGGCACTCAAAGTACCTGCGGTTACTGTTCCTGTAATGTTTGCATCTCCGGTAACGGTTAATCCGGTAAGGTTTCCTAAACTGGTAATATTATTTTGAGCAGCAGCGCTCAACGAACCATTGATTGTTGTAGCACTTAATGTACCTACCGTTGCAGTGCCACTTACATTCAATGATCCAAGTGTGCCAACTGCCGTGATATTGGTTTGTGCTGCCGTACCCAGTGTACCATTGATTGTTGTGGCACTCAAAGTACCTGCGGTTACTGTTCCACTTACGTTCAATGATCCAAGTGTACCAACTGAGGTGATATTGGGCTGTGCTGCAGTACCCAGTGTACCATTAACTGTTGTGGCGCTTAACGTGCCTGCGGTAAGTGTACCTGTAACATTTACATCTCCCGCAACAGTTAAACCGGTAAGGCTTCCCAGGCTGGTAATATTTGGTTGCGCGGCAGCAGTAACTGTTTCTGCTGTGGTTGCTGTACCGGCAGTTCCTGAAAGTGTCCCAATAAAAACGGCGGCAGTAATATTACCTGCGGAGAAATTACCGGAAGCATCTCTTTTTACAATTGCATTGGCTGTATTAGCACTGGTAGCGGCATTTGCCAATGCAGTAGCTGAAGCGATATTAGCAGCAGTGGCACCGCCAACAGTGGCTACTGTGGGCACACTGGCCGTTCCTGAAAGATCGCCCGCCAATTGTAATAACCCTTTTACACTGGCTGTGGCATTGGGTGTTGCATTGGTAACAGCCGTTGACACAAATGCAGTGGTAGCCAGTTTTGTTGTATTATCTCCTGCAGTAGCCGTAACTCCCGTAGCACCCGAAGGAAGCGACAAAGTACCGGTAATAGTGGGCGATGAAATAGCAGGTGTGGTAAGTGTTTTATTGGTAAGTGTTTCAGTACCTCCCAGGGTAGCAAGCGTTCCGGTAACAGGTAGTGTAAGATTGGTTGTAGCGGTTGCTGTTAAAGTAGTGGTGTACGCACCAATGGTAACAAGGTTCCCGCCCAGTGTAATTGTTTTACCTGTATTGGCCACACCGGTACCTCCATTCTCTCCCGTAACAGGTACCGCAAGACCACCTGATGTGGCCACCCAACTAAGGGTAGTTCCATCCGTTTGCAAAAATTTACCTGCATTACCTGTTTGAGCAGGCAGTAACGCAGTAATTGCTTCGGCTGCTGTTGTGGCTCCTGTTCCTCCATTGCCAATAGCAACTGTGCCTGTTACATTAGCGGCTGTACCGGTGGTATTTTGATTAAGGACTGGAATATCTGAAGCAGCCAACGCCCTGAATGTTGGTGCAGCAGCGCTGCCTGAAGCAGGACCCGCAAAAACAAGATTAGCATTCTGGCCTGCAAGGGTTACAGAAAATGTACCCATGGTTGTTATGGGCGACCCTGTTACTGTAAACATATCCGGTAATGCCAAAGCCACACTGGTTACGCTACCTAACCCTGTTCCGGTGGCACTGATAACACCATTGGCATCTATATTAATATTGCTGCCGGTTTTAACTCCACCCAAGGTTGAGGCAGAGGCAACAGGCAAAGTATATGCAGCCGGTTTATTGGTTAAGTCGTTATAGTTACCGCTGAATAATGCGGGCCTGTTGGTGAGGCTGGTATAATTACCATCAAATAATGCGGGTTTGTTTAAAAGATCATTATAACTGCCACTTGTTGCCACTGCTGTCAGAACAGGTTTATTTAAGATCTGTGCCACACCAGTAGTAGCATTCCAGTCGCTGTTCACCTGCGCGGCCGGAATTGTACCCGCAATAGAATCTGTATATGTTTTTACAGCCTTCACACTCGGATACTTGGTATCAGAAGCGGCATCCGTTGTTATGTTAATGCTTTTATTTGCATTATTCTCTTTTGTACTCAATACTGTACTAACAGCATTGCTGACAGGTTTATTCAGATCACTTGTATTATCAACGTTATCCAGTCCCAGGTCTGATTTCGTAAGGAATATGATACCTGTTCTTCCATTCACTGATTGAACTGCTGCAGCCGGTGACAACAATTCCTTCCAGTTAGCAAGCACCGATCCGGGAATTCTTGAAAGAATAAAACTTCTGCTGATATCTGTACGGATAGCCACACTTCCAATGGGCACAGTAGCGAGTGAAAGCATGGCAGCTTCACTGTTCACTATTTCTACGGAGGCGATAGATGCTGGTGGCAATTGTGCAGATGGCACTTTACCTGTTACATCCAAACCTGCAACACCATTAGGTGCCCCTAATAAAACCGCATCCAGCTTTTTGTCGAGGGCATTCTTTGTTGCGGTACTTACCGGTTTATCTGCATCTCTTGTATTATCAATTTTATCAACCTGTAAAATCGATTTAAGGTCGATGAGATTATTAACGCCTGTACCACCCTGCGCCAAACCGAGAACACCTGCCACATTTTTGGCATCCACACCATAAGCATAGTGTGCAAATGGCACAAAGTTCACCTTCTGGCTGCCCATTGAAACAAAATCGATTCCGCCGTTAGGGTCGATCTCTACCTCCAGATATTTATTTCCTGTACTCCAGTTAATATTTGTATAAGAACCCGTAACAATGGTAGAAGGTGGTGTAGGATCTCCCAAAACCACCACAAATAATCCAACCGCATTGGTAACAACTGATTTAACCTCGCTGTATTCAAAAACACCCGTAGCAGAGCCCTCCCGCACAGTTAAGCGCACAGTGATCTTTCTATTGGAAATGATCATACCAGAAGCGTTTCTTGCAACGCCCTGGAAATTAACTCCATTCACCAACTGCGCATCAACAGATTGTACCAGGCAGAAAATAATTCCTAGAAAAGAAAGGATTCTTTTCATTGTACTATAGTTTAATTATTTTATAAGTTGCTGTTTTCATTGGATGACCACCGTTCAAATAAGTTACAAAAACAAAATATAGACCTGACGGATACGTAGCAATATTTAACTGCTTCTGGTAACCAATTCCCTCATACATTTCTTCAATCTTTTGAAGCACCTTCCCATATTCGTTTGTAAGCACAATCTGTATCCGGCCAGCTTCGATAACAGTAGACCTTATCGCAATTATTGAATTCGTAGGATTTGGACCGGCAAATATTTTATTGGAATCGGCACTTCCAATTGGATTAAACGGGGTAACCGCATCAACCTTCGACTGTAAAAAACCCGTAGTAACTATGAAGCCTGAATTGGAGTTGAGTGTTTGTATTGAAAGCATTTCTCCAAAACTCCAGTCTATTAAAAGATTCCCTTGCGTATAATAGCCGCCGCCTGCATTAATTACCTGTGGCTCTTTATATTGCGCCTGCGTCTGTAAACACAATAATATCAGTGTTAGAAAAGAAACAACCCGAAATCTGCTTATATGCAATTTACTAAATAACATAACACCTATTTCAACCAGCTTATTAAATATTCCTGTCTGCACTTTTCTGTTGCTTGTAGTATCCCGTTTTATCAAAACCCATAAGACCTATAACCTGCACTGGCTACGGTTTTTGCTGGCATTTACCGCTATGTAAAATTTGTATTTTTTTAATGCGTGTACGATGATACTGATTACCCGTTCAGGTGATAATCATCAGTATTTCACAGTGTAAAAAAAAGATTGGAACTATTTAGGGGAAGATGGCTGCAAAACCGGCTCATTTTTGAGTTTTTTAATCAAAAACTGCTTTTTCTCCAGTTTATCTTTCTGCCATACTTTCCGTATGCGCTCAAGCTGGGTATGGTTATTACGTGGCAACGTGTTGAGCCACTGAGGTTTAATGAGGGATATAGCAATACATTGGTCCTGAAACTGTCCCAATTCATCAAGCAGGCCGGCAAAATATTGGTCATCCTTTCCTTTCCATATACCATGCGCCAGCATACCCTGCCCATGTTCTCCGTATATTTCAAAATTGTAAAACAGGTCTTTCAGGTTTTTACGGATGGTGTGGATATTGGTATCGGTAAAATGCCTTTCTTTTATTATTTCATCAATAGCATCCCGCTTTTTATGTACAAAATCCCGGAATTTGTTTTCAGGGAATAGATGCGGCATTGCGGCATCTGTTTTCTTTTTGCTTTTATCAACAGGATTGGCTGATAATATTTCAACTAATCCGGGTTTTAATTTGCTTATTTCTTTTTGAAGTAAACTCAGGTATGCTTTGGGTTTGATAACATCGTGCCGGGTGGCTTTCCTGATCCTTTGTTGCTGCAACTGCCTGTCGCGGATGTCTCCCGAAACACGGTAAGCCGCTTTCAGGTTTTTGGAAATGGCTACTCCTTTTTTCTTTCCATCTGCTTCAGCTATCATCCGCAAAAATGCCCTTAGTCTTTTATACGATACCCGGAACTGGTGAATGGTTTCAACATCATACCCGGGCAATATATTCTTACCGTATTTTTTTACTTTACGGTACTGCTGGTGGGTGATATGATTTAGTTTATCCCTTTTCATTGGGCGTATATGAAAGATACTGTCTCTGCAAGATTAATAAGAATAAATACAAAGATGATCACAAATAGCAATCACCCTGCTTACTTTTTTGTCTTGATACAAAAAAGTAACAAAAAAAAATCAAGGCTGCTGAAAAAAGCTAAAATTTACTGCATTACGCTACAAAGAACGAAGTCTAAAACCAAGCTATAGAACAGTAGTTTATCAAATATGCCCATCAGCTATTTACCAAAGCCAAGCATCGTTCTTTGCTTAACGCTTCATTCCGTAAATTTCTTAACGCTTTTTTTCAGAGGCCAATTAAATCGTTACTGGGATCAATCATAGTAAGCAATTCACTTCTTCCTACAATGAATGATCTTTCTCGTACCTAC
>Ga0208397_100459_pt1 | contig 14482 bp, 8 predicted proteins | sample LakWasMe76_LOW10_2_FD_183904 | JGI IMG/M metagenome (GOLD analysis project Ga0208397, IMG submission 183904) | Freshwater sediment methanotrophic microbial communities from Lake Washington under simulated oxygen tension - Sediment Metagenome... | ecosystem: Environmental > Aquatic > Freshwater >...
ACAAAGGCTTAAGGCATGAGGCGCTTAAGGTCATAGAAAATCCCGCGCCCTTTATCGTCCTGTCCGGCATGACCGGATCGGGGAAAACCCGCTTAATCCATCAGCTCCGGCACTTTGTCGATCTTGAAGCGCTTGCCAATCATCGCGGCAGCGCTTTCGGAGCCTATCTTGGCAGAAGCCAGCCCCAGCAAGCCACGTTTGAAAACAAGTTGGCGCAATCCTTATATCAAGTTGCCGATAACTTTGTGCTGGAGGATGAAAGCCCCAATATAGGCCGATGCCATGTGCCTGACCTGTTTTATGCCCGGATGGTCCCAGCGCCGATGGTGATGATCGAAACACCGGCCAGGGTTCGGGCATTGGAAATCTTTAAGGAATATATCCAAGCGCCTTTTGCAGGCGGTATGGCGTTACACGAGCTGGAAACCGGCTTTGCCAAAAATGTCGAACGGATTCGAAACAAGCTGGGCGGCCTGGAGTGCGATAACATTAAGACTATGCTGAGCCAATCATTCCAATTCGATGCGCTGAATGAGGCTTACGCAGACGCTTATCTCGACTGGATTGAGCGCCTGCTGACGCATTATTACGACAAACTCTATATCCATTCGCTGTCTTTAAAATCACGGAAGACCTTGTTTCAAGGCACTTGGCAGGACTGTCTGGATTTTTTAGTCGATTCTCAAAAAAGAACTTCCCATCAAGAGATCGATCTGTAAGAAAAAATAGGGTCCACGAAAATCACGAAAGACACGAAAAAAACAGCCGAAAGAATCTTACTGCAAGATTTTCAGTAACTACTCAGCAGTTAGAGAAATAGAACGCGGATGACGCTGATTATTATGATTGAATAAGATTTTTTGAATTATCCCGAAGAAAATCAGTTAACTGGTGTTTTTAGGATTATCTGTGTTCATCATAATGATCCGCGTCGCCTAGAGGCGCCTACTTTTGGCATCTGAGTTCCATTGGATTTAATGACTAAGTAGTTATGATTTTTCGTGCTTTTCGTGTCTTTCGTGGACAATGCTTTTTGATAGATTCATTATCGTAAATCCTTTGTATTATGAATAAAAATTCAACCCCGATAGTTTCAGACTTGGTTTTGCTCGGCGGCGGACATGCCAACATCCAGGTCTTGAAAATGCTGGCCATGAATCCGATTGGCGGGCTCAGGATCACCCTGATATCCGACCAAACACATTCGCCGTACTCCGGCATGATACCCGGCTACTTGGCGGGCTATTATTCCTATGAAGAATGCCATTTCGATTTAAGACGTATCTGCGAGGAACTCGGCCAGCGTTTTATCAAGGCCAAAATCATCGGCATCGATCCGCAACGAAAAAAAATCCGGCTGGAGAACAGAGTGGAAGTCGGTTACGACTGCGCGTCCATTAACGTGGGCATAGCCCCTAAAAGCATAGAAAATTCATCAGAAGAGGCGGCTTTAAAGCTTATCCCGCTTAAGCCTATTTCCAGGTTTATCGCGCACTGGGAGCGGTTGATCGCCGATTTGAAAGCTTACAAAGGCAGCAAATCGCTACAGATCGCTGTTGTCGGCGCCGGCGCATCCGGCGTTGAAATCTTGATTATCCTGAAAATGTTAATCGACCAACATAACTGGAATGCCGAGGTGAGCCTTATCCACCGGCATGAATTCCTGGTCTCGGCGAAAGACCATTCGGCGCAAAGAAGGCTGTCAAAAACGCTCAAAGAACTGGACATAAAAGTCTTTAAAAACACCCAGGCGCTTAAGGAACAGGAAAACGGCTTAGTGCTTAAAGACGAACAAGGACTTACCCAGACTAAAGATTTTTATCGAGTGCTGACGGCTACGCAAGCTTCTGCGCCGCAGTGGTTTAAAGACTCGGGACTGCCGGTAAGCCCGGACGGTTTTGTAAAGGTCAATGGAAACCTGCTGGTTGAAAACGAACACGACCTGTTTGCGGCCGGAGATTGCATACACTTTTCGCCGTCCCCGTTGAAAAAAGCGGGCGTTTATGCGGTCCGGCAAGGCAGGGTGCTTGAGCACAATATCCGCGCTTTTTTCACCGGAAAATCCGCGTTAAAAACCTTTCATCCCAAGAAAAACGTGCTGTCTTTAATCACCATAGGCGAGCGCAAAGCTTTGGTTCATCAGGATAGCGCTTCGATCCTCAGATGGATGTGGCCTTCATTGTTGTGGACCGTTAAGGACGGCATCGACAGGCGTTTTATGAAGCGCTTCCAGGCCAAGACTTTCAGCGTAAAGCCCCGGCATTTCGATAAAACCATGCCGATACCCAAGACCACGCTGGTCCCCGGAGATTGGGAAAGCAATACCTGCGGCGGCTGCGGCAGCAAGCTTGGAGCTTCCACGCTAACGGTCAGCCTGAACAAGCTGGACATCCCCACCGACGACGCAGTGTTGCTGGGCGTCAAGGATGGCGAAGACTGCGCGTTGACCCGGCTTTCCGAGCATAGCCTGTGCCTGCAAAGCATCGATCAATTCCGCTCGTTCATTTCAGACCCTTACTTGCTGGGGCAAATCGCCACCCAGCATGCCTTAAGCGACATCTACGCGATGGGCGGCGTTGCCAAGACCGCGCAAGTCGGCCTGATGCTCGGCCCTGCAAACAAGAAGATTCAGCAGGAAGATATTTTCCAAGTGATGTCGGGCGTGCTGGATATTCTGACCCAAAGCGCCGTTTCTCTGGTCGGCGGCCATACCGGCGAAGGCGCTGAGCTTGCCATATCGCTTGCCGTCCAGGGCGAAGTCGCGCCGGAACAGCTTTTAAGAAAACAGCTCACTCAACCCGGAAACCGGCTGATACTGACCAAACCCATCGGCACCGGCGTTATCTTCGCCGCCAATATGCTGGCCCAGGCCAACGGCAAACTGGTGGATCAGGCGCTTTCAAGCATGCTTGAATCCAACAAAACAGCGATGGAAATCATCAAATCCTTTAGCGTTTCCGGTTGCACGGATATTACCGGCTTCGGTCTGCTGGGCCACGCGTTTGAGATGATGGGGAAAAATACCGGTCAGGCTTTGGGCGTTAAAATCGATTACAAGGCAATCCCCTTGTTCGACGGTGTTGGAGAGTTATTTGCCAAAGGCTATTACGCTTCTATTGCCGAGGAAAATTATCGGTCTTTAAGTGCAGTATTGGATACCGATATAAACAATCAAAAGTTCCCGGTGCTGTTCGATCCTCAAACCAGTGGCGGGCTGTTGTTTTCAGTTCCGTCCGATCAGACGGAAGCGTGTTTAAAAGCCCTGCATCAAAATGGAGTAGCCAAGGCCTGTGTTATAGGCGAAGTGATTGATCAGCGGAAAATAGTCGTGATATAGCGATGACGTTTTAATCCGACCCATCAGCGCCCGTTACATGCACCAGAAAGAGGTAGAACATTATGAAAAAGAAATTTCCAAAACTTAAAACCGATAAAGCCGCCGAGACTTTCGTAGACGAGGTCGATTTAACTCGATATGACTTGTCAGGCATGAAGCCTGTTAGTTTCGAGTTTCAGCCAAAGGATAAGAGCATAACCATGCGCCTGCCTGAAACGCTTTTTGAAGCTATCAAAGAAGAAGCCGAGCGTTTCAAGGCGTACCCTATCAACGGTTTATCCGTCAGACGCTTGAAAACGCCCTGCACCTTGGGAAATAGCACTTACCCTTGATGAATCCTGACGGGCAATAACTTTTCGTTGCCCGTCATTTTGATGTTTGTATGTGAATGTCGGCATAAACAGCTTGCCTCCCCGGAGTTAAGTGGTCATGCAAAAGTTTGTAGGGCGGTTTCGCGTAGCAAACCGCCAATCAACGCACAACGCCAATTATACAGCCATCTGAAGTTGCGGCGGATTGCCTAGCGGCGAATCCACCCTACAAATGATTCGCCTTACAGCTTTTGTAATCTTCACGCTTCATTCCTGGTTTGCAGCCAGATCTTAGCCTTTGCGGATAAACGGTAGCGTTGCGTCGGACGGTGAGAAAAGCCCAATGCATTCATCAGCTCTGAACCGCTCAGTTCGCTGTTGCCAATGGCCTCAAGCAGCATTTTTACTTGGTCGGTAACTTGATCGCTTACTTGATCGGTATCACCCGCCTCGCGCATAGCATCCCGCAGGGCTTGCAACATGAACTCGACAAACGGCGCGGCATCGGCGAAGGGGTAAATAAATCCAGTCATGTACGTTGCGCATACCGCATAGTGATCGTTTAGCACGGCAAACCGGATATTTGAGATCATGATATGATACGTTAGGCTTTAAGGTACGCGCTGCGTACCCTACCGGGCTTACGTGACTTTTAATTTTTAGGGAATAAACATGTCAAAAACATGCATCATTTGTAGAGGTACAGCAGAGTCTGGCGAGCACGTTTTTCCTGCTTCATTAGGCGGGCGCCGGATTAACAAAAAAATATACTGCACCACTCACGACAACGGATATTCCAGCTTAGTTGCGGCTCTCGCGAACCAGCTTGACCTGTTCAATTCGCTGCTAGGAGTCCGTCCTGACCATGGAAACAAAGTCAAAAGCATTCTGGCGAAAGACGAGCAGTCTGGTCAAATGGTGGAGCTATCCGTCAAAGGCAGTATCTTCACAGAGCCTCGCCTTATCTCGCAAAAGCCTATTGCGAACGGGACGAGAATTGAAATGGCTTTCCCCGATCACGAAGCTCTTAAGACGTGGATAGATGAGCAGAAAGCAAATGGCATCGACATTGATGTACTAGAAAAGGGAGCGAAGCAAACCTATTTTCTAGACACAGTCCATTTCACCCGGGGGTTTGGTGGGCCTTACGGACTGGGCGCAGTGGCCTATGTGGCACAAACATTTCTAGCCCAAGCCTTTCCAGAAATAGCTCGGTCGAGCGCGTTGGATGAGTTCAAAAGGTATACGCAGTCCAAAGCGGTCGAAGCCCAAGAAAAGAATGGACTGCCCTCTAGCTGGCAGGGTGATCCACCCGTGTGGTGGGATTTTGATCCACGGCTCTCCCAAGTTCCGAATGCATTTGAGTTCGGACATCGCGTAACCGTTGGCGTAGATTCATCTGATGGACTGATCTACGGACGCATATCCTTCTTCTCCACCCTTCATTTCTCCATGATATTTGGCATGGCTACCGACGTGGTAGACACGAAAACCATTACGATAGATATCGATCCGATGGCCAACCATCCGCCCAACGATATCCAAAAAAGCGAACAACCCACCGCAGTGTTTCGCGTATGCCGCCCCCTATCTCAAACAGCCGGGTTAGCAATCGCTATTACTAATGGTGATGGAGAAAAAATGATCTCCGATTTAATGCAGCGTTTGAGCGATTTTGATCTCAAACGAACCGCGGAAGATATGCATGAGGAACTGAAGAAAGTAGTGAATTTAACGCCGGAAGAGCGCCATGCATTATTCAGCAGCGTTCTAGAAAAGAGGAGTCAGCGGCTATGGAATATGGCTCGAAATTCCATTTCCATGTTCAAGGCCACGCTCCAAGGAGAAATGGCTCAACAGCTCTCACCAAAGTTGGATGCCCTTGTATCTTTTGACCCGACGTCTAGCAATGGTTTGTCGGCCATGGCGTCTCGGTCATTTGAGTTGGCGTTTAAAGCGATGCTGACACAGATGCTCAAAGACCACAATAACGGGAAACTTGATGTTCAGAGGCTTTCCGACTTGATGCGCGATGGTGCTGGCGTTGCGGTCATTTTTGAGGCAATTATCGCTCCATTCATTGATTCTCTCAGGCCCTGAAAATCCGGTGAACCCCGTAGGTTGAGTGAGCGCTTTTCGTTACCCGACATTCTGATGTATGCGAATATCGGACATAAACAACTTACCCAGCCGTTATTAAAAAACAAAAGTCTTGATTCCACGAGCCGGTATTGAAGTTTTAGCCTGTAATTCCTGGCTCTTTAAAACAAAGTCAATCGCCTGCTCGGTTCGATTCAATACCACCACGGCCACGCTCCCATCGCTATTCAAAAACGCGCTTGCTTCAAGGCTGTCCAGGGTTTTGGCGCAGGCCACCCGGCGCGCTCCCGGCCGGATGAAGCGGGAGAAATGCCCAATGTAGTAATAAGAGCTTTGATAGCGTATTTCTCCGACTTGGGTATCGGCAATAATGGGCGCGCTGCATAAATTGTTCACATGGTTGGGGCCGCCCGTTTCATCCAGCACCATGTTCCAGTCCACCCATGCCTCCGTCCAGCGGTTAAGATCGTTTATCATCGAGTGGGCATAACGCTCTCCGGTATCCCACGAACCGAGATGCGGCCCGCCTTCCTGGCAACCCTCGGTGAAAATCAGGTGTTTGTCGGGATAGGCGTCATGAGTCAGCTGCACGTTGTCGAAGTGATCCCCGCAATACCAGTGGAAACCGACGCCCCAGACATAGTGCGCTGCCTTTGGATCGTCCAGCACGGCTTTGGCCCGCTCAAACAGCCGGTCGCGATTGTGATCCCAGACAATCACTTTAACCTTGCCAAGTCCGGCATCATGGAGGGTTGGGCCAAGGTAATCCCTGACAAAATCCCGCTCTTCTTCGCCGGTATAAATACAGGAGTCCCAGGTTTGCGTGGCTTCCGGCTCGTTCTGCACCGTCAGCCCCCAAATCGGTATGCCCTCCTGCCCATATTCCTGAATGTAACGGACATAGTAATCCGCCCAGGCTTGGCGATATTCCGACTTAAGCTTGCCTCCGTTATTCATCATGCCGTTGGTTTTCATCCAGGCCGGAGGGCTCCAGGGCGAAGCGAACAGCTTCAATTTGCCGCCGGACAAATCAATCGCCTCGCGAATCATCGGAATCAGGGCTTGCCGGTCATGCTCGATGCTGAAATGTTTAAGTTCTACATCGCCGTCCACTTCCGTATAGGCATAATTTCCAAGCGAGAAGTCGCAGCTGTTGATGTGGGTTCGGCATAAGGTATAGGCATTGCCGGTGGTTGGGGAGAAATAGGCTTGCATAATTTCTTGCCGCAAGTCGGGCGGCATTTTGTCCAACGTTACCGCCGCCGCTTCTGTGAAAGCTCCTCCGAAGCCCTGAATTTCTTGAAACTTAACGGCCGTGTCTATGAACACGGAGGGATCGGAACAATTCGTGGCAAGTTCGAACGCTATCGGCGCCAGTTCCGACAGTCGATAGGCGGTGTCACGCGTGGTACAAAATTGCTTTACCAGCCGCTGTTTTGTCATTTTGTTAACTCCACTTGTTGAGTGTTACTGAAGACGATAATCGCCAGACCTAGCTATTGAGAATCATCTAATGGATTTTTTCTAAATTAGTCAGTGATCATTACGCTGGTTCCCAAGCTCCTGCTTGGTAAGTAACCCAGTTAACGAAGCTCCAGCTTCGCGAGACGGGAAGCTGGAGCTTCCCGCACTGAATTCCCAAGCAGGAGCTTGGGAACTAGCGCTCACTAAAATCCTTAACTTAATGGCAGTGACGCGCCGCATGGGAATGCATTGTTGGACGCGCTACGTTCCGTACACGCAAGGTACTGTTGACTGCATTCCCACGCAGCGCGTGGGAACGAGAATCGAAAACGCACCCTTAACAAAGCCTACCTCAACACCCCCGCAGGGCTGGAATAACTATCCAACACCTGCACATAATTGGCGCGTTCATAAGCACTGGGATCAATGGCATGTTGCTGGCTGACGCTGCCTTTTAGTTGATTGACCGACTCGTATTCATGCTCGGCCAGCCATTGTTCCATTTCAGCCAGGATTTCGCTTAAACGGCCTGTGCCGTGCTTTAGCAATACGCTGCAAAGATGCACCACGTCGGCTCCGGCCAACAGCGCTTTCAACACATCCGGCGTCTGGTGAAAGCCGCCGGTTACCGCAAGCGACAGCTTGGTCCGTCCATACAGCAACGCAGTCCAGCGTATGCGTAACAAGGCTTCCGCCGAGGATGACAGCTCCAGTTTCGGCACGACTTCCAAGGTTTCCAGGTCAATATCGGGCTGGTAAAAACGGTTGAACAACGCGATGCCATTGGCTCCGGCGGCCTCCAGGCGTTTGGCAAAATGAATCGGCGAACTGAACTGCGAAGAAAGCTTCATCACAATCGGCACACTGACTTGGCCTTTCAATTCCTGCAATATGTCCAGATAGCGTTGTTCGACCGCGTCGCCGCTTTCATCGCTATTGGCGGCCAGATGATAGATATTCAGCTCCAGCGCGTCAGCGCCCGCCTGCTGCAATTGCTTGCCGTACTCGACCCAGCCGCTTAAGGAAGTGCCATTCAAACTGGCAATAACCGGAATCGCCAGAGCGGACTTGAGTGTTTGCAAATGCTCCAGATACTGCTCCTGATAGGTTTGGATGTTATCCGGCATCGGATGAAACGAATCCGACTCATTATGGCCTATCGATTGGTTATAAAAAAACCGCTCCATTTGATGTTCCTCGGCTTCGATTTTTTCTTCGAACAGCGAATACATCACCAATGCCGATGCGCCTGCGTCTTCCAGTCTGCGCGCGCTGTCCGTATCCCTGCTCAACGGCGACGCCGACGGCACCAAGGGGTTAGCCAATTTCAAGCCTAGGTATTCAGTCGTTAAATCAACCATTGTCGGTCTCCTTGGCAGTTTCGCTTTTGAGTTGAGCTTTCACCGCTGAAACACTGGTCGATTCGTTCCAGGCCAGCTCAGACAGTTGTTTGTAATAATGGTAACGGTTTTTAACATCCTGCTGCGCCTGTTCCAGGAAGCGCTCTGCGTCTTCAGGATGGGTTTGCCACAACATGCTGAAACGGGTTTCGGTTTTGACGAAATCGCGGTAAGGAATGGACGGTTCCGCAGAATCCAGGTGCATCGGGTTCTTGCCCTGTTTGATTTTGCCGGGATCGAACCTGAACAACGGCCAATGCCCGCTTTTCACCGCCAGGTTTTGCTGCCGGTGATTGTTGGATAGATCCACGCCGTGTGCAATGCAAGGCGCGTAAGCGATGATAATGGACGGGCCGTCATGGGCTTCGGCTTCCAAAAACGCATTCAGGGTTTGGGTGTCTTTACCCGCATAAGCGACATGGGCAACATAAACATTGCTGTAATCCATCGCCAGCAACGCCAAGTCTTTTTTAGCCGTCGCCTTGCCGCCGGCGGAGAATTTTGCCACCGCGCCTAGCGGTGTCGCTTTGGAGGTTTGCCCGCCGGTATTCGAATAAACTTCGGTATCCAGAACCAGGATATTGACATTGCGCCCGCTGGCCAAGACATGATCGAGACCGCCAAAACCGATATCGTAAGCCCAGCCGTCGCCGCCGATAATCCAGACGCTTTTTTTGCATAGGTTATCCGCTAACTGGAGCAATGTTTGTGCGCCCTGCCCGGTCAAGGACGGCAAATGTTGTTTAAGTGCGGCAATCCGCTCGCGCTGCTCGTAAATCCCGGCTTCATCGGACTGGTCGGCGTTCAGTATCGCATCGACCAATTCGCCGCCTAACGGTTCGCGCAACGAGGCCAGCAACTCCTTGGCGTACTCGTTTTGCTTGTCGAGGGCGATCCGCATCCCCAGGCCGAATTCCGCATTGTCTTCGAATAATGAATTGCTCCACGCAGGCCCGCGACCTTCGGCGTTTTTGGTCCACGGCGTGGTCGGCAGATTGCCGCCGTAAATCGACGAACAGCCGGTGGCATTGGCAACCACCATCCGGTCGCCGAACAACTGCGACGCCAGTTTTATGTACGGCGTTTCTCCGCAACCGACGCACGCGCCGGAAAACTCGAACAACGGCTGCAATACCATCGAACCTTTGATGGTGTTGGTTTTCAAGAGCCTGCGATCGTATTCGGGGATAGACAGGAAGAAATCCCAATTGTCGCGCTCGGTTTCGCGCAGCGGCGATTGCGGCTGCATATTGATGGCTTTGCGGCTGGCGTTGGATTTATCCCGGATCGGGCAAATATCGACGCACAGCGTACAGCCGGTGCAATCTTCCGGCGCAACCTGATAGCTGATTTCCAACCCGACCGGGAAATCCTTGCCCAACATCGCGACATGTTTGAAGGTTGCGGGCGCATTGGCCACGACCTCGGTCGGGAAAATTTTGCTGCGAATGACCGAATGCGGACAAACCATTACGCATTTGCCGCATTGGGTACACAGATCGGTTTCCCAGACCGGGATTTCCAGCGCCAAATTGCGTTTTTCATAAGCAGCCGTGCCGGTTGGGAAGGTGCCGTCAACCGGCATCGCGCTGACCGGCAAAGCATCGCCTCTCCCGGCAATAATTTCACCCGTTACCCGTTTGATAAAATCGGGCGCGGCATCGCTGATCGTGGATTGAATGTCGAATTGGCTGCTGACCTGAGTTGGCAGTGGAACCGCATGCAAGCAGGCCAACGTTTCGTCGATGGCTTTGAAATTCAGTTCGACGATATGGCGACCTTTTTTGCCGTAGGTCTTTTCAACCGCATGCTTGATCGCGGTAATCGCCTGCTCTTGCGGTAATACGCCGGATATGGCGAAGAAGCAGGTCTGCATGATGGTGTTGATGCGTTTGCCCATGCCGCTTTTTTCGGCCACTTCATAGCCATCGATCACATAAAAGCGGATTTTTTTGGCTATCATTTGCCGCTGCATTTTAGCGGGTAACGATGCCCAAGCCTGCTCCGCCGACTCCGGCGAGTTCAGCAAAAACACCGCGTTTTCCGCCGCATTGGCGAGCATGTCGTAACGCTCCAGGAAAATCGTCTGATGGCAGCCGATAAAATTGGCGTCGTTTTCGGCAATCAGGTAAGTGGAGCGTATCGGCTTGGGGCCGAAGCGCAAATGCGAGACGGTAATCGCGCCGGATTTTTTCGAGTCGTAAACGAAATAGCCCTGGGCGTTCAAATCGGTCGCTTCGCCGATAATTTTAATGGTGTTTTTATTGGCGCTGACCGTGCCGTCGCTGCCCAAGCCGTAAAACATGGCCTGAAAAGTTTCGGCCTGTGCGTCGGTGCGATAACCTGCATCCCAATCCAAGCTGGTGTGCGTGACATCGTCGTGGATGCCGATGGTGAAATTATTTTTCGGTTGCGCCTGTTTCAATTCGTCGAAAATCGCCTTGATCATGCCGGGCGTGAATTCCTTGGAAGACAGGCCGTAACGGCCGCCAACCACTTTCGGCAGTACCGAAAACTTGGCCGCGCCGCCGATAAAATCCTGGGCCAGCGCGCCAAGTACATCCTTATACAGCGGTTCGCCATCCGCGCCCGGTTCTTTGGTGCGGTCCAGCACCGCGATTTTGCGACAGGTCGAAGGCAGCGCGGCTAACAGGCTGGCGGCATCGAAGGGCCGGTATAAACGCACTTTAAGCAGGCCGACCGATTCGTCCTGACGGTTAAGATAATCCAGCGTCTCCGCGACGGCCTCCGCGCCCGAGCCCATCATCACGATGACGCGCTCGGCGTCCGGCGAACCCAGATACTCAAACAAACGATAAGAGCGTCCGGTCAGCTTGGCAAACCTATCCATTGCATTCTGCACGATGCCCGGCATCGCCTGATAATAGGCATTGACCGATTCCCTGGCCTGGAAATACACATCGGGATTCTGGGCCGTGCCGCGCAGCACCGGGTTATCGGGCGATAAGGCCCGGCTTCGGTGCGCCACGACCCACTCTTCGTTAATCATGGCCCGCATCACATCGTCATCCAGCAGACTAATCTTGGCGATTTCGTGCGAGGTCCTGAATCCGTCGAAAAAATGCATCAGCGGAATGCGCCCTTCCAGCGCTGCGGCATGGGCGATCAGCGCAAAGTCCATGACTTCCTGCGGCGAATTGGAACACAGCATGCCGAAACCGGTCATCCGCGCCGACATCACATCGCTATGGTCGCCGAAAATCGACAAGCCCTGACAAGCCAGCGAACGGGCGGCGATATGAAACACCGTCGGCGTCAGCTCCCCGGCAATTTTGTACATATTGGGCAGCATCAGCAGCAAGCCCTGGGAGGCGGTAAACGTGGTCGCCATCGACCCGGCCTGCAACGCGCCGTGGATGGCCCCGGCGGCACCGGCCTCACTTTGCATTTCGGTCACTTGTGGCACCGTCCCCCATAAATTGACCTGTCCGCGAGACGACCATTCATCGGCCCATTCGCCCATATTCGACGACGGCGTTATGGGATAGATTGCGATGACTTCGTTAAGTTTATGGGCTACCGTAGCGGCGGCCTGATTTCCATCGATCGTAAGTGTTTGCTGACTTTGCATTAGAAACCCTCATGGAACAAAAAAGTGTAACCACCCTCTTTTATAATAGTTTTAAAGGCTTGGAAGTTACGCATTAACTGACAGTACAGAATATGGATATTGAAAACAACCATAACCAACCGTGATAAAAAACAAGCCGTCCGTTCGACGACAGAGTACCGCTTGCCGATGTATTTTTATTGAGCAAACGCCCATCCGTCAATTATTGTCGGTGAGCGGAAGTTATCACTATTTCATCCGGCAGCCTAAGTATGCCAGAGTTTTTCCGGGTTCTGTCGCAAATATTCAAAGGCCCAAAACCAAGTAAGGCGGTGCTTTTCTCAGTATGAGCGCCATCATGGCCTTTTGCCTCAGCATACTGGACATAAAAACCGGTGGAGGGAATAATCTCTTTCAAGTAACGAGAATCTTTGCAACCCTTTCACATTGAGATATAAGCCATGAATGATAAAGAACGTATTGCCCAACATGCCGCCAATCAAGTGGCGGACGGGATGCTGGTAGGGCTTGGCACCGGCTCGACTGCAAATTGTTTTATCGAGGAACTGGCGCAGCGTAGCCGCGAACAGGGGCTTAAAGTGACCACTGTCTCCAGCTCGATTGTGAGTGCGATTAAGGCGCAACAACTCGGCTTACCGGTGCTGGGTTTCGATCAGGTCAGTCATATTGATCTTTATGTCGATGGCGCCGATGAGGTGTCGCCGGAATTAACCTTGCTCAAAGGCCAAGGGGCTGACTTGGTACGCGAAAAACTATTGGCAACCGCCAGTAAGCAATTTTTAGTATTGGTTGAATCCAACAAGCTGGTCGAGCGCATCGGCCAGCATTTTGCGATCCCCATCGAAGTGATGCCTTTTGCCTGGCAACTGGTTAAAAAGCAGCTGGAAGCGATCGGCGGGCAAGGCGATTTACGCCAAAACGCCAATAAAAACGGTTATGCGATAAGCTCGCATGGCAGTTTAATATTGGATATGCGCTTTGCCGAGCATATCGATGCTAAAGCACTCAACGACATTTTAAACAGTATCCCCGGCATCGTTGAACATGGTATTTTTTACGCGCTGGCAACGACGGTTTTAATCGGCGTTAACGGTCAAGTACAAGAGCGGCAGGCTGCTAATCATTAACTGCACTGTCCACGAAAAACACGAAAGGCACGAAAAAATATCAGCCGTAGGTTTCTCGCCGACCGTGTCATATCCGACATTTATTATCATCCTTTCGATAGGTTCCGCCTGTTCAGAACGTTGCAAGTCAGACCTTCCAGGTTTTAAAAACCTGGAAGGTCTGACTATCGGCATGTTTCTCGCCTAACGTCAGGTCAGGAACGGTCGTAATGACGACAGCCCGCAGAGAGCTGTCTATAACGATGAGCACAAGAGCGTGGGATCGATGTGGTTTAAATATTTTCGTGCCTTTCGTGCTTTTCGTGGACTACGCTTTTTTATCACCTGTATGCGTAACATCAGTTTTATAACTCAATCTGATTGACTGTTGCATTCAGAGAGAATTCCTCATTCGGCCCATTTATCCATGTACGTCAAATACAGCACTTTATTCCTGATAACATTAAAGTTTTCCCAGCCATTTTTCGTGCTTTTCGTGGATAATAACTTTCTTGGATTTGCTCTACGGCCCGATCAATCACCACCGAGTAAATTACCCAAACCGCCCAGAATTGAACCTTCATCTTGCTGCCTGCCTCCGCCTTGCGGCGCTGCTGAAAACATTCGGCCTGCCAATCGGGAAAACGGCAGGCTTTGCAGCCAAACCGTGCCGGGGCCGGTCAATTTGGCAAAAAACAAGCCTTCGCCGCCAAACAACATGGTTTTAATGCCGCTTGCCTGTTGAATATCAAAATCAACGCTGCCGGTCATTGCCGCCAAACAGCCGGTATCGACATGCAGCGTTTCACCGGCGCTAAGTTCTATTTTTTGCAGGCAGCCTCCGGCATGGACAAATACCCAGCCATCGCCTTCCAGCTTTTGCATGATGAAACCTTCGCCGCCAAACAGCCCGGTTAAAATACGCCGTTGAAAATGAATACCGATTTGCACACCTTTGGCGGCCGCCAAAAAACTGTCTTTTTGGCAAATCAGTTTTCTATCGTAGTCTTTCAAATTTAAGGCCAGAATGGTGCCGGGAAAAGGCGCGGCGAACGCCACTTTGCCTTTACGCTGCGCGGTTTGCGTAAACACGGTAATAAACAGGCTTTCGTTAGTCAGCAAGCGTTTACCCGCGCCCAGTAATAATCCCATAATACCGGCTTGTTGCGATG
>Ga0208397_100489_pt1 | contig 13968 bp, 5 predicted proteins | sample LakWasMe76_LOW10_2_FD_183904 | JGI IMG/M metagenome (GOLD analysis project Ga0208397, IMG submission 183904) | Freshwater sediment methanotrophic microbial communities from Lake Washington under simulated oxygen tension - Sediment Metagenome... | ecosystem: Environmental > Aquatic > Freshwater >...
TCCGGCGCGCGTGACGTGCGCGTCCAGACCTTGCTCGCCGACGGTCCACTGGCGCGTGTGTATATGATCGCGAACGCCGCCAATATGGCGCTTGATCTCGATACCTGCATCCAACAGCCACTTCTCGCCGTGCTGGAAGGTTGGCACAACAGCTTCGACAGTCTGGCCGATGCAAGTGAAGACGGTGAAGTACGTCAATCCCTGCGCAAGCTGCGCGCAGGACTGAGCACCGATTACATCACCGCCGTGTCGCCGCACGTTGCCTATCGAGATCTATGCATGCTGATTGGCAATCCGCAGCCCTCACGCGTAAAAGTGCGGATAGAAGTCAGCTCGGGTGATGCCGTGACGATCCGACTGCATTCAATCAACAGCGTGCCGCCACTCTCATCGATTCTCCCTGCCTTGCAGAATGCCGGCGTCTCCATCCTGCGCGAACGCACGCACTCGATCCCCGCGCTCGATGGTTCGCGCTACTTTGTCTCCTGCCTGTCCGTTGATGCGCAAAGCGCCGTTAAACTGGCGCAGCCGCAAGTCGCACAGGCGGCACAGGAATTATTCGAATCGCTATTCAATGACGAAGCCGAAGACGGTCGCATGAACGCGCTGGTGGTGGAAGCCGGCCTGCGCATGAAAGAGGTCCAACTGGTGCGCGCCTACGCGAGCTACTGGCGCCAGGCCGGTTGCCGATTCAGCTTGCGCTACATCGCAGAACGCCTGAAGACACAACCGGCGCATGTGCGCACGCTGGTGGAAAGCTTCATTGCGCGCTTCGATCCTTCGCTCTCTGCCGAGCAGCGTGCGTTCGGCACCGCTGCGTTGTCCACTTTCAAGCAGCGCCTGACCGACGTCAATCACGCTGATACCGAAAACATCCTGCGCAGCATTGCCGATTTAATGCTGGCAACCCTGCGTACTTCATATTTCCAGAGCGCGCAGACGGGCGATATCATCCTGCTCAAGTTCGACAGCAGCCAGCTCGCGTTGCTGCCGCAGCCGCGTCCCTATCGCGAAATTTTTGTCTTTGCTCGTCGCTTCGAAGGCGTGCACTTGCGCGGTGGCCCGGTTGCACGCGGTGGCTTGCGTTGGTCCGACCGCATGGAAGACTACCGTACCGAAGTGCTCGGTCTGGTCAAGGCGCAGATGGTCAAGAATGCGGTCATTGTTCCGGCCGGCGCGAAGGGCGGTTTTGTCTGCAAGATGATGCCCAAGGACGCCACGCGCGAGGTAATCGCGGTGGAAGGCGAGGCAGTGTATCGCCTCTTTATCGCCGGCCTGCTGGACATGACGGACAACCGCGTGCGCGGGGAAATCGTCCATCCAGCCGAAACCGTCTGCTATGACGAACCGGATCCCTACCTCGTGGTAGCCGCCGACAAGGGGACCGCGACCTTCTCTGACATTGCCAACGGCATTGCTGTAAAGCGTGGTTTCTGGCTGGGAGATGCCTTCGCTTCCGGCGGCTCCAATGGCTACGACCACAAGAAACTCGGCATCACCGCCAAGGGAGCATGGGAAGCGGTCAAACGCCATTTCTTTGAAATGGGCCATGACCTCAACACCATGCCGATGACCGCAGTCGGCGTCGGCGACATGTCCGGCGACGTGTTCGGCAACGGCATGCTGCTGTCGCATCAATTGAAGCTGATTGCGGCATTCGATCACCGCCACATCATCATCGACCCCAACCCGAATGTCGAAACATCCTTCAAGGAACGCCAGCGCATGTTTGCCCTGGCGCGCTCGTCTTGGGACGACTACGACAAGAATCTGATTTCCGAAGGCGGCGGCGTTTGGCCGCGAACCGCGCGCAGCATTGACCTGTCGCCGCAGGCGCGTGCCGCGCTCGGCATCGACGCAACCAGCCTGACACCGGAAGAACTATTGCACGCTATCCTTCTCGCGCCGGTAGACCTGTTCTACAACGGCGGCATCGGCACCTACATCAAGGCTTCCACCGAAACCCATGAACAAGTCAAGGACCGCGCCAACGATGTCATCCGGGTCGACGGCAAAGAGATGCGTTGCAAGGTGGTGGCCGAAGGCGGCAACCTCGGCGCAACACAGGCTGGACGGATCGAATTCGCGCTGAACGGCGGGCATATCTTCACTGACGCGATCGACAATTCCGCCGGGGTCGACTGCTCCGACCATGAAGTCAACGTGAAGATCTGGCTAGATACGGAAGTGAATGCCGGCAAGCTGAGCGCAGAAGAACGTAATCGCCTGCTCAACGACATCACGCACGATATCGAACACCTGGTGCTGCGCGACAATGCCCTGCAAACGCATTTGCTGACGCGCGAGACGCAGGCCCAGGTCGATCCCGCCATACAGGACAGCTATGCAGTGCTGATCGCCAGCCTGGAAGCCGAAGGCGTGCTTTCGCGCAAACTGGAGCAATTGCCGACTGCCGCAGAACTGATTACGCGCAAGACCGAAGGTCGCGGCTTGACCGCACCGGAACTTGCCGTCGTAGTGGCGCATGTGAAGAACCGCTATAAACGCATCCTGGCCGAGCTCAACCTTACTCAGTTCGCCTGGGCGAAGACCTTGCTGACGCCATATTTTCCGGCCGCACTGGTTGCCTCACGCAACGCGCTTGAACATCCGCTAGCCAATGCCATCCTCGCCACCGTGCTGGCGAATGAATCGGTCAATCGCTGCGGTCCTGTGCTGATCGCCGAACTCGCGCAGGCACGCGGCGTCAAGGAAACTGAAGTCATCTGTGCCTGGGCGCAGGCATGGGCGGCACTGAACCTGGCGCCGGTGTTTGCTGCCCTTGATGCCCATGCACTGCAGGTATCGCGTGAGGTATCGCAGGTAATCGATCAGCACACCCGCGCGCTGCAAAAGGCAGTGATCGAAGGCGTCTTGTCAGTGCCAGAACAGCAGATACGCGAATCAACGGCCCTTGCCGAGCTGACCACGCTGTTCAGCCAGCCGGCCGCAGTGCGAGAGCTTGCGCCGGTAGTTGAGTCAGCATTGCCGACGCAGGGTTTGCCGGCGGCATTCGTGCAAGCTTGCGAAGCGGTGGAAGCGATTGAAGGCATCGCCGATTTCTTGTTCGCCGGGCTGTCGGTTCCCCGCCCGGACGGCATGAGCCTGCCGCAGTTCCTCAAGCTCGGCATGACATTGCGCCGACAGATCGGCATCGATGGCCTGGAACGGGTGCTCATGCATGCACCGGCCAGCGCATCGCAGGAACCACTGCGCGATCATGCGCTGCAAGCGCTGCGTCGAGCTCAGCAGCGTCTGCTGATGCGGGTGCTGCAGCAGACACCTGCCAACGCCAAGCCATCCGACAACCCAGCTGCATTGGTCGACGCCCTGATCAACAAGCTGCAAGTCGGCGCACGTGCAGCGGATAGCGCGCAGAATCTCGAACACGCGGTACTAGACGTATGGGCATTGTCCGAGGCGGCGTCGGCAACGACAGATGCCGGCTAATGAAGACGGCCATGGAGAAGCATATTGCGCCGCCAGTGCGTGCATTGGCAGAAGCCGATTTCACGCACGTCGCTGACAGCTTTGCCAATGCCGGCTTCATAGTGCGCTTGCCAGCGCGCGGCATTCTGCAATTGACGTCGGCAAGCCACGTGTTGCGGCGTCCGCGCCTGTTGTTGTCAGTCGGCATTCATGGCGATGAAACGGCTCCCATCGACATGCTGGCGCACCTGCTCGACGCGCTGGCGCGTGATCCGCACGCCTTGGCAATCGATCTGATGGTCGTGGTCGGCAATCTTGTGGCGATCGGTCAAGGCAGGCGGTATATCGATGCCGATCTGAACCGCTTGTTCCGCGCCGATCGTGGTGTCATGCAATCGACCGCAGAGGCGAACCGTGCAGACACAATCATGCGAGCGACAGCCAGCTTCTTTGCCGGGCCGGATGCGGAGAAATGGCATTTTGATCTGCATGCCGCTATCCGGCCGTCGCATTATCCGACTTTCGCCGTGGTGCCGGCGACCATCGCCGACGTACGCCGCAATGCCTTGCTTGGCTGGCTTGGATGCGCTGGCATCGGCGCTGCCATCCTCAATCCAAAACCGGCGGGGACCTTCAGTGCCTATTCTGCGGCGGCATTCGGCGCAGCAAGTGCCACGGTGGAGCTGGGGCAGGTCGGCGAGCTAGGCGGCAATGACCTTAGCAGGTTTGCCGATACGCGCGGCGCACTCGACGAATTTATACAGTCCGGCCGTGTACCGTCAGGTGAAGACACGCCGCACGTCTTCCGGGTCGCGCAGGAATTGATCAAGAACAGCGATGCATTTCGGATGGCATTCGACCGCAACACGCTGAACTTTACGCCGATGCAGCCGGGCACTGTAATTGCCGAGGATGGCGATATGGTCTATCGGGTCGGGGGCGAGACAGAGTACGTTGTATTCCCAAATCCTGATGTCCACGTGGGCTTGCGTGCCGGTCTGATGGTAGTAAGAGAGAACTGACCGAAAGACGTGCAGACCACATCAGTGTGCCGGAGTCGCAGGCGTGTCCCAATGCCGTACTAAAGGGGAAGGCTTGCTGCTTTCGCGTCCCCTGACGCCTGCTGTTATGCGTGATAGCGCGCCAGTGCGTCGCTCACGGCGTCGCTGAGGACATCGAATCGCAATGGCTTGATCAGATAAGTAACGGCCCCGCTGAGTAATAACGCGACTGCATATTCGGCAACGTCGTGGCTGGTCGACATAATGAACAAGGGCGGATGCGGGTGCTTGCGCGTCGCTTCCAGCAGACCAAGGCCGCTCATGCCGGGCATGGAGCTGTCGCAAAGGACGATGTCTGCGGGCCGCTGCACCAGCCAATGTAAAGCTTCTTCGCCGCTGCCCGCAGTAAAAACGGAAAAGCCGAGCTTTCCAGCATTGCCTTGCCAGTCAGGCGTTCGACCGGCCCGTCGTCAACGACCAGCGCACTTGGTATGGGCGAATTGTGCGCAGAGCAATCCATGCTTTTTTTGTATTTATTAACGTCTCTGCTTGAGACAGGACTCGATTGCCTCGGCTACCTTGATGGCATTGAATGGCTTGACTACAAAGCCGCTTGCACCCGCCTGCAATGCCTTCTGAACGTTATCCAGCGTAGGCAGATTGCTGATCATGATCATGCCGACACTAGGGGCGGTTTGCCTGATCTTTTCAGCTGCGCTATGACCATCCATGCGGGGCATGTCGATATCGATGAAGGCGATATCGGGCTTGTGCGTTTCGCAAAGTTCGACGGCCTTTTCGCCGTCATGGGCTTCCGCTACAACCTGATGGCCATGCTCGCGCAGCAACAATCGCAGTACGCGGCACGTCGTGCTGTCGTCGTCGGCAATGACAATGTTGAGTTCTCTTGGAGACAATCCCATGTATTCCTCACCCAAGCATGGCTTGCAGTTTTTGACTGATCCTGCGGTATTCCTGTTCGATCGCGGTCATGCGTTGATCGAAGTCCTGTACTGCCCCTGTTTTGGCGCGTAGCTCCAGCTCCTTGGCTAGCGCGGACAAACCCGAGGCCCCAATCGAGGCGCTGCTGCCGCTGAGCGCATGTGCGGTCTTGGCAAGCGTGACGATATCCTTTGTCGCGTACAGCTCGCGCAGTTTTGCGAGACGCGGGGGGCTGTCATTTTGGTACAACGCCACAAGCTCGGCGAAATCGGCGCCGAACATCTCGCGTACCGATTCCAGTTCGTCCGTACATGCCGATACGTGCGCGCTATCTTCCGTTGCCGATAATTGTGGCAACCAGCGTGCCAGCATGTCCCGGAGGATTTGCGGACGGATCGGCTTGGACAGGAAATCGTCCATGCCGGCGGAAAGGCACTGTTCTCGTTCACCCTGCGCCGTGCAGGCGGTCAGTGCAATGATCGGCGTATGCCGAGCTGCGCCTTCCGCCGCCCTGATACGTTCGGTTGCCTGAAAGCCGTCTAGTTTTGGCATTTCGCAATCCATCAGGATGAGGTCATAGCCAGCGTCGGCGTGCATGTCCACGGCTTCCTCGCCGTTGACAGCAATATCAGCCTTGCAGCCGAGCTTTTCCAGCATACGCAGTGCGACCTGCTGATTCACCGGGTTGTCGTCAGCCACCAGAAGCTTGCGCCCGAGGAAGGGCATCAAATCCTGGTCTGGTTGTTGTTGTGGCGGCGTTACGGTATCGGTCGAAATGAAGGGCGGGGTAGTTCCACTGGCCGCCGCGCTCCATAGCTGGTTCATCGCCGACAGGACGGCATGCGGCGGTGCCGAGTTTACAATCATGGCAGAGAATCCAGAGCGCGCGAAATGCTTCGCGTCCTCGTTCGGACGTTCGCTAAGGACCGCGAGCAGTGTGTCTCTGCAAACCGGATCATTCTTGATCGCTGATCCAAGAACACTGGCATCCATGCCTTGAACCTGGCGGCACATCATGACGATGCGATAAGGATCCCCATCGCTCGCTGCCTGGCGCAATGCGGCAAGCGCCGCGACTGCTGAGTCGAATACATCGATACGTGCGCCCTGCTCGCGGAAGCGGTTGAACAACTGCTCCCAGTCGGATGAATTTCCTGCCAGCAGCATCCCTCGCGTTTCGGCCACCGGGTTCGGTGCCTGCTGCAATTCGATCGAGAACCGAAACGTGCTTCCCTGCTGCGGCGTCTGGTAGACGCTGATGCTGCCACCCATTCTTTGCGCGAGTTGCGCGCAAAGCACAAGTTCCAGGGCGCCCTTGCCGAATGTCCGCAGTGCCGCGATCCCACTTTCCGTCGGCAGGTTTAATACGGAAGCCAGGCATTCGCCCGCTTCGGATAAATAGGGCGCGTGGATAGCCAGCCCGACATGGCATCGCCCGGGCTGTTCACGTACCGCCGCCATTTCCACGGCAATGTTGCCTTCGTCAGTGAAGCGCAAGGCAAGATCGATCAAACTCGAGATTATTTCGCGCAGGCGCGCCGGATCACCGTTCAAGCGCACTGACGGCGGGTAGCTCAGATTGAGTTGCAGACCCTTGCTGTGCGCAGTCTCTTCCTTGTTGGCGCAGGCGTACCGCATTTCCTGAAGCAGATCGAAGGGCGAATAGGCCAGCTTGAATTGCGTCGACTCTAGCAGAGAGAGATCGACAACGCGCTCCAGCAATTCCAGCAAGGTATCGACATTATGTTGAGCGACGCGGGCATATTGTCGTTGCGGTTCGGTGAGCTCGGTATCCAGCAAGAGCTCAAGCATGCCAAGGATGCCGTTCATCGACGTTCTGATGTCGTGATTCATGTCGGCGAGCAGTGAACCCATTGCCAGCGCAGCATCATTGCGCGGCGTATCGGGCACATCTCGTGCGGCGGTTGGCAGTTTGTGTTTTTCGAATTGCATGACTCTCCCTGAAGCATCCACGTGCTGCTCCAGCAATCGAGGCCCCCTTTGGATTTCCGATCAGGCGCCCGGCAAAACAATCATAGAAGGCTCGCCGGGTACTGTAATGCCTTTGCGTCATTTTGTCGCGTTCCGAATGCAAGCCGCGGAGACCCTCATCAGCTAGGTCAGTCGCGTTGATGAAACGGCAATGCGGTAAATCCGGAGTCCGGCCAATAACCCCATAAACATGGGACTCAGATGATGATTTCGCCCATTTCAAGGAAATGGCTCGGATTTCCCCATCTATTCGCCGCCTTGTTTGTTGGTTCGACCTTGATAATGCATGGTAAGAAATTCCGGACCAGTGCCTCAACAATAATCACCGGAATCGCTCATCCAGCGGGAGCAGATACATGGACACAAAACAGGCGATGCATGACGACCTCAAACTGCACGGAACCTCCTTGGAGGATGAGGATATCGACGGCGAAAACATGCGGATGGCGACATCCGAACCCCGCGCCGGCGGCGTCGACCTGAAAGCCATCCGCGAAGCGATCGCTCGTGTCGAGGCTGAAGCCAAAGCGACCGTCGCCGCAGAAAACCGTGCGCACGCCGAAGCCCGCGCCCGTGCACTCGCCGAAGACCGCGCCCGCATCGAAGCAGCGGCAGCCGCCGAGGCTTACCAGAACGCCAAAGCTGACGAAGAGGCTATTCTAACCAGCCGTCTGCGACTCGAAGCCGAGCGCGAGGCGCGCGAAGCCAGTGAAGCACGTGCGGCCGCCGTCAAGAAGGAAATCGCCGAGCTGCGCGCGCGTGCCCAGGCCGAAGCCGAAGCCAAGCGCATCGCGGAAGAGCGTACACGCACAGAAGAACAAGCCCGTAAACGCGCCAACGAGCAAATCGCCGCCGAATCCGAACTGGCTGCCCGCGCAGCGACCGCAGCAGAAGAATTGGCGCAGGAAACAGAACTCGCCCGCTGGCAAGCGGCCCAGCGCGTTGCCGCCGCAGAAGCGGCAAAGCAGGAAGCCGAGGCACGCGCCCGTGCTGACGCACGCATGGTTGAACTTGCACGCGAACAGGAACGCCGCGAAAAAGAAGCACGGCTGTCGACGGAAATGCTGGTGCAGGCCCGTAGCGAAGCGCTCGAAGTCGCCCGCGAACGCGAGCGCATCGAAGCGATGGCACTGCAAGCCGCATTGAGCAGGGCGCCGGTTGAAGTACGTGCCCGCGAAGAAGCCCGTGCCCGTGTACTGACTGAACAGGAAAGCGAAGCATCGGCACAGGCGCGTATCGACCTCGAACGCAAGGCGACCGAGGCATTCCAGCTGCGCCTCGAAGCCGATTCGGAACTGCGTGAAGCCGCGAGCCGTCGTGAGCACGCAGAAACCATGGCGACCGTCGCCGCGCACGCACGCCGCGAAGCCGAAGAGCGTATTCGTATTGCAACGGAAGCGCGCATTCGCACAGAGCGCGAACTACAGACGCTGGCAATGACTCGCGTCGAAGCCGAGCACCAGGCGGAAACGCAAGCCCGCGCCCGTGCAGGTGCCGAAGCTCGTGCCATCCACCAAGCGCGGGAGCGCGCGGAGGCAGAGCAAAAAATTGCCGATGCCCTGCAGGCGCGCAGCGCGGAAGAGCAGCGTGCCAAGCAGCTCGCTGAAAAGCGAGTGGAACTTGAGCGCACCGCCGCAAAAATGGCTGCCGATCAAGCCGCAGCCGAGCAAGAGGCCTACGCACGAGCAGCAGAGCATGCTGAACTTCAACGCCAGACCGCCGAATTAGCGGCATTGAAGGCGCGCGAAGCAATGGAGTGCGCCCGTGTCGAGCGTGAACGCGCAGATGCGGAGCAGCAAGCTGTTCTCGCCTTACAGGAAAAAGTACGGGCGGAGGAATCCGCGATCGCTGCAGCCAAGTTGCGTGAAGCGAGCGAGACGCAGCACGCGAGCCTGCTGCGCGAGCAAGAAAAGGTTAATCAGGCCGCACGCCAGGCAAAGGAAGAAGAATGCGCGGCCGCGAAGCTGGCGCTCGAAAAGGCCATGGAACGCGCCGATGCGCAACGTCAGGCCGCCGAAGCTGCGCTGCTCAAGGCTCGTGAGGCCGTTGAACTGGCACGACTTGAACGTCAGCGTGCCAAGGACGAACAACAAGCGTTGGAAGCACTGCAGCAAAAAGTTCAGTTGGAACGTCGGCGCGCCGAGACCGCACAGCGCCTATTGAAAGCTTCGCAGGAAAAGCTCGCTGCGGAGCAAGCAGCATGTGCTGAAGCGGAAGCCCGACTGCAAGCAGAGCAAGAACAAACCGCGGCATTGCGTACCCGCGAAGAGGCTGATCATGCGCTGCGTGCAGCGCATGAAGCCGAAGCAACCGCTGAAAACCACGCTGCCGAGCAGACACGGCTCGCGGTCGAATTGCAGCGCAAGGCCGCGCAAGCCGCCTTGTTGAAAGCACGCGAAGCGACCGAGCTCGCACGCGTGCAGCGCGAACGCGCCGACGCAGAACAACGTGCCATGCAGGCGGAAGAAGACAAGCGCCACGCCGAGGAAGCCGCGCACGCCGAAACCGAGGCTCGCATTCGCGGCGCGGAAGGCCACGCCGAACTGCTCCGGCAGCGCCAGCAGGAAGAACTGGAAACCCGTCGCGCCCTCGAAGCCAAGTGCGCCGCAGAAAAAGTGCAGCTGGAACAGGCAACACTCCAGGCGGAACTTGAACGTCAGGCCGCCGCGACGGCAGAAGCCAAAGCACGCGAAGCCGTTGAACTGGCTCGAACACAGCAGGAGCGCACACTCGCCGAGCAGCAGGCTCTCGAAGCCATTCAAAAGAAACGTGCCGCCGAAGAGGCTGCCCGCGATTATGCAACGGCCCGTGCTCGTGCCGAAGCCGACCATGCCCGATCCATGCAAGCGCGCGAACAGGCCGAGAAGGCCGCTCGCGATGCGATCGAAGCGCAACTTGTCGCCGAAAAGCTGCATACGGAAAAGAGCGCACAGCAGGCGATACTCGCACGCCAAGCTGCCGAGGCGGCAGAGGCACGTGCACGTACGGCAACCGAACTGGCGCAGGCCGAAGAGCAACGCGCGCTTGCGGAACAGCAGGCACTGGAAGCGGTGCAGCAGCAACTCGTTGCAGAACAGGCCGCCCAGGCAGACGCCGAAGTGCGTGTTCGCGCTGAAGCAGAGCGTGCCGCAGCAATGGTCGCACGTGAGCAGGCCGAGCGTGACGCACGCAAGGCAATCGACATTCAGCTCGCGGCAGAAAAACAGCTCATGCAAAAGGCTGCCGAACGTGCTGAATTGGAACGCAAGGCGGCACATACGGCGTTGCGCAAGGTCCGTGAAGCAATCGATCTGGCAAAAGTGGAACAGGAACGCGTCGCAGCGGAGCGTCAGGCTCTCGATGCAATCCAGGAAAAGCTCGCGGCAGAAAAGCAGTTGCGCAGTGAAGCTGAGGCGCGCACCAAGAGTGAACAGGAAGCAGCCGACATGCTGCACAAGCGCAAGCAGGCGGAACGCGCCGCGCGCGAGGCGAGCGATGCACAAAGTGCGGCTGAAAAGCAGTTGCTGGAACAGGTTGCCGAACAGGCGGAATGCCAGCGCAAGACAGCCGAGGCGGCCATCGCCAAGGCACGAGAAGCAATTGAACTGGCTACCGCAGAGCGTCAGCGTGCCAATGCAGAACAGAAAACACTGGCCGTAATTCAGGAAAAGGTTCGCCTTGAGCGCGAACGTGCTGCAGCGGAACAGCAGACCCTTGCATCAGTCGAATTGAAGCTTGCGGCGGAAAAAAATGCTTGCGCCGACGCGCAAGCCATGGTCCGCATAGAAAGCGAACTAGCGGAAGTAACACGCACACGCGAGCAGCTCGCGCGCACGACTCGCACGGCAAGTGAGGCAAGGGCTGCCGCAGAAAAGCAATTCCTCGAAAAAGCCACGGAACAAGCGGAGATGCAGCGTCAGGCTGCTGATGCCGCGGAAGCCAAGGCGCGTCAGGCAATCGACCTTGCACGCCTCGAAAGTGCACGTGCCAAGGCGGAGCAGGAAGCGTTGGCGGCCATTCAGGAAAAAGTGCGTGCTGAGGAAATCGCCGCCGCTGAAGCCGAAAAGCGTGCTGTCGCCGAACGCGAAGCGGCAGATCTGGCAGTCAAACGCATGACTGCAGAAACCGAAGCACGCGAAGCCGAAGAAGCCCGTGCCGCCGCAGAACGCCGTGCACTGGACGCAGCGCTCAAGCAAAAAGCGTATGCATCCTCCACGACAGAACAGGCAGAAAGCCTGCGCTTGAAATCCGAACGTGAGCAGGCGGAAGCCGAAGCGATCGCAAAGGATCTGATGGAGCGCATGACCCAGAAGAGTGAAACCGTGGGTGCATGGCGCGTACGTGCCGAATCGGTGCTAGCCGAATCGCCGGTACCGGCACTCAAGAATACCGCCGTCAAACGCCCGCTCGTTGCCCTGCTCGGTGGTGCGGCGTTTGTTGTCGGTGTGGCCGTGGCAAGCACCTGGACCATGCAGGGCAGCCAGCCCACCTGGGCTATTGCGAAAGCGCCAGCAGTGGCGATGCCGATTACGACTGCAGTACCTGCGAAATTGCAAATGTCTTATCAGCTTAGTGCAGCGACGCCGGAAGCTGGCGCGGACAAGCTCGCACAGGCAAATTCCGACAACGACAAAGAATAGGGCCACGACGGCATGCAGTGAACCGGAGACTCTCTTCCGGTTCGCCCCTGCGCATTTTGCTGTCATGCCATTGCTCAATTGGAAAGCGCCGCTCCATGCTGGTAAATGACGCTTTTCGGCACGTTCCAAAATGGCGTATTTGAGCCAGTGAGGTTAGAATGCACTGGTTTGAAAACCGGTATGGCGAGTGCCCGGAGCGCGCCATCCAGCGCTCCGGATCCCCGACCAGCGCCTCGCTTTTGCTACAAAATCACCAATTAAAAACATGATCCTTACCCCGCGCCGCATGAACACTCTTCGTTTGCGTCCAACACTGGCTAAAGCCGCCGCGCTGTCCGGCCTGCTCGCTGCATTATTCGCCACACCGGCCTTTGCAGATGATTTCACGGATGTCAGCAAGCTAATGCGTGCCGGCCAGTATGCGGAAGCCTTGGTCAAGGCCGAGAGCTTCCTGACGAAGAATCCGCGCGACGCGCAAATGCGTTTCCTGAAAGGCGTCATCCTCACCGAGCAGAATAAGTCTGCTGACGCAATTGTCATATTCACCAAGCTCACCGAAGACTATCCGGGGCTGCCTGAGCCGTACAACAATTTGGCGGTGCTATACGCCGCTGCTGGTCAATATGACAAGGCACGCGCCGCGCTCGATTCAGCGATCCGCACCAATCCGAGTTATGCAACCGCTTATGAAAACCTCGGCGACGTCCATGCGAAGCTGGCAAGCCAAGCCTATGACAAGGCGCTGCAACTCGACTCTGGCAATTCCGCCGCAAAATCCAAACTGACGCTGGTACGTTCCTTGGTAGGCAATATGCCAGGCGGCGCGAGCGCCAATGCGAAAGTGCCAGCCCCGGCAACGGTTATCGCCAAGGCGCCTGAGCCGGTCGCTGCACCGGCCAAATCGACGCCCGCCGCTTCGGCTGCCGCACCAGTCGCTGTGGCACCGACGCAGCCCGCACCGGTGGCCAAACCGACTCCAGCCCCAGTTGCCGCGCCTGCGCCACAAGTGGCAAAGCAAGAGCCGCAAGTAGCGAAACAGGAGGCGCCCAAGCCCGAGCCAAAACCGGCGAACAATGGCAATGGCGAGCGTGACGATGTGTTGAAGGCAGTGCATGGCTGGGCAAAGGCTTGGAGCGCGCAGGACGTGAAGTCCTATCTGTCTTATTATGGTGGTGATTTCCAGACGCCGAACGGCCAAGCACGCAAGGCATGGGAAGACGACCGCCGTGCGCGTATCGTTGGCAAGGGCAGTATCAATGTCAAAGTGGATGCGCCGCAGGTAACAGTTAACGGCAATACCGCGACAGTGAAATTCCGCCAGGTATATGTTTCAGACCGTTTGACAGCCAATACCCGCAAGACCCTCGTCATGGCGAAGCAGGGCGGCAAGTGGCAAATCAAACAGGAGAATACAGGCAGCTGATGTTTTGCTTCCAATCCACCATCTGTCGGACCGCAACAGAATCCAGGCGTATTTTGCATTTCAGCCTGTCGTGCCTGCTCGCCGTCGGCGCCTGGACGGTGGCGCCCGAGGTATTTGCAAAAAATCACCGCACTCGCGCGCCAGCGCAGGCGCCCGCGCCAGCACCGGCGCCTACTGCGGACAAAGCCGACCCGGAAGCGCTGTTGATCGAAGTCTACAAGGATCTCGGCGCCAATAACTTGCGTCGGGCACTGGCCAAGGCTGACAAACTCGTCGAAGATTATCCGAACTTTAGGCTTGGCCATTTGATCCGTGGCGACCTGCTGCTGATGCAGACTCGCACGGTGAGCACGCTTGGTGCGGTCAACGGTCCTGAAGACAAGCTCAAAAATCTGCGCGAAGAAGCAATGGTGCGTCTGAAGTCGCTGCGTGAGCGCCCAGATCCAGACATGGTGCCGCGCCTTGTCTTGCAACTACGTGAAGATCAAAAGCATGTGCTGCTGGTCGATGCCAAGCGCTCCCGGTTGTATGTCTATGCCAATCATGGCGGACAGCTGAAGTT
>Ga0208397_100500_pt1 | contig 13756 bp, 13 predicted proteins | sample LakWasMe76_LOW10_2_FD_183904 | JGI IMG/M metagenome (GOLD analysis project Ga0208397, IMG submission 183904) | Freshwater sediment methanotrophic microbial communities from Lake Washington under simulated oxygen tension - Sediment Metagenome... | ecosystem: Environmental > Aquatic > Freshwater >...
TGTTGTAGTTGCCGCCTACCTGCACGTTGGCTTGCGTTGATGAAGTTACGCTGGCCGTCACGCTGACCTGCGTCCGGCACGACCGGTATCGGGCCACATTCACGAAGGTATCGGTCCATAACCTGCTTGAAAACCCGCTCGCAAAGTTTAGGTGGTCTTGCAGGAATTGCGAAGTGATCGGACTCCATCCGTCCCCATCAATGCCATGCCCGCCGGCGACAAACCAGCCGCCATTATTCACTGCCCTCTGTAACTGCGCGTTCACCGCTGTGAGCTGTTCCGACAGCGTTGGGGCGTGGTCGTTGTCGAAGAACGCGAACTCGTCATTACTGTCGCCGTCGATGACCTTGCGTATCGCACTATGGCTGGCTTCGGCGATCTGCAGGGCTTTTGCGCTGTACGAATGCCAGGGAAAGGCGAACGATTGCGGGCGGGCGCCGAGATTGGATGCGATGACATCCTGGGCGTCGGTGATTTCGACCTTGAGCGTCGCGTCGGATACCAAGGCACCGCTCAAATCGATTGAATGGGTCATTGAGTGGTTGCCGATCTCATGCCCTTTGTTATGGATTCTCTTCCAGAAGTCCCAGTCGGTAAACATCGCGCCCGGGATTATGTAGAACGTTGCGTGCAGGCCGCGATTTTCAAAGATGGTCGCAATCGCACTGCTCGACGGATAGCCATCATCGAAGGTATATGACGCAGCCGCTGTCTTGCCGCCAGCATACTTCGAGACCTGCGGCGCCGTGAAATCGAAACAGCGGTCGATGATGGCGTTGCAATTAGTGGTTGAAGGTGTAGGGATGGGGGCGGGCGCTGGCGTTGGCGCCGGTGTACTGCTTGATGTTGCGTATTCACAGATTTTGTTCGCACCTGGAAGCGGGTCGCCGAAAATATTGTTATTGCAGGCGATTGATCCGGTCGCCGTGCGGGTCGCATAAGTGCCATTCAGCCCGTAACGCACGTCCCTGGTGCCGGAGAAGCTGCAGGTGCCGTATTCATCGGCGCATTTGGTCCAAATGAGCGACGGGGCGGGTGTCGGTGTGGGAGTTGGAGTCGGAGTTGGCGCGGGCGTGGGCGTCGGTGCGGTCACTTCATACTCACAGATTTTTCTTACGCCGAAGAGCGGGTCTCCGAATACGTTGTTGCTGCACAGTATTGAGCCGGTCGCGGTTCGCGTGGCATAGGTACCATCCGATCCGTAACGTACTTGTGCCGTTCCCGGGAGACTGCAGGTCTGCCCTTCATCAGCACACTTAGTCCATGTCGAACCTGGGACAGGCGTCGGCACGGGCGCTGGAGCAGGCGTCGGCGTTGGGGCGGGAGCTGGTGCTGGGGCTGGGGCGGGAGCTGGTGCTGGGGCTGGGGCGGGAGCTGGCGCGGGGACAGGAGCCGATGTCTCGGTCGCGTATTCGCAGTGTTTGTCAACGCCGGGGAGCGGGTCGCCAAATACATTGTTGTTGCATTCGATGCTGGCAGTCGCGGCGCGCATGACGTAGATGCCGTTCGATCCATATCGTACTTGCGTCGTACCAGAGAAGCTGCATGTCTGCCATTCATTCGCGCAGACGATCCACACTTCGGCGGCGAGCTTCGATCCCGCCGGGGCACTTCCTGGAGATGGCGCGCCAGACATTCCGCCATCTTCTCCACCTCCACACGCGCTTAGTCCACTTATCAACGCCATCAGCAATCCGCTGAGTCTAGGAACGCGCGTGTCCACCATGCCTTGCTCTCCTTGTTGCTTTTTTTGGGGAGACTTGATCGTACGGTGCAGCGCACGGCGCACGATTGAGCGTTCTCAATCGCGACATGTTGAATTTCGTGTCGAAACAGGGAGTTTATCTTTTCGCAAAAGTAAGTAAATACTTCCTCTGCAACGTAGATTGATTATAGGAAAGACGCTCGTCTCAACGATATCTGGACAGAATCATTCGAAGCAGATTTGTCACGTACGAGAATGCGTAAAACTTGATGCCGGATAAATATTGTTGCTACATGGCAACGCCAATAATGCACTGCGAAGGTAGAATTAAGTTTCCTAATAAAAACATTTGATTCATTTCCAACCTCCGGAGACACCATGAAACGCCTGTTCAATCACCTGTTATTCGTCACGGCTGCTTTTATCGCAGTAAGCCCCGCCATCGCTTCTGAACGTGGCAACGCCGAAGAGGCGACCGCGCTCATCAAGAAGGTAGTCACTTATTACAAGGCCAATGGCAAGGAAAAGACATTCGCCGCCATCAATGCGCAAAATGCCGACTTCAAGTACAAGGACCTCTATGTTTTCGGCAGTATCGCGAAGGAAGGACAACCGCTCGGTGCACACGGCGCTAATCCGCGCATGGTGGGCAAGGACATGGGCGAACTGAAAGACGCCGACGGCTATCCCTTCGCCAAGAAGATTATTGAAATCGCTACCTCAAAAGACGGCAAGGGATGGGTCGATTACAAGTGGCCTAATCCGGTGACCAAGGCGATCGAACCGAAGAGCACCTACGTTGAGCGTGTGGACGATCTCTATTTCGCGGTCGGCATCTACAAGTAAGCTTGTACGAAAAAAAGCGCTCCGAGGAGCGCTTTTTTCATGCCGGTCAAACGTTCAACTGGCTAGTGCCCGCATCTCGCTGTACAAATTCTCCTTGCCTTCGAAACCAATGCCCACCAAATCCGGCATCGTGATGTAGCCCTTATCCACCTGCACGCCATCTGGGAATCCTCCGAAGGGCTGGAATAAATCCGGATACGATTCGTTGCCGCCCAAGCCGAGCCCGGCGGCAATATTGAGCGACATCTGGTGGCCGCCATGCGGAATGCATCGGCGCGGCGACCAGCCGTGCTGGCACAGCATGTCGAGCGTGCGCAGATATTCCACCAGGCCGTAGCTCAGTGCGCAATCAAATTGCAGCCAATCGCGATCCGGCCGCATCCCGCCATATCGGATCAAGTTGCGTGCATCCTGCATCGAGAACAGATCTTCTCCGGTAGCCATTGGCTTGTCATAATAATTACGCAGCACCGCCTGCAATTCAAAATCAAGCGGATCGCCCGGTTCTTCATACCAAAACAGGTCGTATTGCGACAACGCCTTCGCATAGGCAATGGCGGTGTCCATGCCGAAGCGGCCGTTGGCATCCACGCACAATTTCTGCCCGTCCTGCAGTACCGACAGCACGGCGTCAATGCGGCGCAGATCTTCATCGAGCGAAGCGCCGCCAATTTTTTTCTTGACCACTGTGTAGCCCCGGTCGAGATAGCTTCGCATTTCGTCCTTCAGCGCGTCCAGGTTCTGGCCTGGATGATAATAACCGCCCGCGGCATACACAAAAATCTTCCTGTCGGCTTCGCCGTTGCCGTAACGGTCGGCCAGTAACTGGAAGAGCGGCTTGTTTTCGATCTTGGCGACCGCGTCCCAGATGGCCATATCGATGGTGCCGATTGCGACTGAACGCTCGCCATGGCCACCCGGCTTTTCATTGGTGAACATACAGTCCCAGATCCGGTGCGGATCAAGATTACTTCTATCTTCGTTTAATAGCGTTTCCGGTTTTGCCGCGAGAATGCGCGGAATGAAGCGTTCGCGCATCAGGCTTCCCTGACCATAGCGGCCATTAGAATTGAAGCCGTAGCCAACCACGGGCTTGCCGTCGCGCATTACATCGGTGATGACCGCGACAAGGCTCAGCGTCATCTTGCTGAAGTCGATGTAGGCGTTACGGATAGGAGAGCTGATGGGAAGTGTTTTTTCCCGAATATCGACGATCTTCATGGATTGGACCTCTATGCATTTGCGTTGGAGACGGGATAAACAATAATCCATACCGGAGCGTCTATAATTCACCCAAATTCATATCATCATTAACCTAAAGTGAAAACCGAAATTTCCTCTGAACTCGGGTTCTTCGCATTGCTTGCGAAGAAAGGCAGCCTTTCCGCCACCGCCCGCGCACTCGACATCACACCACCTGCCGCTACCAAGCGCCTTGCTCAGTTGGAACAGCGGCTGGGGGTGCGCCTGGTCAATCGGACGACGCGCACGCTGAGCCTGACTGCAGAAGGTGATCTTTTTCTGGCACATGCGACGAAGATCCTCGCTGACATTCGCGAAATGGAAGAGCAGGTGGCCGGAACCCGTGCGGCGCCAAGAGGATTGCTGCGCATAAACGCAACGCTCGGTTTCGGACGGACCACGGTCGCACCGATCATCTCTGCCTTTGCAAGAGCCTATCCCGATGTCGAAGTGCAGTTGCAACTGACCGACCGGCCAATCAGCCTGGTGGACGAGGCATTCGACCTCGGCATTCGTTTCGGTGAGTTGCCAGATACGCGATTGTCCGCACGCAAAGTGATGTCCAATCGCCGCTTTTTGTGCGCATCGCCTGCTTACCTGAAAAAAAATGGGATGCCGCGAACGCCAGAAGAACTGGCGCGACACCGCTGCATCATCCATCGGCAGAACGACGATGCACACGGCATCTGGCGTCTGACGAAAGGCCGCGATACAGAATCGGTGAAAGTCGGTGGGACCTTGTCGAGCAACGACGGCGATGTCGTGCTGAACTGGGCGCTGGATGGTCACGGCATCCTGCTGCGCTCGGAATGGGATGTCGCAAAATACCTGCAGACCGGGCGACTGCGACTGGTTCTGGAAGACTACAAGCCCGCGCCTGCCGATCTTTTCGTGTTCTATCCGAACCGCCGCAATCTGCCGGCCAGGGTGCGTGCCTTCATTGATTTTCTGATCGAGGCGTTCAAGCCGCAAAGTTAAGAGAACGTATACCGTGCATCCCATCCATTAAGAACTACCCAATATATGGGATGGCGTTGGTGATTCCCCATGATAATGTTCCGCGGTTTCTCTTCTCGATCCGCCATCCAGGCGATCCAAGCGGGGGAGTAAGAGATCGCGGCGATGCGATGACATTGTCGACCGAAATATCAATTCGCAAAAAGGACGAAGGAGGTGTAACGGCTTATACGTGTGGACAAGAATACCAACGACTACAACGAAAAATAATAGGGATTTTTAATGGCAAGACTTATTACCATTTTGATGGCTGCCACCGTGGCCATTCTCAGCACCGGTTGTTCGATGATGGCACCGCAATATACTGCCTCGCTCGACAACGTCCAGCAACTGAAAGACGCTGGCGCATACACGGCAAAGGTCGGCAATTTCGCGTCGACGCCGGACAAGGGGAACGCCAATCCAATTTCGATCCGTGGATCGTCGCTGGCATCGCCTTACCAGGACTCCTACGCCACGTATGTTGCCGAGGCCATTAAGCAGGAACTGTCGCTTGCGAAAAAGATGTCACCTGACGCCAGCACGGAAATCACCGGCACGCTGCTCAAGAATGACATAGACGCTGCAGGAATATCGATCGGATACGTGGACGTGGCGATGCGCTTTGTCGTGAAGCGAAGCGGCGACGTGCGCTATGACAAGGTCAAGACCGTGAAAAGCGAATTCCCGTCATCCTTCGCTGGCGCGGTCGCAATTCCCCGCGCAGTCCAGGAATACCCGATCGCTATACAGAAGCTGCTCGGTGCGCTCTATGGCGACCGTGCATTCATCGATGCCCTGAAATAATTCCGAAATAAATTGGAGAATTGAACAATGCGTATGATTAAATTCCTTGCTTCTCTCGCTGCTTTCGCTGCCTTGGCCGGTTGTGCCCATCCTATCGTTGTGAGTCCGGACATTGCCCGAATCGAACGTGATGCTGCAAGCCAGCCAATCAAGAAAGACGTCGCCTATTACATTGCTGACGACGTTCGCAACAGGGAAGTGATCACACCGGGTGGCGGAGGCGATAAGGTGAGTTACGTCCCTTACCGGGACATTGAAACTGCGTTTTACAAAATGCTGACCAATGTCTTCGGCAATGTAACGAAGCTGAAATCCCCGACGGACGCCGACGCAATCAAGAAAAACAATATCGCGTATGTCATCACCCCGACGATGGTGACGAATTCTTCCTCGCCCAGCCCGTTCACCTGGCCGCCGACACAGTTCTATGTAGAGCTGTCTTGTGATGTCACTGACGCCTCGGGAAAGCGTGTCATGTTCACCAAAGTGCTCGGAGAGGGTAAAGCCGAGTTTGATGAATTCAAATCCGACTTCTCTTTGAGCGGAAAACGTGGAACGCAGGATGCGCTGCTGAAGATGCAGCGTGCACTGCTGGACGCGCCGGAACTTCGGAAGTAGAACGTTCGGCATCTGTCAAAAGATGATGCGACCTACGGGTCGCATTATTTTTTTGCGCAACGATTTTGTTTCCAGGTGCGCGAGTACCTGCCATATACATGGGATGTGTGAAAGCGGCCAAAAGGGTTTAATTGCCAGTTCTCAATACCTATAAGGAAACAAAGTGAAAACTGCCGCAATAGTGATCTGCTCAATCGCGCTCACAGGGTGTGCGTCAATTGTCAACGGCAACAATCAAGTAATCTCCGTCGAAGCTCGTCACAAAGGTCAGCAAGTGGTTGGTGCTACCTGCACTCTTGTAAATCCCAAGGGGACCTTCTATGTCACGACCCCAGGGACCGTCACGATTCATCGTGCATATGACGACCTCAACGTGAAGTGCGAAAAAGACGGTCATCAACCAGGGCTAGCATCGGTGAAGTCGAGCACTAAGCCAATGGCGTTCGGGAACATTCTATTCGGCGGTGTCATTGGCGCGGCGGTTGACGCGGGCTCCGGTGCGGCGTACGACTACCCTACACTTATCAGTGTGATTTTAGGCGAAACCGCTGCTCAATCTGTGGCACCTCAAGCTAGCGCGGAACCGGCGTCGCCGGCATCAGTCGCACAAAAGTAGCAAGACGCGGGTGATTCCCATTCATGCACGCTTAATGCATGATCATCGAACGCTACCTATGCGCATGTACCATGCAAACGGTTTGTGGTGAGCGAACTGCTTGCAGCCCGACAATCTCCTTGTTCAGGAAAAACAGCTTCAATTCACCGACGCGTTCAATCCCCCAGCACAGTGACAACTACGCGTCGCTGCTGCGGGGTGGTGCGATGCTCCCAGAGATAGATTCCTTGCCAGGTGCCGAGCAGCAGACGGCCGGCACCAATGGGCACGGTCAGCGCGGTGTCGGTCAGCACGCTGCGCGCGTGCGCCGCCATGTCATCCGGTCCTTCGAGATCGTGGCGATACGCGGAATCGCCGTCCGGCGCAATGCGCCCAAGAATCGTGTCGAGATCGCGCCGCACATCGGGGTCGGCGTTCTCGGTAATCGTCAGAGAACAGCTCGTGTGCTGCACGAAGACATGGGCAATACCAATCTGCACACCGGACGCAGACACAATGTTCGAGATCGCGTCGGTAATGTTGCGGGTGCCGCGTCCGGCGGTGGCAAATTCAAGAATGGATTGATGATTCATCAGGTCTCCATTTTGCAAAACTTGCGCAATCTTCTCGCGCAAGTTTCTCAGGCAGCCGGTTTGTGTCCCATCGCTTCACCCATGCGGATTGCACGCTCCGCCAGCCATTCCGGATTGAACTGCATTACGCCACGCGGAAAGAGCATTACCACGGTGGAGCCGAGGAGGAAGCGGCCCATTTCTTCGCCTTTTTTCAGCAGGATGTTCTTGTCCTGGTAATGCCACTCGCGCACCAAGCCGCCGCGCGGCGGATTCACCACGCCGTGCCAGACTGTGGCCATGCTGCCGACAATGGTGGCGCCTACCAGCACCAGCACGAACGGTCCATGCGCAGACTCGAACACGCATACCACACGCTCATTGCGAGCGAATAAGCCTGGCACGCCGCGCGCAGTGGTCGGGTTGACCGAAAACAGCGCGCCCGGCACATAAATCATGCGCGTCAATTTTCCATCGCAAGGCATATGGATGCGGTGGTAGTCGCGCGGGCTAAGGTAGAGCGTGGCGAAACTGCCATGGTCAAATTGGGCGGCCAGCGTGCCATCGCCCCCGACCAGCGCCGTCGTCGAATAGCGGTGGCCTTTGGCTTGAAAAATCTGGTCGTGCTCGATGCTTCCGAACTGGCTGATCGCACCATCGACCGGGCAGATGAAATCCGCGTCGGCCAGTGGTCGTGCGCCTTCCCGTAAGGCACGCGTGAAAAATTCGTTGAAGCTCGGATAGCTCGCCATATCCGGATTAAGCGCCTCGTCCATGTTTACGCCGTAGCGCTGCACGAACCAGCGGATCAGCTGCGGCGTGAAGCGGCCCCCTTTGGCGCCGGCGACCCGTCCGGCGAAGCTGGTCAGCGCCTGTTTGGGCAAAAGATATTGATGAAGAACGGAGAAACGCATAGATACAGCCTGCCTGTCAGGAAAGAGTTGGCCCGATTATAACTTCATGCACAGCCACCAGACGCAATGGCAATGAGGTGCGCGGCCGTAGCGACCATGACATGCCATTTTCTTACGGTTTGTGAACAGCGCCGATAGCGTTCATGCAAGGTATTGATCTGATGAAATAAAGTGTTACAACATATCCTCGTTTTCAATTTCCATAGGGAAAGCAAACAGGCTATGCTCTTATCGAGTGGTTATCGTGCGCGTGCAGTTCAAGTGTCTGATGAATGGACGTGTGCGATGTAACTTCAGCAACCAACTCGATATTGGCAAACCCGTTGAAAAGCGGGGACGCAAAGCCTCTGGTCTAAAGGTGTCGCACCTACGATAGCAGGGCTGCCCGGCGGTGACTACGGAAAACTCCGCGATCCCAACCCCGGTACCAGCCTTCCCTGCGTCGCCAGTTTCCGTCCTCACTACCGCTTCTCTCTCGCTTGTTCATTGTCGGGAAGACATGCCGCGTTATGGCGGCATGGCGGTGTGAGGAAAACATGTTTGCCATCAATCTGCATTTGCGGCGATTCGCGAATGGTTGGCGCACGCCTGCACTGGCGCGCGCATCCGCAACAGCGCTGCGTTATGCGACGCATCATGCAAGTCATTACCTTGCTGCCGTATCCGTCGCAGTTTTGCTTTGCGCTTGCGCCGGGACGCCATCCTTCCTGTCCGGCGTCGCCGAGCCGCAAGCCACTGCACCTGTCGCACCAATGAGCGCGCCGCAGGCAAAGTCGAGACGCACACGCGTCACGAGCCATGACGTGTTGTCGGAATGGTCCACATTTGGCATCGAGCCTGCGCCGTATAAACGCCGGCGCAGTGCGGGTGCTACACCGCTGCGCGATATGATCGAAGAGCCCGATTACGCGTTGACCATCAGCCAGATCATGGCAAACGTCGCATGCCGTTCCTGCGACGAGAAACCGTATCACCGGATGGTAGTCAATGCGTCCAACCGGCACGGCGTGCCGACCAGTCTGATTCATGCGGTGATACAGAAAGAATCGGGCTACAACCCGGCCGCCACGTCGGGCAAGCGTGCGCGCGGGCTGATGCAGGTGACGCCGGAGACGGCACGATTCGTCGGTGTGCATAACAGCCGGCATCTGTACGATCCGCAGACGAATATCTACGCTGGCACTGCTTATCTGAAATACCTGATCGCCAATCACGCGACCGTTGACGAAGTGCTTGCCGCCTACAATGCCGGACCGGGCAATGTGCGCAAATACAAGGGCGTACCGCCGTTCAAGGAAACCAGGCGCTACATACGCGACGTCAAGAAGTTGTATGCGACAACCTCAAAATAAAGCGATACACGTCTAGCGAGCAGCACGGAAACAATGGGCGGCCACCGCCGCACGATCGGCAACGCAGAGATCGGGATCACGGAGCGTCGCTGCGGCATGGGTGAGGCGCGAGTGTGCGCAGCGCCGACTTGCCCTACGCCACGTATTGCGTGCGGTGGCATGTCTTGCCGTCGAACCTCATGAAATTTTCAGGCGCGTTTACCGGATTTTCCAGACTCGGCGGTATTTAATCTCGAAGGCATTCTCCGTGCCTGCCGTGTTTCTTGTGCAATCAATCTCTCCTTGTCTGCCGAATCTCAATCGGCTCGCATCTGTCCGACCTATCTTGAAAGGGCATCAGGGCCGTGCAGATTTTTCTTTGCCATACGGAGACTGCGTATTGAGCATCGGCCACCGCGCAGTTCCGCCTTTTTTAAAGGATGCAATATGAACGGGCAATCCATTCAGCAGCACAACCTTCGAGCCGCCGCTATCTGGAATAGCGGCGGGTCTAGTTATGAAAACATCAGCCAGAGCATCGCCGATGCAATCGAGCATTGCGTGATCCGGCTGAACCCACAGGCGCATGAGCGCATCCTCGACGTGGCGACGGGCACCGGCTGGACTGCGCGGCGGATCGCCGCCAGAGGCGCGCAGGTGACTGCCATCGACATTGGCGCCGATCTTATCGAAGCGGCGAAGAAATGCGCCGCAGACGCTCACCTGACTATCGATTTTCACCTCGCCGACGCCGAGGCGCTTTCATTTGAAAACAAGACATTCGACGCGGTGGTATCGACCTTTGGCGTCATGTTCGCGAGCAAGCCTGAAGCGGCCGCCAACGAGCTGTCGCGGGTGTGCAAACCCGGCGGCCGAGTCGCGCTGACAACCTGGCCTCCCGACGGTGCCATTGCAGGAATGTTCAAGGTCATCAAGCCTTTCATGGCAACACCTGCATCGCCTGCGCCGCCGTCCCCGTTCGAATGGGGAAACAGGGAACGGGTACAGCAGCTTCTCGGGGCGAGTTTTGACCTGCGTTTTGAAACCGGCACCACGGTCATGCGCGTGCCGAACGGCGAGGCGGCGTGGGAGTTGTTCGTATCTGGCTACGGACCGACCAAGACCCTGGCATCGACTCTTGATGCGGAGCGCCTCGGAGAATTGAAACGGGACTTCATTGCCTACCATGAAGGCTTCAGGACCGAGCTTGGCGTGGCCATGCCGCGCGATTATCTGGTAACGGTTGGCGTGCGCAAATCCTGATGCTTGAACTGCGTGGAGAACCGGCACGCCAATGTGCCGTGGGCGTAACTTCGGAGGAAGAAGAACGGGCGCTCCCCGCGCATCGGGATTGGCTGAATTGAACAGCTGCCTGGCGTTCTCCACGCGCCAGGCGCAATTTCGCCATGCCATGCGACCACACCTCGCGCATGGGGAAAATTTCATGCTGCTGACAGCAAGACACACCTTGTCACGCGGTAGTTTTACGTCGCGCTGATACAACGGCGGTGTCGTTTCCTGTGTCGCTTTCACATACGATTTTCAGGCAACTGATCCTGCGCAAACATCGGCAGCAAGCGCTCATGTCAACTGAAATTGAACGCGCTTCACGCGTACGTCTTCCGACGAACCTTTCAATGGGTGAACAAATGAAAAAATCATTCCTCGCACTATTGGCCTTGGGAAGCGTTGCCTGTACGGCCGCGGCACAAACCAATGTCACCATCTACGGCATCGTGGATGCCGGTATCGCTTACGACAAGAACGTTACTGCCACCGACAAGGTGTGGCGGCTTGAAAGCGGATTGCATTCGGGCTCGCGCCTGGGCATCCGGGGCACCGAAGATCTTGGCGGCGGTTTGTCTGCCAGCTTCACGCTGGAAAATGGCTTCAATGCCGACACCGGCGCACTAGGGCAAGGCGGCCGCATGTTCGGCCGTCAGGCATGGGCAGGCTTGAACGGCGGCTTTGGTTCCGTGAAGCTCGGCCGGCAGCAAACGCCTCTCTACTATGCGTTGCTCGCCATCGATCCGTTTGCCATCAACCTCGCCGGCAATGCGCAACGCATATTCGGTGCCGGACTGTACGCGGTCGATCCTTTCCTCCGCACGGACAACACCATCAACTATTCGACACCCAACTTTGGCGGCTTCAGCGGCCAGCTGAGCTACGGATTCGGCGAGTCACCCGGCAGTCTCTCCACCGGGCGCCAGGCCGCCGCAGGCGTGGCCTATGCGGCCGGACCGATCAATGTGCAGTTTGCGTATCACGACGCGAATACCGCTGCGCTGCCGACCACCACACCCTTCCTTGGCACAGGTGCTGCCGATCTTCGTACCGCATTCATCGGCGGCACCTATGACTTCCGGATCGCCAAGGCGCACCTGGCGTTTGCGAGCACGAAGGTAGAGATTGGCGCAACCAGTACCGACAGCCGCAGTTGGCTGGTCGGCGCCTCAGCGCCCATCGGCGTGGGCAGTGTGCTGGCGTCCTACATTCGCAACGATGTCAAAGATATCGCGGCGGGCCAATCGGATCAGATTGCGCTTGGTTATATCCAGCCTTTGTCCAAGCGAACGAATATCTACACCTCAATCAGCTATACGGAAAACGATCCCGGTGTGCGTCTGAATGCGTTTGCCAATGGCGAGACCGGGCGGCAGTTCAATGTCGGCGTGCGACACCAGTTTTGATTTGTATGCTATTTAGCGGCGACATTGCGAGGTCGAATCGTTTCGCATCAGAAACGATGGAAGGACTGCCGATTTGGTAGCAGCGTTGCCGCCGCTAACGCAGGTTGAACAGGGTCGTTAAGCTGTGCCGTGCCGACGTCAATTGCGCGTGTAGAAAGTATTTTCTTTCCGTCAGGATGCAGATGGCGCTTTAGATGTGCTGACAATTTGTTACGAAGTGGACAGAACCGTATTCCCTTACGGCGACTCCATTCCCTACATCCTCCGCGAAATCGCTTGCAAGGCTTTGCCGGTAGCAAGTGTATTTCGTCAGGGACATTGTTCACATCACAGGAGAAACTGAATGCGACACAAACACGCCGGACTTTCATACCTTGCCGCTGCATTGATCGCAGCAAGTTCCGCCGCTGCCTTTGCACAAACGAACTCAACGCTGGGCACGGGCGGAAGCACCGCCGGAAACGGTACGACGAGCTCAACTCTGGGCACAGGCGGTAGTACCGCCGGCACGGATAAATCCTCAGGCAGCTCGAGCACCCTGGGTACCGGTGGCAGTACCGCAGGCGGCGGCACCACGGGATCGACGCTCGGCACCGGCGGTAGCTCTGCCGGTTCAGGCGACTCTTCGGGTAGTTCCAGCACATTGGGCACCGGTGGTAGTTCCGCAGGTAGCGGTTCCACTGGTTCAACCGTCGGTACCGGTGGCAGTACAGCCGGTTCGGGCGGTTCCTCGGGTAGTTCCAGTACCCTGGGAACTGGTGGTAGTTCCGCAGGTGGCGGCACCACGGGATCGACGCTCGGCACCGGCGGCAGTTCAGCCGGTTCAGGTGACTCTTCGGGCAGCTCCACCACACTGGGAACCGGTGGCAGCTCTGCGGGTAGCGGTTCGACCGGATCGACCGTCGGTACGGGTGGCAGCTCGGCCGGGTCCGGCACTGGCAGTGGTACGTCCAGCACGCTAGGTACGGGTGGCAGTTCGGCAGGATCGGGCAGTACTGGCTCGGGCAGTGCGAGTACCGACACGAGCGGAAGTGGTTCGACGTCAGCCACGGGTGCAAGCGCGGCTGGTTCGGGTGCGGCTGACGCCGATAACTCTCGCGGCGGCAAGAAGCAACGTAAATCCAACAAGCAGCACTGCCCTCCAGGCTTGGAAATGCAAGGCCGCTGCTAAGCATATGGATTGATGGCAACCCATGGCCTTTCCCGCGAAGGGAAAGGCCATTCAGGAGACATCAAACTCATGCAGCGAAAAACATCCCGACCGCGTGCGCTGGTATTACTGGGCGCAGTCGTCTGCGCGGCGGCAATCAATCCTGTCTATGCAGTGGATAGTGTATCGGCAGCGCACCACACCAGCCGATCCTGTGCCGTAGCGAATGGCGTATCGGGCATGTCATCCAGCGCGACGTCCGCCAGTGCTGCATCCGGATCGCCCAC
>Ga0208397_100509_pt1 | contig 13658 bp, 8 predicted proteins | sample LakWasMe76_LOW10_2_FD_183904 | JGI IMG/M metagenome (GOLD analysis project Ga0208397, IMG submission 183904) | Freshwater sediment methanotrophic microbial communities from Lake Washington under simulated oxygen tension - Sediment Metagenome... | ecosystem: Environmental > Aquatic > Freshwater >...
AACCGGGACAACTGGAACTGCACCGCGAAGATCTGCGGCAACTGGTGGCGGTGTCCGCCCGCCTGGAAAACCGCGACCTCGGCAGCGCCATAGCCGAAATCAAGGCCAAGCTCGACCAGGACCAAACCCTGCCGCCCGGCGTGTTGGAATTCGGCGGACTCTACCAGCAACAGCAGGAGTCTTTCCATAACTTGCTGGTGGTGCTGTTGGCCTCCATCTTCCTGGTGTTCACCGTGCTGCTGGTCGAGTTCGGCTCATTTTACGAAGCCATCGCCATTGTGTTCGGTTCCGTGCTGGCCTTGTGCGGCACCGTCCTGGCCTGGTATTTAACCGGCACTTCGGTCAATATTGTTGCGTTGCTGGGCGCGATCATCGGTATCGGCGTGGTGGCGAAAAACGGTATCCTGATGCTGGATTCGGTACACCGGTTCGAGTCGCAGGGCGTCACGCTGGAAAATGCGCTGGTAGAATCGGGGCGGCGGCGTTTGCGACCGGTATTAATGACTTCGCTGGCGGCGGCGTTGGGGCTTTTACCCTTGGCTTACGGCATCGGCGCCGGATCGGACATGCTGAAACCTTTGGCTATTGCGGTGATTGGAGCGCTGACGCTTTCCGTGCTATTGTCCCTGGTCGCCACGCCGACGGTTTATTTTGCGATGCGTAGGTAGGCTGGACAATCAATATGAAAAGTGTCGCTTCAAAAAGACTTGTTAACTGTTTAGTCACACAAACCCCAGTTTTCAAAATCAGGATTAGGGAACACATTATTGACTCGATTGACAACCTTTTCGGCACGTTCATGCCATGCTATTTCCTTATCCATCAGTTATGAAGATGCGCTTGAAGTTTCTGTAAATTCTTAGCTACAGTTTGGGTGTCTGGATGGTCTCCACCTAAAATCTTTTCCAAAACCGCCAAGCTTCTTTGATACAAAGATTCAGCCTGTTCATATTTTTCTTGCTCTTCATAAATTAATGCCAATTCATGTAAACTAGCGGCAAAATCAACAGTCTCTTCTAAGGCTTGCTCTCGAATCTTTAAACTTCGTTGTAGCAATATTAATGCCTCTTCACTTTGCCCCTGCTCTTTATATAGCAATGCCAAATTATAAAGGTGGCTGGCAATATCAGGATGCACTGAACCGATTACTTTTTCCCACTGATCTATAGATTGCTTAAATAACGGCAATGCTTTTGCATAATTTCCTTGTTGATAATATAAGGATGCCAAATGATTCAGGCTTAATGCTATATCAGGATGATCATTGTTTAAGGCCTTTTTTCTTATCGCTAACGCTCGTTTAAACAAAGGTAACGCTTGCGTGTATAAACCTTGAGCCTGATATAGTTTACCCAAATGACTCAGCGTAAAGGCTGTATCAGGATGATTTTTACCTAAAACCTTTTCCCTTATCGTTAATGCCTGCTGCAACAAAGGTAATGCTTGCCGATTATCGCCTTTCTTATAATGCAATAAAGCCAGATCATTGAGTGTGGAGGCCGTGTCAGGATGCCCGTAACCCAATTGCTTTTCCCTGATTGCCAATGCGCGTTCAAATAATGTTAAGGCGTTTTTATCATCTCCCAGTTGATCATAAAGTAATGCAAGGTCATTGAGACTTTTAGCCGTTTCAACATGCTCGGCACCTAAACTACTTTCTCTAATAACTAATGTTTGTTCATAAAGAGGCTGCGACTGTTGATAATCCTGTTGAGCATAATACAACGCCCCTAAGGCATGGAGGCTGTGTGCGGTTTCCGGATGAGCGTTGCCAAAAAGCTTTTGATTTATCTCTAACGCACGTTGATATAACGGCAATGCCTCTTCATATAAACCTTGCGCATAATAAACGGCGGCTAAATTATTCAGGCTGGTTGCGGTATCAGGATTATTTTCACCTAAAATGCTTTCCCGTATGGCTAACGCCTGCTGATGTAATGGCAGCGCTTGCTGGTATAAGCCTTGTTCGTCATACACGGCGGCGAGATTACTTAAACACGTCGCCATGTCGGGATGATTTATATCCCGTTTTTGATTAATCGCCAATGCCTCCTGATGTGCGGACAAGGCTTTCTTGTAATTGCTTAGATGCGAATATACCAAGCCGATATTGCCAAGAATTAACGCCACGCCATAATCTTCTTTGCCCGAACTATGTTGCGTTATTTTTAAAGCCCGTTGATATAAGGACAACGCTTGTTTGTAGTTGCCTTGTGAATCATATATGGCCGCTATGTTATTAAGAATGGACGCAGTGCGAGGATGTTTTTTGCCCAAGCATTTTTCGTGAATGATTAGAGTTTTTTCGTAGAGTGCTAAGGCTTCAGTATACTGCCCCTGTATGTCATACCATGCAGCCAAATTGTTAATGCTCAAGCCAATTGCCAAAGGGTTTCTGTCAGCAGCATTGACTCGTATGGTTAATGCCAGTTGAAACAGTGGTAAGGCAGGCAAGAAATTGGCTTTTTCTTGTAAATAGTAGGCGGTTTGGTTAAGCAATAATGCGGCAGTTTCGGTTTCGATACTAAATTGTTGGATTAGTTCGCAGGCGGCGGTTGCGCTTAATTGTAATTCTTCACACAAAGCCCAGTTTTCAAATTCAGGATTAGGAAAGGCGTTATTGACCCGATTGACAACTTTTTCGGCGCGTTCGTACCATGTTGTTTTTCTATCCATGTAGATACGCTTGTATTTGCTGTAAATTGTCTCTTGTTATTTTTGTATTTGGATGGTCTTTGCCCAAAGCTTTGTTCAAAATCGCTAAACTCTTTTGATATAAGGGTTCCGCTTCGGCGTATTTGCCCTGAACATCATAAAGCTTTGCTAAATTGTTAAAACTAAGGGCAACGTTAGGATGGTTTTGCCCTAAGGTCTTTTCCCAAATGGTTAAGCTTTTTTGATAGCAAAGATCTGCTTTATCATATTGCCCTTGCTGGTAATACACCCCCGCCAAATTATGTAAACTGATAGCAACTTCAGAGTGTCCTTCTCCTAAGTTTTTTTCATCAATCGCCAAACTTCTTTGATACAAGGGTTCCGCCTTGTCATATTGCCCTTGATGATAATATAACCCCGCTAAATTATTTAAAGCCGAGCCAACGGCTGGGTGCTCTTGTCCAAATACTTTTTCATAAATCGCCAGACTCCGTTGATATAAAGATTCAGCCTCCTGATATTTGCCTTGTAAATCATAAAGACCGGCAAGATTATTTAAACAGGAGGCAAGATCAGGATGATTATCGCCTAACACTTTCTCCCAAATGACTAAACTTTTTTGATACAAAGGCTCCGCTAGTGCATATTTTTCTTGAGTATCATAAAAGCTGGCTAAATTGTTTAAACTGGCCGCAAGAACAGGATGATACGGGTCTAAAGACTTTTCTAAGATGGCCAAACTTCTTTGATACAAAGGTTCCGCTAACGCATATTCACCCTGCGTCTCGTAAAGATTGGCTAAATTGTTTAGGCTGGTGGCAACATCGGCATGATCCGTACCTAAAGCCAGTTCCTTAATCGCTAAACTCCTTTGATATAAAAGCTCCGCCTCAGAAAATCTGTCTTGTAACTTATACAGTAAGGCCAAATTATTTAAGCTTTGCGCGACATCAGGATGTTGCTTACCAAATACATCTTCCCTAATCGCCAAGCTTTTTAGATACAAAGGTTCGGCTTCATCATACCGGTTTTGAGTTTCATACAGGCTGGCTAAATTATTTAAATCAACAGCAACGCTAGGATGTTGTTTGCCAAAGACTTCCTCATCAATAGCTAAACTTTTCAGGTATAAAACCTCAACTTGACGATACAAGCCTTTGTCTTGAAGATAATACGCAGTTTGATTCAACAACAAGGCAGCATTTTTATTTTTAACTGAAAACTCGATTACTTGCTCACAAGCTGCTGTCGCGCTTAATAACAGTTCTTCACATGAGCTCCAATTTTCAAAATCCGGTTTAGGAAAGCTCTTGCTGACTCGGTTAACGACTTTCACTGCACGTTGAAGCCACGATGCTTTACGAGTGGCAGCTGTTGCTTGTGCGCTTAGATTTGCATAATTACGATAAATAATCTGGTAATTAGGATGCAGCTCTCCAACGGTTTCCTTTAAAACAGCGACCGCACGCTGGTACAAAGATAATGCCTGCGTTGTATCGCCTAGTTCACTATACAACCCAGCAAGATTATTGAGGATTTGCGCGGTATCGGGATGATCGGCGCCCAAGTTGGCTTCTATAAGGTCTAATATTTGTTGATACAAGCCTAAAGCCTTCGAATACTCCCCGTGTACATCATAAAACTCAGCTAGATTGTTAAGTGCCTGAATAGTCTCCGGGTGTTCAGCGCCTAAAGTTTTTTCCGTGATGGCTAACGCACGTAGATATAAGGGTAGCGCTTGTTGATGTTGCCCTTGTTTTTCATAAAGTACCGCCAGATTATTCATACTTTGCAGACTGTCAGGATGCTCTTCGCCTAATGCTTTCTCGGTGATTGTCAAAGCGCGTTCAGATAAGACGATAGCTTGCTGATAGTTATTAAGCGCATCATACAAACCTGCCAAATTGTTAAGGCAAGCTGCGGTATTGGGATGCTCTGTCCCCAACACCGCCTCCCAAATCTTTAATGCCCGTTGGTATAACGGCAAAGCGAGTTCATATTCGCCCTGTACCTCATACAATGCCGCTAAATTATTCAGGCTGCGGGCGGTATGAGGATGATCTGCCCCCAATGCCTTTTCATGGATAGCTAATGCTCTTAGATACAAAGGCAATGCTTGTGCATAATCTTGTTGCTGATAATACACCGCCGCAAGATTATCAAGGCTGGTCGCCGTATCCGGGTGCTCTGCGCCCAGAACGTCTTCTTTAATCGCCAAGGCTTGCCGATACAACGGCAATGCCTGTTGATAATTGCCTTGTGAATAATATAAGGTTGCGAGGTTATTACGGCTGTTGGCGATATCAGGATGATCGGGGCACAAAGCTCTTTCTCTAATGCTAAGGGCGCGTTGATATAAAGACAGTGCTTGCGCATAAGCGCCGGTGGCATCGTAAAGGGCAGCCAAATTATTGAGGCTGTTGGCTATATCGGGATGCTCGGCAGGTAACCGGTTTTCTCTAATAGATAATGCACGTTGGTATAGCGGTAATGCGCCAGAGTAATCGCCTTGTTCGTAATAGAGACTTGCCAGATTATCTACGTTATTCGCGGTGTTTGGATGTTCTGCGCCGAACAGTGTTTCGTTGATGTGCAGGGCTTGTTGAATCAGCGTAATGGCCTGTGAGAACTCACCCTGTTCGGCATGAAGTAAACCGAGGTTGTTTAGCGTAGTGGCAGTGTCGGCATGTTGAATGCCTAAAATTTTTTCTCGGATATTTAGAGCGTGCTGGTATAAAAGTAGGGCCGGGGAATATTGAGCTTTTTCTTGCAGGTAGTAGGCGGTTTGGTTGAGCAGTAGCGCGGCGGTTTCGGTTTCGAGGCTAAATTGCCTGATTTGTTCACAGGCGGCGGTTGCGCTTAACCGTAATTCTTCACACAAAGCCCAATTTTCAAAATCTGGATTAGGAAAAACGGTGTTGACTCGATTTACAACTTTTTCGGCGCGTTCATGCCATGTTGTTTTTCTATCCATGTAGATGCGCTTGTATTTGCTGTAAATTGTCTCTTGTTATTTTTGTATTTGGATGGTCTTTGCCCAAAGCCTTTTCCAGAATTGACAGACTCCTTTGAAACAAATCCTCGGCTTGATCATACTTGCCTAAGACATCATAAATCGTTGCTAAATTATTTAAATCGGTAGCAATGTCAGGGTGGTCATGCCCCAAAGTCTTTTCCAAAATCGCCAAACTCTTTTGATATAAGGGTTCCGCTTCGGCATACTTGCCCTGAACATCATAAAGCTCAGCTAAATTGTTAAAACTAAGGGCAACGTTGGGATGTTCGTGTCCTAAGGCTTTTTCCCAAATGGTTAAGCTTCTTTGATACAAGGGTTCGGCTTCGACATATTTACCTTGTTCATAATAAAGTGCTGCTAAATTATTTAAACAGGAGGCAATATCAGAATGATCTTGTCCTAATAATTTTTCATCAATCGCTAAGCTTCTTTGATACAAAAGTTCCGCTTGATCGTATTTATTTTGTGCTCGATAAAGCTCGGCTAAATTGTTTAAACAAGAAGCCACATCAGAATGGTCTTGTCCAAATGCCTTTTCCCAAATTACTAAAGCCCTTTGATACATAGGTTCGGCTTCGGTAAATTTACCTTGTTCGTAATAAAGAGCCGCTAAATTATTTAAATCTATAGCAACATCAGAATGGTCTTGTCCTAACAATTGCTCTCCAATCGCTAATCCCCTTAACAGCAAAGGTTCCGCATCGGTATAGTTGCCCTGATCGCAATAAAGCAAGGCTAAATTGTTTAAGCTAATGGCGACATCTGGATGATTCTGTTCAAATGCTTTTTCATTAATAGCTAAACTCCTTTGGCACAATGCCTCAGCTTGGTTGTATTTATTTTGTATTCGATAAAGCTCTGCTAAATTGTTTAAACAGACGGCAACGTCAGGATGATCTTGCCCTAAGACATTTTCTGAAACCATTAAACTCTTTTGATACAAGAGTTCCGCTTGGTCATACTTGCCTTGGGCATCATAAAGTTCAGCCAAATTATTTAAGCCAATAGCAACGTAGGGATGGTCTTGGCCTAATGCCTTTTCCCAAATCGTTACCCCATGTTGATATAAGGTTTCCGCTTGTTCATATTTGTTTTGTGTTCGATAAAGCCCCGCTAAATTGTTTAAACCAATAGCAATATCAGGATGGCCTTTCCCTAACGATTTTTCTCTAATAGCCAAACTTCTTCGGTATAAGCGTTCCGCTTGATCGTACCTTCCTTGGTCATGGTAAAATGAAGCCACATTATTTAGTGTCATCGCGATACTTGGATGGTCTTGTCCTAGCGTTTTTTCATCAATTGCTAAACATCTTTGATACAAGGACTCAACTTGGTCATATTTACCTTGGGCATGATAAATCATTGCTAAAGTATTTAAACTAGAAGCAACATCAGGATGATCTTGTCCTAATACTTTTTCCCTGATTACTAAACTTTTTTGGCACAAGGATTGAGCCTGATCGTATTTGCCTTGTCTTCGATAAAGCCCTGCTAAATTATTTAAACTGGCCGCAACCTCAGAATGACCTTCCCCTAATGCCATTTTCCTAATAGTTAAACTTCTTTGATATAAGGGTTCTGCTTGATCATAATCCCCTTGGTCAACATAAAGTGCCGCTAAATTATTTAAACTGACTGCAATGCTTAGGTGGTCTTTGCCTAATGCCTTTCCATCAATTGCCAAACTCTTTTTATACAAGTATTCAGCTTGATCATATTCGCTTTTCTGGTAAAGATAATAAGCTGTTTCATGCAATAGCATTGCTGCATTTTCTGTTTCAATTTCAAATTGACTTATCTGCTCACATATTGCTGTTGCGCACAATATAAATTCTTCACACAACCCCCAGTTTTCAAACTCAGCTTGTGGAAAAGCATTATGCATTCGATTAACTACGTTCTTGGCACGTTCTCCCCATGTTATTTTTCTATCCATTATACTTATCCTGATTGGTTATCTAGAGAATGGCTTTTAGATGTACAATTGAATCTATCCAAGACGTGCTAGTAGTTGTAGTAAATTATTTCTTACAGTTTGGGTAGTCGGATGGTCTTTACCTAATGTTTTTTCGCAGATGTCTAAACTGTGTTCATATAATGGTTTGGCTTGCTCATATTTGCCTTGGGTATGATAAAGGCAGGCTAAATTACTTGAAATAGTGGCGCTCTCAGAACAGCCTTCCCCAAGAGTTTTTTCATAAGTTTTTAGACTCTTTTTATATAATGACTCAGCTCGGCTATACTTACCTTGGATATAATAAAGTTGTGCTAAATTATTTAAACTTATGGCGATATTAGGGTGGTTCTTTCCTAAGAGTCTTTCATAAATAACTAAACTTTGTTTGTATAGTGATTCAGCTTGCTTATATTTACCTTGAGCATAATAGAACTGCGCTAAATTATTTAAGATAATGGTAATGTCAGGATGTTCTTTCCCTAATGCCTTTTCATAAATAGCTAGACTTTGTTGGCACACTAACTCACCCTGATTATACTTGCCTTGGGCATAGTAGAGCTGCGCTAAATTATTTAAATTTAAAGCAACATCTGGATGCTCGTTTCCGAATTTTTTTTCCACAATCGCTAAACTGCGTCGTAATAAAGGTTCTGCTTGCTCATACTTACCATGAGCCTGATAAAGCACTGCTAAATTATTTAAAGTTCGTGCGTAACTGGGGTTATCTTTACTTAATGCTTTTTCTTTAATTTCTAAGCTGCGTAGGAATAAAGGTTCGGCTTGCTCATATTTGCCTTGAGTTTGATAAAGCCTTGCTATATTACTTAAACAGCGAGCTATATCAGGATGATATTTTCCTAGTGCTTTTTCAAAAATTACTAAACTGCGTTGTAACAAAGTTTCTACTTGATCATACTTACCTTGATGCTGATAAACTACTGCTAAATTATTTAAAATTTGAGCTATATCAGGGTGGTTTTCCTTTAAATTTTTTTCAAAAATATCCAAACTTTGCAAATATAAATTTTCAGCTTTTGCATAGCTTCCTTGTATTCGATAAAGCTCTGCTACATTGTTTAAACTGTATGCAACATCTGGGTTATTTTCTCCTAAATATTTTTTTCTAATCTCCAAGCCACGATGATATAAAGGTTCGGCTTGATCATACTTGCTTTGGGTTTGATAAACCATTGCTAAGTTATTTAAACTGTTGGCAATACTAAGGTAATCTTTTTCTAAAGCATTATCTTTGATCGCTAAACTTTGTTGATGTAAGGATTCTGCATCCTCATGTTTGCCTTGAATTAAATAAAGCTCTCCCAAATTGTTTAAACTGTGTGCAACATCGGGATGTTCTTTACCTAGTATTTTTTCTCTAATTGCTAAGCTTTGTAGGTATAAAGATTCAGCCTGGTCATATTTAGCATTTTTGTTAAGATAATAGGCTATTAAATGGAACAAAGATGCAGTTTGTTCAGTCTCTATCTTAAATTTATTGATTTGCTCACATAGAGTTATTGCACTTAATAAATGATCTTCACATTCGACCCAATTTTCAAAGATAGGATCGGGAAAAAAGTTACCTACCCGAATAACTAATATCTCAGCCCGTTCCCGCCATGTCGCATCCCTATCCATCGCACACATCCCGTACCACCACCTGCACCAACCGATGCACCGTAAATAGCTTTCTTTCCGGCACCCGCTGAATCAGTGAATAGTCTTTTAAAGCTGCAAGGGCTTTGTCTAAATCCAACGGATCACAATCTGCATAAAGCTTTTCAGAAATCCCGTCAGGATGTAACAACGCACTGTCGCGCAAAATCTCCCCCGCCAACGGATGACGTTTTTCGGCATTTTCCAAGGCCAACAAAAAGGTTTTATAAACCGCTTCAGGATGGTCTGCCGATTGTACATAACCGCGCTCATTTAGCATGGCAGCAGCGTTGTTGCGGTAGCGGGTTAAATAACCTTCCAAACCACACTCGGTTTGCTCGATATAAGCACCGGCCTGATCTATCGCCAAGGCTAAACCGCCTAATTCATGCACTAAAGTAGTTGCCGTTTGCCAATCGCTATCGGATACCGACGAACGCACTTGTTCTAATGCGGCTAAAGCCATATCCACCCATTTAGACCGCCGCAATAAAAACACCGCCCCGGTATCGTCATCAAAACAATCGACGGGGACTGAGGCTAAGCTACCGGTGGCTTGGGCGCGGGTGGTGAATAAAACATGGCCATTAAAATTGCTTGGCAATAATTCTTTGGCGGCGGTCAGCAATGCCAAGGTTTCGGCATTATCAAAAATCAATAACCAACCGTCATTGTTGCGTAGCCAAGATTGCACGGCAAGAATCTGGTCGTCTTGCTTTTCGGCTTGAAAACCTAACAATACCGAAAGCTGCGCAAAGCTACTGCGCAATAAATCTTCGCCATCTGCCAATACCCACAACACCGCCGAATAGTCGTCCTTGTAACGGTGCGCATATTCGGCAGCAGTTTGGGTTTTGCCTACACCACCTAAGCCGCTTAACGCGGTGGCCCGTTCCGAAGGTTTTAGTGCAATTTCATGTTGCTCGTGCAAGGCTTGATGCAGGTTTTCTAAAATATCGACACGTCCGGTAAAGAACGGGTTGCGCGGGACTGGGACGTTGAAAATATCCGGTTTGCCGGTGTTTTCGACAACGCGGGTAATGCCTTTGTTTTGGATAGCCTCGGCAACCGCCTGGATGCCGAGGCCGCGGATGCTTTTGGCAACGGCACGTATGCCTTTGGCAATATCGGTAAAGGCTTCGTCTAGGTTGTCCCAGGTTGTGACCGGTTTAAGGTCTTTCGGCAAGCCCTGCAATTTCATAAACTCCGCGCCGTGGGTGTCACAGGATCGTAGTAACACTGGAATCACCACCGCCGATTTTTCCTGGTGCCGTTGCATGGAGCATTTTATCTCAACATCAAAGCAATAATCGGATGCCAGAAAATCGGCGCTGACCAGCAATAAGATAATGTCGGCGGCTTCCAGATTGGCATCAATAGCATTTTGCCAGTCTCTACCCGCGCTAATGTCGCGGTCATGCCAAGACTCAATGACCTTGTCCCGTTTTAATTGCGCCAAATGCTTGTCTAATTTATCGCGCAAGGCTTCGTCTTCATGTGCATAGGAATAAAACAATTTTACAGGGGGCTTATTTGACATCGGATAATCCTGTTTGGAATGATTGTGTTTATACATTGAAATTCGGTATTTAAAAATCTCCTCTCCCCAACCCTCTCCAGCAGGAGAGGGTTGGGGAGGCGCCGAATTTTGAAGTGCGATAAGTATGTATTTAAGAATGGGCAGGGATTGAATCAACGGTGGCAAGGCTTTTGACGCATCCCAACCAATCATTCCGTACTAACGCAATAAAATAGCCGACTTACAACGCAAACGCCAGTTCTAAATAGGCATCAAGCAGTTCAAATGTTTGTAGAAAAACAATTAGATTTTATGTTTTCGATCTAGCACAGCCCTCAGAAACATAAAGTGCTGGTACTTGACCGACCTTCGGTCAATATTGTTGCGTTGCTGGGCGCGATCATCGGTATCGGCGTGGTGGCGAAAAACGGTATCCTGATGCTGGATTCGGTACACCGGTTCGAGTCGCAGGGTGTCACTCTGGAAAATGCGCTGGTAGAATCGGGGCGGCGGCGTTGGGGCTTTTGCCCTTGGCTTACGGCATCGGCGCCGGATCGGACATGCTTAAACCGTTGGCTATTGCGGTGATTGGAGCGCTGACGCTTTCCGTGTTATTGTCCCTGGTCGCCACGCCGACAGTTTATTTTGCGATGCGAACATTCAAAAAAACAACCTAAAAGGCGGAACGACCGTCGGTGCAAAGAATTAGTAGTGTCGACCTGCCCGATATTTAAATATAAAGTTATACGCTATGAGTTTAGGGTACATCTAAGCGAAAAACGGGAAAGGGCTATGCCGTTCCAAAACCACCGGTTATTTTCTCGAACGAGGGCTTATAAGTAATGGCACATCATCACATGCACAATCATTCATCAGGGCATCATCACCAGCACGATCATTCTGCTGCACACCATCACGGCACCCTCAACAACCAAGGCCGTACTTTTATCTTCACCATATTGCTGAATCTGGCCTTTGTAGTAATCGAGTTCGCCTACGGCTTCATCGCCAATTCCACAGCATTAATGGCCGACGCGGGACATAATGCGTCCGACGTGCTCGGTCTGCTGTTGGCATGGGGAGCGATTATGTTGGCGCGCAAGCAACCCAGTCTACGCTACACCTACGGACTGCGCAGCACCTCCATTCTGGCGGCGCTCGCTAATGCCGCATTGCTCTTGGTGGCATGCGGGGCGATTGCCTTGGAAGCCGGTCACCGCTTTGCACAGCCGCCTGCGGTCGCCAGTCTAACGGTATCGAGCGTCGCGGCGATTGGGATCGTCATCAATGGGCTGTCCGCGTGGCTGTTGAGCCGAGGCAGCAAGGATGATTTGAATATTCGAGGCGCTTACCTGCACATGGTGGCGGATACCGCCGTATCGCTCGCCGTGGTAATAACCGGTCTGGCAATGTTTCATTTCGGCTGGTATTGGCTCGACCCGGCCATCAGTTTAGCGATTGTGCTCGTGATCGTGATCGGCACGTGGGGGCTGTTGCGCGATTCGCTACGTTTGGCCTTGAGCGCCGTGCCTGAGCAGATCAATGCGCCTGCAATCGACATCTACCTGCGCCAATTGGACGGTGTAAGCGACATTCACGATTTGCATATTTGGGGCTTGAGCACCACCGAAACGGCATTGACGGTTCATCTGGTCATGCCTGACGGCTACCCCGGCGACGCATTCATGGATGACATCGCGCAAACACTGGAAGAACGGTATTTAGTTCATCACAGCACCTTGCAAATTGAACAAGGGACGACCCGGCACGCATGCTCACTGGCCGCAACCGAGCCTCTACGGCACCGCCATTAAGTCCAACTGTAAAGCCGCTTTTCGCATTATCTCGCACCGTCCGGCTGCTTGGGCTGCGATACTGCTCCGTCTGTCCTCGTCACGCTTCATTTCACGGCTAAGGGTTTGGTTTAAAATAATTTCCCGAAAACCACTATTTTCGATCGTCGAGCCGTTCGTGCCGGCCCTTCGGCTGCGCTCAGGACTAAAGGCCTTGTCGAAGCATGATCGGCTTGACGCGGTAGCCCGAAATTTTCCCGTTCACCCTTCGACAAGCTCAGGGCGAACGGAAAAATTTCACTCAATCCATATCGGAAAGTTATTATTGACCATATCCTAAACAGAAGGGATAGCTAAACCGCATGCTCACCCGTTTGGAATCTTCAACTGCGTTTTTTAGGATCAAGGCTTATCAATCACTTCATCCCTCAACACATCAAATTCATTGAAGGCGATATTCAGGCTGAGTTTCAAGTTGATGATACAGGCGATAGCGGTACTGGTGAAAATACAAATCATGATAGCGATTTGATATTTCACCGCCAGCCACGGTTCGCTGCCGCCCAGGATTTGACCGGTCATCATGCCCGGCAAGGAGACCAGTCCCATGGTAGCCATACCGGCAATGGTCGGATTGATCGCGGCTTTGACAGCCTCCCTAAAATACGGAAGCACAGCCTCCCAGCGCGTCGCACCCAGCATGAGGAAAGTGGCATATTCGTTTTCGTTCTTGCGGAGCGCCGAATAAAAGCGCTCTAACGCGATGACGTTGCCTTGCAGACAGTTGCCGAGGATCATGCCCGCCAAAGGCACGATGTAACGGGCGTCGTAAAAGTGCGTCGGCTGAATGACCAGAATCACCAGGTAAGCGGTGGAGAACAGTATGCTGGAAGCAATGGCCATAAAGGTAGCCAGTACGAAATAGCGCGCTTTAAGTCCGGCGCGGCGCAGAATGCTTAAATCGGCGACCAACAACATCACCAATATCCATAAGCCGTTGAGCCAGGGATGGTTAAGATCGAACAGCATTTTCAGGTAGATCCCAACCAGCGCTAACTGGAT
>Ga0208397_100521_pt1 | contig 13507 bp, 9 predicted proteins | sample LakWasMe76_LOW10_2_FD_183904 | JGI IMG/M metagenome (GOLD analysis project Ga0208397, IMG submission 183904) | Freshwater sediment methanotrophic microbial communities from Lake Washington under simulated oxygen tension - Sediment Metagenome... | ecosystem: Environmental > Aquatic > Freshwater >...
CGTGATTGTAGCATCTGATGAGCTGCCTTCCGTATCTCAGGAACTGGATATTTTATTGTGCTGGATGGGAAACAAACCATTGGAAGAAGGCAATCGCTACCTGTTGCAGATCAACAGCAGGGTAGTGAAGGGTATTGTAAAAGAAATTCAATACAAATTAGATGTGAACTCACTGGAAAAACAGTTTTCGCCGGAAAAAGTTTTATTAAATGATATCGTTAGGGCAACCGTTAAGACCGCGTCACCCGTACCATATGATGCGTATGCCGAACTACGTGTAAACGGCGGCGCTATCCTGATTGATGAAACAAGTAATGTAACTGTTGGTGCGTGCATGATCCAATAAACTCATCTATGAACAAACTTATACAAAAAGGGAAAGTGATATTGGCCGGTGCCGGTCCCGGCGACCCGGACCTCATCAGCGTAAAAGCTGCCAACTACCTGCAACAGGCAGATGTGGTATTAACCGACAGGTTAGTGAGTAAAGAGATCATCTCCCGCTATGTAAAACCCTCTGCCATTGTTGTAGAAGTGGGAAAGCAATGCAGGCGCGGCGTTTCAACATCACAGCAAACCATTAATGAATTGTTGGTTCAATATGCATTGCAGGATAAATTGGTTGTGCGGTTAAAAGGAGGGGATGTGGCATTTTATTCAAATGTGCTGGATGAACTGGAAATACTGGTGGCCAATGCAATTCCTTATGAGATTGTTCCGGGTATTACGGCAGCATCAGGCGCCGCAGCCTATGCAGGTGTTCCGCTTACTGCAAGGGACCATGCAACAGCCGTAAGATTCCTCACCTACTATAAATCAACAGTAGTAAAAGATACTTACTGGAAAGAGCTGGCAAATACGGATGATACACTGGTGTTTTATATGTCGTCTGAAACACTGGATGATCTGGTAAAAAAATTAATTGAGAACGGGATAGCCCGCGATACACAATTGGCGGTAGTAGAACAGGCCACTACACCTTACCAGCAGGTATATGTTTCGGGGATATATGAGTATGAAGAAAAACTGAAGGGGCAAATATTTTTATCGCCTTCGTTGGTGATGATTGGTAAAGTGGTGCGTTTACATCAATCGTTCAACTGGTTTACAGGGAGCGATGCAAAGGAATATTATTTTCAGCCCCTCACAGGCCAGGTTGAAAATATGGTTAAAAACGATACAATTAAAAGACATGTTAGCAGAGCCTAAATTGAAACAGTTGCTGGACCTTGTAAAAAGTTCAGAGAAAGAAGAACTGATCTGGATGAACGGGTATATTTCCGGTATCATCAAAGGAAATGTGCAAACAGAAACTGTGGCATCTGCGGTAACTGTGTCTAAAAAAATGACCATCGTTTACGGCACTGAAACAGGCAATTCAAAAAAACTGGCTACAGATTTTGCGGCCAAAGCAAAGAAAAAAAATATCCCTGTTAAATTAGCCAGCCTTGATCAATACCGTGTAACAGATATTACCAAAGAAGAAAACCTCTTTGTGATGGAGAGCCACCTGCTGCTGCACAAAAATTTTATGACCATATACACCGCAATGGTTTTCGTTTGGATAATTTAAAATATAGTGTATTGGCATTGGGAGATACCTCTTATCCTATGTTTTGTAAAACCGGGGAAGATGTAGATGCGCAGTTGCAGAAATTAGGCGGAACGCCTGTTATACCTATCCAGAAATGTGATGTAGATTATGAATCTGACGCTGAAGCATGGTTTGCTAAAGTGATTCAAACGCTTAATCAGGAAGAGGCCGCAACACCTGCAGCCTTAAAACCGTTACCACAGACTGCTGCAAAAACAAACACGAAAAAAGTTTATCGCGGTTCGGTATTGTCAAATCTTAACCTGAACGATAAGGGTTCGCACAAAGAAATTTATCATATTGAACTGGCGGCAGAAGGGGTTGGTTATCTGCCTGGCGATTCGATTGGTGTTGTACCGGAGAACCCTTTGGCAGTTATTCAGATAATCATTAAAGAACTTGGCGTACCCGGCAATACATCAATTACCTATAAAGATATCGACTACACTTTATCTGATTTCCTGCAGAAGAAGGTTGCTGTTCAGTATTTGCATGAAAGGGTAGTAAAAAAATATGCAGCCATTGTTCAAAAAGAAATACCCGAAAACAAAACGGACCTGCTTAACCTTTTGCAGCATTTTCCACTTACAGGGTTTGAACAATTTAAAGAAGTGGCCAATATATTGCCTGCCCAGTCGCCGCGCATTTATACTATTGCCTCTTCACCATCGGCACATGACGGTGAGATACACCTGACCGTAGAAAAAGATGCATTTATTGTAAATGGAGAAAAGAAAACAGGCTTGTGTTCAGGCTATTTATCCGGCATAGGCGAAAGTGCCGAATTCGAATTTTTTGTACAGAAGAATAAACGGTTCAAACTTCCTGCTGCAGATAAGGATGTATTGCTGATTGCTCCCGGTACCGGTATTGCTGCTGCAAGGTCTTTTATCAGTGAGCGCGATGCAATTGGTGCTACAGGTAAGAACTGGTTGTTTTTTGGTGAAGAAAATTTTACTGCTGATTTCTTATATCAGACAGAAATACAAAATTGGTTTGAAACGGGCGTATTAACCAAGGTAAGTCTTGCCTTCCGCAAAGATGGGCCGGAAGAAAGTTTTATATGGGATAAGATCAAGCAAAACGGAAAAGAAATATACGATTGGATACAATCCGGTGCATACCTATATGTTAGCGGAGAAAAAGCACCCATGAGTGTGGAAGTTGAAAAAGCATTGCAGCAGGTAATAGCAACCCATAGCGGTTTATCTGCAGAAGCTGCCCAAACTTACTGGGAGCAGTTAAAAGAAGAAAGATATTCAAAAGATGTTTACTAACTAAAAAACCGTGCCTTTGTGCCTTTGTGTGGATATTTTCCCGCAAAGGCGCAAAGGCGCAGAGAGAAAACAAGATGTCAGAGAAAGCAAATTTGTCGCAAATAGAAAAGATCAAGCAGGCCAGTGATGGACTGCGCGGAACGATAAAAGAAAGCCTGCAGGATGAGATCACCGGTGCCATTCGGGAGGATGACCAGGCTTTGATCAAGTTCCACGGCATGTACCAGCAGGATGATCGCGACAGGCGCGAAGAGCGTGCCGCAAAAAAACTGGAACGGTTATATTCGTTCATGATCCGATTGCGTTTGCCCGGTGGTTTTTTATCACCTGAAAAATGGATCGCTGTTCATGATGTTGCGGGTGAACATTCAACCGGTGTGATCAAAATTACCAGCAGACAAACCGTGCAATTGCATGGTATCATCAAATCGCATATCAAACCCACAATTAAAGATTTTAATGAGGCAAAACTAGATTCGATAGCAACCTGTGGCGATATTAACCGTAATGTGTTATGTAGTTCACATCCAGCGCAATCGCCCATCCATGCAGAAATATTTGCTTACGCGGATAAGATCAGCAACCTGCTGATGCCCAAAACAAAAGCATATTATGAAATATGGCTGGATGAAGAACAGTTGATTGATAAGAAGGATGAAGAAGATCCATTATACCAGGACAGGTATCTTCCCCGCAAATTCAAAATTGCTATTGCTATTCCCCCTGATAATGACGTGGATGTTTTTGCCAATGACCTTGGGTTGATCGCGATCATTGAAAATGGAAAATTAAAAGGATTCAATATTGCGATAGGAGGAGGATTGTCCAGTACGCATGGTAATCCGGAAACCTATCCAAGACTCGGTACCATCATCGGTTTTGCCGACTCAGAAGAAAAAATATTTAAAGCGATCTATGAGATTATAACCATCCAGCGTGATTATGGTAACCGAAGCGACCGTAAACAGGCAAGGTTAAAATACACACTCGATAAATATGGCGTGGCATGGTACACGCAGGAACTGGAAAAACGCACAGGCTTTGCATTAGAGCCGGCAAAACCATATAGTTTTACCAACAGGGGCGATCTTTTTGGCTGGCAGCAAAATGAGCAGGGGCAATGGTACTATACTGTTTTTGTTGAGAACGGCAGGGTGTTGGATAATGAGAAAGTAGCATTAAAAACAGGCCTGCTGGAAATTGCCAAAACAGGCAAAGCCAATTTTCGTTTTACCTGTAACCAGAACCTGATACTGGGAGATATTGATGAAAAAGATAAAAACACAGTCAATGGACTACTAGAGAAGTTCGGCATTATAAAGCATACAGAAGGCCAATCATTAATACGTAAAAATTCGATGGCCTGTGTGGCATTGCCAACCTGCCCACTGGCATTGACTGAGGCACAACGTTATTTACCTTCACTGATAGACAAAATTGAAGTGCTGCTGGATAAATATTCTATCAAGGATGATGGAATGATCATCCGAATGACAGGCTGCCCCAATGGTTGTGCACGTTCTACTGCGGCAGAAATTGGTTTTATTGGTACAGCTCCCGGCAGGTATAACCTGCAATTAGGTGGCGACAGAATTGGAGAGCGACTAAATAAAATCTATCGTGAAAACATTAACGAGACTGAGATACTCGATTCTCTTGATCCATTATTTAAGTCTTATTCGGCTGAAAGACTTGCCGGCGAAACGTTTGGTGATTTCGCCCTGCGCCAAAAATGGGTAACTCCTTAATTAAGTAGTTTGAAGTAATTAAACCACTCTGTGAACCTCTGTATCCCTGTGCCCTCTGTGTTGAAAAAGAAAGTAACGTACTTTTTTTAACACAGAGGGCACAGAGATACAGAGGTTCACAGAGAGGAAAAAATATTTTTAATAAGTCTACTAAATTAGTAGGAATATATTACATTTGCACCTCAATGGCAGAACGAATGCCATTAATCAATCACAATCAAGTTAACCATGATCAGAAATTCTAAAAGACGATGTTGATGTAAGGTCGCGTCTTTTCTGCAGAATCTATTTTCTGAAATTTCCCCGACGTATTGCTGCCGATGATATCGGCTGAGTTTTATCTGACTGTTTCCTGCTGTCGGTCAGGCACAGTATGAAATACCTATATCAATAAATCATTAATAGTAGCAACATGCGAAAAATAACTGCTTTAATCCTCTTCCTCGTTCCTTTTGTTTTGCAGGCGCAATTAAACGGTGCACTTATTTTAAGTGGCCGTATTGTTGGCGAAAATCATGAAGGCTTACCTTCTGTAAGTGTTTCCGTAAAAAACACCACAAAAGGAACTTTTACCGATACAACAGGAAAGTTTTCTTTAGTAGTTAGCCAGAAACTTCCTTTCACACTGGTGGTAAATTCTTTAGGTTTTGCACCGCAGGAAATCACTGTAAAAAACACCAGTTCAAATCTTACCATACAATTAACCACTCAAACATATATTGCCAATGAAGTGGTTGTTACTGCCAGTCGCACACCTGAAAAAATATTGCGTTCTCCGGTTGCTATCGAAAAATTGGATCTGCGCGCTTTAAAAGAAACACCCGCAGCCAGTTTTTATGATGCTTTGGGAAATGTGAAAGGCGTGCAGTTAACCACTTCCTCTATCACGTTTAAAGTGCCCAATACACGTGGTTTTAATATACCCAACAATTTCCGTTTTATGCAATTGGTGGACGGTATTGATATGCAGGCTGCAACACTTGGTGTGCCGCTGGGTAATGCTATCGGACCAACTGAACTGGATATTCAAAGTATAGAGATCACGCCTGGCGCAGCATCGGCTTTATATGGGATGAATGCCATTAACGGTATGGCCAACCTGATTACAAAAAATCCTTTTAACTCACAGGGATTGAGTGTTTTTCACAGGGTGGGAGTGAACCATGTTGATGGAAAAGATAACCCGGCAAGCTTTCTTACAGAAACTGCTATCCGTTATGCAAAAGCGATCAATGAAAAATTTGCCTTTAAGATCAATGCGGGTTATTTGCACGGTATCGACTGGATATCCGATACACGATTAGATCAAAATCCCAACAGCCGTATCACAGCCAATCCTGCTTATCCTTCTCTGGATGGGGATAATAATATTGCCTTTGATGGATGGAACAAATATGGCGATGATGCGCTGGCCGGAAGTAATACCGTTTCTGTTACCGGACTGAATATTGACGGTCAACCGAATAAAACACTTACCGTTGCACGTACAGGTTATTGGGAAAAAGACCTTGTTGATCCCAAAGTTTCTAACCTTAAATTCGATGCTGCATTGCATTATCGCTTTAATCCGCGTACAGAGCTAACCTATTCATACCGCATCGGACAAATGGATGGCGTGTTTCAGAGAGGTAATAAAGTAAAGCTGGATAATGTAGTGGTGCAAAATCATCAATTGGAATTGAAAGGCAGCAACTTTACGGTTAAGGCCTATATCTCAAAAGAAAATACCGGTAACTCTTATAATGTAAAACCACTTGCCGATAATCTAGACCTGTACACAGGCGGCAGTGCCAATGCATGGGGGGCAAAATACAAAGCGGCATTAAACGCTTATGCGGGCTCGCATGGCGGTGCATTAAATTCATCCAATCTTGCGGCCGCAACACAGTATGCCCGCCAGCAGGCAGACCTGGGAAGGGTTGAGCCAGGCACGGAACGGTTTAATATTGTTAAAGATTCCATTATTCATATCAATAACTGGGATATCAAATCAGGCAGCATCCCTAATGCTCCTGTTACCGGAGGTGCCGCGTTGATCCAGAAAAGTAATTTATACCATATAGAAGGCCAGTGGGACCTGACACAATACCTGAAGTTTGCCAATGTATTGGTTGGCGGTGATGCACGTGTTTATGAATTAATACCCGATGGAAATAATTTCGTTGATTTTAAACGTGCCATCGCCGACAGAAACAGCGCTTTGCCTGATGGAAGCTTTGGAAGCAACACCTATTATAAAAAATTTGGTGCCTTTGCACAGGTAACAAAAACTTTTTTTAAAGACAAACTGAAACTGAATGGTTCTTTACGTGTAGATAATAATCCTGAATTTTCAGTGAAGTTTACTCCGCGTTTTGCTGCTGTTTATACATTAGCTGAGAAACATAATTTCCGGTTTACCTATCAGCAGGGATACCGCTTCCCTGCTTTGTTTGAAGCATTATCATATGTAAATAACGGGAGGGTAAAGCGTGTTGGTATTTTACCTGTTATCAATGAAGGATTAGGCTATCGCGAAAACAGTTATACGCAATCATCTGTAGCCATTTTTAATGCGGCGGTAAAAGCGGCAGGTAATACAGATGCAGCAGCACTTGCAAACAGGGATCTGTTAAAAGCTGCCAATTTACCTGATGGCGCACCAGAAGGTATCAACTCGTTTGAGGTTGGTTATAAAAGTGTTTTATTCGACAATAAACTGATCCTTGATTTTGATGCATACGCAAATGTGTATGATGGTTTTCTTGGACAGGTTCAGGTATATGTTCCCAAAGGTGAAACCATTGGCTCTGATGCGGCGGTGATAGCTATGGTAGACAGGAACAGGGATGCAACCGCTGCCAATGGCGGTAATGCAGCCAGCAAAGGACAGGAGCGCTACCGGGTTTATACCAATGCAAAAAATAAATACACAACCTATGGTTCATCATTGGGTGTTACGTATAATTTCTATAAAACCTTTGCAGTATCCGGCAACGTGAACTATAATAACATCAAAGGCAACGCTACCCCTGATCTGTTTGTTACAGGATTTAATACACCTAAATGGACATCCAATTTTTCTTTTGGTAACAGGGCCATAACAAAAAACATTGGGTTTAATATAGTATGGAAATGGCAGGATAGTTTTCTGTGGGAAAGCCCGCTGGTTACCGGTACCGTAGATGCCATTCACAATATTGATGCACAGGTTACTTTAAGGTTGCCTGCGCTTAAATCAACTATTAAGCTGGGCGGCACCAATATCTTTAATAACCGGCATATCCAATATGCAGGCGGGCCAACAATTGGCGCTTTGTATTATGCTGCTATTACACTTGATGGTTTGTTGTATTAAAAATACATCAGTACATATTGGTTTCAATAAGAGATAAACGAAGAAAAAGAGTGTGTCCGAATTTCAGAGACGCTCTTTTTCTTCTGTCTTTCTCTTATTGAAACATCTTCTAACATATTGCGCTATTAAAAGTTGTCAGTTATATTAATTAAAACATTGCCCGAAGGGGTATATAATGACTCTGCGTAAACTCTTTTACTCTGCGGCTCTGCGGTGAAAGCCCCTTGCTTAATTGCCAGCTTGGGTTAATCATTTGTTTTAATTCACCGCATCAAACAGGAGATGCTTCGTAAACGCAGAGAAATTTTTATCCAAACCGATTTTTTAATTGCACAACAGGTTAATAATCTATTTAAGAAAAATGCCCGGAAAATATGTAACCCTGCTGGTATTGTTTGTGTTGTTTGTTTTTTACGGAAATACGCAAACAGTTAAAACTACCACTACTATAAATCAAACGTGGTTTGGTTATTTTAACCAAACCCGCCTCAGTAAAAAATGGGGATTATGGGCAGACGCTCACCTGCGCACAAAAGAAGATTTTGTAAATAACCTGTCGCAGTCAATAGCAAGGGTAGGACTCACTTATTATTTAACCGATAATACCAAGCTCACGCTGGGGTATGCCTATGTGAACCAGTTTCCGGGTGATAATCACGCCAATATTTCGCAGCCGGAACATAGAATATGGCAGCAGGTACAATGGCATATTAAATTTCCACGGCTGCGTTTGATGCAGTGGCTACGGCTGGAAGAAAAGTTCAAACATAAAATTGCCAACAATGATAACCTGGCCGATGGCTTTAATTATAACTGGAAACTGCGATACAACCTCTTTTTTAATGTGCCACTGAGTAAGAAAGCCTTTGCTCCACACAGTCTTTCTTTTGTATTAAACGATGAAGTGCATATTAATTTCGGCAATGAGATTGTATACAACTATTTCGATCAGAACCGTTTTTTTGCAGGGTTCAGTTATCATACTAACGCACATGATAATATCCAGTTCGGCTATATGAACCTGTTTCAGCAACTGGCCCCGGGAAATAGCTATAAAAACATCAATGCCGCACGTATCTTTTATTTTCACAATATAGACCTGCGTAAAAGATAAGTCTACTAAAATAGTAGAAATTTTGTTATTTTGCTGCCTGATCAGCAAAAAATACACAGAATTACCGTGAGTTTGATAACTAAAGCCCCCATTAACAATATGGCAAAAACCCCGGCAGGGGTTGATTCCAATCATTTGTTTCCTGTTTTCCTGAAACTGGAGAATCTTCGGTTATTGATTGTTGGCGGAGGCTATGTGGGGATGGAGAAACTGCAGTCGGTGTTGCAAAATGCCCCGGCAACATCCATCAAGCTGGTTGCTGAACAGATCAGTGAGGAGATCAAAACACTTGCCCATTCCTATCCCAATATAAGCCTTACAGAAAAAAACTATGATATTACTGATCTTGCGGAAATTGACGTGGTGATTGTTGCGGTGAATGATCCACTGGTAAGTGAGCAGGTGCGTTTACATGCAAGAGAAAAACGCTTATTGGTAAATGTGGCCGATAATCCTGCTCTCTGCGATTTTTACCTGAGCTCTGTGGTTCAGAAAGGAAGCCTTAAAATCGCGATATCTACCAATGGCAAATCACCCACCATAGCTAAAAGGTTGAAAGAATTTCTGCATGAAGTGATCCCTTCAGAAATAGACGGTGTGCTGAATGATATGCAAAGCATACGCCAGACACTGAATGGAGATTTCTCCGATAAAGTAAAACAACTGAATGCCCTAACAAAAGTATTGGTTGCCAAAAAAGTTTCGTTAGACGAACTGCATCTTCAAAAACCGAAAGAGAAAAAATGGCAGCAGGTAGTAAAATGGTGCCTGTTTGCTTTTGTTTTTATGATTGTGGGACATACTGTTTTTTCATTAATACCATCGCAGGAAGTATATGATGCAGTAAAATCGGTACCTGATTACATTGATACCCGCTCTTTTCTGATCATGTTGCTGACCGGATTTATGGCGCAAATGGTAGATGGCTCACTGGGTATGGGTTATGGAACTATCTCCACTACTTTTTTACTGGCCAACGGGGTTGCCCCGGCAGTAGTTAGCAGCCGCGTGCATTCTGCGCGGGTATTTTCAAGCGGTGTTTCAGGTTATAGTCACCACCGCTTTGGTAATATCAATAAAAAATTATTTAAGGCACTGGTCATACCCGGTATTATTGGCGCGATTGTAGGTGCTTACCTGGCTTATGTAGGACAGAAATACTCCTCTTACGTAAGAATTCCATTATCTATCTATACCTGTTACCTTGGTTATTTCATCATCAAAAAAGCGCTTCGTAAAAAAACGCAGCAGGACAAAGTAAAACGTGCCGGATGGCTGGCCGGAGCAGGCGGGTTTATGGATGCTTTTGCCGGCGGGGGATGGGGAGCGCTTGTTACCAGTACCCTGATCTCTAAAAGAAAAACGGTACGTTATGTAATTGGTTCAGTATGCCTGGCAGAATTTTTTGTGGTGTTTGCCAGTGCAGTTACTTTTTTTATCCTCTTAAAACATATTCCTATTGCAGATGTGTTGGGACTGATTCTCGGTGGTATCATTGCCGCGCCAATAGCTGCAAGATTAGTAGGCAAGCTCCCGTTGAAAACGATGTATTTCCTTGTAGGAGGATTGGTTGTTCTTACCAGTTTGCTTACATTCTGGAAATCGATTAACGCAGTGCTGCATTGATGGATTGTTTAATTCAGTTGCAGTTTAAATATTTTATACCTTCCTCTTTTCTCTTTTGGCACATGTATCTGGGAGATGGTGAAAAATAAATTCCCTTGATTATCGAATGCAAAAGAATCGGGCCATTTTATTTCCGGGGTACTGATTACTTCCTCTAAAAGCCCGTTGCTGTTCAGTTTGCTGATGGCATTTCTTTCTAAGCTGCTCAGGTACAGGTTGCCTTTTTGATCAAAGATGATCCCGTCATTCGCCCCTGTTTTTGCAAATTTTTCTACCTGCTTTCCCCTCAATGAATCACTGATATTTTTATTCAATAAAGCGCTTGTGGGTATGCGGTAAATATTTTCTCCCATAAGGGCACAGTAATACAAATACTCTTTTTTCGGATCTAACTCAATGCCGTCTGAATGAACAGGGTGTTTTCTTTCATAGCCTTCAATTACAATTTTTGTAACTTCTGTTAGTGTGGATGGATGCTGAGACAGTACCCTTCGTATTTCATTGTTCTTTAAATCCAATAATACAATACCACCCAACTGTGAATCTGTGAAATAAACCATTTGTTTTTGGTTATCGACCCGGAAATCATTCAGGTAGCTTTTGCCGCCAATAATTGCCGCCGGAAATGTATAGTCATTTTGCAGGCTGTTATCAGAAAGATCAAATCTATAAAGGTGCGCCTCTTTTGTTGAGTCGGTCTCTAACTCATAGCCCGTATCTAAAACCCAGAGTGTATTGAACTCATCTGCCAAAACACTTTGTACACAAATAAATTTGCGGGTAGCAACAGTCTGACTGTTCTGGTTATTCCAGGCTGTATTTGGATAAGGCACAACGATGCCATTTATGATCTCCGCAACAGATACCGGTGTTTTCCTCGTCCACCTCGGAAAGTTTACAAATACCCTGTTATGTTTAGAAATAGCTATCCCTGTCCATTGATTGCCGGTTTCAGCAAAAACAGATAATTCAGGTACAGCCCTGTTGTTTATTGTGTTTTGGGCCTGCAGGTGAGATAAAACGAGGGTCATCAGCGAGGTGAATATTGTTTTCAGCATTTTAAGTATGATTGATAAGTAAAATGCAAAACTGTACCGAATGGTGCTAATGAGAAAGGAGATAGATCACAGATTTTGTGTGAGGTATATCACATTATGTTTTATTAAACCTGCTCAATGTTTCCCTCGACACACCAAGATAGGAGGCAATGATTGATTTGGGTACCCGTTGAAAAAGATGCGGGTATTGTTTAAGCAACAGTTCGTATCTTTTTTTAGAATCATCTGCCATAAATGAAAGCATCCTTTTCTGCAAAGCAATAAATCCACTGTTCGCTTTTTTCCGAAAAAAACTTTCCATTTTATGCAGTTCCGCGCAGATCTTTTCCCGGTTTTCAAATGAGAGGCAAAGCAATTCTGTATCTTCTAAACAATCAACATCCAATATGGCTTTTGTTCGGGTGAAATAGGCCTGGTAATCTGTTATCCACCAGTTCTCCATGGCAAACTGAAGAATATATTCTTTCCCTTTTTCATCGGTATAGCTGGCTTTTAATAAGCCTTTCTTTACCCAATAAGTATGGTTTACACTATCTCCGGCCTGAATTAAGTATTGGTGCTTTTTTAATTTCTTTTTTGTGAAGTGAGAAAGAACCAGCGTAAATTCTTTGTCTGTTAGAGAAACTATTTCTTCAATATGTTTTCTTAATGTTTCGCTCATGGATATTTGTATGCTTGCAGCAGATAGCCAGATGAAGATAATAAGAAAAAGGAAACAATCAGTTCCCGGAAGAATCCAATCCTGTTCTGTCGCATCTGAGGATTGCTTATTAAAATAATTACCCTTCCCTCTGTGCTAATCTGTGCCATCTGTGGCAAAAAAAATCACATGGAAAATAATTTCATCAAAGCAGATCAGTTGCTGCCCAATACCTGTTTCTTTTTTAGACTCAACGCATATAAATACCCATCCGCACTTCCAAAATACAATACACCCTCTTTTACAGCAGGCGAAGAAACGATAGGCCCCAGTTTGTAAATAGCATCCATCACTTTTTTATTTGCCAGGTAAGAAGATAAGTCATCCCCTTTGGCTGTATACGCAAAATTCAGTGTATCATTTTTAAGCACTGATGCTGCATGTTGCTTTCGGGCTTCTGTTGAAAAACTGCTCCAACGTTTTCCTTCAGAGTCAAGATCAAGTGCGTACATCTTACCGGTAAAATCGCCAAAGTAGGCTGTGTTGCCGGTAATGGCCGGTGTGCCAAATACATAACCATTTGTTTTAAACCTGTATTTTTCTTTACCTGGTTTAGCATCAATGGCCAGCAGCAGGTAAGTGTCTGATGTGCCAACATACAACAGATCCCCTTTAATCACCACCGAACCAACGATCCACGACCCCTCCGCATCATATTTCCAGAGCAGGCTTCCGTTATCTGCATTCAACGCATACAGGTGTGCATCTCTTGCACCAAAATATACCACACCGTTTGCAATAGTTGGTGATGCCTGTATACCCGACATGGCCATCTGTCCGCCCGTTTTAAATTTCCACAGTTCTTTACCTGTTTTTGCATTGATGGCATATAGGTAAGTATCCCATCCACCAATATAAAGAATGCCATTATGAAGGGTCGGACTTGAATGCACGCTGCCGTTTGTTTTGAATTTCCATTTTACAGAACCGTTATTTGCATCCAATGCATAAATATATCCATCGCTGCTGCCAGCATACACGGATAATTCACCATCAACAGTAGCAACAATGGGAGAGGAGATGAAACAATCCCAAAGGTCTTCCATATACATG
>Ga0208397_100540_pt1 | contig 13299 bp, 8 predicted proteins | sample LakWasMe76_LOW10_2_FD_183904 | JGI IMG/M metagenome (GOLD analysis project Ga0208397, IMG submission 183904) | Freshwater sediment methanotrophic microbial communities from Lake Washington under simulated oxygen tension - Sediment Metagenome... | ecosystem: Environmental > Aquatic > Freshwater >...
TGCAGGTGGCATCTGGACGCCGCATCTATGTGCATGTGGCACGCGGCGCCATCACCGTCAACGGCATTGCCCTTGAAGCGGGCGATGCTGTCAAGGCGACCGGCGAACAGGTCATCGCGCTCGCCGGTGGCCATGAGGCAGAAGTCTTATTGTTTGACTTGCCCTAATCCGATTGGCAACGCTGTCGGTTCGGTGATTTGCTGCACGTCATTGTGGTCGCGTCGCGGTATTTGTTGATACCACTGTTGCCCTCCAATCACGTCGACCAACTGGCCTGCGCTTTCCGCCCAGGTCAGCCAGCGCATCCCCTTGGAAGAGGGTGTACGGCCTTCGGCATGCAGATCAAGCCAGGACTTCAAGGCGCTGGCAAGATCGGCAGGCTGTGACCCGCCGAAATAGTAAGCATGTTCGCCGGCCACTTCGCGGAATACCGGCAAGTCGCGCGCAATGATCGGGAGTTTGTACTGCGCTGCCTCGATCAGCGGCAGGCCGAACCCTTCGGCCTCCGACGCTGCCAGCAATGCCGATGCGTTGGCATACAGGTTCAACAGCATGTCGTCGCTGGCCCCTTCGAACCAGAACAGGCGCTTGCCTTTTTCACGGTGCTGGCGAAGGCGCTCCACCAGCGGATCCACCATCCAGCCTTTTTTACCCACGATAACGAGGTTGACGTCGATGCCCTGGTCCCATAACTGCTCGAATGCGGACAATGCTTGTGCATGGCCCTTGCGCGGTTCCAGCGTTCCCACCATCAGGATGCTCGGATTTGCCTTGATGCGGGCGAGTGCGGCGCTGCCATCATCGACACTGCGTCCCGAAGACGCATCGGCCGCGATATCGGCACCCAGATGAAAGTACCCGACCTGCAATGGAGATGTCCGCTGCAACTGCAATTTCTCAGCCCATTGGGTGAGCTCATCGGCAACGGCGCGCGAGATGCACACGACGCCATTTGCAACGCCGGTCACCGCTTCCAGCCAACGGGTAAATCCGTCCTGTGCGCCTGCCACGAAGACATCCGGGCGAAGGATGGGCAGCAGGTCATAGACAACAAAGTAAACCTGGACGCCACGGTTTCTCATGTCGACAAACACTTGCCGATTGTCCGGTATGTTGCGCGGCGTCAGATCCAGTCCAAGGAAAATATCGCCAGCATGCGTGTCGATTGGATCATCATCAAGCAGCAGGTCCGGCATTTCAAGCATGCGGCAGGTAAAGCTGCGCGCATAGACATAGTAGCCGCCGGCGTCATATACCGGCTCGACGCGGTAGCCAGCAGGGGCATCTTCCAGCAGGACGTTCAGCACATTGCGTACGACCCGCTGGATCCCGGATTTTGCGTCGCGCTGGACCAGTTCGGATATATCCACGAGCAATTGCGGAACCGGTCGGCGTGGTGTGTTCTTCGCGATGCTGGCCGCAAGCGTCATGATGTCGCTGTTGCCTGGTGGGACCGGCGCGCTCATCTGTGCCAGCCCGTGCATCAGGTCACGGTGTCGGGCGCCGGCGCTGTCCTGTGCAAAATGTTCGATCGCATCGTGATACATCTCGCCCACATGGGCAGGATGGTGTTCGGTCTGGACATAGGCAATAGCGCGACGCGACAAGTTCTCGCGGGCGTCTTTATCGCACCACAGCTTCCTCAGCGCATCGCTCAGCTCGGCCTGCTGGAAGTCGTCCGGCAGCTTGATCAGCGCGTGCTCCGGAAGCTCGATCGCAGCACCGTTTGCATTGACGATCGCGGGAATGCCATGCGCAAGACAATCCAGGATCGATGCCGATGTCTCGCCGCGCGATAGGGAGCGCAATTGCACGGCCACATCCGCCGCCGCAAGGTAATCCTTGTATGCGGTGGGCGGCGCGAAGCCAGTGATCTGAACACGGTCGCCGCCGCGATGCTGATTGCGCAAGATCGTCGCCGTCAGCGATTTTCCGTACGGGTGTGGATCATTCTCGCCAACGAAAATCAGATGGCAATTTGCGTTGGCCGCCAGCGGCGAATCCAGCCAGGCATTCAGCAGCCGATCATTGAGCTTGGTGGGACCCAGCAAACCGAATGAGCAGACGATAAAATCGCCATCCTTGATGCCGAGGCGCTGCCGTGCCGCTTTACGATCGATTTCGGACGGGAACGCGCGCAGCAGCGGAATCGTTTGCCAGTCGCACGCGGTATCGGCGGTATACCAGGTCTGCGCCAGATGCTTCGAAAACTGCGAGTGAACGATGACGCCTGTCGCATGGTCGAGCACTGCCTTGTTGCAAGGGTATTTCCAGAATGCCGCTTCACGGCCGCCGATTTTTTCGTCCAGCAGCGCGCGATAGCCATGCGAGTGGTAGAGCGCCGCGCGGAACGCGCCGCGTCGGTAGCCGCTGCCCTCGATATAGTTCAGGATGCCGCTGAGGAAAAAATCATGCAGCACCACCACGCCTGGATAGCGCTCGAGCAAGTGGAACATGTGCTGATGAAAGCTGGAATTCCCGAAGTGATAAAGAATCCGGTCGAAATCGTTCCCGTGCTCTTCAAACCATTTCACCGACCGATGCGTAAAGTTTGCCGCCGTCCAGGAATCGGTAATCCCGTCCTGTTCGGTAATCACGTCGATGTTGTAATAGCGTGCCAGCTCAGGCAACAGCTCCGCGCTATAGTCAGCGATGCCCGACTTGGAAGGCGGAAGTGGCGACAGGTAGGCGAGGCGAGGGCGGTTACGACGCGGTGAAACGGCGACGTGCGCATGCCGCTGTTTTTCCAGGTGCCGTTGTTCGAACGCCTGCAATGCGCAACGCGCGCTGGTATCCCAGGAAAAACGTTTGGCCTGTTCCTGCCCGCTTTGTTTGAGACTGTTCAGGAATTCCTTGTCGGTCAGGGCGTGCTGCATTTTTGCGGCAATCGCCTCGACTGAAGTCGGATCGAATAATGCGTCCTCGCGACCAATCACCTCGGGAATGCTACTGGCGTTTGAGCCAATTACCGCGGCGCCGCACGACATGGCCTCCAGCGCCGGCAGGCCGAAACCTTCATGCAGCGAGGGAAAGACAAACAGAGCGCAGGTGTTATACAGAGCCGACAGGTCCTCGTCCGGCACAAAGCCGGTGAAGATCAAGTCGTTTTCCGATAAGCCATGCGTCATTCCCAATGTTTGCAAGCGCGCACGGTCAGCCTCGTCCGCCTTGCAGATGATCGCAAGCTGGAATGCCGACCGGATAGGCGACGGCAGGCGCGCAAACGCCTCGATCAGCCCTTCAATGTTCTTCCGTGGGTCGATGCCGCCGGTGTACATGACGAACGGCTTGCCGAGCCGATAGCGTTGCCGCAGCGTCGCTGTTTCCTCAGGCGTCAGCGCCTGCGGCTGGAATGTGGAATCGACTGCCGCGGAAATATTGACGACCCGGTTTGGCGGCAGGTGCAGCGCTGCAATTGCTTCCGTGCGCGTATGCTCGGAAATTGCCAGCAGCAGGTCCGCATTCTTAAGTGACTGCAGCTTGCGGTAGTACCAGTCGCGTACCCGTGCGTCGCCAAGATAAGTATCCTTGCGCAGTAGCGGAATCAGGTCATACAACGTGACGGCAGTCTCGTATGCCGGGTCGAAATGGCCCACCGATGCCACGGCATCATCGACGAGTCCCTCGAACAGGCTGGCGACATGCACCACATCAGGTTTGAGCTGCGCCATGAACATTTCACGCACGCGCTCCGCTGCACGGCAACGCCAGCCATTGGCGGGATCGATTTCCGCGACGGCGGCGGGCGAGTCGAATACCACAATGCGCTCAGGTGCGACGAGGCCGTCGAATGCCGCACGGATCAAGTCGACTGTGTCCGGAAAGCGGTTATTCAATACGACAAAGACGTCATGCCCGGAGGCCTGTCTCGCCATGGCCTGTGCAAGGGACATGGAGTAGCGGCCGATTCCGCGGTGGCGATTGGTGGCCTGGCATGCCTGCAGGTCAAGTACGATTCTCATAGGTTCAGATTAACGTTGGCCGACGCTGCGATCCAGGTCTTCAAGCACGCGACGCGCGGAAATCGGCAGCTTGTGCAATTCATGGGCAAGATCCTGCGCCTCCGCTTCAGGCGTCCTGACGCCGGTAGCAGTGGCGCCAGTGGCGCGCCGCATCAAGGCACGCATCCTAGCGTCGACTCCCGGAAAGCGGGCGAGGCTGTTGTCGAGAAATTTTTTCAGGCGAGGACGCGTAATGATGGCGCGGGCCGCACGGGCGAGGATGCGCTTTATCAGCGACCGTACCGACGGTTTGCGCGCTCTGACGTTCCTGATGGTTGCGGCGGGTTGGCGGGCCAGATATAGAAGGCCGCGTAGGGGACGGGTGATGCGCCATGATTTGCTGGCGTACACCGCGATTAACTGCGCATTCAGTTCATGCAGGCGCACTTCGACGTGGTGCGCGTGCGCGGCAGCCGCATGCGCCTGTGCGGCGGCGGCCTCCGCCTGGTCGCGCGACTTGAACGCCTCGGCTTCCGCATTGGCGAATTCCGCTTCTGCGTTACGCGCACGCACTTCCGCTTCGACGGCGCGGATTTCCGCTTCGTGCAATTTACGTTCGGCTTCGGCAGTCGGGAAACTGAAGTAATGACCAGCGCGCAACTGGAATTCATCAAAGAAATTCGGCGGCGCCTTGAACGCCTCCAGAAGCTCCGCATGCTCGTCGGCGACGTAGAACTGATTCAATCCGTCAAAGTAGGCAAACCGGTAGTCCGCGCCGAGCACCATGTGCTCCCATTCGTCATGCGCGGTCACCTGGGTTTGCGGTTTGGTGGCTTCGATCACGAGTATCCATGGCCGCCATGCGCCAAAATCCATTCCGCGCAGTACGGCGGCCTCAAATCCTTCGACGTCGATCTTCAGGAAATGAATCGGCCCCTGCACATATTTTTCGCAGATCCCGGCCAGCGTGGCGACTTCGATATGCTCCTCGATCACCTTGCGGCCAGCATCAATGTGCCGTTGTGCGATGTCCGGGTCCATAGTCGACAGGCCGGTGTCGGGCACATCGAAAAAAGTAATCTTGCCCGGCGCATCGCCTACCGCAAGCGGCAGGTTGATGTCGCGAGGCCGGCTTGCCAGCAGCAGGTCGTAATACTGGCGCATCGGCTCGACATTGATCCCGCGCCAGCCACGTTCATAGAACGCCAGCGTGACAGAGTCAACGGTCGGGTCATTGGCGCCGACGTCGATATAGAAACCATTCTCGACGTGCTTGAGCGCACGCCAGAGCATGATGTCTTCAAAGTTCTGGGCGTAGGAAATGAAGGTCATGTGCGCTCGATGTCAATAAGGGGGTCAAGCCAGGCGCAGCCGACAAAGTGTTCGCGCTTCATGTTCATCACGTTGAATACCAGCGCCAGATCGCGCCATTCGTAGTTGTTGACCAGATGCGTGTCGCTGCTGACCAGCGCCGTCGCCACCGAATAACTGCCCGGCCCGAGATTCATCGCAAAGCGGAAGTGATACGTCACCTCTTCGCCTGGCTGCACGCCGTCCAGCGGCAATTCCTTGAGGTGGGTGTTGGTGCCGTACATCGGCTGGCCGAGGCGATCCTTGATCATGTAACCCAGCACCAGGCGCGGAATCGGCGCATGCACCGCAACGCGCACGCGCAAGGTCACCGCGCTGCCGACATCCACGATCTCGACGCGCTCACCCTGTTCGTCGAGCAGCGCGATTTCGGCGACCGTAGCTTCCCCGGTGCCCGAGATGGTTTGCAGCTTGCCGTCGTCGCGCTTTTCCTGGCGCACCGTCTGGTTTTCTTTTTCCGCCAGCATCGCATTGTAGAAATCCATGATTTCTTCCGGCGCGCCTTCTTTGGCCAGCTTGCCGCCATCGAGCAGGATCGCGCGGTCGCAGATCGACTGGATCGCGCCTTTGTCATGCGACACGATCAATAGCGTTGTGCCTTGCTCGCGAAAGGTGCGGATGCGGTCAAAACTCTTGTGCTGGAAGTAGGCATCGCCGACCGACAGCGCCTCATCGACAATCAACACGTCCGGCCGCTTGGAGGCCGCTACGCTGAATGCGAGGCGCATCTGCATGCCGCTCGAGTACACGCGTACCGGCTGGTCGATATAGTCGCCGATTTCAGCGAAGGCCTCGATTTGCGGCATCAGCGTGGACATTTCTTCTGTGCCGATGCCGATCAGCTGGCCCGCCATATAGACGTTTTCCCGACCGGTGAAGTCAGGGTGAAAACCCATGCCCAGTTCCAGCATCGCGGCAACCCGGCCTTGAATAGCCACGCCGCCTGTCGTCGGCTGCACCGTGCCAGTAATCAGCTTGAGCAGCGTGCTCTTGCCAGCCCCGTTGATGCCGATGATGCCGACCGCTTCGCCCGGCTCGACGTGAAAATTGATGTCATTGAGCACCCACTTCAGATGATGGCGCTGGCGGCCGAACGGATCGAGCCATTCGCGCAGGCGCGACCAGCGGGTCGGATACTGCTTGTACGCCTTGCCCAGGTTGGTGACGCGAATGCTGCCCATTAATGCGCACCGATGGAGAAAACGACAAGCGCGGGCGGCGCGTCATTGAAATGGCTAAACGGAGGAAGAATTCCGGACGGCTTGAGGAGCGGATACACGGCAGATGGGGTCGACGGATTGAGGGGAAGAGGCGCCATTTGCTTATCGTTCGGGCGCAATCAAAGCTGCCACATTATATAGCAGTAATGCTACCGTCCCCATCCCTGCGGATAGATCGGCAATAGAAAGAAGTAACGAGAATTTACCGGCTGATGCGGCTCAGGCGGCGCCGTGTACCAGTTTGTGGAGGGCGTCTGGCTTGCGGATAATCAGCCGGTGCTGCGCATCCTTTTCCACGATGCCTTGCTGAACCAGTGTCAGGATCGCCCGGGTGACGGTCTCGCGGCTGGTATTGATCATGATCGCAATGTCCTGGTGGGTCGGAAGATTTTCGACCACTTCGACGTTGTCCGGCTGCGTTTGCTTGAAGAATTGCAGAAAGTTGTACACGCGGCGCGCGGTGTTGTGAATGCTCAGCAAAGCGCGGAATTCCGAGTCGCGTTGCACTTTTTGCGCGAGGTGGCGGAGCATGACGTTGGCCACCGACGGCGAATGCGAAAACAGATGCAACGCCGTCGCACGCGTCAGAGCCACGACCGACGCGGACCGCGTCGATTCATTGATCACTGCGATTTCGCCGAAGAAGTCGCCCGGCGCCAGCATGCGCAAGCCGATCGCACGGCCGTCTTCAGTGACGTCAATGACCTGCAATTGCCCATTCAGCAGGAACAGGAGGCTGTCGCCGACGCCGCCTTTTTGCAGCACGATGTCCCGGCGGGCGAATTGCTTAATGCGCAACTCGCTCTTCACACGGGTCATTTCTTCTTCCGTCAAATTCGAGAGCAGGGGAATCTTGCGCAGGTGAACCTGCAGATTCACTTGCGTGATATTGAACTGGATATTGATTTTCTTGGGTGTGGCGGCAGGCGTAGCTTGCGCCTCGGCCGGCAGCGGAATGCCTGTTTCTACTGTCTGCAATGTGTTGCCGGTTGACGCCATGAATGCCTTGCCTCAAGAACTCTTGCACTGATTATAGCTGCCGTTTCCGCTTGTCACCTATTGCTTATCTTTATCGTTGTAGCAGGCTCACAATCCTGTTATCAGTTGGGATAGCAAAGCTGCTACTGAAATGCCGGCAGCATTGGCCGCCATGTCGCGCCAGCAGAACTTTCGTCCCGGGACCAAGTTTTGCAATACTTCGATCGCCCAGCTCGCGGCAAGCAGGCCAAACAACCATGCAAATTGTTCGGCGTTGCTCTGCGCAATACGCGCTGCCAGAAACGCCAATCCGCCAAAGGCGACAAAGTGCATCAACTTGTCGTTTGGTAAAGGTGGCAGCCAACGCGCCGGCATCAGGCAGCCTGCGGACACGGCAATCCCTGCACAAATGAAAATAATCAATTCCCAACCCATTTTTAATCCTTGCCGGAGAAGTGCCCCGTAGTGAGACTGCCGGCGTGGGGGCAGTACTTGTGAATTTATCCAGCCTTGATGCCGGAGGCGGTTCGTCAGCGTTAGCGCCGCGTACCAAAGACGTCATGTCTGGAGAAGACCGGCGGGAACATCCGTCCGGTTAAAAGTCTTGCCACTGCCAGCTCACTTGAACCTGCCGGCTATTATATTGAAAAACGGAAATGTTCTCGTCGTTTTTCACTCGACGGAATTCGACATGGATCGATTGCCTATCCGTGATCGGAAAGATCAGCGCACTGCGCAGCACCTGGGTTTTCTGGTCGCGAATCTGGTCAATCAAGCCCGGCGAATACGCAGACTTGCTGAGCCAGGACTGCTGCGTCCAACTTAATTCGCCAAGCATGTGTTCGGTCAGCCGCGTGCGGCCATACAGACTGGCAAACCAGCCAGCGCGGTCGCCGCCTGGGCGTGCGGCGCTAGCGCTGTCATACAGGTAACCGACGCTCGCATGGCCTTGGGTCTTCTCGGTGCGGTAGGAGAGCAGTCCGCGCAATTCCCATGTCGTCGCATCGAAATTGTCTAGTGTCGGATATGTCACATGGGACACGCCGGCAATCGTGCTGAACTGAAGCTGGCTTGGCAACTTCAGCGGCGGTGTCGCGCGCACTTGCCCTTGGCTTTGCACCTGATACAGTTTGCCGCCCAAGCCATGCAAGGCCAGCAGGCCGGTGCCGCGCACGCCCCAGTTGCCAACGCGCCACGGATGCTCGGCGCCGGCCACCAGTGAGGAAGTGTTGTAGCGGGTTAGCGTGTCGTTATGGGCAACACGGACCTGCACGAAGCCGAGCGTGCCGTTCGGCGTCAGGTCGCGCATATGCTCTGCCGACAGCTGCGTATAGCTGTCCCGCTGGGGAAGATGTTCCGGCAAGAGCTGCAACTGCACACGCACGTCGCCACTGCCGATCGTGAAATTTGGATTGCTTGCGCCCTGATTTACATTGCTGTCGGAACCGCGCCCGAGCATTACTGATGTGCGGCCTTGCGCCTGCCAGCCTTTGCAGCCTTTGGCGCGCTGTCTTGCAATTACTTCCAGAATGATCGGCGGCGGCTCGAATCGCGACTCGATCGCACTGAATAGCCGCTCGGCTTCCTCGGCGCGTCCCAGCTCGCACTGGATGATCGCCAAATCGAGCCAGGCGCCCGCGTGCTGCGGCTCGTTTTCGATCATGCGGATCAGCGATTCGCTGGCGTCGGTCTGTCTGCCTTCCGAAATGGACTGCAACGCATCCAGGTAAAGATCCTGCTGCGCCAATCTGGTCTGCGCATGCGCGCCGATGCCGGCGAGTGACAGCAGCGCAGCCAGCAGCGACGATCGGAGCAGGCGCCAAACTCTCATGCGGCCGACTCCACCGCCTCAGTTTCGAGCGTAAACAGCGTGGTCGTTTTTTCCTTGCCACGCAAGGTAAAGTCGCCCAGCAATTTAAAATTGTGGCGCCGTGCCCGGTTAACCGTGCCCTGGCCGATGATGATGTCATGCGGCTGGTTTCTGGCCACCTGTTCCAGGCGCGCCGCAACATTGACGCTATCACCCACCGCCGTGTAGATGCTGCGCGATGGTGTGCCGAAATCGCCCGCCATCGCAATCCCGCTCTCAATGCCAATCCGCACGCGCAACGCAGGCATGCCCGCTTTCATGCGGGCATCGCTAAAGCGCCGCACTTCCTGCACGATCTCCTGCGCCGCGTCCAGCGCCAGATCGGCGTGGTCATCCACCGGCAAGGGCGCTCCCCAGAACGCCACCAGCCCGTCGCCGGTGTATTTGTCGATCGTGCCGTGCTTGGCCAGTACCGGGCGCGTCAGGCAGGCAAGAAAATCGCTCGTCAACCGTGCGGCATCCTCCATCGACAACGACTCGACATACGTCGTGTAACCCTCCATGTCCGCGATCAACGTCGTCACATTCAGTTCGCGCGGCGTCAACGGGTCTTTCAGGCCGCGCCGCAGCAGTTCGTCCACGACCGACGATGCGACGTACTGACGCAAGGTTCCCAGCAGGCTGCGCGACCGGCGCTGGGCAATCTGCCACTCAAAAGGCACGGCAATCGCCAGCAGGAACAGGTTTGAGGCCAGCGGACCGGTCGTTGAAAAATACGGGTCATGCGGACTGATCCAGTACGCCAGCAAGAGCCAGACGATTGACGCGGCGCCCAGCATGGCCACGTTCGACACCGCCGACAGCCGCGAGAAATTGTAGGCCGCACCCAAGGCGACGAGGATCGCAAAGAGCGTCGCAATCCAGCGGCCAGGCCACGCGCTGACGGCGCGCCCTGCTTGTTCATCGAGCAGTGTCGAAAGAGCGGAAGCATGCACCATCATGCCGCTGGTTGACGCTGCCAGCGGCGTTGCCACCCGGTCGGTCAAGCCCAGCGAAGACGAACCGATGATGATCAGGCGGCCGGTGAGTAATTCGACAGGAATGCTTAGATCAAGAATGCCGGACGCCGGCACCACCGTATAAGCGGACCAGTCGCGACTGTACGGAATGCGCCACGCGCCCTCGGTTTTGCGGGTTCCTGCTGACGTGCCGGCGCAACATTCAAAGAGCGTCAGCGACAACGTTAGATAATGCCGGTCATTGAACAGGGTCGCCATCGGCAGATGCCGGATCGTGCCATCGGCATCCGGCACAAAACCGATGTTGCCAGCGTAGCGTGCATCGGCTAGCCCGGCATGATTGCCAATGAAGCCACTTGCGCGAAGTCCCGTCGTCGCGTTTCCTGCCGGCACACCATCTGCGACATGGCCGATTCGCAGCGACTGCACGCGGGGAACGTAATCGAAGGCCTGCGCAACCACCACCGGACCATGCAGCGCCAACATCCCAAGCCGCGCATCGCCCGCCGCATCGGCGCGTTCCGGCAGCACCAGGTCAAGTGCAACGCCCTTGGCGCCATAGTGACCCAGCAGGTTTTCCAGCACATCCGCCAGCCGCGCGCGCGACCACGGCCACGGCCCGACGGCGGCCAGACTCGCTTCGTCGATGTCGACAATCGCCAGGCGCGTCTCTGGCTCGGTCACGGCATCCATGCGAATAAAGCGGTCGCGCAGCCATTCATTGGCCAGCACGGAATCAGGGGAGGGGGAAAGCCACTGCGAAGTCGCAGTAATGAGAACAGCAGCCGCAGCAATAATCAATCGCATCACGGCAACAGGAGGAGCAAATGCGCGGAGATTGATCGGAAACGTCATAAAGAGTGTGATCCGGCGCACAGACGGGAAGGACGGATCACGATCTACACAGGCTGATTTCAATAACCGAAAAGTATAACCTGATGTTCCTTACGGCACATCCCATGTTTCTCGGATAAAACAAGTATTGCATGTGCGTTATTTACAGTTTTTCTTCGTTGGCAAAGGAAAGTGCGCACGGAGACGAGGTCGGTAAAGCAAAATACACAACGCCGCGTACCGGAATTGGGCCTTTTCGAAAATCTCACATAACAACCCCGGCCGTTAATCACAGTCGCTGTCACTTCTGCGAATGTGGGGGAGGTCGCCGGCGCGAGGATCCATGCATCACTCGTGAAACCACGTGCCTTGAAAGAGCAATGCTCCAAAAAGCGGATTAATATGGCAATTAATTTCCTAAAGAACAACAAAACCGGCCATTCAAGCATCAAACCAACACTAAATTCCCGCAAAGCGGCTTTTTGCCTTCGCGCTCCAGTCAATATGTTAATCTGCTCCTATCCTCATGGAAATGTGATGGCCATCACTGCAGTCACCGTTGCAGGAAGGAAAATGGCAAACGAGGAGAAGTCCATCATGATCCGACAACTTATTACCGCACTCAGTCTGCTTTTCGTGGCAAGTCTGGCCCAGGCAGGCGAGGCCGCGCGCATCGTATTTGTCGCGGGCAAGGCAGAGGCTGCCGGCAGCCAGCTCACTCTCGGCAATGCCGTCCAGGAAGGCGATGAAGTTGCCACCGGTTCGGACGGTTATGTCTACCTGAAGACCATCGACAACGGCTTCCTCATCCTGCGCCCAAACAGCCGCGCCCGCATCGTCGCGTACCACGTGGACATGGAGCAGCCGGCCAACACGCGCATCAAGCTTGAATTGCTCAACGGCGTTGCCCGCGCCATCTCGGGCGACGGCGCCAAGCAGGCCAGGCAGAATTTCCGTTTCAATACGCCCGTTGCCGCCATCGGCGTGCGCGGCACCGACTTCACTGTATACACAGACCAGGAAACCTCCCGCGTTGCCGTGCTGTCTGGCGGCGTGGTCGTCAGCGGATTCACCGGCGCCTGCGGTCCCGATGGAAGCGGCCCCTGCGAGGGCGCAACCAGTCGTGAACTGTTTGCTCGTCAGGCCGGCCAGCTTCTGCAAGTGCGCAAAGGACAGCCTGCTCCGCAACTCTTGCCTAGCGGCGCCGTATCACCAGATACAAACGCACCACCGCGCCCCGATGAGCCGAGTGGAAAAGGCGCAAGCGTTGGAAGCGGCAACTCGGTCGCGGCAAATGACCTGAGCCTCGATCCGCAAAAAAACTTCAACCTGAAAACGGCCGTAGACGCCCAGCCACTACCCGCTCCCGGACCGATTGTTGAAGCGCCTCGCCAAATCACATGGGGACGCTGGCAACCCGTACTGGATCAGGCGGCCAATGTCGACGTCGTAAAATTGCTCGACGGGCAGGCGCAGATGGTTGCAATGACTACGCATTTCGCATTGCTGCGTGCCAAAGGAAGCGAATGGCAAGTGCCCAATACCGGCACGCTTAATTTCGGGCTGAGAGAAAGTGCTGCGTATATTAGCGATGAATCGCGCGGCAGCGTGTCGGCGGCGACCATTGAGAATGGACGTTTGCAGGTGGACTTTGGAAAAAGAACGTTCTCTACGGGCTTTGATCTTGTCAGTCAGAACGAACGGTTCAAGATGCAGGCGCAAGGCGGCGTCGCGCGGGATGGGTTGATTGTCGGCGACTCCCAACACGTCAGTCCTACTAATATGGCCGTAAATGGCGTCCTGACGCCAGAAAAAGGCGGAACAGCCGCTTACCTGTTCCAAGGGCGTATTGACGAAACGCGTGTCGCAAACGGGTCAACATACTGGACTAAATAGCGATCAGGAAGTTGCTAATACAAACGGGGCGCGTCGCGCCCCGTTTTTTATTCCTCGCCATACCTTTACTGTCGTAAAAATTGCACCGATAGAACGGAAGACCTTCCTTGGTGATTTTTATGCGCTGCTTATTACTCCTAAGAACAATGAAATGCTGTGCCGGGGGTGGACGGCGTAGTTAACAGAGAACGTTTCAAAAATTAATTTATTTAACTGTGCCACTAGCGGGC
>Ga0208397_100563_pt1 | contig 13033 bp, 10 predicted proteins | sample LakWasMe76_LOW10_2_FD_183904 | JGI IMG/M metagenome (GOLD analysis project Ga0208397, IMG submission 183904) | Freshwater sediment methanotrophic microbial communities from Lake Washington under simulated oxygen tension - Sediment Metagenome... | ecosystem: Environmental > Aquatic > Freshwater >...
CGTTGCGAGGCGCGGTGGAACAACTGAAATGACCTTCGAAGTCATGCTCGTCGTGCTGTTGTCGGCCCTGCTGCACGCGAGCTGGAACGCGCTGGTGCGGTCGTCTGCCGACAAGTTTCTCAGCACGCTGCACATCGTCTGCGGAGCCGGCGCACTCGCCGTCGTGCTGCTGCCCGGCTTGCCGCTGCCAGCGACTGCCAGCTGGCCCTACGTGGTGGCCTCGGGTCTGATCCACGTGCTTTATTTCACGCTGGTAGCGTACGCCTACCGCGGCGCCGACCTGAGCTTTGCCTACCCGCTGATGCGCGGTAGCGCACCAGCACTCTCGGCGCTCGCTGCGGCATGGTTGCTGGGCGAGGCGCCCACACCCGGCGGCTGGCTGGGCATCGCACTCATCTGCGGCGGTGTGCTCTCGCTGGCCGGCAGCGCCTGGCGCCCCGGCGGCGGCCACCTGCGGGCGCTGGCCAGCGCCCTGGGCAATGCCGGCGTCATCGCTCTTTACACCCTGGTCGACGGCCTGGGTGCCCGCCTGTCCGGCCATGCCTTCAGCTACACCGCCTGGGTTTTCTTGCTCACGGCCGGGCTGATGCTGGGCCTGGCCTTGGTGCTGCGCGGGCGCCAACTGCTGCAACCAACCACCAACGCTTGGCGCAATAGCCTGCTGGGCGGCGCCGGCACCCTGGGCGCCTACAGCCTGGCGCTGTGGGCCATGACCCAGGCCTCGATCTCTGCGGTGGCCGCCTTGCGCGAAACCTCGATTGTCTTTGCCGCACTGATCGGGGTGCTGTTTCTCAAGGAGCGCCTGGGACGGTGGCAACTGGCAGCGGTGCTGCTGGTGTGCGCGGGGGCAGTGGTCATCAAGCTGGCTTGAACGCCGGCGCTTACTCGACCACCACCGGCACCCGTGTGGCCAGCGCGCACATGAGCTCATACCCCACCGTGCCGCCCGCCTGGGCCACCTCGTCGATCGACAACAACGCGCCATTGGCGGCCCGGCCCCAGAGCGTGACCTCGCTACCGAAGCCGGCTTGCGGCACCGGCGTGAGGTCCACCGTGATCAGGTCCATGCTGACGCGGCCCACCGTGCGCGTGCGCACGCCGTCCACCAGCACCGGCGTGCCCTGCGCCACCGTGCCGTGGCTGCTGCGCATGTAGCCGTCGGCATAACCGCACGCCACCACGCCGATGCGCATCGGCTGCGGCGCGGTGAAGATGGAACCATAACCGACCGTGTCGCCCGCCTGCAGCGACTGCACGCCCACGATGCGCGAACGCAAGCTCATGGCGGGCTGCAAGCCCCAGTCGGCGGCACTGTGTTCAGGGAAATCAGGGGCCGATCCGTACTGCACCACACCGGGACGGACCCAGTCCGACACCAGGCCGGGGCAGGGATTCGTGCCCATGTGGCGCAGGATGGCCGCGCTGTTGCTCAGGGAACGTTCGCCGGGCAGGTCTTCGGTGGCGGCATTGAAAGCGGCCACCTGGCGGGTGATGCCATGGGCGTCGTCGGCGTTGCTGAAGTGGGTAATGAGCGAAATCTCGTCCACCTGCGGCAAGGCGTTGAGCCGCGTCCAGGCCGCACGGTAGTGCTCCGGGCGGAAACCGAGCCGGTTCATGCCGCTGTTCATCTTGAGAAAAACACGGTGCGGCACATGGGTCTTGTGCACCGCCAGCATGTCGATCTGCTCCTGACAGTGCACCACATGCCAGAGGTCCAGGCGGGAACAGAGTTCCAGGTCGCGCTGCTCGAACACGCCCTCCAGCAGCAGGATGGGGCCGCGCCAGCCCAAGGCCCGCACGCGCTCGGCCTCGCTCAGATCAAGCAGGGCAAAACCGTCCGCGCCGCGCAGCCCTTCGAACACGCGTTCAATGCCATGGCCATAGGCATTCGCCTTGACCACGGCCCACACCTTGGCATCGGCAGCGGCCTGACGCGAGCGCTGCAGGTTGTGGCGCAGGGCGGCGGTATGGATGGTGGCTTGGATGGGGCGCGACATTATGGGGGCGTAAGCAAATGAGTACGCCGATTTTGACATTGCCGAGCGTGCTATAACCCGCTGTCGCTTGGATATCCATCACAAAACACCTGCCATCAGTCACACTGGGGCCCACCCGTAGACCATGAAACGCGGTTTCTACACCATCATGTCGGCGCAGTTCTTCAGCTCGCTGGCCGACAACGCCCTGTTCGTTGGGGCCGTGCAGTTGCTGCGCAGTTCTGCTGCGCCCGAATGGCAGCAGGCTGCGCTGGTGCCGATGTTCGCGCTGTTTTATGTGGTGCTGGCGCCCTTCGTGGGCGCCTTTGCCGATGCGCTGCCCAAAGGCAAGGTCATGCTGATCAGCAACACGATCAAGATCGTGGGCTGCCTGCTGATGCTGTTCGGCACCCACCCGCTCATGGCCTACGCCATCGTCGGCCTGGGCGCTGCCGCCTACTCGCCGGCCAAGTACGGCATCCTGACCGAACTGCTGCCGGCTTCGCAACTGGTCAAGGCCAATGGCTGGATTGAAGGGCTGACGATTGCCTCCATCATCCTGGGCGTGCTGCTGGGGGGCCAACTGGTCGGCCACTCGGTCTCCGCTGCCCTGTTGTCGATCGACCTGCCCTTCGTCAACACCAGCATCGACACGGCGCCGGAAGCGGCCATCGCCGTGCTGATCGTGGTCTACCTGCTGGCGGCCTGGTTCAACACGCGCATTCCCCACACCGGCGTGGAAATGCGCCCCATGCCCAGCAACCCGGTGTCCCTGATTCCCGACTTCTGGACCTGCAACGCCCGCCTGTGGCGCGACAAGCTGGGCCAGATCTCGCTGTCCACCACCACCCTGTTCTGGGGCGTCAGCGGCAACCTGCGCTACATCGTGCTGGCCTGGGCCGCGGCAGCTTTGGGCTACAGCGTGACGCAGGCCTCGTCGCTGGTGGGCGTGGTCGCCATCGGCACCGCGGTCGGTGCCGTGGTGGCCTCCATGCGCATGAAGCTGGAACACGCCACACGCGTCATGCCGCTGGGCATTGCCATGGGCCTGCTGGTCATCTTGCTCAACTTCATCAACAACGTCTGGCTGGCTGCGCCTTTCCTGGTGCTGCTGGGCGGCCTGGGCGGCTTCCTGGTGGTGCCCATGAACGCACTGCTGCAGCACCGCGGCCACAACCTGATGGGCGCCGGCCGGTCCATCGCGGTGCAGAACTTCAACGAACAGGCCTGCATCCTGGGCCTGGGCGCCTTCTACAGCCTGTCCACCGGCATGGGGCTGTCGGCCTTCGGCGCCATCACCGCCTTCGGCATTGTGGTGGCCGGCTTCATGTGGCTGATCAAGCGCTGGCATGCGCGCAATTGCCGCGAGCATGCCGAGGAGCTGGAACACCTCATCGCCATCGCCCGCAACGACCATCTGCACAGCTGATGGTGGCAACACCCGACCCCGCGGTCGCGCACAGCGGCCGCGTCATCTCACCATGAGTTCCGCATTCGCCGCATGGGGCCTGGTACTCAACGCCTTCGTCTGGGGCGTGTCCTGGTATCCGTTTCGTCTGCTGGAGGCCGAGGGCCTGCACCCGCTGTGGTCCACCTTCATCATCTACGCGCTGGCCTTGCTGGCGCTGCTGGTGTGGCGCCCAAGCAGCTGGCGTGCGCTGCTGCGGCACCCTTTGCTCTGGCTGCTGATACTGGCATCGGGCCTGACCAACGTCGGCTTCAACTGGGCCGTGACAGTGGGCGACGTGGTGCGCGTGGTACTGCTGTTCTACCTGATGCCGGCCTGGTCGGTGCTGCTGGCCTGGGCCCTGCTGGGTGAACGGCCACACGTCAGCGCCCTGCTGCGCCTGCTGCTGGCGCTGGCCGGTGTGGTCATCGTGCTCAAGACGCCGGAATCGCCTTGGCCCGTGCCCCACAGCCTGCCCGACTGGCTGGCGCTGATGGGCGGCTTCAGCTTTGCGTTGACCAACGTGCTGTTGCGCAAGTTGCGCGACACGCCGGACGAAGCACGCATGGTCGCCATGTTTGCCGGCGGCGCCTTGCTGGCGCTGCTCACCGCGCTGGGCGGCCAGCCCTCGGGCCTCGTAACGCCGCTGCCGGCGCTGGCCAATGGCTGGCTGTGGCTCGTGCTGGCCACCAGCCTCGCCTTCATTGCGGCCAACCTCGGCCTGCAATTCGGCGCTGCCCGTCTGCCGGCGGCCACCACCTCCCTGGTGATGCTGACCGAGGTGGTGTTTGCCAGCGTGTCGTCGGTGCTGATGGGGGCGGCAGAGTTGCAGGGGCGCACGCTGCTGGGTGGGGCGTTGATTCTGCTGGCAGCGTTGTGGGCGGCTTGGCCGGCAAGAACGACGCCCCCTGAACAGCATCGCCTCTGACAGGCAACTCTCGACCCAAAACGGAAGTAGCCGGTCTGCAAAAGCAGACGTTTAATGTTGAAGGTGAGGAACCGTCTGGTGGCGCCACGCCGGGAGACGGCCCCTCTTAACCGAAGGGTTATGCTGCATTTTCTGCTCCATGATTTTCGAGCTCCTTAAGAAACAGCTCTAAACCCTGACGACGTTCAGAAAAAACCTTTGCTACACGAATTTGCAGGTCTAGTTCAGAAAATCTCCGCACCATTCGCCTATGAAGCTCTTCCCATTTGCCATCGAGTAGAACGTAGTCGCAATAAGTAATTGACGTGATTGCGTGGTGGATGTCTCCCGCATCATTCGGGCCAATAGCTAACGTCTTATCAAGGAAAATTGGGCGAAGTAACTCCTGCATCACAGCAAGAGTTGGAACGTGGCGTAGGTGGCCTTTGAAGTTTTGGGCTTGTTTCACGGTTTCTGCATTAGAGCGCACATCATTGATGTGGTCCGCCAGCTCTCTATTGCTATCTGTCCAAGCAGCATTTAATTTGTCGCGGTGCTCCGCAATAACTTTGATCACGCCTGCAATCGTAAATGGCTGAAAGTCATCAGGCCTTTGTCGAGCCACCTCAAGAAGAAGATCAATATCAGGGGCGGCACGTAGCCGAGCACTTATGTCGCGCGGGACCTTTTCTTGATCAATTGCCTTCTCAACATCAAACATTGCGAAATAGATATTCGGCAGCACAGCTTCGAGGAATGTTGCTATTTCATCTGCGTGTTTTGGGTCAGTTGGGCCAGTGATTTCGGCAAGATTGACGTGCGAAATTACCAACGAGCCTCCGCTTGCCTTTAGCGCACCAAGAAACCGGTTGCCAAGGGTTGCGTCACTCGACAATCTACGAATTGCCCAATGATCTAAGTAAACGGCAGGAAAGTCGAAGGACTGAATAACTTGAAGCATTCCACCATTTATCTCAAATCGAACGGGCATCCAACCACCTTCAATTCAATGCGGCATAACGCCTGCGCTCAGCCAACGCCGATGGCGGTCGGATGGAGCAAGTGGTTAGCCAACATGTCGCGGCGTGCAGTTTATTGCGCAGGAATGCTCTTGCCATGCCCGCAATCACACCCTGCCCTCATTGGGGAGGAGCCATAACGAACAATGCCTCCACCAACCCGATAAGTGGCCTGCTCGCGAGCGGCCTCACCACACAAAAGCTGGCAATCCCTCGTCTTCATCAAAACGAAGCCCCACGACAACACAACGATCAGAAGCACGCAAACTGCAAGTGTCCAAAAAAGTCGCGATCGAAGCACCTGTCTGATGGAGAGCGTGTCCATGATGGCTAACTTGATATAGAGGTGAAACTTGTCTTATGAACAAGGTGACGGCTTATCAAGTTCTCTCCCGAAAGTTTTTTTAAGTGCCTGATTTATAACAGTCTCTTGCTCGCAGGCGAAACCGGTTTGTTGCGAAAAATACCGCCAAACCCTGCAGAATGACAGATCAGCCATCAACTCGGTCAAATCGTCCGATGAATAAACATACCAGTCATCACTTACTGAGTGGCACCCTGGATGACCGCTCCCGGGAAAATTCTTGAGCGGCAGGTATTGGCCGATATCAGCCATCCAAAACGAAAAGATCTAGCCCATCACCTCGCCCAACCTGGACTTCACGGTGTCCGCGAAAGCTTGTGCGGACACGGGGCTTGACACCAACACCTCGCAATTCACCGTCCGCTGCCGCAGCACCGCCTTATCCTCACCGCGCTGCAGTGCCTCACACAACAGCGCCCACGGCGGCTCGGTCAGTAGCAGCCCGGCCACCAGCAACACGCCCGTCTGCCTTCTGCGCTGCGCCAAGCCCACGAGCTTGCACCCCTGCGCGTCCACCACCTCCCACGGCGACAGGTTGCCGAAACAGGCCCAGTCAAGCACGGGCAGACCACGCGCGATGAGGGCGGCCTGCTGCGCCGGCAACTCCGTTGGCGGTAGGGTACGAGCCGGTACGCCCTCTGCAATCAGCAGTTGGGCAAACAGCTGCCCCAGATGACGGTAACTTTCCAGCAGGCCCTGCCCAAGCCATGGATGACCGATGGGCAACGCGAGCGACAAGCCCAGCATCCACGGCCCGGTGAGCACGGCGCCGCCGCCGGATTCGCGCAGCAGCACCTCCGTAGGCGATCCGCCGGGCGTGGCCAGCAGGCGCTCGTAAACGGCGCGCTGCGAGCAGCCCAGCACGATGGCGGGCTGCTCGTAGGTCCAGAGGCGCCATTGCGGTGCCGTCACCGGCTGCGCGAGCTGGTCACGGTTCCAGGCCTGCTCCTCAGCGGCGACGCTGGTCGTGGGCATCACGCCAGGGTGGCGATCGGCTTGCCGCGGGCAAAGGTGCTACCGGCCGGCACCAGAATCTGGATGCGGCCGCTGGCCGGTGCGGTGATTTCCAGGTTGGACTTCACCAGTACCACGTTGGCCAAGGGTTGGCCGGCCTGCACGGTATCACCGGCCTGCACCAGCCACTTGTCGACCAACGCCTCGACGGTGGCATCGACACCTTCCCAAGCTTGATCTTGCAGCGTCACCTCCGTCATGCAGCCACCCCTTCCGCCACGCGGCCTTTCATCAATGCCTGCGACGCTTCCACAATGCCTTTGACCTGTGGAATGACGAACTGTTCCAGCGGCCGGCTGTAGGGGATGGGCACATTGGGCACGGCCAGGCGCTTGATGGGCGCCTTCAAGGCCACGGTATCGAGGTTCTCGGCCACGATGGCCGCAATCTCACCGGTGAGGCCAAAGCCCAGGTAGTCCTCGTCGGCCACCAGCAGGCGACCGGTCTTGCCCACCGATTTGAGCACGGCCGCACGGTCCAGCGGCACCAGCGTGCGCAGGTCGATCACCTCGGCGCTGATGCCCTGCTTGGCCAGTTCTTCCGCCGCCAGCAGACTCTTCTGCACCATCTGGCTCAGGGTGACGATGGTGAGGTCTGAACCCTCGCGCACCACCTTGGCCTGGCCAAACGGGATGGTGTAGGCCGCTTCAGGTACCTCGTTGCTGCTGCCCTCAAAAAACGCCATCCACGGCAGGCCCATGATGCCCTTGTGGTACATGAACATGACCGGGTTGTCGTCGCGGATGGCCTGGATCATCAGGCCCTTGGCGTCATAGGCATTCGATGGCACCACCACCTTGAGGCCGGGCATGTGGGCAAAAGTGGCGTACAGGCACTGCGAGTGCTGCGCCGCGTCGCTGTAGCCGCCGCCGATGGCCGTGGTCAGCACCACCGGCAGTTTGATGTGGCCGCCGGCCATGTAGGTGTTCTTGGCCAGGTGGTTGTAGATCTGGTCCATGCAGACACCGAAGAAGTCGACGAACATCAACTCGGCAATCGGGCGCATGCCGGCTGCTGCCGCACCGGTGGCGGTGCCGATGAAGGCGGTCTCGGAGATCGGCGTGTCCATGATGCGCTCCGGACCGAACTTGTCGAGCAGGCCGCCGGTGGCACCGAAGATGCCACCGTACTTGCCAATGTCCTCCCCCATGACGAAGACCGTGTTGTCGCGCTCCATTTCCTGGCCAATGCCTTCAGCAATCGCCTGTGCCATGGTGAGTTTGCGGGTGGTACTCATATCGTGTTCCTCCTCTGGTCCGGTTCAGGCGAAAACGTTCTGCAGGGCATCCTGCGGCGCCGGGTAGGCACTCTCGCGCGCAAAGGCAAAGGCGTCCGCCACGCGCTGTTTGGCGCGCGCAACGATGGCAGCATCTTCGGCCTCGCTCATCTGCCCGCCCTTCTTGAGCTGTGCGGCCAGCTTCGGAATCGGGTCGTTCTTGCGCAGGTTGGCCACCTCGTCCTTGGGCCGGTAGACCTCCGGGTCACCCTGGAAGTGGCCCAGGTAACGGTCGGTCTTGACTTCGATCAGGCTGGGGCCCTGCCCGGCACGCGCGCGGGCAATGGCGGGCGCGACTGCCTCGTACACCTCCAGCGCGTCGTTATGCGCCACCTTGATGCCGGGCATGCCATAGGCGGGCGCACGGTCGGCCACCCAGTCGATGGACGTGGCGTGATCCTTGGGCACCGAGATCGCCCACTTGTTGTCTTCACAAACAAAGATCACCGGCAGTTGCCACAGCGCCGCCAGATTCAGCGACTCGTGCACCGAACCCTGGTTGGCCGCACCTTCGCCGAAGAAAGCCACTGCCACCCAGTCACGGCCCATCTTCTTGGCCGCAAGACCCGCGCCGCAGGCCGGCGGCAGACTGGCACCGATGATGCCGCTACAGCTGAATTTGTGCGTCGGGTCGAACAGGTGCATGTGGCCGCCCTTGCCCTTGCCCAGGCCTGTGACCTTGCCGAACATCTCAGCCGTCATCGGGTTCAAGGGCACACCCTTGGCAATGGCGAAGTGGTGCGGCCGGTGCGTGCCGACCACCGTGTCTTCCTGCTTCAGGTGGGCGCAGATGCCCACCGCCACCGGCTCCTGGCCAGCCGCCAGGTGCATCTCACCGGGTACCGGGCCGGAGCCGATGTCAAAGGCCAGGCCTTTCTGGATGTTGGGCGGTAGCTTGCCTTCGAGGTAAACCGTGGCCATGGTCTCCTCGTAGTGCCGGATCTCGACCATCTTCTCGTACATCCAGAGCAATTTCTCTTTGCTAGCTTGCATGTGCAACTCCTCCCTGTGGGTGTGTGGTAAACCGCTGCCGAGAGTCCAAACACGTCCGAACGCCGCTGGCACCGGAAATCGCAGAATAGGCAGCGGTGCTCGAACTTTTTTGATGCAGGTCAAGTGCGGGGCAGAAAGGTCGGTAAAGCTAGGGACTACCCTGAAGCGGCGCCTGTGACACCGGTCGCACATGAATTGATGGGTGTTTTGGGGCCCTGGCCCTTATGAAATATGCGCCATCAGCTATGCATTTGATAGCATCAAAAGAACATTTCATGCACCTGACACATCGGCACCACCCCAATGGGTCACCCGCCCCCTCACCCGCCAGAACGCGCAGCGAGAGGGATGGCGCATACCGTTGGGCGCCCTGCCTCTGGCGCACTGAGAAGGCATTGGCAAGACGCAGCATCGCGGTGGCATGGGCTACCATTAACAACAGACTGACCGGCCGTGTCGCACAACGGCCCGTCGTGGTTCCCCATGGTGCCAACGCCAGCGCAAGCGCCGACACACCAGCCAACCCACCAAGCCATCGAACGATGGCGCAGACACGATGCAGATGAAAACGAATTGGAAGACCGCCCTCGTCGCTGGCCTTGTCCTGGCTGCCGCTGCCGGCGGCGGTATCGGCTGGCAACTGTGGCACGACCAGGGTTTGGGGGATGGTTTCACCAGCGGCAATGGCCGTATTGAAGCCACCGAAATTTCCGTCGCCACCAAGCTGGCCGGGCGCCTGAAGGACATCCTGGTGGCGGAAGGTCAGTTCGTCAAAGCCGGCCAGCCGCTGGCCCACATGGAGATCGAGAGCCTGCAGGCGCAGCGCGAAGAAGCCCTGGCACGACTGCAGCAGGCGCAGGAATCCGTCAGCGGTGCCGAACTCCAGGTAGCCTTGCGCCAGAGCGACCACCAGGCAGCGCTGGCTGTGGTGGCCCAGCGTGAGAGCGAACTCGACGCCGCGCAGCGTCGGCTGCCGCGCTCGGAGAAATTGGCGAAGGAAGGCTTCTTCTCCGGCCAGTTGCTGGACGACGACCGCGCCCGTGTGCGCAGCCTGCAGGCCGCCTTGTCGGCAGCCCGCGCCCAGGCGCACGCCGCGCAGGCCGGCATTGCCGCAGCCCGTACCCAGGTCACGGGGGCGCAAGCCAACGTCAAGGCGCTGGAAGCCACGCTGGAGCGCATTGACGTCGAGCTGGCCGACAGCGAACTCAAGGCGCCGCGCGACGGCCGCGTGCAGTTCCTGGTGGCGCGCACCGGCGAGGTGGTGGGTGCCGGTGGGCGCGTGCTCAACCTGATCGACCTGTCCGACGTCTACATGACCTTCTTCCTGCCCGAGACCGTGGCCGGCCGCGTGGCGCTGGGCAGCGAGGTCCGCATCGTGCTCGACGCCGCACCCCAGTACGTGATTCCGGCCAAGGTGTCGTTTGTGGCCAGCGCGGCGCAGTTCACGCCCAAGACCGTGGAGACCGAAAGCGAACGGCAGAAGCTCATGTTCCGGGTGCGGGCGCAGATCGACCGCGAGCTGCTGCTCAAGCACCTGGAGCAGGTCAAGACCGGTCTGCCCGGCGTGGCCTGGCTCAAGATCGACCCCAATGCCCAGTGGCCGGCCCACCTAGCGGTCAAGGTCGAGAAGTGATACCGGCGAACGAAGCCCCTCCCGTGGCTCGCCTGCAAGGCGTGTCGCTGCACTACAAGAAGACCACTGCACTCGAGAACATCACCCTGGACATCCCCGCCGGCTGCATGGTGGGACTGATCGGCCCGGACGGCGTGGGCAAATCCAGCTTGATGGCCCTGGTGTCCGGCGCCCGCGCCATCCAGCAGGGGCGCATCGAGGTGCTGGGCGGCGACATGGCGCGGCGCCGACATAGGCAGGCGGTGTGCCCGCGCATTGCCTACATGCCGCAGGGCCTGGGCAAGAACCTCTACCCTACCCTGTCGGTGGAGGAAAACCTGCAGTTCTTTGCCCGCCTGTTCGGCCATGATGCCGGGGAACGCCGGCGCCGCATTGATGAGCTGACACGCAGCACCGGCCTGTACCCCTTTCTGGCGCGCCCGGCCGGCAAGCTCTCGGGCGGCATGAAACAAAAGCTCGGTTTGTGCTGTGCCCTCATCCACGATCCGGACCTGCTGATCCTGGACGAACCGACCACCGGTGTCGACCCCCTGGCGCGGGCGCAGTTCTGGGAGCTGATCACCCGCATCCGCGCCAACCGCCCCGGCATGAGCGTGCTGGTGGCTACCGCCTACATGGAAGAAGCGCAGCGTTTCGACTGGCTAGTGGCCATGGACGACGGCCGGGTGCTGGCCACCGGGACACCGGGCGAGTTGCTCGAACGCACGGGGCACCACTCACTGGAGTCCGCCTTCATCGCCCTGCTGCCGGAGGAAAAAAGGCGCACCCACCGCCAAGTAGTCATTGAGCCCCTGGCGCTGGACGCTCAGGCCGACGTCGCCATTGAAGCGCAGGACTTGACGATGCGCTTCGGCGACTTCGTGGCCGTCGACCATGTGAGCTTTCGCATCCGGCGCGGCGAGATTTTCGGTTTCCTGGGCTCCAACGGCTGCGGCAAGACCACCACCATGAAGATGCTGACCGGCCTGCTGCCGGCCAGCGAGGGCCAGGCCCAGCTGTTTGGCAAGACGGTGGATCCGCGCGACATGGCCACGCGCCGGCGTGTGGGCTACATGTCGCAATCGTTCTCGCTCTATGGCGAGCTGACCGTGCAGCAGAACCTGGCGCTGCATGCACGCCTGTTCCACGTGCGGCCGGCCGAACTGCCGGCCCGCGTGGCCGAGATGATTCAGCGTTTTGACCTGCAGGACGTGCAGGACGTGCTGCCGGCGCAACTGCCACTGGGCATCCGCCAGCGCCTGTCGCTGGCCGTGGCCATGGTGCACCGGCCCGAGCTGCTGATCCTGGACGAACCCACGTCCGGCGTGGACCCGATCGCACGCGACAACTTCTGGCGCCTGATGATCGAACTGGCCCGCCGCGACAAAGTGACCATCTTCATCTCAACCCACTTCATGAACGAGGCCGAGCGCTGCGACCGCATCTCGCTGATGCACGCCGGCCGCGTGCTCGACAGCGATGCGCCGGCCAAGCTGATCGCCAAGCGCGGCACCACCGCGCTGAACGATGCCTTCATCAGCTACCTGGAAGACGCCAACGACGACCCACCGGCGGCCCAGGACGACCCCGTCCCCGCTGACGCCAGCCACTCTGTGCCGGTCGCCAACGGTGGGCTGCTGGCCCGCCTGCGCCGCAGCCTGACGCGTATCCACAGCTTCCAGTGGCGCGAGGCGCTGGAGTTGCGCCGCGATCCAGTGCGCGGCGCCTTGGCGCTGCTCGGCTCGCTGCTGCTGATGTTCGTTGTCGGTTACGGCATCAGCATGGACGTGGAGGACCTGCGCTTTGCCGTGCTCGACCGTGACCAGACGACGCTCAGCCGCGACTACACGGCCAACCTGGCCGGCTCACGTTATTTCAGCGAACGGCCGCCGATGACCGACTACGCCGAGCTGGACCGCCGCATGCGCAGTGGCGAAATCTCGCTGGCGCTGGAGATTCCGCCCGGCTTCGCGCGCGACGTGGAGCGCGGCAACAGCGTGCAGATCGGCGCCTGGATCGACGGCGCCATGCCGCAGCGTGCCGAAACCGTGCTCGGCTACGCCCAGGGCATGCACCAGCACTGGTATGCACAGCAGGTGCACGCGCGCACCGGCCTCACACCCGCCGGCCTGATCAACGTGGAGACGCGCTACCGCTACAACCCGGACGTGAAAAGCCTGCCGGCCATGGTGCCGGCCGTCATTCCCATGCTGCTGCTGATGCTGCCGTCCATGCTGACGGCGCTGGCGGTGGTGCGCGAGAAGGAACTGGGTTCCATCATCAATTTCTACGTCACGCCCACCACGCGTACCGAGTTCCTGCTCGGCAAGCAACTGCCCTACGTGGCGCTGGCCATGATCAACTTTGCCCTGATGTGCCTGGCTGCCGTCACCGTGTTTGATGTGCCCATGACCGGCAGTTTTGC